>Ga0153916_10002089_pt1 | contig 14683 bp, 11 predicted proteins | sample Opewatmetagenome_FD_109642 | JGI IMG/M metagenome (GOLD analysis project Ga0153916, IMG submission 109642) | Freshwater wetland microbial communities from Ohio, USA - Open water 3 Core 3 Depth 4 metaG | ecosystem: Environmental > Aquatic > Freshwater > Wetlands | place: USA: Ohio, Lake Erie...
ACCAGGAACCGGCCGAGCCGCTCGACCTCGTCCCGGTAGAGTTGCCGGGCGGCGGCAGTCTGCCAGGTGGAAGGGACGTTCAGCAAGAAGACGGGGAGGGTGCCGGTCTGTTCGACCAGCGCGGCGGCGTAGCGCATCTGGTCGCAGGCGGTGGTCAGGACGACCGCCGCTGGAAAAGGGGACAGGTCCAATTTGCCCCGACCAGCCTTCGGCTGGTGCCCGCCCTCCGGGTGCTTCGCACAAATTGGACCTGTCCCCTTTTCCGGGCCAAGACTCTCGACGAAAGCTCCGGCAAAGGGGCAGACCCCGCGGCCGGCGCCCAGCCGGGCCAGTCGCTTCGCCGGGCCCAGCCGCGCCCAGTGGGGCCGCAGGCCGTGGGCCGCGATCCACTCCGGGGGAACCCAGGGACTGGCGTAGGCGACGGTCTTCATGGTCCCCCACACGCCCGGGCGGGCCGCCCGGCACGGATCGTCTCGAACAGGGCCTCGACCCTCATCGCGATCCGCGCCGAATCGGACGGTGAGTAGTCCGTCTCGATGCGGAGGTAGGCCAGTCCCAGCTCCTCTTCGGCCAGCCGCCGGACCCGGTGCGACTCGACGTCGTAAGTGAGACAGGCCTGCCAGATCAGCTCGACGATGCACTCCGGGCGATACTCGGCGGCCAGCCGGCGGAGAGTGTCCAGGCGGCGGTCGTTGGGGGTCATCACGGAGCAGGGGAGATGGAAGTACTTTTCGGCCAGGGCGCGGAGGGGGTCCGCGGCCGTAGCGTCGACGTCCTCCAAGAGCGGCTTCAGCCCGGTGCAGTTCTCCATGGCAACCACCAGGCCGCCGTTGTTCTCGACGATCTCCAGGACGCGTTCCGCGCCGCGGACCAGGGGCACGCCGGTCAGGAGCACCCGCACCCGCGACGAAACGCCGTCCCCCGCTTGCGTTCCCCGGTAAAGCGCAATCGCCCGCCGGTACTGCTCCAGGTCGGCGGGGACGCCGGAGATGCTGCTCTTGAAGTTCAAGAGTTGCCGGCCGCTCAGCGGCGGACGGTCCGCGGCCATCAGCGAGGCCAGCTCGCGGCGGAGCTTCCGCTCCTCGTTCATCACGCCGATCGCCTGCCGGAGCTGGCAGTCGGAAACCTGCGTCTGGAAGCGGCTTTCGAGGAAGCCGCGGAACTTCTCCAGCTCGCGGACCCAATGCGCCATGGCGTCGGGGTCGTCGGCCTTCTGGGGCAGCTCCAACACGTACATCGGCCGCGACTGGGCCATCAGCTCGTACATCTTCTTTTTGCCGTCGCAGGTGGTCTCGCCCACCACCAGGTCGGCCATTTCCAGGAAAGGATTGCTCCGCTGGACGTGATAGCCGAAGGTGGATTTGATGAGCGGGCAGAGATTGGCGGGGAGGTGTTCCTCGGCGGCGGCGATCGTCTTGGCGGAGCCGCCGCAGAGGCAGACCGGGACGCCCCCGGCGGCCATGATCAGCTCGCGGGGGGTGAACTCGCAGAGGATGCCGGCGATCGGGCGGCCGGCGGCCTTGGCCGCGGCGGCGTGCTCGTAGCAGTTCTCGATCATCCGGTCGAACCAGGCGACCGGATCGTGAGCCGCATCACCCGCTCGATCGCCGTCCCGCTTGCCGCCGCGCTCACAAGACTCCATCGATTCGCCTTTCAACCCGCAGTCGCCGGGCAATGCAAAATGAAAAATGAAAAGTGCAAAATGAAAAGTGTCACTCCATTTTGCATTTTTCACTTTTCATTTTACATTTATCATTCTGTAGGTCACCGGTAACCTCACGCTACCCGTTCTTCCGCGCAACCAGGAGCCCCTGCGCCACCTTGCCCGCGTGGACCAGGTCACGCATGAAATTCATCTCGGCCCCCAGCGACGCCATGGTTTTCACGTCGAAGTTGATAGTCCGCAGCGCGTCGTAGGTGAGCTGCGTGTTCAGCATGTTGAGATAGAGGTCGATGCAGGGCGCGAAGCGGCCGGTGTCTTCGGCCACGAGGACTTCACAGCCCGCGCCGGCCAACAACTCCGCGTAGTCGTCGAGACTGAGGACGTTGGCAAACTTCATGAACTTGAGGTAACGCTCCGCTTCGGCGTCGCCCAGCCCCCGGCGGCCCTCGACCCAATCGGTGAAGGCGATCACGCCTCCGGGCTTGACCAGCCGTGTGGCCTCGGCGATCAATTTCGGCTTGTCGACGACGTAGCACCAGGCGTCCTCGCCCCAGACGAAATCCGCGCCGGCCGAGGGGAGGCCCGTGTGGCAGGCGTCGGCCAGCACGAAGGTGATCCTGTCGGCGAGACCCTCGGCCTGGCACCGCTGGCGGCCTCGCTCGACGACCGCCGGCGTGGCGTCGACGCCGCACATCCGCGCGACGCCGCGGAAGCGGACCAGGAACCGCATCCCGGCGCCGTTGCAGCAGCACAGGTCCACGCCGGTCATCCCCGGCCCGACGCCCGCCTTCTCCGCCAGGTGCATCGACGACTGGAAGCCGCCGAGGTGGACCTGCTGACCCATGATCAGCTCCCACAAGTCCCCCTCGGGGCCGCCGTAGACCGCTTGAACGTCGCTCAGCCCAATGCCCGCAGTCTTCTTCATACATCGTCTCCCGGGACCGGGGGAACCGGAAGCCGGGTTCGGCCGGCGGAATACCGCGGGCCGCAAGCGGCCCCGCTAAACGGAAATGGCATTACTTCTCTGAGGATCGAGACCGTAGCTGGAAGCGGAATACCGCGGGCCGCAAGCGGCCCCGCTGAACGAAAGTGGCATTACTTCTCTGGGGATCCAGACCGTGACTTTCCTGGGGATCGAGACCGTAGTTGGAGGGCTGTTCCGACGAACGCTACGTTCGTTTTCTATACCGTTTTTATACCTGGCCACCGTGTCGCCTGCTACGGGTCTAGCCGAGGATCTCCGGAAAGGGGGAGTCGTGCCGGTAAAGAGGGTGGGGGATGGCTCGCAAAGCGGATGCCCGGTAGAATGGGGGTCCAGTCGCGGTCTGTCGCAGGTGAGTTCTCCATGTCGTCCTCCAGGCAAAGTCTGCTGCGGAAGATCCCGGCGGTCGAGGTCCTCCTCCAAGATGCCGAGTTGGCGCGGTGGGCGGAGGTTCCGCGGAGGATCGTCGTCGAGGCGGTCCGCGCCGCGGTGGACGAGACCCGCGCCCGATTGACCCAAGAGGCGGCCGACGACGTCGACCCCGACCAGATCCGCCGGACGATCCTGGCCCGGGCCCGTCGGCAGATCGCGGCGGCCATCGGGCCGCACTACCGCAAGGTGATCAACGCGACGGGGATCATCCTCCACACCGCGCTGGGCCGCGCGGTGCTCCCGGGGCGGGCGATGCGGCAGATCGCCGACGAGTTGGGGGGCTACTCCCTCTTGCAGGTGGACACGGAGACCGGCCAGCGAGCCCGGCGCGATGGGCGAATCGAGTGGCTCCTGCAGCAGTTGACTGGGGCCGAGGCGGCCACCGTGGTGAACAACAACGCCGCCGCCACGTCGATCGTGCTCAACACCGTGGCCAAGGGGAAGGAGGTGATCGTCTCCCGGGGGCAGTTGGTGGAGATCGGCGGCTCGTTCCGTCTCCCGGACGTGATGGCCGCCAGCGGCGCGAAGCTCGTCGAGGTCGGCACGACCAACAAGACGCATCCGGCGGACTACCAGCGGGCGATCACCGACCAGTCGGCCGCCATCCTCCGCGTCCACCCGAGCAACTACCGGATCGTCGGCTTCACCTCGGAGGTTTCGCTGGCCGAGCTCGTCGAGATTGCCCACTCCCGCGGCATCCTCCTGATCGACGACGTCGGGGCCGGGCCGCTGGTGGACGTCTCCCGCTTCGGACTCCAGAAGGAGCCGACGCTCCGCGAATCGGTCGCGGCGGGGGCCGACCTGATCACCTCCAGCACGGACAAGCTGATCGGCGCCTCGCAGGGCGGGATCATCCTCGGCCGGGCCGAGCTGGTCCAGGCGATCCGCAAGAACCCGATGGCCCGCATCGTCCGCGTGGGGAAGCTCACGCTGGCGGCCCTCGAGGCCACGCTGTCGCTGTTCCTCGACGAGGCCGCGGCCCTGGACGAAGTCCCCACCCTGCGGATGCTCCGCCGCGAGCTAGCGGAGCTTGCCGCCCAGGCGGAGCGGATCGCCGGGGCGATCGCCGGGCGGACGCGCGGCGCCGCGGTGACGCTCGTCGAAGGCGCTTCGCAGATGGGAAGCGGCTCGCTGCCGGCGCAAGACCTGCCGACGCGGCTGGTGGCGATCGAGTCGGAGAAGGTCCCGCCGGGGGAGCTGGCCCTGCGGCTCCGCCGCCACGAGCCGCCGGTCTTCGCCCGGGTCCACAAGAACCAGCTCCTGCTCGATCCGCGGACGTTGCTCGACGGCGACGAAGAGGTGCTCGTTAAGGCGTGCGTCGCGGCGCTGGAGGTTTAGCGGCCGGGCTTGCCCGGCCTTTCGCAAGAGAACACCACGATGCCCCCTACCCAGGCCAACATCACGCTCGGCACGGCGGGCCACATCGACCACGGCAAGACGGCCCTGGTCAAGTCGCTCACCGGCTGCGAGACGGACCGGCTCAAGGAGGAGAAGGAGCGGGGGATGTCGATCGATCTGGGGTTTGCCCCCTGCACGATCGGCGACACGCAGGTAGGGATCGTGGACGTCCCGGGGCACGAGAACTTCGTCAAGACGATGGTCGCCGGCGCGAGCGGGATGGACGGGGTGATCCTGGTCGTGGCCGCCGACGACGGCGTGATGCCCCAGACCCGGGAGCACCTCGACATCCTCACCCTGCTGGGCATCCGCCACGGCCTGGTGGCGCTGACGAAGATCGACCGCGTGCCGGCGGACCATTTGGAGCTCGCCCGGGCCGAGCTCGAAGACTTCCTGCGGGGGACGTTCCTGGAAGGGGCCCCCATCCTGCCGATCTCCAACGTCACCGGCAAGGGCTTTGACCGCTTTTCCGAGGCCCTTTGGACGCTGGTCCAGTCGATCCGCCCGAAACGCATCGACGGCGTGTTCCGCGTGCCGCTGGACCGGGCGTTCTCGGTGAAGGGCTACGGGACCGTGGTGGCGGGGATCCCGGTCGCCGGCTCGGCCCACGAGGACGACGAGGTGGTGCTGTTGCCGCAGGGGATCCCGGGCCGGATCAAGCGGATCCAGGTCTACGGCCGCGATAGCCATACGGTGATGGCGGGGCAGTGCGCCGCGCTCAACGTCGGCCACTGGGATCACCGCACGATCCACCGCGGCGACACGATCGCCGCGCCGGGTTATTTCTCGCCCCAGCAGTGGTATGCCTGCAAGCTGCGGCTCTTGCCGCACGAGAAGCTGGTGCTCAAGAACGGGGCGAACGTCAAGTTTCACACGGGCACCTCCGAGGTGAACGCCTCGGTGTATCCGCTGGAGGAGGGGAGCCTCCAGGCCGGGGGCGACTACTTGATCCAGGTCCGCAGCGAGGCCCCGCTGGTGGCCGGACCCGGGGACCATTTCATTCTGCGGACCCTCTCGCCGGTGCGAACCGTCGGGGGCGGCTCGGTGATCGAAGCCACCCCGCGGAGGCTGAAGCGGAACCGCCCCGGGCTCTCGGCCGAGCTCCACCAGGTGGCCGAGGCCCTTGCGGACGAGAGCCGCTTCGTGGAATGCTGCGTGCGGAGGGCGGAGCAGGTGGCGGCGAGCGAGGCCGAGATCGCTGCCCGGGCGAAGGTTCTCCGCGGCCGGCTCCAGGAACTCCTCGCCGGCCTGGTCCGCCAGCAGCAGGTCCTCCCGTTGGCTCCCGGCCTGTACGCCCACCGCGATACGGCGGCCGAGGCGGGGCGACAGGTCCTCGGGATCGTCGCCGAGTATCATCGCCGGTCGCCGGAGAGCCCGGGAGTGACCGTCGAGCAGTTGCGGCAGCTCGCCCGATTCGAGAAGGCCGTCCTGGACGGCCTGGTGAACCTGCTCAAGACCGAGGGCCGGCTGGTCGAAAGGAGCCAGCGACTGGCCTTGCCCGAGCACCAGGCGTCGTTCCAGGGTGAAGACACCAAATATGTCGAGGCGATCGAGCAGCTCTTCCGCCAGCAGGCGTTCCATCCGCCGGGCCCGGAAGAGCTGGTCGAGAAGACCGGAGCCTCGCCGGGCACCGTGGAAAGAGTCCTGCGAATCCTCAGAGAGCACCAACGGATCGTCCCGGTGGGCGAAGGGCTGCTCTTTCATCGCGAAGCCGTGGAGCACGCCCGGGAGGTCCTGGTCGAGCATTTGCGCAAGGAGGGAAGGCTGGAGAGCGTCGATTTCAAGTACCTCCTGGACACGACGCGGAAGTTCGCCATCCCCCTCTTGGACTATTTTGATCGGGTGGGGATCTTGCGTCGGGTGGGAAACACGCGATACTTGAAGACCCCTCCGTAGAATGGTTGGGGCCGCGGCGAAATTCGGGCCGTCTTGGGGCGTCGATGGTTGCTTGCGTGGCGCCTCTTGAGCGGTTACACTGCCGTTAGCGTTTTCTCAGATCCATGGACACGCCTTCCCCGTCGGTCCCATAGAGACCGCAGGGTTGCGGGACACGGAGAGGAGACCTCGATGGGCCTGCCAACAGACCGGTCACGCAAGGTGCAGACCGTCTTCGGCCGCGAGTGAGGCGGTAGCCTCGGCTGCTCGTGGCGAGCAGCACCGGCCTGGAAGCACTCGGGCAACGTGGAGTTGCCTGGTCGCGCGGGCGTCGTCCATCCGCGGGAGGCTTGCTCACGAGTCGGGTTCTCCTGCTCGATCGCGTTGGAGATGGAGAAGCAAACGCCGGCCGGTGCCCAAGCGCCGGCCGTTTTTGTTGTCGCTCCGAAGAAAGCCCCCTGGTTGTCCGGAAGGAGGGAGAGATGATGAGACGGCTGTGGCTGTGTGCCGCGATGGCGGCCGTGGCGTTTTTTGCCTTCGGGCCGCCCGCAATCGCGGCCGAGAAAGAGAGAGCGACCGAGGAGAAGGCCGCGCCGGCCGAAAAGGAGGAAGCGGCGCCGAAGCTCGATCTGAAGGCGCCGATCGAGGCTTCCATGGAGGAGGTGCCGGCCTTCGGCAAAGAGCAGATCGGCGGCTCCACGCGGATCCGCTATCCCCGCGGGGTGGGTGTGCGGTGCACGTTGGAGCCCAGCAAGGAGGTTAAGGCGTACCCCGAGCTGAAATCGAAGCGGCCGTTGTACGGCTCGGTGACGCTGGACGGGAACCCTTACGATCCCAGCGCGGGGGTCAAGTACCACTTTGTCCTGGACGAGTCGGGCATTGCGGAAAAGCCTGCCGAGGCGGACGAAGGCGCGGCGAAGCCGGCCGAGGTGGAAAAGCCCAAGGCGGCCAAGGAGACGGAAAAGAAGCCCGCCCGCCCCGCGACCGCGATCATGTCCGCGACAATCCGGCAAGTGAAGTTGAACTACGACCGGCTCTGCTTCGATCGGAACGGCGATGGGGACCTGACGAACGACGGGGTGCTGGAGTCGGCCAAGAAGTCCCCCTTCGAGGGCCTCCCGGACACGGACAACACCCGCGTCTTCGAGGACCTGGTGTTGTCGGTTGACTATGGCCCGCCGGCGGGCAAGAGGCCGTTTGCGACCGTGCCCCGGCTTCGCGCCTACGCGCCGGAGCTGGCCTATCTGGAGTTTGTGCCGAAGGTCGCGCGGCGAGGCACGCTCCGCCTGGGAGACGTCGAGTACACGGCCTACCTGAACCAGTGGTCTGCCTTCACCGGGCGGTTTGACAGGCCGTTTGTCTACCTGGAATTGCTCCCCGCAGGCCGCGTGTCGAGGCTGCCCCCCCCGCTGACGTCGGGCTACCTGGGCGAGGTCCGCGTCGTGGACGAGCAACTCGTGACCACTTCCGCCACTCCCCTGGGCGACAAGCTGACCATCCAGCCCTATCGCGGCCCGTGCGGGGTGCTCGAAGTTGGGCCGGGCGGAAGGGCGATCACGGAGATGGGAGTCGCCGGGCGGTTCGTTTCGCGCACGGCCTTGATTGCCCTGGGCGAATCCACGCCGTTTCCCCCCGAGAAACTGTCGCGGCGCTACATGCTGCCGGCGGGCGACTACATGTTCTCGTCGCTTACCGCCCAGTACGGCCGGTTGAGGTTCGGCGCCCGGCAGCTCAGGGAGGACGAGCTGGCCGCCGCCGGGCGGCCGGCCAAGGGGCCCGCGTTCGGCGTCACGATCCGCGAGGACAAGCCCTTTGTGCTCGACTTCTCCGGCAAGCCGGCGGTCGTTCGCCTCACCCCTCCCCAGGACCAGTCGTTCAAGCCCGGGAGCACCGTGTTCATCCGGGTCTTGATGACCGAGCCCGCCCAGGGCATCGCGATCACCGGACTCTGGGACACCACGAAGAAGACGGGCGAGCGGAAGTATCGCAGGGGCGACAAGGAGTGGACCGTCCCCGAGTACGCCAAGCTCGACCCGACGATCGTCATCCGCGATTCCGAAGGGAAACAGGTGAGCGAGGGCAAGATGCCCTTTGGCTGAGGGGGGACTTGCGGGTACTCGTGGCGAGTACCGACGGACCTGAAACTGGCCGGCGCGCAGGAGACGTTCATCGCGACCCTGACCTACGACACGATGGATCTCTACGGCAAGGTGGAGTCCATCCACAAGTTCGAGGTCCGGGCGGAGTAGAGCCGGGTCAGGCTCGCGCTTGGTGTCCCGCACGGCCGGAGACGGCCGTACCACAAGCGAACGGAAAAGTCGCCCGAGGTGTCACGTTTTCGGCGAAAAGTACCGTTCGAGGATCCTCCCGAGGACCTGGAAGCCGCGGTCGTTGGCGTGGACCGGGTCGCGCTTGAACCAATCCAGCGGCTTGCCCGACTCGCGAACGTATTGCCCCCAGGGGCCGGTCATGTCGAGGAACTCCACGTTCTCGTCCGCCGCCATCCGCATCAGCCGGGCGCGGTAATCGGTTCGCTTGGGATCGATGGCGTATTGCCACTGTTTGTCGTCCCGGGGGTCGACGCTGCCGAAGGCCCCGGTCATCACCAGGATCTCGGCCCCGCAGCCGGCGCGGATCTGCCGGATCACCTCGCGGATCGAGTCGACGTCGTCGCGGTGGCTGATCCCGCCGATCAGGACCAGATCGGGCTTGTGGTCGAGGACCCACTCCTTCACCCGATTCTCTTCCTTGTACCACCAGCAGCCGGTCGAGCCGCGGACCGAGGTCACTTTGACCACCTTGCACTTGGGATACCGCCGCTCCAGGAGCTTCTCAAACTGCGAATGGCTGGTGTCGTTGACGATGCTGTCGCCGAGCATCACGATCCGCAGCGTGCCCCCCTCCTGGAGCCGCCGCATCGTGTTGGGCAGGTATTTCCAGCGGTCGGCCGCGGGCTGGTACTTCACCGGCGGGATGGCGGCGTAGACGGCGTCGATCTTCGCCAGCACCGCGTCGCGATCGTCCGCCTGGGCCGCCAAGGCCCGGCCGGGTCTCGCGCCCGCCATGGCGACCAGGGCGGCCACGAGCGCCCAGAGATGGAGTCGTGTCATCGAGGCTCGCCTCCCGGGAAAACGCACGTGGGGGGATCGTGTCGATCACGCTGCGGGCCAAGTATACTCCGAGGCAGCGCGGCGAACAACGGCTCGGCACATCGGCGTGCAGTCGTGGATTGTCGAGTTCTGCCCGGTTAGCCCGGTCGCTTGCGACCGGGGAGTCGTCACGCGGCACACGTGCCGCGGCTAAACGAGGCTCAGAAGACCCACCGCAGCGCGAGATAGAAAAGGGCCAATAGCGCCAGAAAGGCCAGCGCGAGCCAGGCGAGGCGGCGGGGGCTGAGGGCGTGGCCGGGGGGAACCTTGGCAAGCTCGGCCAGCTCGGCGCGGAGCCGATCGAGGCGGTCCAGGGCGTCGCGGAGGGGTTCGGTGAGCGGGGTCGGGCCGGCGGCGAGCCCCTGGGCGTCGTACGCCGCCCGGCCCATCGCCTGCAAGAGCGCAGTCCTCCGGCGGCCGGCCAAGGCGACGCTGAGCCCGGCCCTGATCCGGCCTCCCAGCGCGGCGAGCTTTCCCGCCCAGGTCCGCGGCGGCTCGGCCCGCGGTGGCTCGGTCCGCGGCGGCTCGTCGCCCGCCTGCTCCTGGGCAGCGAGACTCCGGGAGATGCTCTCGATCCGCTCGTAGCATCGGGCCAGCCGGTCGCGGTAGCGCCCCGCGTGGTAGACGTCGACCCCCAGCCGCCAATAGGCCCCTTGCAGCCGTGTCTGGTCGATCCAGAAGCATTGGACGTGAAGGACGACGTATCGGATAGCCCCGCGGAGGCAGACCCCGAAGCCGGGCTCCTGACGCCCGGCCGGCGGTCTCGGCGCGGCGAGCCGGGCCCGGAGCTGGGCGTCGTAGGCCGTCTTCTTTTCCCGGTCCAGCAGGCATACTGCCGCCGCCGCCAGCTCGTTCAAGAGCCGCTGCGAGGCGTCGGCGTGCTTGCCGGTCTGATAGGTCCGCACGTGCCCCATCTGGCGGTCGGCCGCGGCCTGGATGACCTCCGGGTCGTCCTCGAAGGGGCCGATCCCGAGCAGCCGGTAGTGGTCGGGCGGCTGCTCGTGGCAGGGAATGCCCAGCCACTTGTGATAGGGATCGAACGGCTCGTCCACGGCCAGCAGGCCTGAGGGCGAAAAGGAGGTTGGCGGGACGGTCATTCGAGTTTTGCGCCGATGCTGACGGTGACCTGATACTGGTGGATCTTGCCGCCGACGATGGCCCCCCGCTGCTCGACCACTTCGAACCAGCTCAGGTTGCTTTCCGTCTGGGCGGCCTTGGCGATGGCGTTGGCCGCCGCGTCGCTGAACGATTTCGTGGAGGTGCCCACCAACTGGATCTTCTTGAAGACGCTGTCTGCCATCGAAGGTTCTCCGCTAGTGCAAGCTGGCTACCGATCCTCAGAAAAGCAATGCAAACCCGATGGTTTAGCCCGGCGCCTTGTGGCGGGTTTGGACGGCGGAATACCGCGGGCCGCAAGCGGCCCCGCTAAACGGAAGTTGCGCCGCTTCTCTGAGGATCCATCCGCGGCAGGATCCGGTTCCTGCCCCTCCATCAATGTATGCCTGCGAGCGGAAATGGCAATGGGTCTCGCCGCGGAGCTAGCGGACCAGCGTTTGCGGGCCGCTGCCGGGAATAACCGCGGGGAGTTCCAGCACGAAGCGGCTTCCCTGCCCCGCCGCGCTTTCCACCAGGACCTGGCCGCCGTGCTCCTTGAGGATCTTTTGCGTGACCGGGAGGCCCAGCCCGGTGCCGCGGCTCTTCTTGGTCGAGACGAAGGGGCTGAAGAGGGTCTCCATCTGCTCGGCGGGGATGCCGGGCCCGGTGTCTTCAACCACCACGCGGACTGTTCCCTCGCCGGGCGCGTAGTGCGTGCGGACGGTGACCTGGCCGGGCTGCGGGCCCTCGCCGGCCGCGTCGATCGCGTTCGTGACCACGTTGAGCACCGCCCGGTGGAGACCCTCGGGATCGAAGACCAGCGTGGGCATCGGCTCGGCGGGGTGCCACTGGAGCGTGACTTTCTCTTCGGCGGCCCGCGACTGCATCAATTCGACCACGTCGCCCACGACGCGGTTGAGCTCCGCGGGGCTCAGATCCGGCTCGCGCTCCTTGCTGAAGGTGAGCATGTCCATGACCAGGCTGGAGATCTTGCCCTGGTTCTTGTCGACGATTCCCCAGCCCTTGCGGACCAGGGATTCTTCGTGGTCCTTGAGCCCCATCTCGATCAGGTAGCTCCCGCCGCGGATTCCCTGGAGGATGTTTTTGATGTGGTGGGAGACGGTGGCGATGGTTTGGCCGATCGCCGCCAGCCGCTCGGCCTGGACCATGGCCGAGTAGTTGCGGGTATCCTCGACGGCCAGCGCGGCCTGGTGGGCGATGGCGATCATCAGCTTCAGGTGGTCTTCGCTGAACTTGGCGACGCCCCCTTTCTGGATGATCTCCTGGGGCGAGCTGGAGGTGTCGATGTAGATCACCCCGACCACGTCGTACCGGCCCTGCATCGGCACGCAGATCGCTTCCCGGATGCCCAACTGGAGGATGCTCGCGGCGGGGCTCCAGCGCTGATCCTCCTGGGCGTCGGTCGTGAGCACGCCCTCGTTCTTCTCCAGGACGTAGTCGAGGATCGTCTTGCTGATGGTGATCTTCTCGTCGGATCGGACCCCTTTGCGGGTGCGGCGGACCTTGGGAAGGGGCTTCTTCGTGTCGGGGTCCACCAGCACGATGCAGCCGCGGTCCGCCTCCAGCGACTCGAAGATCAGGTCCATGATGCGGTGCAGCAACTGGTCGATGTCCAGGGTGTGGCTGACCGCCAGGGCCGTCCGGTAGATGACCTGAAGATTCGCCTGGGCCCGCGCCAGCCACGGGCTCTCCAGGGCCCCGGCCTGCAGGTCGAACAGCCGGCTCCCCTCCTGCTGGGTCACCGAGTGGATGATGTGCGACTGGTCGTCGGCCGCGCGGGGCGAGGCAATCTTGACCTTCTCGGCGACGTCTTCGGCCGGCTCCTCGGTCGGGCTGGTGTAGAGCATCAGCGTGCTGCCGACCTGGATCTGGTCCCCGCTGGTGAGCCGGTGTTGCTGGACCCGCCGCCCGTTGACGTACGTCCCGTTCGAGCTCCCCAGATCGGCAATCGCGTGCGTGTTGGGGTCGATCCGCCGGATCTCGGCGTGCTGGCGGGAGACTTCGGTGTCGTGGAGCTGGACCCGGTTCGAGCAGTCGCGCCCCAGACCCACGGCCGGCCCGTCCAGCTCGAACCGCGTGCCCTGATCGTTCCCGCGAATCACGAACAGCGAAGGCAAGGCTGGGACTCCGGAATCTTGCATGCCCCCAGATAGGGGCGCAATGGCCCGGAGCCAGCGACGACCCGCGATCAGGCACTCCGGGCACGGGGCCGCCCGGTCGCTTCCAGCAACTCCTCGATTCTACGGATAAGCGGCCCGAAGTGGTAGGGCTTGGCAACGAATTCCCCACGGAGCTGCCCGAACAGGCTGCGGCGGCAGCTCCCCAGCACCACCAGCGGCGTCCGATCCGCCTCCGACTGCTCGGCAAATGGCCCGCATACCTCCGTAGGGGGCGACTGCTCCACCTCCAGATCAAGCACAATCAGGTCGGGGTGGTGCTGGCGGGCCAGCTCGAGACCCCGCCGGGCCTCCCGCGCAGCAAAAGTCCTCACCCCACGCCGCTCCAACGCGGTTTTCAAGACCTCGCGGGTCTCCTCGGACCGATCCACGATCAGCACGCTGCGTTTGATCAAGACGATACCCTCCCTGGGCTCGATCAGCCGGACCTCCCTGTCCGGCCGCGCAGGACCGAGTGCGCCCCTTTCCGACGCACCCAGGAGGGCCAGAGAATAGCGACTCGCCAGATTCCTGTCAAAGCGAGTTCGTGCTTGACGCGAGTCCTGCGAGGATGGACAATTCGGGGAATCTGGGAAGGTGCGCCCCCGACATAGGGTCAACCTGGCCGCACCCGAGGCTTTTCACCTCGAAACTGGGCCGGCGGGTCCGCTAGAATCGGCCGGCGCTCAAAGCGCGATCCCCTCGAGCTCCGGCCAGTCGGAGGGGTGCATCATCTGCTTCAGTTGCAGGCCGAGCTGATAGAACCCTGCGCCCATCGGGCTGAGATGCTTGGCCTGGGCCCGGACGAACTTCGTCTCTCCCTCCCAGCGGAAGCCGAGGACCACCTCCTCGACGGCCCGGGGATCGTTGAGCACCAGCGAGAGGCCCAGGGTGGTGAACTCCTTGGTCACGGCGGCGAACATCCGCTCGATCTTCGGGCGCTTCTGGACGATGGGGATCACCAGGACGACGAGCGTCAGGTTGACCCGGCTCTCCAGCCGCGGGCCTTCCTCCAAGGCCATCAGGTCCGGGCAGTTGTTGTTGACCAGCTTGAGCATGAAGCTCTGCACTTCATGCTCCTTCTTCTGAAAGAACGTCAGCACGGCTCTGTCCTTCCGAGGCGATTGCTGTTCAGGAAAGGAAAGCAACCTCGCGTAGGGTGGGACGCAGTCCCACCCTTGCCCCGCTACAAGCATAGTTCACCCCGCGGCGGCGTGCGTCGGGAAGGGGCGGGTCGTAGCGGTTGTGCCGGTTGCCGGGTTGCGGCCCCCCCCGGTCGCCTCCATAATCGGAGGCGGGCGGACACGCGCCGATCGACCAGGACCGGCCGAACCATCAGCTCAGCTCCCGAGGAGAGTGCCATGAAACCGTGGTGGGCGTGGATCATCGTGGGCATCGCCGCCGGCATCGCGCCGGGCAGTGCCCGCGGTCAAGACAACCTCGTCAAGAACCCCGGCTTCGAGGAGGCTGCCGATAACAAGGGCGTCCCCGCCGGCTGGCAGGCAAGCGGCGACGCGAAGTTCGTCGCCCAGACCCTCGCCCTGGACCGCGGCCGCGACGGGAAGCGCTGTGCCCGGCTCTCCTGCACGCGGTTCGAGGGCCGCTCGCCCGCCTGTCACGCGATGCTCTGCCAGATGGGCGTGCCGGTCGAGCGAGGGCGCTTGTACCGCGTCACGTTCTGGGCGCGGGCCGAGCAGATCGGCAGCGAGGCGGTGAGCGTTGCGCTGTCGGACACCGCGGGCTGGCAGAACTGTGGGCTGGAAGACATGTTCGTGCCCACGGCCCAATGGGAGCGGTTCGAGAGCACGTTCCGCGCCACCCGGGACGTGGGCCCGTCGAGCCGCTTGCAGTTCTGGTTCAACTCGACCGGCACGCTCTGGATCGACGACGTGGAGATCCGCCGGCTGGGGCC
>Ga0153916_10002090_pt1 | contig 14676 bp, 9 predicted proteins | sample Opewatmetagenome_FD_109642 | JGI IMG/M metagenome (GOLD analysis project Ga0153916, IMG submission 109642) | Freshwater wetland microbial communities from Ohio, USA - Open water 3 Core 3 Depth 4 metaG | ecosystem: Environmental > Aquatic > Freshwater > Wetlands | place: USA: Ohio, Lake Erie, Old...
GAAGTAGCCGCTTAGGGTCTTGTATTCCGGCCCCCGCTCGATCTCGAACGTGTAATTGCCCAACGGCAGCTTGAGTGCAAGCCGGCCGGGCACGATGAAGTGGTCGTCCCAGGCGGGCGACTCCCGGACGAGCTTCGGCCTTCCCGCGGCGTTTTTCAGGTGCATGCGGCAGGCGATCGGCTTGCCGGTGTCCTTGTCGATCGTGGTCAGTTCCAGTCGCCCCTCGCTGGCGGCCAGCACGCCCGCCGCAAACGCAGCGAGCACGGCCAGACCTGCGGCCATGCTCAGGGCCAGCGACGGCGCCAACCTGCTCGGATTCATCGTCCCATCGCCCGGAGTTGACCTGGGGGTGCCACCAGACAACTGTAGCATGCCGGGGGCGGTTTCACTTTCCCTTTTGCCCGGGCGGATTTAGAATGGCTGACGGTGCCGGGTGTGGTGAGGCGACGGTTCGAGGGGAAGGACGCTGGGACGCGATGGCCGAGGACTATTACCAGGTCTTGGGGGTGCCGCGGAGTGCCTCGCAGGCCGATATCCAAAAGGCCTACCGGGAGCTGGCCCGCAAACTCCACCCCGACGTGAACCCGGACGACAAGACCGCCAAGAAGAAGTTTCAGAGAATCCAGGCCGCCTTCGACGTGCTGAACGATCCCCAGAAGCGGGAGATGTACGATCGCTACGGAAGCTCTTTTGAGGCAATGGGGGGAGGAGGCCCGCGGGGGGGAACTGCATGGCGGACCACGCGGGGTGCCGGGCCCGGCTTCGGCGGACCTCAGTTTGAAGACATCGATTTCAGCCAGTTCTTCGGAGAGCGGTTCGGGGCCGAACCGGAAAGCGCGGGCGGATTTGCCGATTTCTTCAGCCAGTTCAAACGCGGGGCCGGCACCCGCCGCACGACTTCCGGCCGCCAGCGCCGCGGAACCGATCTGGTGCACGAGATCGCCATCCCATTTACCATCTCGGTCTTGGGGGGCGAGGTCCAGATCACCGTGGACCGCCAGTCCGGCCGGGTGGAAACGATCGCGGTCAAGATCCCTCCGGGGATCGAGGACGGGAAGAAGATACGCCTGCGTGGGCAGGGCAGTACACCACCTGACGGAGGAGCACCTGGGGACGTTATTCTCACCGTCCACGTCGAACCGCATCCGTTCTTTCAGCGCCGCCAGAACAACCTGATCGTCCGCGTTCCGGTGACGCTTGCAGAGGCCGCGCTGGGCGCAAAGATCGACGTCCCGACCCCCAAGGGCACGGTCGCGATCCAAGTCCCGCCAGGGACCTCCAGCGGGACGAAGCTCCGTGTGAAAGGGCAGGGACTCGTTCCCAAGAATGGCCCACCGGGCGATCTGCTGGCGGAGGTCCAGATCGTGCTCCCCAGGCAGATCGACGAGAGTGCCCGCGGCCTGATCCGGCAGATCGACGAGCGTTGGCAACAGAACCCCCGCGCCCATCTGCGGTGGTAGCATGAGCGATCAACGCTTCGGACCCGAGTACCGGATTCGGCGGAGTGCCGACTTCCGTCGCGCGCTGCGCCTTCGCTGCGCGGTCTCCAACGGCCAAGTGACAGTCTTCGGAGCGAGAAATGGTCTGCCGCACCCTCGGCTGGGCATCTCCGTTTCCAGGAAAGTCGGCGGGGCCGTGGTCAGGAATCGGTGGAAACGGCTGCTCCGCGAGGCATTTCGACTCGACGCTGAGAAGCTGCCGCGTGGGATGGACCTGGTGGTTGTCCCCCGTGCGGGGGTAGAGCCGGAGCTGAGCGAGTTGGCCAGTTCCTTGCTGCATCTGGCCGAAAAACTGTCGGGGCGTGTGATCGGGTCTCGCTGATGGGCGTGCTACCGCGCTTGGGAAACCTCCTGCTGCGTCTTCCAGGCGAAGGGCTCATTCTCCTGGTCCGGCTCTACCAGTGGACGTTGAGCCCCCTTGTCGGGCGGCAATGCCGCTTCCATCCCACCTGTAGCAACTATTTCATCGAGGCGGTGCGAAAACACGGGGCGATTCGAGGGGCGATTCGGGGGGTGTGGCGGGTTTGCCGCTGTCACCCCTGGCATCCTGGGGGGTATGATCCTCCCTAGGGGTTCCGGAAACGCTCTTGACCGGGCTGGGGGAACTCACTATTTTCCCCACCCGCGGTTACCTTTCTCTCGTCTGGCGACTTCGCAGCGGCCGCTCACGGCCCCCACGGTGCCTCGATCGCGGTCGGTCTGCGGAAATCGCAAGCCAGTTCTTGTCGTCACGTCCCAGCAGGACAAGGAACATGGGCATGAAGGTGTCCCGTCGGATGCTGCTGTTGTGCGGGGTGGTGGTCACCAGCGGCTGCTCGAGCTGGCGGCCCTGGGCGATGCGATCCCAGAGCCCGGAGGGCTCGGGGCCCGATGCGCCCACTCCGCGGCTGGTGGGGGATTTGGCCAGCCCGTTCAACGTGCACCCCGTTACGGTCGAATACGTGGGGCTGGTGACCGGGTTGAAAGGAACGGGCAGCGATCCGCGGCCGTCTCCGGAGAGGGCGCTCTTGCTGGGGGAGATGCAGACTCGGGGAGTCCGCAATCCGAATGCCGTGCTGGCATCGCCCGATACGGCGCTGGTGAAGGTGCGGGCGACGATCCGGGCGGGGATTCAGAAAGGCGACCGGTTCGATGCCGAGGTCCGCGTTCCATCGCAGAGTGAAACCACCAGCCTCCGCGGCGGGTATCTCCTGCAGACCGAGCTGAAGGAGATGGCCGTGCTGGCGGACAGCAGATACCACAGCGGGCACACCTACGGCGTGGCGGAAGGGCCGGTCCTGGTCGCCGATCCCTCGGCCGATCCGAAGAAGGATCGCGTCCTGACCACGCGGGGGATGGTGCTCGGCGGCGGCGTGGCCCGCAAATCCCGCCCCTTGGGACTGGTGCTCAAGCCCGAGCACAAGTCGGTCTATAACGCCGCGCGCGTGCAGGACGCGATCAACAAGCGATTCACGCTGTTCGACGAGAGGAGCATCAAGAAGGGGGTGGCCAACGCCCAGAACGACCGCTACGTCGAGCTCAAGCTCCACCCCCGCTACAAGGACAACGTCCAGCGGTACATGGCCGTCGTCCGCTCGATCGCGATTCGCGAGTCGGAGGTGGAGCGAAGCGAGCGATTGGCCCTGCTGGAGAAGCAGTTGCTCGACCCGGTGAGCGCTTCGCGGGCGGCTTTGCAGTTGGAGGCGATCGGCAAGCAGGCGGTCGAGGCGCTGAGCAAGGCCATCCGGTCGCAGGACGCGGAGGTCCGCTTCTACGCGGCGGAGGCGCTGGCCTATCTCGACGAGACCAGGGCTGCCGAGCCGCTCGGCCTGGCGGCGCGCGACGTGCCGGCGTTCCGCGTCTTCGCCCTCACCGCCTTGAGCGCGATGGACGACTTCGCCGCGGCGGACCAGTTGCGGCAGCTCCTGCACGTTCGCAGCGCCGAGACCCGCTACGGGGCGTTCCGCGCGCTGTGGGCGATGAACCCCGACGAGGCCGCGATCCGCGGCGAGTCGCTGGGCGGGCAGTTCAGCTATCACGTCATCGACACCTCGGCCCCCCCCATGATCCACCTCACGCGAAGCCGCCGCGCGGAGATCGTCCTGTTCGGCCGCGACCAGAGGTTCTCCACGCCGATGGTGCTGGAGGCCGGCAATCAGATCATGGTCACCGCCAAGGGGGCGGACGAGGTCGTGGTCGCCAAGTTCTCCACCAGCGAGGCGGATCAGAAGCGGGTGGTGACCGACCGCGCGGACGACGTCATCCGCGCGATCGTGGAATTGGGGGGTACATATCCCGACGTCGTTCAGGCCCTCCAGCAGGCCAAGGCAGCCAAGGCGCTGGGCAGCCACTTGGCCGTCGACGCGCTGCCGGGGGCGGGACGCCGCTACGATCGCCTTGCCGCGAAGGAGGGAGAAAGGGAGTCGTCCCCCCAGGTTGCGGAGGGCGGCGAGGCTGCCAGCGAACCCGTCGCCAACAGCCCCTTGCCCGATCTGTACCTCAAGCCCAAGGAAACCGGCGACGCCGATCTCAGGGACAAGGCTGCGGAAAACGACTTGAAGGACTCCGATCCCAAAAAGAGAACCGGGCCGGTGAAGTCCTTCTTTGCTAGAATGATTGGACGCGATGCGAGTTGAGGTGTGCTCGGGCCTGGCCAGGAAGCTCATTTCCCCATCCTTGTGACTCATGTTGAAGGCCCTGGAACTCGGTGGTTTCAAGAGTTTCGCCGACAGGACCCGGTTCGAGTTCCCCCCCGGGATTACGGTGGTCGTCGGGCCGAACGGCTCGGGGAAATCCAACGTGGTGGACGGCATTAAGTGGGTGCTCGGCGAGCAGAGCGTGAAGAGCCTCCGCGGCAAGGAAATGGCCGACGTGATCTTCAACGGCTCGGGCACCCGCCGCGCGATGAACTGGGCCGAGGTGACGCTGACGTTCGACAACTCCCACCGCGTGCTCCCGGTCGACACCCCGGAAGTGCACATCACCCGCAGGGTCTACCGCAGCGGCGAAGGGGAGTATCTGATCAACCGCCAGCCCAGCCGGCTCCGCGACATCCGCGATCTGTTGGCGGGGACCGGGCTGGGCGCTCAGGCCTACAGCGTCATCGAGCAGGGCAAGGTCGACGTCCTCTTGCAGTCGTCGGCCCGGGACCGGCGGGTGATCTTTGAAGAGGCGGCAGGGATCAGCCGGTTCAAGGCCAGGAAGATCGAAGCCCTCAGGCGGCTGGAGCGGGTCGAGCAGAACCTGCTCCGCCTGTCCGACATCGTCGAAGAGGTGGAGAGCCGGCTGCGGAGCGTCAAGCTCCAGGCCAACAAGGCCCGCCGCTACAAGCAGTACACGGACCGGCTGCAGGAGCTCCGCACCCAAGTCGCCCAGGTCGATTGGCGCCGGCTTTCGGAGAAGCTGGCGGGGTTCGAGACCGAGCTGGCGGCCCTGGTCGGGCAGCGGGACGCGATGGCGGCGGAGACCGAGTCGTTGGAGGCCCGCCTGCTGGAGGCCGAGACGCGGGTGGGCGAGATCAACGAGGCCATCCGCGAGTCGGAAGCCAACGCGGCTGCGAACCGGGAACGCATCGCCGCCGCGGAGTCGACCATCGACCACGAACGCGCGCGGGGCCGCGACCTGGAGCAGGAAATCGCCCACCACCGCCGGCAGTTGATCGCGATGAGCGCTCGCGCCGGCGGCCTCCAGCAGCAGTGGGAGGAGACGGGGGAAGCCGTGCGGATTGCCGAGGACCAGCAGCGCCACACGGCTCGCCGTCTGGGGGAGGGAGAACGGGACCTCACCGAGGTGATGGCCCGGCTCGACCAGGTCCGCAGCGAGAGCCAGCAGCACCGCGCCACCTACCTCGACCAGATGCGGGCTGCGGCTGGTCTGGGCAACCGGCACAGCGCGCTGGAGAGCCAGGCGTCGGCGGCGCTGGCCGCGCGCGATCGCAGCCGGCAGCGGCTGGCGGAGATGGACGAGCAGTTGCATCGCCTGGCGGACGAGCTCGAGGATCTCGGCCGGCAGCGCGAGGAGTTCGCGCGGCGGGTCGGGGAAGCGCTCCAGCGCTTGACCACGGCGCAAACGCGGCTGGCGGACCGCCGCCAGCAGCGCGAGCGCCGCCACGCCGAGCTGATTCAGCTCCAGCAGCGCCACGGCGCGATGGCCGAGCGGGTGGCGGTCCTGGAGGAGCTGGAGAAGCGACTGGAGGGCTTCAGTCCCGGGGTCAAGGACGTGCTCCAGATGGCCCGCAACAACCCCGCCGGCCCGCTGGGCCAGGTCCGCGGGCTGGTGGCGGACCTGCTGCGGGTGAGCGTGGACGCGGCCCCCCTCGTCGAAGTCGCCTTGGGAGAAGCGGCCCAGCACGTCGTCGTCGCGCCCGGCCGCCCCTTGCTCGACTTCCTCCAGGCCGAGCCCTATCAGCTTTCCGGACGCGTCGGCTTCATCTGGCTTCGCGACGGCAGCGACCGGGCCGCACCGCCCGCGATCGACCTCCACGGGCTGCCGGGAGTGCTCGGACGGGCCGATCGGTTCGTCGAGACCGAACCGGAGTACGAGCCGCTGGCGAGGAGTCTCCTCGGCAGGACCTGGATCGTGGAGAAGCTGGCTCAGGCCGTGGCCCTGGCCGAGTCCGAGGGGGCCGGCTGCAGCTTCGTCACGTTGGCCGGGGAGATGCTGGCCGCCGAGGGAACGCTGACCGTCGGGCCGCGGCACGCCTCGTCCGGCCTGCTCTCCCGGCGAAGCGAGCTGAGGACGCTCCGGGTGCAGCTCGCGGAGCTGGAGGCCAAGGTCGAGCAAGCCCAGACCGCCGTCCTCCGGCTGGACCAGCAGATCGTCCAGGACCAGCAGCAGGCCGACGCGCTGGCGGACGAGCACCGGACGGCGGCCGAAGCCTTGGGGCGGCACGAGCACCAGATTACCGCCGCGGAGGAAAGACACCACCAGGTGACCCGCCAGCGGAGCGTCCTGGACGCGGAGCTGCGGGAGGCGGCCTCCCGGCACGACGCCGCCTTGGAGCTGCTGGCGGAGGTCTGCGGGAGGCAGCAACAACTGGAAGCCTCGTTGGCCGAGATGGAGGCCCGCCTCTCGGGCCTGGGCCAAGAGATCGAGCGCCTCGAGGCCGAGCGGCAGGTCGGCGTCCGCGATTCGACCGAAGCCAAGGTCGAGCTGGCCAAGAGCGAGGAACGCCTCCGCAACCTCCGCGCCCGCATGCGCCAAGTCGAGGAAAGCCAGCAAGAGCGCCGGCGAGCCATCGCCGAAGGCCAGCAGCAGTTGGCCCAGTGCGTCGGCCGCGCCGAGCAGTCCCAGTGGAACATCCTTCGCGCAGAAGCGGAGATCGCCGAGTTGTACCTCCACAAGGAGGCGTTCAACGCCAGAACGGTCGAGCTGGTCAACCAGCGGGAAACGCTCCAGGCCCAGCGGGCGTCCCTGGCGGCCGAGGCCCAGCGCAATCGCCAGAAGGTCCGGAAGCTCGAGGAGAAAGTCCACGCCAAGGAGCTGGCCGCCAACGAGGTCCGCCACGAGCGGACCGCGCTGGCCGACCGCTTTCGGGAGGACTACGGGATCGAACTCGGGGAATTGGAGCACGACCCCACCGACGAGGAGCAACACCGCCGCGAAGAGGTCCAGCAGGAGATCGACGAGCTACGGCAGAAAATCAACGGCCTGGGCAACGTGAATCTCGAGGCCCTCGAAGAGCTCGAGCATCTGGAAACGCGCCATGCGACCCTGGCCGGCCAGTACCGGGACCTCGCCGACGCCAAGGCCTCCCTGGAACGGATCATTGAAAAGATCAACGCCGACAGCCGCCGGCTCTTCCTCGACACGCTTCAGACGGTTCGCGGGCATTTTGAGAGACTCTTCCGCGACCTGTTCGGAGGTGGGCAGGCCGACATCGTGCTGGAAGAAGGCGTGGACATCCTCGAGAGCGGCATCGAGATCGTCGCCCGACCGCCCGGCAAGGAGCCGCGGAGCATCTCCTTGCTGAGCGGCGGCGAAAAGACGCTCACCTGCGTCGCCCTGCTGCTGGCGATCTTCCGCAGCCGCCCCAGCCCGTTCTGTGTCCTGGACGAGGTCGACGCCGCCTTGGACGAGGCCAATATCGACCGCTTCATCAAGGTCCTCCAGGACTTCCTTACCTGGACGCAGTTCATCATCGTCACCCATTCGAAGCGGACGATGACCTGCGCGAGCACCATCTACGGGGTGACGATGCAGGAATCGGGGGTCTCGAAGCAAGTCTCGGTCCGCTTCGAGGACGTCAGCGAGAACGGCGAGATTCTTGTGGCCGAAGCGGGGGCGACCGAGTTGCCCGAAGGGACCTCGGAGGAGGAAGAGACGCAGGCCGCCTAGCCCGTCTACACAAATCCCGCAATTCTTGATGCATTGCGCCATCCTTCCCAGACTTCGCACAGTAACATTCCCTGAGTCGTCTAGCCGCTGCGGTCTGCGCAACCGGTCGAATCGTTCAGGCCGTCATGGCTGACACGATCGCTGGGATCGTTGCCACCGGAGAAACTTTCTAAAGTCTTAATGCAGGACGAATCGAAACTAATCTTCGGAAGGCTTGCTCCACAAGAGATTGCGTGTCTATGGAGATACGCGACGTGTGGCCGGCCCAAGAGGGGGGACCTGCCAAGATGGCCGCGCTGCCTGAGCAGTCGGGCGAGTCATATCGCCGGACTGTCTTGAGGATTCTCTCCTCCCAAACCGAGCCGTGTGGCGATGCCGGGTAGTCGCAGTATTTGACGTGGAGAGGTTGGAACACGCCTTCCCTATTTTACGGATTTTCACTGACTTCCGGATGCCCAGACGGTCGAAAAGATTACTATGGCGCGGATCAGAGGGATCTGAACCAAAGCCAACGTGAAGCGAGTTACACCAGGCCCCGACCCAGATGCCTGCGGACGGCCGATCGGCTCGGTAGCCGGCTCGAAGGAACGACCGGCGGCCGTCTCCCAGCAGGCAAGGGGCCCTAAAGTCCCGGTTCGAGTTCGACAAGGGCCGGGACGCCGTAGAAACCAAGCGAGTGAGATATCGGAGAGCCTGCAATGAAGGTCTTCACAACTGGTCAGGTCGCCAAGATCTGTAAGGTGGCCCCCCGCACCGTCAGTAAGTGGTTCGATTCGGGCCGGCTGAAGGGGTACCGCATTCCGGGGTCCCAAGACCGACGTATTCCTCGTGAGTACTTGATCCGGTTCCTCAAGGAACACGGAATGCCTTTGGGTGACCTGGAAGATGAGGCCATGGCGAAGGTGCTCATCGTCGCCCAGGACCAGATCCTGATTGAGAACATCAAGCGGGAGCTGCCCCTGGAACGATCGTTCAAAGTCGCCGTGGCGGCAAGCGGCTTCGATGCGGGAATCCAGGCGGAAAGCTTCCACCCGGACTGCATCATCGTCGACTTCTCCATCGGTCGTACGGAAGCGCTGCAGATCTGTCAGAATCTGCGGCGGAACGCCGAGTTTGCCGACGTGATCCTGATCGCGCTGTTGCCCGACGACGGCAGCTCGACCAGCTTCGATCGCTCGAGCATCAACGAGACGTTCAAGAAGCCGTTCGATTCGGCCCTTCTGGCCGAGCGTTTGCGGACCCTGATCGGTGCAAAGAAGGAGCTCGTCTGACGTTGAGGCTCCCCACGCGGAGCACTCAGGCCAACTATCGATTCGCCGGTTCGATTAGCCCGTCGCGGTCAGACCCCCGCGACGGATAATCTCTCTTGGGTGCCGGCCCGCTTCCCGCCCCCTTCCCGCCGCTTGCTTCTCCCCCTCGTCCGCCTTCTACGCCCGACCGCGCGAACTGGCTAGCTCTCTATTGCCAAGAGAATGCTTGCGGGCCCAGAGAAAGGGCGGGCGATCAGCCCGGATGGCTCGCAGCGGGCGTGCGACTGCTCGCCGCAAGCCAAGCAGGGCGGGTGACTTACGGACGGCACCGCTTCTCACGAGAGGCCGTCCGGGAATTTAGTAGGTCCCGCGTCTCGCCGCTCGTGGGGAGTCAGGACCGGCGTCTCGCCGGTCTGCGGGGGAGTCGAGCGGGCCCTGCAGACGGGCGAGACGCCCCTCCCACTCACCTTCGGTTTGTACCCCCTCGACGCCCTGCGGGAGTGGATTACAATGAGGGAGACTTGAGGGCGGATGGTCTGCGCGCCGGTGTCGAGGGGTGGAGGGAGATGACCCAGTTTAGCCATTTCGACTCCCAGGGCGCCAGCCGGATGGTCGACGTGGGAGAGAAGGAAGTTACGGTGCGGAAGGCCCGGGCGAGCGGCCGGGTGCGGATGCGGCCCGACACGCTCCAGCGGGTCCGCGAGCGGGGGGTGGCCAAAGGGGACGTCCTGGAAGTGGCTCGGCTGGCCGGCATCATGGCCGCCAAGGAGACCGCTCGGCTGATCCCCCTGTGCCACAGCATCCCCCTGGACGCCGTGTCGCTTGCCTTCCACTTCCCCGACGCCGCCACGGTGGCGATCGAAGCGGAGGCCCGGGCCACCGCCCGGACCGGAGTCGAGATGGAGGCGCTGGTCGCCGTGAGCACGGCCGCGCTGGCGATCTACGACATGTGCAAATCGGTGGACCGGGGGATGGTGATCGAGGAGGTCCGGCTGGAGGAGAAATCGGGCGGGCGGAGCGGGCATTACGTCCGGGGGTCCTGACTGCCGAACCGCCGGGGGCCCTCCCGCTCCCGCCGGCGATGGAAGACGAGGTCGCGCCGGGCGGCCGTCGGGATTGCGTTGATGAGCCAAGCAGCCAGCAGTTGTCAGACCGCCCAACAGACCCTCCGCTTGCTGTACGCGCCCATCCGCGAGGACCTCGACCAGGTCGAATCGCTTCTCCGCCGCGAGCTCAGCAGCGATTTCCCCTTCATCGACCAGTTGGTCAAGCACGGCTTCCGCCTGGGGGGCAAGCGGCTGCGGCCGGCCCTGGTCCTCCTGGCCGGCCAGGCGTGCGGCGGCGTGCGGCCCGAGCATCACGTCCTGGCCGCCGTCGTCGAGTTGATCCACACCGCCACCTTGATCCACGACGACGTCCTGGACGAAGCCACGATCCGGCGCCACCTGGAAACCGTCAACGCCCGCTGGGACAACGAGACGAGCGTCCTGCTGGGCGACTACCTCTTCGCCCGGGCGATTTGTCTCACCAGCTCGCTGGACGACCTGTTCGCCTACCGCGCGCTGAGCGAGACCTGCCGGGTGCTTTGCGAGGGGGAGCTTCGCCAAGTGGGGAGCCGCGGCGATTTCGCCCTCTCCGAGGCGGAGTACCTGGGCATCGTCGGCGCCAAGACCGCCGCGTTGTGTGCGTGCTGCTGCCGGCTGGGCTCCCACTACGCCGGGGCCGGACCGGAGCTCGAAGAGCTTTTCGCCCAGTACGGCCACCTGCTGGGGATCGCCTTCCAGATCGTCGACGACGTGCTCGATCTGAAAGGGAGCGAGGCGGTGACCGGGAAGTCGCTGGGCACGGACCTCTTGAAGCAGAAGCCCACCCTCCCGCTGATCCGCCTGCTGGAGCAACTCGGCCCCGACGACCGCAGCGACCTCTTGGCGATCCTCACCTCTTCCGACGATCACCGCCTGGATCGCCTGAAGACGTACTTCCAGCGGTGGGACGGGGTCTCTTATGCCCAGCAAGAGGCCCTGGTGTACGTGCGGCGGGCGAAGGAGCGGCTCGACGCCGCGCCTCCCGCCCCAGCCCGTGAAACCCTCAAACAACTGGCCGACTTCGTGGTCACGCGGCAAGAATAGCAAAACGGGAAAGAGGGAACCGCAGATGCACGCGGGTCGACGCGGACTCGGGAGAAGATGGAACCGCAGAGGAACGCGGATCAACACAGATGAAGAGAGGGCTGGCTCAGAAGGAGTTGACGACCCGTTTGATCTCGAGTTTGGGGCTGCCGAAGTTGAGCAGCAGGCAGAGGGGAAGACCGGTTGCCTTGGGGTAGTCCAGGCACTGCGCCAGGTGCACGTCATCAAGGGCCTTGGCGGACCCCAGAGCATTCGCCACCGTAAACGCGCAGCCAATGATCCGCCTAGAAATCGCATTGAGCCTCTCTCTGCGTTGATCTGCGTCCATCTGCGGTTCCTCGTTGCCTCCCTGACCCATGCCCTCAGCCCCCACCGCCGGGGAGGTTTAGGGTCAGATCGCACTCAGTCATTAGTCGGTTTCAGGACAGCGCCACTTGCAGGGGCGAAAACCTGGCCATGCGCGGCAAGGCAGAGTCGCAAGAGGAGCTTGACGAACCCCCCATCCAGCGTGATTGCATTCTGCCGGCGGGCCGTACACAATCGGGGAACACCTCAAGAAGAGTCCTGCAAACGGCGTTCCGCTGAGGCGTCTGCCGTGGTAGTGGGCGGTCTCAGGGTGCGCAGCCTGTCGCTTTCCCGGCGTTTGCCCTGGAAAGGGGTGGCCTATGAGGCGTCCCGGTGTTCGGTTGCTTTGGTGCGTGGCGTTGCTCGCCCTCGCTTCGGTGGCCCGGGCGGAGCCGATCTCGCGAATCGTGGTCTTCGGCGACAGCCTCTCCGATACGGGCAACGTCTTTGCCTTCACCGGCGGGGCGATTCCTCCCTCACCGCCGTACTATAGCGGCCGCTTCTCGAACGGCCCGGTCTGGGTCGAGCGGATGGCCGAGAAGCTCGGGCTGCCGGTGCCCGTGGCGTACGCCAGTGGCGGCTACAACTACGCCTTTGGCGGTGCGGAGACGGGCCCAAGCTCGTCCCAGCAGGTGTCGCCCAACGTGCTGGTCCAGGTCGCCCTGTACCTTTCCCACACCCCGGCCCGCTCCGATCTGTTCGTCGTTTGGGGCGGGGCGAACGACATCTTCGCCAGGATCGGCACGTCCACCCCGCCCGATCCGCCGGCCTACGTGGCCAATATCGCAAGCGCGATCACGACCCTGTCGCTTGCGGGCGGGAGCCAGTTCCTGGTGCCCAATCTCCCGCCCCTGGGCCAAACGCCGTGGCTTCGCAGCACGGGCCATGAGACCGAAGGGGATAACCTGTCGGCACAGTTCAACGCGGCCCTCTCGGCGGAGCTGAGCCAGCTCAGGACCACGCTCGGCGTGACGATCTTCGAGATGGACACGCACGCCCTGTTCGCCCAGGCGCTGGCCGAGCCCGGCAAGTTCGGCCTGACGAACGTCATGGCACCGGCCTACGACGCGGCCACGCGCACCGTCGTGCCCAATCCGCAGGAGTACATGTTCTGGGACGACGAGCACCCGACGGCGACCGTTCACTGGTGGCTGGGCGAGTACGCCGCTGCGGCCGTGCCCGAGCCCTCGCTGCTGGTCTTCTGCCTCTCCGGCGGCGTGACGGCGGCGCTATTGGTCCTCCGCCGCCGCCGGTAAGGTCACCCCAGCGTTGCCAACACTCGACTGTAAGACGGCCTTTCCAGGCCGTCGTTCATCGTGCCAATAAACAGCAAATGGATCCATCGGAGACTGTAGCAACAAAACCCGGTTCCGCACGGTGTAACCAATGAAAGGAACCGCGAAAACACGAAAAAGCGAAATCGCGAAACGAGGGAGCGGGAACGACCCGTGTCGCTGACCGCACTTGCCAGGCGTCTTTCGCGGTTTCGCCCTTTCGCGTTTTCGCGTTTACCCGATTTCCTTGCGAGAGGGTCATCAATCGCGATACTTCACTAAACGTGGTTTCCAGGGAGTTCCGACGATGCACACCCGCAGACGGAAGTTCGATCTTGCGCGTCCCGACCGCCGCCGTTTTTTCGCCGTGCTCGGCGCGGGTGTGGGGGGCCTGGCGGTTGCCGGTCTGGCGGGCCTCGGCAGCGGCCGGGCGGGCGACGCTCCCGGCCCGATCCCGTCCGGACCGCAGCCCACGCCGAGGATTGCCCGCCGCAAGAAGCGGACCGCCAACGTCGGGATCTTCGGCGTCGGCCACTACACCTACTGGAAGCAGTTCGACGGACTGTTGGACGAGATGCACCAGAAGCTCGACGTGCTCGTGGGCAAGGTGAAGGCGCAGGACGTGAGCGTCGCCAACTTCGGCCTGATCGACAACGCCCAGGGGGCCTACGCCCTCCTTCCCCGGCTCAAGGCGGCCGACCTCGATCTGATCTTCTGCGACATGGTCACCTATGCCACGTCGTCCACGTTCGGCGTGCTGATCCGAGAGCTCGACGTGCCGATCGTGCTCGTGGCCCTGCAGCCGCTTAAGGCCATGGACTACGCGAAAGCCACGACGCGGATGCAGTTGGCCAACGACGATTTCTGCTCGGTGCCGGAGTTCACCGGGGTGGCCCTGCGGATGGGCAAGCGGGCGCCGCCGATGATCCTGGGAACGCTCTACGACGACCCCGCCGCGGAGGCCGAGATCGCCGAGTGGTGCAACGTCGCCAAGGTGCTGCACGACCTGCGGCGGGCGCGGATCGGGCATTTCGGCCACGTGCTGGAGTCGATGCTCGACATGCACTCGGACCCCACGGCCTTCACGGCGGCCTTCGGGTGCCACGTCGTCGAGACCGAGGCCGACGACCTGGTGCGGCTCTACCGCCAGGTCGCGCCGCCGGAGATCGAGGCCAAGAAGGCCCAGATCCTGGGGATGTTCGACGCGCCGGACCCCGGGGCGGACCCCGTCACCCGCAAGCTCACGCCCGAGCACTTGCACCTTTCCGCCCGGGTGGCCGTGGCGCTGGACAAGTTCGTCCAGGAGAAGCAGCTCGACGCTCTGGCCTACTACTACGAAGGCGAAGAGGAGAGCGTCACCCGCGAGGTGGTCACCAACCTCATCGTGGGCAACTCGCTATTGACGGCGGCCGGGTTCCCGATGTGCGGCGAGTCGGACCTGAAGACGTGCATCGCCATGCTCATCGAGGATCGGCTCGACATCGGCGGCAGCTTCGCCGAGTTCCACCCCCTCGATTTCAAGGAGGGGTTCGTGCTCGTGGGCCACGACGGCCCGCACCACCTCAACATCGCCGACGGCAAACCGGTGATCCGCAGCCTGCTCAAGTACCACGGCAAGCCGGGCCAGGGAGCGAGCGTGGAGTTCAAGATCAAGGAGGGACCGATCACCATGCTCAGCATCGGACTGACGGCCCAGGGCAAGTTCAAGTTCGTGATCGCCGAAGGGGAGTCGGTCCGCGGCCCGATCCCGGCCACCGGCAACACCAACACCCGCGGCTTCTTCCAGCCCGACGTGCGGACCTTCTTGCGACGGTGGGTGGCCGAAGGCCCGACCCACCATTTCGCCCTCGGCGTCGGCCACCAC
>Ga0153916_10002091_pt1 | contig 14670 bp, 12 predicted proteins | sample Opewatmetagenome_FD_109642 | JGI IMG/M metagenome (GOLD analysis project Ga0153916, IMG submission 109642) | Freshwater wetland microbial communities from Ohio, USA - Open water 3 Core 3 Depth 4 metaG | ecosystem: Environmental > Aquatic > Freshwater > Wetlands | place: USA: Ohio, Lake Erie...
CCCCAGGTCCTACTTGCCGACGTGCGGCCCCGCGACGGTTCCGACGTGCAGCGTGACGATCCCGCCCGAGATGCCGTGCCAGGTGACGTTCACGAGACCCGCCTCGCGCATGATCTGGGCGATCCGCTCCGGCCCGGGGTACCCCTTGACGCTGCGGACGAGGTAGCCGTACGCGGGTCCCTGACCGGCGACCCGACCCAACAGGGGCACGATCCGGTCGAACCAGAACTGGAGGACGCGGGCGGGCCGGCTCCGGGGCCGCGCGATCTCGAGGCAGACGACGCGTCCGCCCGGGCGAACGGACCGAGCCATCTCCGCGAACCCTCGGCCGTAGTCGGGCAGGTTGCGCATGCCGAAGGCGATCGTCGCCGCGTCGAAGCTTCGGTCCACGGTCGGGAGGGCCATCGCGTCGCCGACGACGAACTCGAGCCCGGATCGATCCTCGAAGCGCCGCTTCGCCAGCGCGATCATGCGCGGCGAGATGTCGATGCCCAGCACGGTTCCGCCGGGCTGCGTGCGGGCATGCAGGTCGGCGGCCACCTTGCCGGTTCCCGTCGCGACATCCAGCAGCCGGTCCCCTGGACGGGCCGCGGCCAGCTGGACCGCTTGCCTTCGCCAGCGCGGCTCCTGGAACGCGGAGATGAGCAGGTTCATCGGGTCGTAGACGCTCGCGATCCGGTCGAACATCGCGCCGACGTCCGCCGTCGGCGCGGCGTTTCCGCGGTCGGTTGCGCCACCGGATGGGGCATCGCCCCAGGCTGGGCTCATGCGCGAGACTCCCTGACGGCTTCCGTTCAGGCTGGCGGGGCGAGCCCGGCAGCCGCGAGAGGATACGACCGGCACCGGCCGAATATCCCGGCAGCGGCCGGGCAACTGCGTAACGTGCTATCACCAGGTAACACGTACAACCCCGATCGATGCTACGATCCGGTTGACGGCAACCTGCCAATCGATCCACCGGAGCTCCTCGCCATGCGCACCCTCGCCCGCCCCATCGGTCTCGGCCTGGCCGCCCGCGGCGACGTCGAAGAGGTCGTGAGCTGGGCGCGCCTTGCACGCGACCAGGGGCTGGATTCCGTCTGGGTGCACGACAGCTACTTCGAGCGCGACGGGGTCAGCTTCACGACGGCCATCGCCCAGGCCATCGCGCTCGATGACGACGGCGACGAAGCTGGCTTCCGGGTCGCTCTCGGGGCTGCCAACCCGTTCACCCGCCACCCGGTCGTGCTGGCGATGACGGGCTCGGCACTCGACGAGATCCTGCCCGGCCGATTCGTGCTGGGCATGGGCACCGGGCTCCCGCTGCGGCTCAAGCAGATGGGGATCCCCTACGAGCCCGACACCGCCGTCGAGCGCGTCTCCAGCGCCATCGACCAGATTCGGGCGCTGTGGGCCGGCGAGCGCCTTCCGTCGGCGACGCCCGGGCTGCCACCCATCCAGCCGATGTTCCCGCCCACCCATCGGATCCCGATCGTCATCGCGGCCTACCGAAAGGCATTCGTCGAGCTCGCCGGCCAGAAGGCGGACGGCTACCTCGCGCGCCCGGCGGAGTCGATCCCGTCACTGCGCGGGATCCTCGAACGCCTGCGGGCGTCAGCGGAGGCCTCCGGGCGCGACCCGCACGCGATCGAGTCGGCCGGCTACCTCCTGTCACTCGTCGACAAGACGCGCCGCGAGGCGCTCAACCGGGCCAAGCGGGAACCGTTCGTGATCTACATGATGTCGGTCCTGTCCGATGTCTCGCTGCGCCGGGCCGGGTTCGACCAGGAGCTGCGTGACCGGATCGCCGCGGCATGGCGCGCCGAGGACTACACGACCGCGGGCAACCTCATCCCCGACGAGCTGCTCGACGCGTTCATGCTGTGCGGGACGCGCGAGGACGTCGCGGCCGGCGCGATGGCCTTCCACACGCAGACCGGGCTCCAGTTGCCGTTGCTCCAGCCGGTCCTCCAGGAAGACCGCCAGATCGACGAGCTGATCGCCGCGGCGGCAATCTTCGCGTCGATCCCGGATCCCGCCGCGGCGAGGTCGGCGGTCCCGGCCGCACTAGGGAGATCGGCGGTCTCGGTCGCGGCGGCGGGGTCGGCGGTCCCGGTCGCGGCGGCGGGGTCGGCGGCCCCCGTGACGGCGACTGGCCCGGCGTCCCTCGCCCTTGCCGAGGACCGGCAGCTCAACCTGCGCGACCGCCTTGGACGGCGAGCCGGGGCCCTGTACGAGATCGTCCGACCATTCGCGTTCACCGCGTCGGTCATCCCGGTTCTTGCGGGCGCGTCCCTGGCCTGGGTCTACGACGCATGGGCTTGGGCACCGCTCATCGCGTGCGTGCTTGGCGCGATGCTCCTCCACGCCGGCACCAATGTCATCAACGAGGTCTACGACGTCCGCAAGGGCATCGACACGATCACCAGCCCTCGGGCGAGCCACGCGATCGTCAAGGGCCGCATCACCGAGCGCTCGGCGCTCCTCTTCGCCGGAGTCGCCTTTGCGCTCGCGGTCGTCGTGGGCGTGTATCTCGCGTGGCTGCGCGGTCCGGCGATCGTCGGGCTCGGCGTGCTCGGGCTGATCGGTGGCTGGGGCTACACGGCGCCACCGCTCGAGTACAAGAACCGCGCCCTCGGCGTCCCGCTCGTGTTCCTGCTCATGGGTCCGCTCATGGTCGAGGGGTCCTACTTCGCGGTGAGCGGCACGTGGTCGCTGACCGCATTGGTCCTGTCGATCCCGGTCGGGCTGCTGGTGGCGGCAATCCTCCATGGAAACGAGTGGCGCGACATCCGGGAGGACAGCCGGGCGGGTATCTCGACCCTGTCTGCCCGGATCGGCCAGCGGTGGGCCCATTACGGGTACGTGGCCCTCGTCCTGGGCGCGTACATGGTCCTCGCGCTGTCGGTCATCGCGGGCGTCCTGCCGGCCTGGACGATGCTGGCGATCCTCTCGCTGCCGTTCCTCGCCCAGGTGATCCGCTCCGCCGAGCTCGGCGCGACCGGCCAGGCACGCGCGATCGCGATGATCGACCTCCAGACCGCGCGGCTCCACCTCGCGTTCGGGTCGCTGCTGGTCCTTGGGCTCGTCCTGTCGCGTCTCATCGGTGCCTGACCGGCGGGCTCGTGGAGACCGGCCCGCAGCGGACCAAGGCGTTGCGCCGGGTGCGCTGGCCGTCGGGCTGATCGCCGCCCAGGCCGCCTTCGCAGCGACCTTCCGAGGGCCTCGCGAGCGGTTCTGGCAACGGATGACCTTGACCGGGCTGGCGCTCGGGTCGCTCGCGCTGGCGACCAGCCGGCCCGCCCGGCGGACGAGGATCGGACCGACGGAGGTCGCGCTCGGGTTCGCTTCAGCGGCCGCACTGTACGCGACGTTCAAGGCGGGCGATGTCTTTGCTCGTCGCTTCGTGCCTGGCGGCGAGGCGCAGATCCAGGACATCTACGCGCTCCGGACGATCCGCCCCCGAGCGGAGATCGCGGCCCGGCTGGCGACCGTCATCGGCCCGGCCGAGGAACTGTTCTGGCGCGGCCTGGCACAAGAGGCGCTGATGCGTCGCTTCGGTCGATGGCCCGGGGCGGCGCTGGCCGCCATGGCTTACGGCGGCGTCCACGTGGTCACCGGCAACTTCACGTTGTTCGGCGCCGCCGGGATTGCCGGTGCCCACTGGTGCGCCCTGTACGCGGCCGGCGTGCCGCTCGGCGCGCTGGTCGTCAGCCATGTCACCTGGGACGTCTGGATCTTCCTCCTCCAGCCGACGGGCGAGGTCACGCCGGTCGTGCCGATGCCCAGATCGCATCGATAACTGCGGGTGAATGCTCCGCGCCGATGCTTGGTCGGTGGATCCCATCCGGTTCGGGCTCGGTGTGCGGGCGTTGCGGCGGCGCCGCCGATGGACTCAGGCCGTGCTCGCGACTCGAACCGGGCTGTCGCGTGCGGTGATCGGCCGCATCGAACGTGGCAAAGCCGATCGCGTTGCCGTCCACACGCTCCGACGCGTCGCCGTGGAGCTTGGCGCGCGGGTTGACGTGCGATTGCTGTGGCACGCCGAGGGTCTGGACCGTCTCCTCGACGAGCGGCATGCGGCACTCGTCGACCAGACGCTCGACCTCCTGGCGGGGCTGGGATGGACGGCCGCCGCCGAGGTGTCGTTCAGCATCCGAGGTGAGCGAGGTTCGATCGACGTTCTCGCATTCCACCCACGGACCGGCTCGCTGCTGGTCGTGGAGGTGAAGTCGGTCGTGCCCGATCTCCAGGCGATGCTCGTCGCGCTGGATCGGAAGGGCCGACTCGGTCGCGAGATCGCCCGAGAACGAGGCTGGGCGGCTGGGTCCGTCACGAAGCTGCTCGTGCTGCCAGACGATCGAACCGCGCGGCGCCGGGTGGGTGCGCTCGTCGCCACCTTCCGCGCGGCCCTGCCCGCACGAACCGTCGAGGTTCGACGCTGGCTCAAGGCCCCGGTCGGCACCGGCCACGGGGTCCTGTTCCTGGCACAGACACAACGCCTGGTTTCGGACAAGTGATCTTCAGGCGGGCGGTCGTCACGGCTTTCGGCCGCGACGGAGCCCATCCACGCAATCCGTGAGCGTGGCGGGCCGTGCCCGGATAGCTCGTCCGTGACAAACGGTGCGCCAGTCGAACGGCTGTCAGAAGTCGCCTGACGCATGCCCTCCTGAGGAGCATCTGACGCAAATCGGCTCCGCGGCCGCCCGCGCCGCCAGCGTGACGGGCGGCCTGGCCTCAGGACCTCCGGGCAACGAGCAGGAAGACCGGAAACCGCCGGCCCTCGCGCTCGATCTCGGTCGCGGTGCGGAGCTCGACGTCGACAAATCCGGCCGCCCGGGCCAGGCCGGCCAGCGCGTCACGCTCGAAACCCTGGTGGTGGATCCCCTCGGCGTCGGGGTCGTGGAACGAGCCGTCCTCGGCGTCGAGGTCGGCCAGCGCGATGCGGCCGCCGGGTCGCAGGAGACGCCAGATCGCAGCCAGGGCGGCGCCCGTGTCCTCGAGGTGATGGAGCACAAGCAGCGAGACGACCAGGTCGAACGGGTCGCCGGGCGGCGGGTCCGACGTCAGGTCCAAGCGAACGGCCGTGACGTTCCGCGGGCCGCCCGCTGCGAGCTTCTCGCGGACGACCTCCAGCATCCCACTCGAAGGTTCGGCCAGGACCACCTCGCCGACGTCACCAGCCAGGGCGAGCCCGAGCAGGCCGGTACCAGCGCCAACGTCGATTGCCCGCATGGTCGGGGAGATCGACACGCTGGAACGGATGGCCTCGGCGACTTCCTCGGCTCGCTGCCGTCGATCGGGCGTGTCCCAGTCGCGCGCCCGCTCGTCAAACGTGCTCACGCGCCCATGGTCACACGGCGAGGCCGGCGCCCGGGGAGGCCTGCGCCCAACCGATCAGACCTCCTTGAACTCGCCTTCGACCGTCTCCTCGCCGGCGGCACCGCCTCCCGCTTCACCCTCGCCGCCCTCGCCACCGGCACCACCCGCGGATCCGTCACCGGACTCGCCGGCCGACGATGCCGCGGCCTGGTAGGCGGCCGTGGCCACCTTCTGGAGCGACTCGGCGAGCGACGACATACCTGTCTTGACGGCCTCGGCGTCGGAGCCCTTGAGGGCCTCGCGCAGTGATCCGACCTTGTTCTCGACCTCGACCTTGTCCTCGGACGAGACCTTGTCGCCGAGGTCCTTGAGCGTTCGCTCGGCCTGGAAGGTCAGGGCCTCGGCCTGGTTGCGAGTCTCGACCTCCTCGCGCCGGCGCCGGTCTTCGTCGGCATGCTCCTGGGCGTCGCGGACCATCTGGTCGACGGCGTTCTTGTCGAGCATGGACGAGGCGGTGATCCGGACCTGCTGCTCCTTGCTGGTCGCCCGGTCCTTGGCCTTCACGTCGAGGATGCCGTTGGCATCGATGTCGAAGGTGACCTCGATCTGCGGGATGCCGCGCGGAGCCGGCGGGATCCCGTCGAGGATGAACCGACCGAGCGTCTTGTTGTCGGCGGCGAAGTCGCGCTCTCCCTGGAGGACGTGGATCTCGACCTGCGACTGCGAATCGGACGCGGTCGAGAAGACCTGCGACTTGCTGGTCGGGATCGTCGTGTTGCGCTCGATCAGCTTGGTCATGACGCCACCGAGCGTCTCGATCCCGAGCGACAGCGGTGTCACGTCGAGGAGCAGGACGTCCTTGACGTCACCGGCCAGGACGCCGGCCTGGATCGCCGCGCCGATGGCCACGACCTCATCCGGGTTGACGCCCTTGTGCGGCTCCTTGCCGTTGAACATCTTCTTGACCGCCTCGACGACGGCCGGCATCCGGGTCATGCCACCGACCAGGATCACCTCGTCGATGTCGCCGGGCTTGAGGCCGGAGTCCTTGAGGGCGGCCTTGACCGGGCCCTCGGTCTTGGTCACGAGGTCGGCCACCAGGTCCTCGAGCTTGGCCCGGTTGAGGGTCACGACGAGGTGCTTCGGGCCGGTCGCGTCGGCGGTGATGTAGGGCAGGTTGATCTCGGTCGACGCGGTCGACGACAGCTCGATCTTCGCCTTCTCGGCCGCCTCCTTGAGGCGCTGGAGGGCCTGCTGGTCCTTGGCCAGGTCGATCCCCTGGTCCTTCTTGAACTCGGCCAGGAGCCAGTCGATGACGCGCTGGTCGAAGTCGTCGCCGCCGAGATGGGTGTCGCCGTTGGTCGCCTTGACCTCGAAGACGCCCTCACCGAGCTCGAGAATCGAGATATCGAAGGTGCCACCGCCCAGGTCGTAAACGGCGATCTTCTCGTCGCCCTTCTTGTCGAGGCCGGAGGCGAGCGCCGACGCGGTCGGCTCGTTGATGATCCGCTTGACGTCGAGGCCGGCGATCCGGCCGGCATCCTTGGTCGCCGAGCGCTGCGTATCGTCGAAGTACGCCGGGACGGTGATGACCGCCTCGGTCACCTTCTCGCCCAGGTACGCCTCGGCGTCCGTGCGCAGCTTCTGGAGGATCATCGCGCTGATCTCGGGCGGCGTGTACGCCTTGCCGTCGGCCAGCTTGACCACCACGCCGTCGCTCCTGGGGTCCTTCTCGACGCTGTACGGGACCAGGCTCTTGCTGCGCTTGACCTCGGCGTCATCCCAGCGGCGGCCCATGAAGCGCTTGATCGAGTAGACGGTGTTGGCCGGGTTGGTCACGGCCTGCCGCTTGGCCAGCTGGCCGACGAGGCGCTCGCCGGTCTTGGTGAAGGCGACGACGGACGGAACCGTCCGCCCACCCTCAGCGGAGGCGATGACGGTCGGCTCGCCGCCCTCCATGACGGCCACGACGGAGTTCGTCGTGCCGAGATCGATGCCGATGATCTTGCCCATGTCGCGTGGTGCTCCTTAGTGCGTCGGTGCGTCGGGGGGTGTGTCGGTGGATGTGGCCACGGCCACCAGGGCCGGGCGGATGACCCGGTCGCGCAGGCGGTAGCCGCGCCGGACCTCCTCGACGATCTCGCCCTCGGTCCGACCGGTGTCGGGCACGTTGACGATCGCCTCGTGCTCGCGCGGATCGAACGGGCGACCCGCGCTGGCGTCGATGGTGGTCACGCCCTCGCTCTCGAGCAGCTGCCGCAGCTTCCGGTCGATCGCCGCAATCCCCTCGAGCCATGGGTGATCCGCGATCTCGGCCGGTCGAGCGTCGATCGCTCGGTCGAAGTCGTCGGCCAGGACCAGCACCTTGCGGATCAGGTCCTCGCCGGCAAGGCCGAGCTCGCGCATTCGCTCCTCGGCGGTCCGCCGCTTGTAGTTCTGGAATTCGGCTCGCTCTCGCTGCAGGGCGGTCAGGTACTCCTCGCCGGTCTGGCGCACCGCGTCGCGTTCGGCCGTCAACGCCTCGATCTGCTTCAGCAGCGTCGTCGGCGAGATGTCGATCGCGTCCGCCCGCTCCTGGGCGCGGGTCCGTCGTCGTTCAGGCATACAGGTGGTCCACCAGTTCGTTCATCAATCCCGACACGAAGCGGACGGTCCCGATGGCCTGCGAATAGAGCATCCGCGTCGGCCCCAGGACGCCGACCACGCCGATTGCCCGGCCGGGCTGCCCGTACGGCGCCAGCACCAGCGAGACGTCCTGCATCTCGAGCGGCTGGTTCTCGTGACCGATGAAGATCTGGATCCGCCCGGCCCCGGCCACGTTGTCGACGAGCTCGCCCAGGTAGGCCCGGTTCTCGAGCGCGCTGAAGACCCGCCTGAGCTTGTCGCTCTGGGCGAACTCGGGGGCCTCCATCACGTTGAGGAGCCCGTCGCTGAAGACCTCCTCGATCGCGGCCGCGTCGTAGTCGGTGACGATCTTGACGACCCGCTCGCCGACCCGGCACGCCAGGCCTTCGATGCGGTCCCCCTCGTTCAGGCTGGACAGCCGGGCCGCCGCTCGCCTCGCGGTCAGGTCGCTGAGTCGATCGTTGAGCAGGGTCGCGACCTCGTTTAGCGTCGGTTGGTCGATCGCGGCGTCGCCGTCGAAGTTGACCAGCGCCTGCTTGATCGAACCCTCCCGCAGCACCAGGATCAGGCTGGCCATCCGGTCGTTGATGCCGACCAGGTCGATCCGGCGAATGTGCGCGTCCCGCGACTTGGCCGGCGTGGCCAGGCCGGCGGCGCGGGTGACCGAGGCGAGCGTCGTCGCCGCCAGCCGGAACCAGTGTTCGCTGGCGAACTCCACCTGGCCGAACTGGTGGCGGATCATCAGCTGCTCGACCGCCGGAAGCGGCACGATGTCGGTGATGGATTCGACGTACAGCCGGTAGCCGGCATCCGTGGGAATGCGGCCGGCCGAGGTGTACGGGTGGGTCAACAGGCCGTTCATCTCGAGCTCGGCGAGGATGTTGCGGACCGTCGCGCTGGACACGTGCAGGCTGTAGCGGTCGACCAGCGCCTGGCTGCCGACCGGTGTTGCCGTCGTGACGTATTCCTCGATGACGGCCCGAAGGATCGCCTGTGCGCGAAGGTCCAGGGAGCCGATGGTGCGACGCCGACGCGCCAAGGCCGATCTCCCAAACGTGACGTTAGCACTCTAAGGATGAGAGTGCTAACAGGTTGAACGGCATCGTAGCAGTCGGTGCCGCCGAGTGTCAACGCGTCAAACGAGCCGGGCGAAGAGCTCGTTCGAGAGCAGCCTGCCGCGGGTGGTCAGCATGACACGGACCTCGTCGGCGACCATCGTGAGCCCGTTCTGCGCTGCCCAATCGAACGTCGCCGCGAAGGACGGGCCACGCGTGGCGGAGACCGGGACGCCTCGATCCGTTCGCAGGCCCAGGATGATCGACTCCGCAGCGGCAGTCCTGGCGTCAACGGTCTCCGATCCCCCTGGCGGGAGGCGCGGCGGCCTGCCGTCCACTGGAACAAGCGCGGCCAGGTAACCCTCGAGCCGGGCCGCGTTCCAGCGTCGAGTCAGACCATCGAAGGCGTGCGCGCCTGGGCCCACGGCCTCGTACGGCCGCCGCTCCCAGTAGACCCGGTTGTGCCGGCTTTCGTGGCCGGGACGTGCCCAGTTGCTGATCTCGTAGCCACGCCAGCCGGCCGCCGCGAGCACGTCCGTCGCGTGCTGGTATTGCGCGGCGGCGCGGTCCTCGTCCTGTCGCGGTCGCGCACGCGTGCGCCAACGACGGGCACCTTCGGCCGTCGGCAGATGGTCGCCGGCCGCGCCGGTCAGACCCTCGGCATCGGGGTCGTCGAGGGTCAGCGCATAGAGGGAGAGATGGTCGGGCTCGAGCGCGAGCGCCCCCGCCAGCGTCGCCGCCCAGTCCGCCTCCGAGGAATCCGGAATGTCGTACAGCAGGTCCAGGCTGATCGACGCGATGCCCGCGGCACGGGCATCCCGGACCGCCGACGCCACGTCCGCCGCCCGATGACGACGGCCCAATCGTCGCAGCTCCCTGTCGGAGAGCGATTGAGCGCCGAGCGAGAGGCGCGTCACGCCGGCGGCCCGCCACGCGGTTGCGTCGCCGCGCTCGTCTGGACCCGGATTGGCTTCGATGGTCACCTCCGCGCCGTCGGCGACGCCGAAGCGATCGCGGATCCTGGCCAGCAGCTCGGCGACCGCGTGGGCTGGCAGGAGCGACGGCGTGCCGCCGCCGAGGTAGACGGTGTCGAGCGGCAGCCGATCCAACCCAATCCGTGCGTCGAGCGCATCGGCGCGCAGATCGAGCTCGGCGTGGAGCGCGTCGAGGAACGCAGCGACCCGCGCCTTCGGACCGCGCGCGGCGCTGCCGGCGTACACGACGAAGTCGCAATATGGGCACAGCGAGACGCAGAACGGGATGTGGAGATAGAGGGCGACCGGAGGCGCCGGGGCGAGCGCTGCCGCGTCGAGCGGGGTCGGTCCCGCCGAGGTCGGTCCCGCCGGGGTCGGTCCCGCCGAGGTCGGTCCCGCCGGGGTCGGTCCCGCCGGGGTCGGTCCCGCCGGGGTCGGTCCCGCCGGGGTCGGTCCCGCCGGGATCACCGGTCGCGCGAGATCGATTCCCGTGACCCGATCACCCGCCAGCCGTCCGGCGTGCGCCGCCGGTTCTCGATCTCCTCGACCTCGCGGCCGCGCGGCATCGTCTGGCCCGCGTGACCGGTGCACAGGAAGACCGCGAACCTCGTGACCGCGTGTCCCAGGAAGGCCGCCGCGATCCCGCCGGTGAGCGCCGTCAGCCAGCCGCCCACGATGCCGATCCCCAGCGCCAGTACCAGCAGGTAGCGGTCGCGGCCAGGCGCCCCGAGCCGCGTCGTCAGCGCATAGACGATCGCCTGGATCAGGTTGGCCGCCGTCGGATCGATGCCCGCGGTGATGAGCAGCCCGAAGAGGGCACCGCGGAACGCGACCTCGTCGATGAACGCAGTCGCCGTCGAATTGAACAATGCTCCCGGATACGAACCTTCGTCCGGGAAGCGGATCCGGCGGTAGCGGTAGCTTGCGAAGGCGACCGCGATCACCACACCGGCCAGCCCGAAGACGATGCCGCCGAGCACGGCACCGAGCCGGTCGCCGATCCCCAGGAAGAGCTCCGACTGGGGCTCGGGGTGGATCGTGAAGATGCCGATCGCCAGGAAGATGCCGATGCCGTACCAGGCCAGCCGGCGGCGCAGGTTCGGCCGCTCGCCGGCGCCGGTGGCCTCGTAGTACTCGGCGGTCCCGAACCGCTCGGAATCGAGGCGGAGCATCGCCATCAACAGCGTGAGGCCGACCGCGATCAGGGATCGGGAGACGAGGACGAAGTCGTCCACGGGACCGGGCCTAGCTCTCGTCCATCCGGAGCATTGCCAGGAAGGCCTCCTGCGGGATCTCCACCGATCCGACCCGCTTCATGCGCTGCTTTCCCTCTTTCTGCTTCTCGAGGAGCTTGCGCTTGCGGGTGATGTCGCCACCGTAGCACTTGGCGAGCACGTTCTTGCGCATGGCGCGAACGGTCTCGCGGGCGATCACGTTCGAGCCGATCGCGGCCTGGATCGGAATCTCGAACATCTGGCGTGGGATCAGCTGCTTGAGCCGCTCGGCCAGCGCGCGGCCGGTCGACTGGGCGCGGTCGCGGTGGACGATCAGCGACAGCGCATCGACGGGCTCGCCATTGACCAGGATGTCCACCTTGGCGAGATTGGCCGGCCGGTAGCCGAGCTCTTCGTAGTCCATCGAGGCGTAGCCCTGGCTGCGGCTCTTGAGCTGGTCGAAGTAGTCGACGATCAGCTCGGCCAGCGGCATCTCGAAATGGAGGAGCACGCGCGCCGGGTCGAGATACTCCATCGTCTTGAACTCGCCGCGTCGGTTCGTCGAGAGCTCCATCAGCGGCCCGATGTACTGGCTCGGCGTGACGACGCTGAGCTTGACCCACGGTTCCTCGATCGCCTCGATGTCGATCGGGTTGGGAAGGAGCGCCGGGTTGTCGATGGCGACAGTGCCCCGTCCCAGCGTCAGGATCACGTGATACTCGACCGACGGCGCCGACGCGATCAGGTCGAGCGTGAATTCACGCTCCAGCCGCTCCTGGACGATCTCCATGTGGAGGAGGCCAAGGAAGCCGCAGCGAAACCCGAAGCCGAGGGCAACCGAGCTTTCAGGCTCGTACGTGAACGACGCGTCGTTGAGGTGGAGCTTCTCCAGCGCGTCCCGGAGGAGCGGGTAGTCCTCGCCGCTGACCGGGTAGATACCGGCGAAGACCAGGCTCTTGGCGGCCTGGTAGCCGGGCAGCGGCTCGGCCGCCGGGTGGGCCACGGTCGTGATCGTGTCGCCGACCTGCGCGTCGCGGACGCTCTTGAGCCCGGTCGCCACGTACCCGACCTCACCGGCGACCAGCTGCTTCACCGGGACCAGCTGCGGCCGGAAGACGCCGAGTTCGAGCGGGTCGGCCTCGGCGCCACTGGCCATCAGCCGGATGGGCTCGCCGTGACGCAGCGTCCCCTGCGCCAGCCGAACGTAGACGACGACGCCCTTGTAGGCGTCGTAGTGGCTGTCGAAGATCAGGCCTTGCAGCGGCTTGGCCGGGTCGCCCCTTGGGGCCGGGATGCGGGCGACGATCGCCTCGAGGATCTCGGGCACGCCGGTCCCGTCCTTGGCCGAGGCGAGGATGACCTCCTCACGCGGGATCGCCAGGACGCTCTCCAGGTCGTCCATGATCGTCTCGGGGTCCGCCGACGGCAGGTCGATCTTGTTGAGGACCGGGATGAGCGTGAGACCCTCGCGCAGGGCGAGGTGGACGTTGGCGAGGGTCTGGGCCTCGATCCCCTGGGTGGCGTCGACGACGAGGATCGCGCCCTCGCAGGCGTGGAGACTGTGGCTGACCTCGTAGGCGAAGTCGACGTGCCCGGGGGTGTCGATCAGGTTCAGCCCGTACGTGAGGCCGTCACGCGCCGTGTACTCGAGGCGCACCGCGCGCGCCTTGATCGTGATCCCCTTCTCCCGCTCGAGGTCCATCGAATCGAGGACCTGGCTCATCATCTGGCGGCCCTCGATCGTGTGGGTCAGCTCGAGGAGGCGATCCGCGAGCGTGGATTTCCCGTGGTCGATGTGGGCGATGATGCTGAAGTTGCGCAGGCGGTCCTGGGGGATGGTCACGAGGCGGCAGTGTATCCCGTCACGCGGTCGTTCCCGGCTGCCGCGATCGCGTCAGGCTGATACGCCCGCGAGCACGGTGACGCCCGCGACGATCAGGATCACGCCGACGAGCTGGACCCGCGCCAGCCGCTCCCCGAACAGGACGAACGCGGCGACCGCGGCCAGGGCCGCGAACTGGCTGCCCATGACGGCCGTGATGGCGATGCTCTCGCGCGAGCCCCAGGCCGACAGCATGGAACCGATCACCTCGCCCGCGCCGGCGATCACCACCAGCGGCAGCGCCGCCCGCGACAGGCGCAAGCGGCCCTGGATGAGCAGCGGGATGACGACGCCGACGATCCCGATCAGCCGGGCCGACAGCGCGACCCACGAGACCGGCACCAGCAGCGCCGAGCGGCCGGCGGCAACGATCCCGACGCCGAACAGGAGCGCCGCGGCAATCGACAGGACGGCGGTCCGCCGCCCGTCCGCCGGCGGGTCGGCGACAGTGCGACTGACCGGCGTCGCTGCCAGCGGGACGGCCGGTTCCCCCGCCGGCACGGGCTCGTCGATCGCGTCGGCGAGCAGGTCGAAGTCGCCGGCGGCCACCTCCGGACGGGCGCGTTCGATCGACGAGAGGACCACGCCCGCGGCGATCGCCAGCAGCATCGCCCCGGCAACGAAGCCGATCGGATCACCCAGGGCCACCGAGACCAGGGCGGCCACGGCGCCCTCGGTCGAGACGATCGGGGCGACAATCGAGACCTTCCCGACGCGCAGCGCCGCGTAGGTGAGCTGGAGCCCGACGACGTAGCAGCTCCCGGCGAGGAGGAGGAGCGCGAAGGTCGACGGCGCGACGGTCGATGGTGGCGGGCTCGCGACCGCCATCGGCAGTCCGACCGCGACGCCGACGATCATGATCCACGCCAGCACGACACGCGAGCCGAGCATCCGGCTGGAACGCGACGAGCAAAGCGTGGCGGCGGCCCACAGTGCGGCGGCACCGAGGCCGGCCAGGATCGGGGTCATCCACGCAGTGTGGAGGGTCCGCGGGCACCTCGCCGCTTCGGGTCGCCGGGTGGACCTGTGCTACCATCCGTCTCCGCGCCCGGCGCTGCTCTCGCGTCGCGTGTTCATTTCACCGCCCAATCAAGCCGAGGTTTGCCCACGTGGCCAAGACGCCCCGCACCTGGACTGGGGCTCGCACGCCGTCCGGACTCAAGCGAGTCCGTCAGGCGCAGAGCCGCCACGAGGTGCTCCAGCCCCGCCGCAGTGCCGCCAAGACGCACGTCGCGAAGGCCCTGGCCGCGGTCGCGCAGCCAGCCGACTCGTCGATCGATCCGGTGGCGGCCCTCGCCGAAGCCCTGAGCGCGCTCGATCGTGCCGCCAAGGTGGGAGCGATCCATCCGAACGCCGCCGCGCGTCGCAAGTCGCGTCTGACCATCAAGGTCAATGCCGCCCTCGGTGGCACCGCGATGCAAGCCGGTGGACGGGTGGTCAAGACGACCGGCAAGGCCGCGGCTGCCAAGGCTGCCAAGGTCCGGATCGCCGCCGGCAAGGCCGGCAAGGCAAAGGGCGCCCAGACCGCGGCCGGCAAGGCACGGGCCGCGCTGAGCAAGACCGCCCGAGCGGAAGCGGCCGCCGCCAAGGCCGCCGCCGAAGCACTGGGCGCGAGCGCC
>Ga0153916_10002092_pt1 | contig 14663 bp, 12 predicted proteins | sample Opewatmetagenome_FD_109642 | JGI IMG/M metagenome (GOLD analysis project Ga0153916, IMG submission 109642) | Freshwater wetland microbial communities from Ohio, USA - Open water 3 Core 3 Depth 4 metaG | ecosystem: Environmental > Aquatic > Freshwater > Wetlands | place: USA: Ohio, Lake Erie...
CGGTCGAGGTGTATAAAAACCGTTCAACATTGTTCTCCAGAGCCGCCTGGCACAGGTTTAGGGAACCGGTCGCGTTGATTTCGTGCGCTTGAATCGGGTCGTGTAGCGCGTTGCGCAAACAAAAGACCGCCAGGTGAAAGATAACATCCACTCCTCTTGCAAGACGCACCATTTCTGCTCGATCGCGGATATCTTTCCTCTCGATCTGAACTCGTGGGTTGGTTTTGTGGTGGGCGATGTTCTCCTCCTTGCCAAAGGAGAAATTATCAACAATCAAAACCTCATTATCCGCTTCGACGAGTCGGTCCACGAGATGGCTTCCGATGAACCCAGCCCCACCTGTTACCATGACTCTTTTATTAACTATTTTCATTGGATTTCGTCTCCTTCTTGTTTGATATGATTACCATGCTTACGATTAACAACCTTGAAACAATTAGCCTGCACCTCGTGCCCGCAGCACCGCGATCGGTGTCAGGACAAGAATTTTGAGATCCAGCCAGAATGATTGGCTTTGGATATACTCAGTGTCGGATTGAATCATCCCTTCATAGCCCAAGTGGCAACGTCCAGCTGTCTGCCAGAGTCCCGTCATGCCGGGCACCGTTCCCATTCTCTGAGCCTGCCATCGATCGTACATCTCTGCTTCGTAGACTGTGGGCGGTCTGGGACCAACCAAACTCATATCGCCTGCAAGCACATTCCAAAACTGGGGCAGCTCATCCAAACTGCTCTTGCGCAACCATCTACCGACACGGGTGATACGGGCATCCTTGGTCATCTTCTTGAGATGGCTCTCACCAGCTAGCATTTCTTCCACGGTAACTTGGTCGTTGGTGAGTAAGGCTCGAGTGAAATTGCGATGAATGTTGGGGTCTGCCCCATCAACCATACTGCGGAACTTGAGAAAGGTGAATGTTCCCAGTTCCCAGGTGGCGCCCTGACCATGGCCCATCCGCCGTAATCTCACCCGAGGCTGCCTAAAAATTGCTGGCCCGGGTGAGTCAAGCTTGATGAGTATGGCGATCAACAGCATTAGTGGTGATAAAATAATCAGCAGAACTGCCGCAACTGAGAAATCGAGCGCTCGCTTGCAGGTAAAATAGAGCCGACGGCGTTCGTTTTTTTGTGTAATAAGCTGCAGATCTTCTTGGGTCGGCCAGGCTACTTTCAGTTCCGAATTTGTATTGATTTCAAGAATTGCTTCCATATGTCCTCACCTTCATATAGGTTCTTAGTTACGTTCTCATTCAGTCCGTTGTCGTGAACAATCTTACCGAGCGTTAATTGCTCAAGGCCTAGGGTTGAATTGTTGTAAAAGATCACAGATGTGTTGCCGCTGCCAATTTGCGCCCCCGCGAGGGTGACGCTACCAGGCGACAATGTGGCAAGAAACAAAGCCAAGATTAACCCGGTCAATATGGTTGAGTATTTCATTTTTTATGCTCTTTACCATAGAACATGCTTCTCAGGCGATTCTCGCCTGCCTGTCAATGATCGCCTTCCAGCTTCTGATTGCGTTTAGACGCCTGGAATTCCATGATATGCTGCATGACATCCTCAAGCACTTTGTCGAGAGTCTGAGTGGCATCGATCTGAACAAAGGTCTCTACCCACTTTCCCTGTTCTAGGAAAACCCGCCTCTGCCTATTGAGGTATTTTACTGTGGCCTCCCCTTTTCGCTCATAAATAACTTTGGCGGGTGCATCCAGCAGAATAGCCATATGGGGTTTCGGAAATGCGTGGCGAATGATCCAGTGACAGAAGGCGTCAAGCTTCTGCTTTCTCTGTGTTGCTTCATCCGCCGGCAATGGGGCCATGTCAAACAAAGGGTGACGATCATATACCACTAGATACCCGCGCGCCTGATAATATAGGGAGATGAGCTGGCGGTACCATGCCTCTAAGAAGCGATTCAGAAAACGAGCTGCAGTCCATACGGATCCTCGTTCCTTTTGTCCGTACTCCAAATCGTGGGCTGGAATGTATTCAGTTGGTACGATACCTGACTTACGTACCCTAATCTTGTAGGAACGCTGCTTCAAAAGAAGGACCAGACGAGACGTAAGTAGCGCGTGATTGCTGGATCGCGTGCTAATGCCCATGTACAAATACTTGACCGGAAACGGAAAAGATTGTTCCAGCTTCTTGGCAATAGTCGTCTTGCCCGCGCCGTCTCCGCCTACGATAGCCACTGTTATCATCACTCACTCGTCTAGCTTGCTGCCCAAAATACTCAGATGAAAGAACTCTAGCATGGTTTGACGATTCTCCTTGACAAGTTCCAGCACACTGATGCATTAGAAACAACGTTCTCGGTTACCAATCGCATTTTTCTCCTCAAATCACCAAAGTTAAAGGTTCCGGAAATCCCGTTTCCTGCGCTCTTCTGGGATAAGGAATAATCGAAAAGATCTTACCAAATCGAACCAAAAGGGAGCCATGTCGGTCCAGGAAAACACGGCATCTGTCTTTCGCCCACGCATGGACTGCCACCATTCCTTTAATGTAAGTCTACCCCGTCGCAATTGGTGCAGCGCTGATTGGAGATCATGCTTCAGATAAATCCACTTCACACCTAAATATTTCTGCTCACGGTTCGCGGGAAGAGGCCATCCAAGAGCGTCGCAATACATGGTATAAAGGAGTTCAACCCCCCCGGCCTCGGCTATCGCGGATCTGCCCGTTGGTCGACCGATATTAGGTTCTACAATAAAATATTTCCCAGTACGCTCATCGCGCTTCATCTCAAGATAACCCAGACCTCGATGCTTTATACTCATATACAATCGGATCGTTTCGTTTAAAACGACATCATCTCGGCATTCTTCTCCCAGACTACTCTCTCCGATGATGGGTGGCCACTGGCGTAGCTTTCGAGCCACAAAGGTTACAAGTGGTTGAGAATCGGCGCCAAAATAGCAATTGCATGAAAAAAGGTTGGACTCAGGCCCTTCAATCCACTCCTGTAAGATCAGCATTGGGGCCCATGACTTACATTGGTCGTACATCGTAAACAATTCGTCTTTATTTGCGAGCTTGTATCCCTTTAATTTGCTATTCAGTTCCCAATTCTTGGTGGCGCTCGTCGGTGGTTTGAGAATACAGGGAAAGGTCAAACCCTTGGTCGCCTGCTCAAGCTCTGCCTGGCTATGAATATAGAAAGTACGAGGTATCGGAAAGTCTTCCCTTTGAGCATAATCATAAAAGGCGATCTTATCAACCATCATCTCAATCATATCTGCCGCAGGGAGAACTATGTGATACCACTTCTCAAGCCTCTGGCGGTTCCGGGAAATTAGGAGAACCGCCATGTCCTCACAAGGAAACAACACCGCTTTTTGGTTTAGCTGTGGCCCTAGTGTCTCCAATGCTATAATAAATTCTTCGCTTTTCGTGTCTGCGAATATAATCTTTTTGCAGCAGTTCGTCCGGCAAGCATAATGTCCAGGATCCCTGGCGATAGCGATGACGGGCACCCCGTGCCGGGCTAAGATGCGTACCGTCTGTAGCCCATTGATACGGTCAAGGTCGATGACGATTGCATAGGGTTGTTGGGAATTCGGAAAAGAGTCCATAAGCGACACACCTCATTAACACTTTTTCTTGTCGGTTCAAACCAGTGTAAACCTGCTAATGGCTGGTAAATCCAGGTTACTGCGAACAAGCTCATTCTTACAAGCGCAGATATCAATGATCAGGTCTTCGAAGTCTCTAAAACCTCACCTTTTAAGGAATTGACGTCCTCTAGCGGTCCTCGCTCCGGGGATTGTGGTCTCATTCGCGCCAATCTGCGATACGCCTGATATCCTACCTTGCTGATAGCAAGAATTCTGGGTGAGTGGACAAACGCATTACGACCATAAGAGACCAAATCACCCCCAAACTTAGCTTTGAAATCACGGACCCCATACTTCTCGTAGGATCTGCCAGCCCCACCAAAATCATAAACACGATAACCGTTATTAGCACCCCACTCCAGGATGTGCCACATCAGGAGCTCGTTGGGCGCATAGGAACTGAAGCATCGGTCAACACCGCTATACCAGCCAAAGATCATGTCTTTGTAGATCAACTCCGCCGACGCAGCCACGCAGTCTTGTCCGATCCAGGCCAGCAGGAACTTGACCATACCTTTGGGATAGAGCAAGTCGAAGGCTGCTTCGAATAGTGATCGGTGGGCGAGTGGCACGCGAGCCGCAGCGTAACTCCTGCTCACCAGGTCATAGAATAGAGATAACTCTCCGCGCCGCTCTACTTCTTTGATGACCAACTCTCCCTTCCTCAGTGCGTGCCGAATTCTCTTACGCGTACGCTGGCCTATATTCTGAAGAACCTCTTCGGCAGGACGGTCCAACCGGATCAGATAGTTGAGCTGTTCCTCATACCGGAAGCCACAAGCCTGCAGCATGGGTTGAATCTGACACAGATCAGTCAGGTTGCGCATCTCGGTGAACAGGACGCCTTTTGTTTCCTGGGCATACGACCTCAACAGGAACTCAAGTGCCTCCTCACCTTTTGGACTGGTCTCATACAATACACTTCCATACACAATCGCCCGGGTGCTGAGGGATCGCATGGGGCCAGGAAATAGCGTGATCTGGACGGGAAATAAAAGGGCTAGAGGCCGTGCGTTTTCATCGACTGTCGCCCACAACAATGGATCGTGTCCCTTCGCTCTGGCAAAAACCTGGAACATTTCCGGTGAGTGAAAGATGTTACCAAGAGGATGCTCGGAAACAAAGGAACGCCAGGTGATCTCATCAAGGGAGCGTAGGATTCGCATGCTAGGTCGCCTGACCCATCAACTGCCTAACCAGGAGTAAATAGATAGCGCCCTGACTAGACCAATTGTATCGCTCGGTGAATTTGTTGATATTCTGTGCCAGGATTTCGACGCGTGTCCGGTCTTGATAAAGTCGCAAGATGCTGGCAGCCAATTCATCCACATCACCCGGCGTGAAGAATTCCACCATCGATGAGTCAAAGTACTCGCTAATGGTGGGCGTTCGAGCAGCAATGGCTGGTATACCAAGTGCTGCATACTCCATCAGCTTGGTTGGCAAGATTCCACCAGTAAACGCTCCATCACGGTAGGGAACGATGCCGATATCTGCCGCCTTGAGTAAACTTGCAAGGCGCTCTATAGGTACAATATCGCGACTGAAGTGTACACAGTTATCCAAGCCCAATTCACAGACCATCTTTTGCAGGATGGTACGGTATTCTCCACCGCCATGCAGAGTAAGATGCAAACCTGGGATGTCATTTTGCAAACGCAGGATGGCCTGCAGAACTAGGTCAAGCCCATGAGCATATCCCATGGTGCCATGATAAATGAGGGAAAAGCCGTGCCTATTCTCCTGTTCGACGGGGGTGACATTGCGACGGAAGACGCGATCGTCAGCTACATTCATTACCACAGTAACTTTCTCTGGTCGCTGCCCTCGCTCCACCAAAAACCGGCGCCACAGCTCGGTAACAGTGATGACATGATCAGCGAAGCGACAGGACATACGTTCCTGCCACTTTATAACGCGCACACCCCACGAAGTCATCGGTTTCTGGGTTCGCTCGGCGTAGAACTCGGGCATCAGATCGTGAAGATCCAGGATGACTTTAGCTCCCGTAAGCTTCGGAACCAGCGCGGCAAAGACCAAAAAGTCAGGCAGGTTGTGAACCTGAACTACATCATATCTCCTTCGCAGGTGCAGCCGGGTCAGTCGAAGGAAGACCAGTACGAAGAAGGTGAGGTACTCAAGCATTTGTACGATCATCCCCTGTCCTTTGTGGCGCCCCACGGGTAGGCGATACACCCGCACACCGTCCTCAAGGCTTGCTGGCTCCTCTTGGGCACGTCGCAGACAAATGATATCCACCTCAATGCCGTGGTCAATCAATGCCAGTGCTTCTCTCTGCACCCGCGTTTCCATCAGCGGGTAGTACGCATGTACGACCATACAATGCCGTCCATGACTCTTAATAGTTTGACCCATTCTCCATCTCTCCTACCAGCAAATGCCTTCGTATTGGGCGTCTATGTGGTCCGAATCTTTCAAAATGCGAACAAGATCAATGACTTTTTGATCTGGTCGCGCTCGCTTCAGTACTTCGCTGAATTCGCGAGAACTGTTTCCAATTACGATAACATCGCTCTGGGCTAATACCTCGTCGATCGAATCACACATCAAAGTGGCAATATGCGGAATCTCGCGCTCGATATAAGCCCGATTGGCTCCGTACAGGCGTGCCAACGAGACGTTACTATCGTAGATTTTGATCTGATAACCCTTGCCAAGCAACGTCTCAAGCACTTCCACCTGTGGACTCTCTCGTAGATCGTCGGTGCCCACCTTGAAGCTAAAGCCTAGCATACCAATCGACTTACAACCGGTTGCGATAATCATCTCTATGCCGCGTTTGACTTGAAGTTGGTTACTCTGCAGAATGGCCTCCAGGACAGGCAAATGCTGATCTAGACGTCTGCTATGATATAGCATCGCTCTCAAGTCCTTAGGCAAACATGAACCGCCGAAAGCAAAACCCGGCTTCAGGTAATATGCTGACAGGTTCAGTTTATCATCCATGCAGAAGACTTCCATTACCTTGTGACTGTCGATCCCCTGACTCTTGCAAAGGTTGCCTACTTCGTTGGCAAACGTGACCTTAAGTGCATGAAACGCATTGCATGTATATTTAATCATTTCCGAAACTTCAAGAGGTACCATAACCAAGGGTGCATCTAAATCCTGGTAGAGGTTCGCGGTGGCCTCAGCGGCCTCAGAGCCCAGTTCTCCAATCACAGTGAAGGGTGGATTATAGAAGTCAGAGATCGCCGTTCCCTCTCGCAGGAATTCAGGATTGTAGGAGAGCCCGAAACCTTTACCGGGAACCAGCCCTGATGCCTGTTCCAGGATTGGAATCACAATGTTCCTGGTTGTTCCGGGAAGCACCGTGCTGCGCAGAACAATCGTGTGCACGCGATCTTTCCCTGCGATAGCATGTCCAATGTCCTGGCACACACGCTTCACAAAGGTGAGATCCAGACCACCATTGTCGTGGCTGGGAGTTCCCACACATATAAGAGATAGGTCTGTAGCCCTCACTGCTTCAACAGCATCTGTCGTGGCTTTCAGACGACCTTTACCTACCTCTTGGGCCACGACCTCACCGATAGCAGATTCAATAATTGGGCTGCGACCGCTGTTTATAATCTCGACCTTCTTTGGGTTGATGTCAACTCCAATCACATGATTCCCTCGCTGTGCAAAACACGCGGCCGAAACGGTTCCGACATAACCCAGACCAAACACACTAATATTCATTTACAATTTTCTCCTATCAAATGACAATTGCAATTATCGCTCAAACCTACCATTTCAAGCAGAGTGGCTTACCCTTGTCGTGGCCATAACATCACTGTAAATAGCCTCAAGCTCCGCTGTCAGTTGAACCGCATCAGCTTTTTGCTGTGCTTGCCTCGTCGCTCTGCGGCCCATTTGAACACGCAAGTCCGGTTTATCTAATAAAGTCAGAATTGCCTGAGAAATAGCATTTATATCCCTCTCGGCAACGACAAACCCATCTTCACCATCCCTGACCATCTCAGGAATGCCCGCATGTTTCGTTGTGACTATCGGTAACCCCGTTGCCATAGCTTCTACAATGGTGGTGGGTATGCCTTCTTTATCACCATTTTTGAGAATACGGCTCGGATGACAAAATATGTGAGCTTGATTTAATTCCTCTTGCAAATTCTCATGAGGTACAAATCCTGCAAAAGAAACCCTATCATCAATATCCCAGTCTCGCGCCATTTGCTCCAATTTGGAGCGAAGTGGTCCGCTCCCCACAAACCTCAGCTCTATATGAGAGCGTTGATTCGCAATCTGAGCAAATGCACACAATATATCCTCCACACCCTTGCGATCGGTTAAAGATCCAGCAAACAAGATACGAACAGGAGTCGCTGTCAAATCTCGTTCCACGTAATTAAACTGTGCAAGTTTGATTCCATAGTAGTGAATTCTAATCTTTTCATCCGGACAACCTAAGCGAAGAAGATCCTCGCGCATATCATTTGACATTGCCAAGATCAGGTTGGCGTAACGCCAGACCGGTTGAAGATAGAGCCTACCCCAACCTAGATACCGATTCGGAAAGCTTGACACATCATAACCATAACAAGAAACAACAATTGGTCGTTTCAATTGTCGCCAAACATTAAGAAAATATGCAGCATCTACAGCAAAATGGGCATGCAATAAATCCGGTTCTAGAGCGCTAATCTCACGGAAATAGAACTGCCGCTCGTAATTGGTCATGCGCCGAAGTCCACGATAATAGATTCCAGACCAGTGCTTGTGCCAATTCTCCGGCTCAAGGCTAAAGGCTCGTAAATTAACTCCTGGAAACCGATCCTGGTTTTGTGCATCACGTGCCAATGCTATCGCTTTTTCCGGTGTCAGATGCGCGAGTTGAGAGTAGATGAAGGTTTCAGTGCGCAGAAGAAATGTTCTTGTTAAGTGAATCACGCGCATGGTGACACCTCTTTATCAAATAAAATACCCCCTCGCTTTTGCTCATCCATAACAATAAACCTTCCAATACCAGGTTAAGCGCTGTCGCAAATATTCCTGCTCCGCATATTGGTCTGAAGAAGGTGCCTTTAATTGTCCCAATAGTTTCATCCATTGTCTTGATATACGTAACACTTGGTCGCAATTTTCAGATGCGTAGCTGTGAAATAGCAACGGTATGATTGCATCAACAATTTGACCAATATAAAATTGGCTAAAGATTCCTCGAGGGAGGTTACGAATACGAATGCTACGATAAATCTCTAATAACTTCAAGGCTAAGAACTTGGAGGGATTCTTCTGAGCAGAGTGGTCAGAAATTTTAATTAAATACTGGGCAGGAAACGTCTCATAATTATCAGGCATAATACACAAGATCTGCTCGACCAAATGGTAAAAGACAAGATCGATAATGGGTATTACTAACTGCCAGGTTTCCTTCACAGAGGCCTGGTACAAACCAGGTCTTGGGTGTAGTTTGTATTCTGTAGCTTGGGCAACAAGTGTTGCTAACAAGCAACCCCGGTCTGGCAGAAAATCCATTTTCGTTTCCGCAAGTGCTGCAAACCGGTTACCTCGTTCCTTATATGAAAAATGGTATTGTCCCCATAGCAAAAGCAACGCGTCAGCGCATGCCAAAATAGTTTTGGTGATCCAATAATAGCGCTCCAATTCATCATATATGAGCTCTTTGGTCGGTGTCATATAAAGCATTGATTCTGCCATACGGTTGAGCACTAGGAAAATTCCACTATCAAGCCGGATCCTATGAGGATCGATGTCAGAGTTTGAGTGGATGAAGTCTTCACCATAGAGGATGCTTGAACCATACCTGGACTCATATAGTTCGATTGTGACAGGTGCTGGTCCCACAACGATTGGACCGACCTTAAGTTTAGTTATGTAATCTGGTCGTACCCAGCGTAAGCTTGTTTGTACATCAAGCTCAGCTGTCAGGCGGTCAGAGATTCTTTTGAAGCTTTTGCGGTTAAATGGAGAGTAAGTTACGACATCGATTTCATAATCGCTCAGGAAGTGTGTTTCCTGTCCCTGAATGATTACACTGCCTTCACCCCTGCCAAAACTACCCCGTAGAATAATCGATAGTGGTGAGGTCGCTGCGATGACGGTTGCCACTATCCGGTCCATGTGCTCCTGAATCAAAGCGTCAACAAAGGTATTATCATGAGCGGTGTATTTTCCCATCCCTATCCTCCTGCTGTTTGCGATGAAAGGAACAAGGTGGTCAATAAATCCGGTTGGCGCGGGATGGAAGGCAGGTAAAACATTTTCGTCCATAATATAAATGGGAGAACAATTCCGAGGAAGGGCGTAATATCTAATCGCCCTTCAAAGTGATCTTTAACGACTCCGTACAGCCCGTCGGTATCAAACAACCCGGAAGCATTGGCTTCCTCTGAAAGTAAAATGGGTTCAATAAAAGATCGCAGGGGGCCTCTCAGCCAGTCAGAATAATCCTGGTATTGAAATCTAGCTCTATTATGCTTGGTCAGGCTTAACTTTGTTTTGATCGATTGGCTAACTCGATTGTAGACCTGTCTGGTAAAAATAGACGGAACCGAAGCAGTGGCCGTGCCAGGGATTTTATTCCAAGGAAGCGCTGCAAGCTGCGGGTAGTAGCGTGCTAAAGCACGACGAAACGCTCGCTTGTACATCAATTGGGAGGGCGGAAGCTGCAAGCTCAGATCCCAAACTTGTCTATCCGCGATCGGGTGAACCATATCGACGAAAGGTGTTTTGAGAAGTTGGGCTGAAAAGGTGAAGCGGCGTTGGCGTTGGTTTATTTCTTCATATGAAAGGATTTGAAACCCAAGCTTACAAGGTGCTTCCTTGTTCGCAGCTTGAAGTTCCAAAAAAGCCGAATTTTCCAGATCCGCGTAGGTTTGTTTGCCGAAAAAACGGTCGAGAACAGCCCGTGGTGGCAAAACAGCACGCATGCGTTGCTTCTGGAATTGAAATACCTCATGGGCCGGGATGAAGTAAAAAATAGGGTTATGGCCAAAAAAACCGCTACCCATAAAACCGCCAACCGCGACATCCACATGCTTGCTCATTTCGAGCGTTAGGGGAAACTCTTGCGAGTCGACTAGACTCTGCATTCCGTCAGATATGAAGGTGATATTATGCGCAAAATCGGCGATAAAGTTGGGTGAGAGATCCATGTGATGGTGCTCAAGGCCAGTCAGATCAGCCACTCGGCGGGCGATCTCCACTTCTGCTGGGGAAGTAAACGCGCCTTGAAAGGTAAAAGAGTGCGTGCCAGGCTGAAGGTCACTCATTAATGCTGCTATCCACCGGCTATCCATTCCACTGCTCAGGCTTATCCCGTAACGAAGATCCTTGCAATCGGCTCGCTTAATCGCGGCTTTTAGAGTTGCTTCAATTTGTTCATCGTACCAAGAATCAGGATGAGAGGGAAAGGAATCGGGATAAACTGGGGTCCAGTACCTCACAATGTCCCATTTGTTATCGCGCCAACGGATAAAGGAGGCAGGTGGTAGCAAGTGTATGTCTTCAAAGAAGGTTCGCTCACCTTTTAGATACCGAAAGTGGAAGAAACATGCTGCAGCGACTCGGTCCAACTGGCGAGGGAAAGTAGGATCGACCAAAAAGGCTTTAACTTCGGATGCAAATAGAAAAGTATGGTGGTGTTCTGCATAATAAATGGGGCGTAGTCCCATCCTGTCCTCACCCAAAAGCAGTGTCCGATTGCGCTTATCCCAGATGACAACCGCATACGCACCTTCCAGATCTAAAAAAACCTTTTCTCCACATTCGATATAACGGTCGTGAATGCAGCGAGCAGCCCAGTTAGCTCCGTCCGCGCTTACTGCTGGAGAAATGGTCGGTTGCGTCAAATAACCGAAGAAAGCCACGCAGGCTTGCGGTGAATTGTAAAGTACATGCTGCCCCCCAGTTCTAAGGTGTACACAACCCATTTGAATCTGGTCGTCGCGGTAATCCTCCGAATGAACTGCCCGACCATAACTAAGGATCTTTAGCATGGCGTTTATAACCGGTGTTGTCGAACTTATCTCATTAGAAATCGCGCCGTATAAACCAGGCATCAGAAGTCTCTCTTACTTTGTGTCATGATCCGCCCATAAAATCTGACCATCCACATAGCCTGGCACTGGAAGATCAAGGGAATGTAGGATCGTGGGAAAGATATCAACCAGATCGACATGAGTGGTTTCCAGGAGCTGACGATTGCTTAATAGGACGCCATCCGAATCGGGGTAATCAGGCCGATAACCATGCATGGAATTCTGGGTACGGCCGAAACCCCAGATAGTCTTGGTGAAAATTGCAGGGGCATCAAGATAAAAGACCAGGTCGCCGAAGCGGTTATCGGGCATCTCCACGTGATAACGGTGAGCATGCTCAGCAGTTAGTATAAAACCGTCTTTGAGAGATGCAAGGATACGCTCCACCACTGCTCGTTCGGCGTTGTTACGGAACCAAAATCGGGCAAAGTTAGCCTCAATTAGGTGGATAAAGCGGTTTAGATTTTGACCTTGCTTACGGAAATGATCTTGAATATCCACACGTTTTTTCACCAGAGTATGTCCGTGATCAGAAAAAACTAGCACGTCGAAGTCAGCAACGCGGTGGGCATAAGCTTCGTATTGGGTTTCTGCCAGCCGATCCAATTCGTGCATGCGCGCGATCGTCTCGGGGCTACCCTGCCCATACTTATGCGAATAACTGTCCAAGCTGCCGAAGAAAAAGTATGTCCACGGATGAATCTCCTTGAACTGATGCTGTCCCATCTGTGTGACCTCATCACCTCCCCCACGCGTCATACCCACCACTTCAAACCCAACATTCTGCTTTCGGAGGTAATCAAAGATTGTTGGGTATTTTTCAAGATATCCTGGCTCATTCCATGTACGGTCTTCGACAACATTGAAATAAGGCCAGTAACGAAGCGGCAGGTTAACCAGTAGAGGTACTCCAAACCAGGATGTATTTTTTTCGCGGAACATACGCGTGTACCGGTGCAAAAAGTAGCGCACCGGCAGATTATCGAACAAGCCCAAGTAGCGGAATATGTACGCCCATCTAAAGGGTGAAGAAGGCGGGTCATACTTCCATACAAACCACTGAAGGTGCTTATCTGGGTGAACGCCACTATACATGCTTGGATGACAGGTCACCGAATAACCCAATTCTGTACGCATGCGTCTATGATAAGCAAGACTGTTCAGAAATGGCATATAGGGCAAGCTTTCTGGTTTGAGGGCGTCAAAGAAAAAGGTCAGTACCGGTTTCGCCATAAGATTAGCCCACCCGGCGATCGTAGAAATGCAATTTAGAGCTAATTAGTATCTGGCATAAGTTGAATTTCATTATTACTGACATTATTAGATCTCCATAAAGAAAATTATCATTTATGTCGCTTGTCTAGTCCGAAAAGCCAGGATTTTAGCCTTAACAGTATCAATTACGATACGGTCTTCTGCATCCAGCCTGAGAATCAGGATCAGAGCGAAGTAAGCAATGCAAAACACCAACATGTAGAAAATGTCAACCAAGAACGGGCCTGAATAAACATAGACTCGTAGCAAGAAAACGAGAGCGGTACTTAGAAGTCCAGCAAGTACCGATTTATAGGTACTCCATTTAAAGGGATGGATCCTCATAGTTATCCATACTTCAACCACTCGCAATATGTTTACAAAGATAATGGTCGCTGCCCCAGCAATGGCTGCGCCTCTCAATCCATATGTGGGGATCAAAAACCAATCCAGGGCAATGCTAGTAACAAACAAGATCACAGTGTTCAAAAAAGTCAAGTCTGATCGTCCTGACATGGATAGAATGGTGTTACAAGGACCAGTAAATTCATTAAATAACTGGGCAAAACTCAAAGCAACCAAAATGCCAGCACCCAGAACGAGTGATGGGTCGAAAAAACCCATGATTTCCCTCCCAAAAAGTAAATAGATCAGGAATATTAACAGAGCAACTGTAAACCCCCACTTGGCAGTCGCCTTATAGAGGGCTTCTAATTGCTTTATCTCGCGTCGGTGGCTTAAATCTGAACTGAATGGAGCAAGGATTTGCTCTAAAGACAGTCGTAACATCCTCTCAAGTCCTGCAAGACTCCAGGAAATTTTGTAAATACTGATATTGACGGAACCTGGCAGCAAGCCCAGAAAGAAAATTTCGGTGCGTTCGTTGGTAAAGTGTATCCATTCAGTCATCGATAGTGGGATCGAGAATTTAAGCATTGGTCCGATTGGAAAATGCTCTCCTCTTCGGTCTTTATACGGTATCAACCTGAGATAAAAATAGAGTGCTAAAACGGCACTGCAAATAAAAGAGACCACATACGCAACCGCGGCAGCCTCTACATTAAGCCCTCGATAGATTAGCACGATAACTAGAAACATTGCAATTAATGGTTGAACAATCCACACAATAGTAGAATACCTCATCAATTTCAGTGACCGGGTGGCTGCCAGCAGCAGAGATTGAAGAGACATGAAGGGAATACTAAAGGCCAGTATCCTGATAATCGTTTTCAATTCATCTTTATGAAATACTAAATCTGCAATTCCGCTTGCGCTGCATATAAAAACAAACATAAGTAAAAAGCTAACTGGAACGACCAATCGGATGGCAGCCATCGTAACCTGATGAATACCAGTCATTCCATGCGAAAAGCCATAGAATGCTCCATAACGGACAATCCCTTGCGATAAACCAATAGTCGATAATGGGCTAACAAATAACAAGATGGCTAAGGCTAAAGTAAATTGGCCAAAACTTTCCGCCCCCAAAGACCTTATCAGTACCAGGCTGTAGATATAACTCAGTACTCGTGTAGCAACTGTACCAACAAAAACAATCCCGCCACCTCTCGCTACAGACAATATTTCCTTACTTTGTTGGTCACGTGGAAGAGGCTCGATCCCTGGTCGGGTTTTTTCTGGTGCTTGTACTATGTTATCCCACACAGAAATCTCCAGGTATTATTATGTATATAGATAAGATAAATCAATCTTGTTGTTCCTTTCATTGCTTCTGTTAAATTTCCTCATCTTCGGGTAGAAA
>Ga0153916_10002093_pt1 | contig 14662 bp, 15 predicted proteins | sample Opewatmetagenome_FD_109642 | JGI IMG/M metagenome (GOLD analysis project Ga0153916, IMG submission 109642) | Freshwater wetland microbial communities from Ohio, USA - Open water 3 Core 3 Depth 4 metaG | ecosystem: Environmental > Aquatic > Freshwater > Wetlands | place: USA: Ohio, Lake Erie...
CATACGTGCCAGACCGACACCGTTATTGGGTATTTTGGAGAGGGAAAAGGCTTCTTCGGGATTGCCGAGGTTCATCATAATCTCTGTTTTTGGTCGCTGGAGGTCCTTGAGGCTGAGCCTTTCAACATGAAACGGGAGAATTCCCTCATATACGGTACCCGTATCGCCCTCGGCACAGCTCACCGTAACTTCCTGTCCGGTAAGGATTTTTTCCGTAGCATCGCCGGCGCCGACCACTGCCGGGATACCAAGCTCGCGGCTGACAATGGCTGCATGGCAGGTCCTGCCTCCCCGGTTGGTTACGATAGCAGCAGCCGTTTTCATTACTGGTTCCCAGTCCGGGTTAGTACTGTCTGACACGAGTATCTCTCCAGGTTTAAACGAAGAAAGATAAGCTACATCGGGGATTACATGGCTTTTGCCGCTGGCAATCTTTTCACCCACACGTTTTCCTGTGGCCAGTATTGGCCCCTTCTTATCCAGGCGATATGTTTCCAGGACATCCATGGCTTTCTGTGACTCAACCGTTTCCGGTCGTGCCTGAACTATGAACAGGTCGCCGCTTATCCCGTCTTTTGCCCATTCGATATCCATTGGTCGGGATTCTGCGGTTTTCCCTGAATAGTGGTCTTCTATCTTAAGCGCAAAGCTGGCCAGGGCCATGATATCATCATCCGTAATACAAAACCGTCTGCGGTCCGCATCAGGCACCGCCACGTTTCGCGTTAGAATTTTTGAGTCGCTTATGCCGTAAATCATTTTGACGGACTTATCCCCAAGATATTTCCCGATTATGGACTTGCAGCCTTTTCTCAATGTCGGCTTGAATACATAGTACTCATCGGGGTTAACAGCTCCCTGGACAATGTTTTCTCCGAGCCCGTAGGATGCGGTGATAAAAACGACGTCACTGAAGCCCGTCTCCGTATCGATAGTAAAAATGACGCCGCTGGTGGCTAGGTCAGAGCGTACCATCTTCATAATACCTATGGAAAGGGCTACCTCGAAATGGTCGAAGTTATTGTCAATACGATAGGATATTGCCCGGTTGGTAAAGAGCGATGCCAGGCACTTGCTGCAGGACTCCCTAAGGGCGGGATAGCCGCGTATATTTAGATAAGTCTCCTGCTGGCCGGCAAATGAGGCGGTGGGGAGGTCTTCTGCCGTGGCTGAACTGCGCACCGCAACATCCGTGTCCGGGCCGTATTCCCGGCAAAGCCTGTCATAAGCAGTCTTTACTTCAGCCCAGAGGTCATCGGGGATACCAGCACTTAAAATTAAATCACGTGCTCTTTTCCCCCGTTTGACAAGGTCATCCAGGTCAGTCTTATCCAGACCCGCCATGGCATCCTTGAGTTCGTCAAGAATTCCGGCTGATTCTATTACATACCAGTATGCGTCGGCAGTTACGGCAAACCCGTTTGGAATTTTGACTCCCTGGCTGGTAAGTTCACGGTACATCTCTCCCAGAGAGGCATTCTTACCGCCAACAATGGGGATATCTTCAATCTTGATTTCTTCAAACCAGCGGATATATCTGGCATCTGGCTTCATAGCATTTTCCTCCTCCTTAAATAAACTGTAACCGATTGAATATCCGCGTCTTCTTCACTCTGTCTTTTCGCCAAATCAATCATAGCACTCCGTTTACTCAACGTAAATACGGCTGGCCATGGCTGCTAGCTACTTATCTTCGGATGCCACGCGACCAATAAGGCAGGTAATGCACATTCTGACGAAATGTTCAATTCGGTAGAATATGGCGCTGCTTAGGAAAATCTTTGTTTGGTTGCTTTGGACTCGAAGGGGCCGTCGTGGACGCAATGGATTTTTGGAGGCATTGACAGCGTCTCAGAACAGGACTAAACTCAAAAACGAAAAGTGAAAGTAGAAAAAGGGAAAAGATGAAGAAGGCAATCTGGCCGGTATTCTGGGCACTGGTTGGGGATTTTTTAGTCCTGGCAGTGCATTTCATTCCAGCCGTGGGACAATGGGGTCTTACTCATATGGCTTTTTTGCCACTTGTGGTTGGCGTCCTGTTCTTCTTCCTCGGGATAGCGCTGCTGGTTTTGACTTTGAGAGGCACGATGGCTGGTTGGCTCAGGACCTTCTTGATATTGACAGGGGCGGCTCCTGTGGCTATACCTATCGCCTTTGTATTTCTGGAGCTCGTTCCGGAAACGATGGCAAATCTCATCTTTTACGTTATATTGCTGGCTTTTCTGGCAGGAATAGTCGGCAGCATAGTCCTGGCCCGCAGACAGCCAAAGGAAGCTATTCGTCCTGCATAGTTTGACGAGCAACCTTTTATAGCAAAGTGTGGCTGACTCAAGGTTCTTTTTTTATTTATTTTGATGTATAATCTCAGTTTATATTTCCGATTCACGGCAAACGGAGGTTATCATCAAGAAAGTGAGTAAACGGCTTATAGTTGACGCAGGGCTGACATGCCTGGTGGCTGTAATCGGAGGAATAATATTTACTTTTAGTTCATGTTCACCAGGGGAGTCACCTGCGGCCGTACCGCCGCCTACGCCGCCGGTAACGGAAGCGCCTGAGGCAACAGATAGCACAGCACCCATAATTACTAACGTATCTACGCCGGCCATTGGTAAGGCCGGTGCTGTTATCATCTGGACAACAAATGAAGCGGCTACAAGCCAGGTAGCGTACGGCTTAACCACATCTGACGGCTCGGCGACGCCACTGGATATGAATCTGGTCACCAGTCACACCATCACCCTGAGCGGCCTTACCGCCGGCACTACCTATAACTTTAAAGTGAAGTCAAAAGATGCCAGCGGAAACGAATCTGCCTCGCCAGACTACATTTTAGTCACTTCTAACACCGGAACGCTGGTTGGTGGCGTCATTTCTAAAAGTACCATGTGGACAGAGCGGGATAGCCCGTACCTTATCATCAGCACAATTGAGGTACCGGCCGGAGTGACGTTAACTATTGAATCGGGAGCTTCAGCTTTTATGAAGGGCAGCGGCGACTATATGTTCATGGTGCTGGGAAGCGTGGTTGCTCACGGATACCCGGGTACTTTGATTACATTTGATGCTGGAATGCATTCCTTTTTTAGTTGTGAAAATGCTGGTCCTGAGGCATCAGTTGATCTGGACTATTGCGCCATCCAAAATGGGGCGAGCTTGATTAATTTTGCCAGGTGCTTCAATCTGAGGCATGCTGAGGCGACTAACCTGACACAATACTCCGATATCTCGGTTACCCCAGCCGAAGATATCCATATTGAATACAACAAGTTCAGGAATGCATCCGGGTTTTTAACTGGAGGCGGTGCTGACGTTTACGTAATGTACAATTACTTTTACGCCAGAAATCGCAGCCTTCAAGATGTCCCCTGGATTGTGAACAATGCCAGCCCGGCAACGTTCGTAAGGAGTAATTTTTTTCTCGGTAAGGACGGGATAGTTTTAATGCTTAAGGGCGGACATGGTTCGGAGGGCATGGTAGCCTGCAATAATTACTGGGGAACGCTAAGTACCATAGCTATCCAGGAAATGATTTGGGACAAAAATGACGATAGCAACCTCGTCAGCTATATTAAATATTTGCCGATGCAAACTTCGCCTGAACCAAGCAGGCTACTGATGCCGAACGATGATGCTCGGACGGTTCAGCCTATTTTTTGGTAGCATTAAGGCGACTGAAGGCGCGACCGGCCTTATTTCTTACCCACCTTTTTCAGCTCGGCAATCATCGTCAATATGGTCGAAAGATACAACAAATATCCGATGCTTCTGATTAGTGTGATGGACCATGTGCCGGCAGCTACGCCGGAAATGAGGAATATGTATGATATGCCCATAACGAACCAGGCTGAGGCGAATAACAGCATGAAAATCCATTTTCTGCCTGTCTTGTTCAGTATATAGAAGAATCCACCCAGGATGAGCACAACAAAAAGCCAGGTGAAACCGCAGCCGATATAGTCCATAGCTGGTATGTTCATCCCTTATTAAACCTCCGCTATTTTATTTAGTCCTGGATGATGTCTTTCTGGTCCTAGTTCGGGTGGCTGGTTTGTCAGCAGGCTGCCTTGCCCGGAGGCGGACTACCAGAACGATAAGTCCGACGATGACCAGTAAAGCAACTATTATGGCGATGATTGCCGGCAAATAGTTGGGCCGCCATAGTATTTCTACGGTAGCAGGTCCGTTCATAGTTTGCGCGCCGCTGGCGTTTATCGGTGTCTGCGTCACGCCCAGGAATCTCCAGAAGCCGCCCTCCACGGGGACTGCGTGCAGCGACAGGTTCCAGGTGGCGGTGCTGCCTGCCGGTTCCCAGGAGGCCTCGTTAATGGGCGGGTATTCTGAGTGCAGAGTCAGCTGGTAATACGTCTTATATTTGGCTAGGACAGTACCTCCCTGGTTGATGATGTACCCCAGGTTGGCGTTAGGTCGCGTGGTGTTGTCGGGCAGTTGCCATTCCGAGAAGACCAGCTTTTTGCCGTTCTGGATATCAGTTTCGATAGTTCCCGGCACTGTGCTGCTGAAGTAGCTGCCCACGGCATAGAAGCCGGCTCCCACCGGCTGTGTAGCTCCGGATGGATCGCTGGCTGTCCTTATCTCTACTTCCGGCGCATAATCGAAGTAGGCATAGTTATCACTTTCGCTAAACGTTTTAATATTTGAGCCTATGACCGTGAATCTGGTATTTGAGTTTGGCTGTACGGCTTGATCCACCATCACCGTATGGCCTTCGCACGGCACACTGGTAATGGTGTATTTCTGCCCTCCTGAAAGTGTGGCCATGTGTGAGCCGTCGACCACCAGATTTGTCTGGCCCTGCGTTAACCCGGGGCCGATCTCAACGGTCTGGTCGCAACCCGTGGTGAAGAAAATGATGGGAATGTAGTTGGCCCAGCAGTCGACGAAAAGTATTAAGTTGCGGCTGACGCTGGTGGGACAAGGGCAGAGGCCTCCAGTGCAGTAGCCTGTATCGGTAACTGTAACGGTCACGTTATCAGCGGTGTTGCAAGTGCCCAAGGCGGGGACGCCGGTAATGTTGCCGGCGGCGTCCATGGTCAGCCCGGCCGGCAAGCCGGCAGCGGACCAGGTATATGGGCCGACACCACCTGTGACGGTACAGGTCATGTTGAACGGCATGCCCTCCCAGCACCACGGGATAAGCACTGGGTCGATGGTCATGCAGGTTACAGGAGGTGCGTTGACATGGAAGTCGACGGTCACAATCGCAGGATCAATGCATCCCGCCATGCAGTCGGTTCTATTAGGAATCTGACTCCAGCAAATAAAAGTAGCCGTATAATTGGGAGCCCCCTTGTCAGGGCATCCCCAAAAGGCCCCGGTGTTGGGATCCAGGTTTAGCCAGCCCGGCCAGCCACCCGATATGGGCCAAAAGAAATGGGTCTCCTGCGGCCAGAAAGCGGGGGGAAATGGGCATGGCGGGACAGTACAATTTGAGGTAATAGTAACTGGTCCGGTGTTGAAGGGCTGGCATTCATAGACATCATAAAAAGGAGGGTATGCAGGATTAAAGGTAACCACAGCCTGTGCAGGTCGAGGGCTCAATGACATGCCTCCCAAAACCAGTGACAGGGCAACTACAATAACCAGGCATAATCTAGAAAAGACCGATATCTTTTCGCTCTTACCGAAATTCCATTTCCTCATTTAATTACCTCCGTAATTACTCTGTAAGTCTCTACCACGGCTGTCATTTCAGCATAGTGTCCCTGAGACGGCAGGCGGCAGCTGCCTGAGATTGAGTTGAGTAGCAGGCCCCGCCGGATTGGGAGCATTGAGCCTGGGTCGCCTGAAAGACCTTGCCGTAGGCACAGCACCAGCACGTCGACTGACAGCGTTCCCGACACTGGCCAAGGTCAGTGTAGTATGTGCCATACATCTGCGTACACTGAGACTGGGTGGATGGATATTGTATCTGGCCATTCACGCAGCAACATCCAGGCGGCTGGCATCGTGCCGTCACCTCAGCTTGATTTGTAGACCAGTAGGAGCCGCCCCTCTGGCGGCACTGGTCCTCGGTGATCGGGTAGTAGACCTGGTTATTCAGACAACAGAATCCTGTCGGCTGGCAGGCTTGTTGGGCTTCGTATTGGTTAAGGGACCAATAGCCGTTGATCTGCGCGCACCGGCTTTTGGTGGTCTGGCTGACCTGCTGGTTAGCGCAGCACCAGCCTTCCGGCTCGCTGTAGCAATACCAACTTCGTGTGTTCTTGGGGTCGTAAAAGCAGCGCTGGTCGGAGCATCTCTGGGTGAACCCGAGTCTGGCGGCATCACCGGGTTCGAGGCAGTATTTGCAGCTTTCGGGACATTTGAAAAAGTCAGGTTCATTGGGATTAGTAGTTGACGACACAGGAGGTAAAGTAGTTCGTATTCCAGTCTGCTCTAACCAACGAGACTTGTTTGTAGTCTGGTTTCCTGTCGACCCGGTCGGCGGGCCCTGTGGCAGAAGGTCCTTGGCCAGAGACAGTGTCAGCTCTGCCTGGACACTGCCGGCGGGATTGCTAGCCACGATAGTGCAGATGAACTGACCGTTTTGGTCCGTCGGTATAGATGAAGCCGGATTTCCATTGGCAGTCCCTTGCAGGGTGGCGCCGGAAGGGTTACTGATGCTTTTGATGTTCACGCCGGCCTCGTTCATCTGTATATCCATCGCCCCCCTCACCTTGAAGGTATAGACGGCGAATGAAGTGGCGGTATCCAGCACCATGGGGTTAGCCTTCCATACCTGGATTACCGGCGGCGTTTCACTTATTGCGAATGCTGGAGGAGCGCTGTTATTCGTGGCCATGGGCTGAGCCGCCGCGGCGGTGGTGAGGCCAATCAATATCAGGCATACACACAGCCCGAAAACGATGTTCACAATGCGGACCCATCCAAATAATCTCATTTCTACACCTCCAAATAAATCATACGGGAACATCGGCAGTATGCCCCATGCTTTGGTATATGTCAATGCTCGTATCAGAACAAAATGCCCGGATGGTGGACGTTTTAAATCTTATCGGCTTGTCTCTGTCTCTGAAATAAGCACCTGGTTTTATAGAGTTTGGCTTAGACAAATCTTCTCAGCCTGGGCTCAGGGTCGCTAAGTGGCAGGCCTCTTAATTTTTCAACTTGTCGTTACCTTGCAGGCACGCTCAGCAAGCGGTAGCGTTGCTTACGAAGATCGCTGTAGTACGGCTTCATCGAAAATGATTACAGGATGTTAACTCATAGCGGCGTTTATCGCTGTAATCTTAGGAACCTCCGTAATTTAAATATTCTAAAAATTAACCCCAAAAACCCCTTGACAAAGCCGCTGGAAGCCTCTATAATATGTCTAGATATATCGGGATAATACGAGATATGTCTTAATAAAAGAGGGAGGCTATAATGGGTTACTTTAAAATACTAGCGGCAATTCCCGGTTTCTTTCTGAGTTCATTGTTCTTCATGCTGCTGTGGGGGGTTATCGCTCCCAAGATGGGCTGGCAAGGCATAGACTATCCCATGGCCATGCTGATGACCATCACGCTGTGGATAGCGGTGGCGCCTCTGGCGGCAGCAGCTGGCAGGGCCGGCAGTTGGTGGCATTGGCATCGCCACCACAGATATGCCAAGCACCAGGATTAAACGACGGATTTTTTAATTAAAAGGAGGATTTAAAATGTTTGGACGCAGAGCTTGGGGAGGCGAACAATTTTTCCATGGGTTCGGCCGTGGCAGTCCCTTCCATAAGGGGAACTTGAAATATGTAATACTCGACCTGCTGAAAGAGAAGCCGCGGTACGGGTATGAGATTATCCGCGCCCTCGAGGAGCGCTCGCACGGTTTTTACACACCGAGCCCGGGCGTGGTCTATCCCACACTGCAGATGCTTGAGGAAATGGGATATGCCAGTTCAGTAGAGCGGGACGGCAAGAAGGTCTATACCATAACCAAAAACGGCAGTAAGTTCCTTTCGGAACGGGAGGAACAGGCCGAAGAAGTTAGGAGCCACATGAAGCATCACTGGAACCCGGAAAATATGGGCATCATTATGGAGATGATGGGCGATTTCAGGGAGCTGGGACGGTTGGTGAGACATCGGGCCCAGAGCATTGAGCCTGACAAAATGAAACGCATCCGCGAGATAATGGCCAAAGCCACTAAGGACATCAAGGCCATACTGGAAGAAGACGCGAAAACCAAAGATTAGGAATCAAAAATCAATACTCAATTTCTACTGGCTGACGGCTGATAGCTGATAACTGTCAGCCGTCAAATTTTCTTTACAACTTTGTAACTATTCGACTGAGAATTTAACGACTTTTTAATTGTACTCTTGCTACAATCCTGATAAAGGAGGATTACGCAAATATGGAACAAGAACATCATCATGAGGAGCTGGTGAGCGGCATAGCCAGACAACTGGAACCGATAATGAAGAAATCGAAGCAGGCGGTATATATTTATCTAGACGATGTCCACAAGGTGTGCAACGAGAAGTTTGCCAGAATGCTGGGATATAAATCGGCACTGGAATGGGCAGAAATCGAGGCGCCGCTGACCGATGTCGACGAAGCTGACCAGGAAGCTGTAATCTCGGCGTATCAGAATGCTGTGGAAATGTTTATGGCCAGCAGCCTCGATATCACCATGAGAAATGTTAAAAGTAATAAGCCAGTAAAGACCACTATGATAGTGGCTCCCATGGTGTATGAGGGTCACGTTTTTTCGGTTCATTTCCTGAGCGAGATTTAGTTCGATTGGTAATGAGTAGAAGTCCGGAGAAATTAAAATGAGTTCAGTTTTAGAAACGGGAAGAGTGCGGATATTCAACAGCCACCAGAATAAAATTGTCTACGTTGATAAGGTAATCAAAAGCGACGCCGAATGGAAAAAGTTGTTGACCCGTGAGCAATATGAGATAACTACCAAAAAGGGTACTGAGCACCCGTTCACCTGCGCCTTTGAAGACATAAAGGGTCCAGGTATTTTCCAGTGCGTCCGGTGCGGTACCGCTTTGTTCCGGGCATCGACTAAATTCGAATCGGGCACGGGCTGGCCCAGCTTCTACGAGCCCGTCTCCGATTTAAACATCAGATTGATTGGAGATTTCAGTCTGGGCATGAACCGGACGGAGGTGCTCTGTGCCAGGTGCGATTCCCACCTGGGCCATGTCTTTAACGACGGCCCGCCGCCTACCGGCATGCGCTACTGTATGAACGGATATGCCCTGAAATTCGTGAAGGAATAAGGCGTTCTATGAATCAAAAAAACACTAAGACAAAGCCGCCCGAGGGTAGAGAGATGGCCACGCTGGCTGGCGGCTGCTTCTGGTGTCTGGAAGCCATTTTTAAGGAAGTCAGGGGAATTGACAAGGTAATCTCCGGCTATTCCGGCGGCACCACTATCAATCCTTCTTACGCCGCGGTCTGCAGCGGGGCTACCGGACACGCCGAGTCGGTGCAGTTGACCTTTGACCCTAAAGTAATCTCTTTCCGGGAGATACTGGCCATTTTCTTCGCCGTGCACGACCCGACAACGCTGAACAGGCAGGGGGCTGACGTGGGCACGCAGTACCGGTCGGCTATCTTTTATCATAACCCGCAACAGAAAGCCGAGGCTGAGGAGGCGATAAAGCAGTTGAACACTTCGAAGGCCTGGGGGGCGCCGGTGGTGACGCAGGTGGAGTCATTCAAGGATTTCTATCCTGCTGAAGGATATCATCAGGGGTACTTCGACAGAAACCCGCAACAGCCGTACTGCAGCGTGGTGATTGCCCCCAAGTTGGATAAATTCAGGAAGCAATACCTCAATAAAAGTCAAAAATTAAAAGTCAAAAATTAAAATCCCCCTTAATCCCCCTTTTTCTAAGGGGGAAACAATAAACCTCTCCCTTTCCTAAAGGGAGATTGAGAGGGATTTCTCTCAGATTTCACCCTCACCCTGACCCTCTCCCGTCAAGGGAGAGGGGGTTTAAAATTAGTTCTCCTCCGTCAAAGGAGAGCAAGTATTAATGTTAATACTCCCTCCCCTGGAGGGAGGGAGTTAGAGGGAGGGGGGAAAGAAACATCAAAAGTTAAAAGCTAAAAATAAGTAGGGCGATTCTGTCAGATTACAGCGATTTGTACGATATCTTAGTTATTTAGCTCTACCTTCTCCGTGGGCTTTAACGGCTTTCTGTTCCTCGTCATTGAGTAGGCAGCCGCTTTCACAGGCAGGGCTGCAGACACCATCGCATGGCTCGATGTGGACGATGACGTCCACGTCGTGTGGAAAATGCTTTTTGAAATCAGCCACGATTTTATCACCGATGGCATGCGATTCGGCTACCGTCAATTTGGAATCTAGAGCCAGATGTACATTGATAAAACGCGTGGCCCCGGCTTTGCGCGTGCGCAGCCGATGAAAAGAGCGTACCGTGGGATACAATGAAGAGAGATAATTTTGCATCCACTCCTTTTCCTCTATCGGCATGCTCTGGTCGACCAGGTCCTGTACGGCACGCCTGGTCAGGTCATAGGCGGCGTGGATGATGAGCCCGGCCACGGCAATAGCGGCAATGGGGTCGATCCAGTTTAAATTAAGTCCGGGGAAGAAAAAGCCTCCAAGCCAGATAATGCCCAGTCCGACCGTTACGCCAACAGAGGTATAGACGTCGGTACGCAAGTGCCAGGCATCGGCTGTAAGCGCTGCCGAATCGGTTTCCTTGCCTACTTTGAACAGCATTTGTGAGACTATCAGGTTGGCGATGGTAGATATAAGCATGACGCCGACGCCCCAGCCGATCGTCTCTATAGGACGCGGATTTAGGAGTTTTTGTATGGCTTGAATGATGATCCAGACAGCCGCGCCAAAGATGAGCAGTGCTTCGATGGCGGCGGACATGTTCTCTACTTTAGTGTGCCCGAAGGGGTGTTCTTCGTCAGCGGCTCTACCAGATATCCTGACAGCGAAAAAGGCGATAAGCGCCGCCACCAGGTCCATCCCCGAATGGATGGCTTCGGAGAGCACGGAAACCGAGCCAATGAGTACGCCGACGATAAGCTTGAATACTACCAGTATACTATTGGAGGCGACCGACAGCGCAGCTACTCTGGACTTCTTTTTTTGTTCGCTCATTGGTTTTTATATAAAAAAATCCCGCAGGACACTTAGTCCCACGGGACATCCCCGTTGCTGGCTTAAAGCCCGGCCGCATCCCGCTATTGTCGGAACCGCCTGCTCCAAGTGCGTCTATTGATTATAAATAACGTTTTTTGTTCTGTCAATTGACTTAGCTTATGGCGTTCTCGATAAGCTCGATGCGCTTGGCTTTGCCGTTCTGATCGAGCTCGACGGCCACGAAGTCAATGCGCCAGGACTCGGGCAGGTTCTGATGCTGGGACAGGTAGCTGAGGGCTGACGCTATAAGTTTTTCTTTTTTAGCGGATGTAACCGATTCTTCTGGGCTGCCGAAGCCGGCGCTGGACTTGGTGCGGACTTCGACGAAGACGAGGCAGTCTTTTTTCTGAGCCACGATGTCGATCTCGCCTTCGCGGCAGCGGTAGTTGCCATCGCGGATTTTATAGCCCTTCTTCTTAAGAAAGTCCCTGGCCAGCTTTTCGCCGGTAGCACCGAGCTCTTGGCGTTTCATTTCGACTGTGTCGCCTCTATTACCGGGGCAAATGAGTGACGGTGTATGGGTGAGGGACCGTTTTGGAATAGCAAAGTTACATGTTTTTTAGTACCGTAGCCTTTATGGTCGGCTAAGCCGTAACCGGGATGCTGCCCGTCGAGCTCCACCATAATTCGGTCGCGGGTAACCTTGGCGATAATAGAGGCACAGGCGATGGAAAGACATAACTTGTCGCCGCGGACGATCGGCTTTTGAGGTATGCGTAGCTGCGACAGGCGCAGGAAGTCTATCAGTAGGAAATCAGGCGGGGTGGCTAGTTGCTCGACAGCGTGACACATGGCGATTTTGGTGGCATTGAGTATGCCGATGACGTCGATGGTCTGAGGAGCAATAATGCCCACGCTGACGGAGATAGCATCCCGTTTGATCAGGTCGAAAAGTGACTCGCGTTTGATAGCCGGCAGCTCTTTGCTGTCACGGACTGATTTCAGCCAGCGGAAGGCAGGCGAAGGCGGCAGGATGACGGCGGCGGCGACCACCGGTCCGGCCAGGGCACCGCGGCCGGCTTCGTCGATGCCGGCGATGAGGCGATAGCCCTTGTCGCTTAGCCCGTTTTCCTCAACCAGGCTCGGCGGTTTGGTCTTAGGTTTTTTAGTTTTAGCTTTCAATGGTGCCACCGCCCAGAACTTCGTTTTCTTTATAAAATACCACAGCCTGGCCCGGCGTGACGGCAGGCTGCGGCTGCTCGAAGCTGACCTCAGCCGAGTTCGATGCCGGATACAGTATGGCAGTAACATCCGGCGACCGATACCGTATTTTGACAGTCACCATCAATGGTTCCGAAGGTGGATTTCCAGATATCCAGTTCACTTCGGCGGCGGTAAGATGGGAGCGATAGAGGTCTTCTCTGGAGCCGACGACAAGCTGGCTTTTGTCCGGGTCTATTTTGGTGACGTAGAAGGTTTCGGTGGTAGCCAGCCCCAGGCCGTGCCTCTGCCCCACCGTATAAAACGCTGTCCCTCTGTGGCGGCCAAGCATTTCGCCGTGGCTGTCGACGATTTCCCCGGGAGTTACGGTAACATACTGGCTGAGAAATGTGCCGTAGTCCGAGGCGATGAAGCAGATATCCTGGCTGCTTGGTTTACCGGCGGTGGGCAAGCCTTTTTGCCGGGCCAGCTCTCTAACCTGGGACTTGGTGTAGTCGCCCAGGGGAAAGAGGACGCGGCTGAGCTTATCCTGCCCTAGCGTGTACAGCATGTAAGACTGGTCTTTAGCCCGGTCAAGGCCCTGAAGCAGGTGGTAAGTATCGTTGTAGTGCTTGACTCTGGCATAGTGGCCGGTAGCTAAATATCCGGCGCCCAGCGAAAGGGCGTGGTCGAGGAGGCAGCTGAATTTTATGTACCGGTTGCAGGCAATGCAGGGGTTCGGGGTCCGGCCGCGGGCGTATTCCCCGCAGAAATAGTCGATTACGTGATGCTTGAACTCATGTTCCAGGTCGATGAGGTGAAAGGGTATACCGAGGGTGAGGCAGATGTGCTCGGCGTCGCGAATACTCGATGCTGATGGGCAGGCGTGTCGCCGTTTCGCCGGCGTCGATTTCTCCTCGGTACACAAGCACATGGTTATACCGATGACTTCGTAGCCGGCCTCCTGGAGTAGGCAGGCTGCCATCGAGGAGTCGACTCCGCCGCTTAAGGCCACAGCTACGCACTTCTTAGACATGTTTGGGAGCTTTTGCTAGCAGACTATTAACCCTGTCCCAGATAATTTTACCTATTTCAGCTCTGGGCAAAGTACCATCTATTATCAGCCACCGTCCCGATTCCTCGGCGGCTAATTTCAGGTAGCCGTCTCTGATTTTGCGGTGGAAAGTGATGTTCTCTGTCTCGAATCGGTCGTTAGACCTGGATCTTTTACGCCTCAGCCCCTGCTGAGGGGGTATGTCCAGCAATACGGTAAGGGCGGGCTTTATGCCTGCGGTGGCCAGGTCGTTGATGTCTTCGATGGTCTCCAGATTTAGCCCGCGGCCATATCCCTGATAGACAATAGTCGAATCGGAAAAACGGTCGCAGATGACCACTTTGCCCTGTTCCAGGCTGGGACGAATGACTTCGTTTACCAGCTGAATGCGGCAGGCAGCGAATAAAAACAGCTCGCCCAGTGCCGAAATTTTGTCCTGAAGCCTTTTTTTAAGCACGTACCTCAGGTGGTTGCCCAACGCCGTGCCGCCGGGCTCGTATGTCAGCACGGCTGATATGCCCCGGCGGATAAGCCTTTGCCACAGGGCTCTGGCCTGAGTGCTCTTGCCACAGCCTTCGGCGCCTTCAAAGGTGATAAATAAGCTCAAGGTTTTACCTCTCTAATTATCGGGTAAAAAGGCTTGTTTAGCCTTGGATAATCTGTACTCTTCTTTTGGGCTCTTTGCCCAGGCTGTGAGACGCCAGGCCGTGGCGTTCAGCCACCAGATGCTGTAAACGGCGGATATAGGCATTTTGTGGACTTAGTTCCACGGGTCCCTTGCCCTCTTTCACCTGATTGATGGCCTGCTCCGCTTCGTCTAGCGCCGAGGATGGGGGCTCCCTTTGCGGGGTAAATATGGTATCGAGGCATTTTCTTAATTGAGGCAGGTTGTTGCTTTTGACGGCATATATGGGAATGCCGGCAGTCTCGGCGTCTCTTATCTTCTGCGGCTTTCGGTGATAATAGTTCTTGGCGGTGAGCAGGAGGTTGCTCTGCTTGAGGTCGCTGGTGATCTCCAGGGCTACGCCTCTTTCCCTGGCGGCCTCCTCGAGCTTGGCACGATTAATACCGAAAAGGTATATTCGCGGCGTTTCCGTCTTGGGCACTACCTCCTTTTTCTTTGGCGGTTGTGAGGTCGTCACTTTGTCGTGGCTGATCTCACCGCTTTCATCGAACCAGCGTATTTCGGTTTCCTGCGGCCGGCTATGGAGTATGGCATCCACTGCCTGGCCGACATCGGGGTGAACGGTGACTTTATCTCGTTCCAGCATTTCGACGACGATATCGAAGGTAGGCGGCGCCTTGCGTTCCAGGACTGATTTC
>Ga0153916_10002094_pt1 | contig 14660 bp, 7 predicted proteins | sample Opewatmetagenome_FD_109642 | JGI IMG/M metagenome (GOLD analysis project Ga0153916, IMG submission 109642) | Freshwater wetland microbial communities from Ohio, USA - Open water 3 Core 3 Depth 4 metaG | ecosystem: Environmental > Aquatic > Freshwater > Wetlands | place: USA: Ohio, Lake Erie, Old...
AAATTTTTAACTTCAGCGCCTATCTTGACCTTATACTCGGTGGTATCGAACAGGCTTATATAACCTACACCCGATACGCCGGCGACCAGGTTGCGCCAGGTATCCTCGGCGTTCAGTCCTAGCGGTGTTACCGCTCCATAGCCGGTAACCACCACCCTGTTAGGCACTTTTTACCTTTAGTCTGGCCTCGACCAGCGACACGATATCCCCGACCGTCTTTATATCGTCCATCTCGTCTTCCTGCAGCGTTAAGCTGTAGACATCTTCCAGCGTCATGGCCACCTCTACCAGGTCCAGAGAATCGATATCCAGGTCGTCTTTAAGTAAGGCTCCCGGGACTATTTTATCGTCATCGAGCCCCGGATTCACCTTGCGTAGAGCATTTCTTACTTCATCGAGTACATTCACTGTTGTCCTCCTGATAAATTTATAGTAAAAGTCGTGGCTGGGGTTAGCCCCCAGCCACGCACAATGCGACTTTATAAAACCAAGTTTTTCAACCTACATATAAAATCTAAAGCTTATTTCTCCAGACCTATTTTTAACAGTGCCTTAATGGCAGCGATAAGTGCCACCGGTGCCATCAGCGCCGCAAAGTTCACCAGCATACTGCCTATCATTTTACCCGCGCCCATGAGCGTAATAGGAGCGAAGGCAGCCGCCATGGCCAACAGGGCTATAGTGGCCAGGAGCAAGGTGTGCAGGGTAGTAACGTCTTTGGCATAGACGATATGGATAATCCCGATTATCAGGCCAAAGACCGCCAGTACCATCAAAATGATGGCATTTTCGGGCATGAATAAACCGCCGATGACAGCTAGCACCAGGCCTATGCAAAACAATATGAAACTAGTCATTCCCCAACCTTTTTTCATGAATATTACCTCCTTTTTACTTTTTACCGCTTCTTAGTTTAGATGCCTTGGCAAATACTCACAAGGCTCCATTGACCCCGTACCAATGGCCGCGCCGCACATTTCAAACTATAAATCCTAATTTCTAAATCCTAAATATTATTACATCTTATGTTTACATCTGATCTTTAGCTTTTAATTCTTAACCTTCTTTGTTTCTTCTCCCTTTCGTAAAGGGAGATTGAGAGGGATTTTTAAAATCCCCCTTTATCCCCCTTTTTCTAAGGGGGAGATAATCATATCTTTAAACTTACATACATTTGACTTGAACTTTTTACCTATAGCTTTTAACCTTTGACCTTTGGTGATAGAATATCCAGACACATGCCACATACGAAGACCTCATCTTCAACTGCTTCCAGGAAGCACTCGCCCAAAACCAGGATCGTCCTCGCCGACGACCATCCACTGCTGCGTCAGGCACTCAGGGACCTCCTGGAAAAAGAGGCTGCATTTGAGATCGTCGGTGAGGCCAATGACGGAGAGGAAGCCGTCAGGCTGGCCGCCGAACTGACGCCCGATGTGGTCATCATGGACATTAGCATGCCCAACCTGGATGGCTTGCAGGCCACCCATCAAATCAAAGCCAGGTGCCCGAACGTGGCCGTTCTGGTGTTAACCGTGCATACCGACGACGAGTGCATACTGGAGATTTTGAAGGCCGGCGCCGCCGGCTACCTGATTAAGAGCGCCTTCGGTGACGAAGTAATTCATGCCGTCCGCGCCGTCGCCACCGGTGATATGGTCTTATCCGCTCCCATCGGCCAGCGCCTGCTCAAGCAGGCTGCCCGATTTCCCACCCGCCCTGTGCTACTTGAAGCCGGCGAAAAGCTGTCAGCCCGCGAACTGGAGGTACTCAAGCTGACGGCCCGCGGCCTGAGCAACAAAGAGGTGGCTTCATCTCTGGGTATCAAGCTGCGCACCGTGAAAGGGCACTTGGCCGATATCTTCGCCAAGCTCAAGGTAGCTTCGCGTACCGAAGCCGTTATTGCCGGCTTACAGGCTGGATTTTTGTCGCTGGACGATATTCAATGAGACAAACACAAACCGATACGGCAGCTAACATTTCTATCCGAAAGACGAGGAACGTCCTGCGCAACCGCCATTTCTGGATAATCGCTGGCTCTATGACCCTGCTGACCTTACTTTACAATGCCACGTACCTCGGCATCACCTCCTGGTTCCCCTGGGCGAAGGACATCGTCTCGGCTCACGGCGTCTATATGTTCGTGCTCAGTTTTCTTTTTCTGGTTCCGATTGTACATGCCAGCGCCGTCTTCCGCTTACAGGGCACCTGGATAACCTGGCTGATATTCCTGGCAGCCATTCTACCTCGAACCATACAGGACTCACCCAGCCTGGAATCCTTCCTTAGAACAGCGCTGGTAGCCCTGGTAGCCCTGCTGCTGGGTTTATTCGTGGCTATGGACTACCGTCCCGGCCTGAAGCATGGAGGAGTCCTGGAGCGGTCGAGGACAGCGCGATGGCTGACCTTGTCTCGAATGCTTAAAGTCCAGGAGAATGAGCGCCGCCGCTTAGCCCGCAAGCTGCACGATGATACCATTCAGTCGCTGCTGGTCATCGCCAACCGTGCTCGGGCGCTGGAGTCCGGCGATTACGGCCGCCTATCACCGAAAGCCAGGAAACAGGCGGAGGCCATACTCGATATGCTTCTCCACACCATCGACGAAGTTCGGAGGCTGAGCCGTGACCTGCGGCCGAGCATACTGGACAACGTGGGCCTTTTACCCACCTTACGCTGGCTGGTGGAGAGCATGACCCACCAGAGCGGCATCAAGATTGAGCTGAAAGTTAACGGCAAGGAGCACAGCCTGCCACAAGAATTCGAGATTATCATGTTCCGTATCGCCCAGGACGCTTTGAACAACGTCATCCTTCACTCCGGTGCCACCACAGCCACGGTGACTCTGGACTTCATCTCCGGCACCTTTAAGCTGACCGTGGCCGACAACGGGCGCGGCTTTTCCCCGCCCGAGAACCTGGCTGACTTTGCCGCTAAAGGCAAGCTCGGCTTACAGAGGATGGAGCAGCAGGCCCGCCTGCTCGACGGCACCTTTAAAATTTCCTCCCACCCCGGCAAAGGCACCATTATAACCATCGAAGCCACACCCTAAACAACTAGTACACCGTTTAAGCTTTCGCCACCATTCCCAAATTTTCATGAGCTGCCATACTCACCTTAATAATGGTGTATTTTCATAAATCTTTAGAAAATCTTTAGGATTTTTATTGAAATATTTAGATTTTGTTAAGGTTTTTCGTGTTATAGTTAGCATACCGATAATTAAATAGCAATTATTATTAAAAAATATTAATCTTAGTGGGGGCAAGGAAGCAGCGTCTGTGAGTGGGGTCACTGGGACGGTGTTGAGCCAATAGTGAAACCGACCACTGAAGTGGTCGGTTTTTGTTTTTTAATACTACTAAGCCGCGAGTGCTATAGACATTAATAACATAATATCCAAAGGGAGGGTGCTATGGAAAAGTTCGGGTCTGCATGTGTAGTTCTGGCAATTCTAATTGTTGCCTCCACTATGCCGGGTGGTAGCCTTCTAAACGCTAAGACGGCAGCGGCAGCTAATTATGGAAGATATCAGAAATTACCTTCATACGCGGACCAGCTTCAAACGGAATATCCTGCAATAAGTCCGCCAGAAGAGACTCTGAAAGAATGGGGGGAATTAAATACCGATACACTCCCAGAAACCGCTGGTACGTCGCCAGCTGTTTCCTATATGGAATCAGACAAGGGACTCGAATCTTTACTACCCTTGCGCATTCATAGAATAGGGTCAGAGTCGATAAATACGCCACCACCACTGGAACCTGCATCCGACAACCAGACCAATCCTCCATCTGAAGATCAGACAACCCCGCCATCCGACAACCAGACCAATCCACCTCCAGAAGACCAATCAAGCACACCATCGGACAATCAGATAACCCCTCCTCCTGAAGATCAACCAAGCTTGCCATCGGATAACCTGACTAATCCTTCTCAAGGTCAGTCAAGTCCTCCAGCCGATAATAAGGCCAATGCTCCTCCCCAGGACCAGACGAATACTGCAACTGAAAACCAAACCAGCCCTCCAGCCCATAACCAGACTAGTACTCCTCCCAAAGACGAGACCAGCACTCCGTCAGACAACCAGACCAGCCCGCCCTCTGAAGATGAAACATATCCTGTACCCCAAGACCAGTCAGGCCCCAAATCGACCAAGAACATCACCGTTGTAGACGCTGATAAAGATGCGGAAATAAAGTCAGACGGCGATAAAATCAAGGTACATATTCCCAAAGGTGCCGTATCTAAGCAGGTTGAGGTAGAGATGGTTGAGCATCCACTAACTGGCTCTACCGGTACCAGGATGTTGAAATTGTTTGAGCTTAATGACAGATATTCCAACTCGCTTGAAAAAGTCGCCAAATTTAATAAGGACCTGACCATTTCAATTAACCATCAACCAGGAGAGTTGGAACGAGTGGATATCAACTCTCTGCGCCTGTGCTACCTTGATGATAACAGCAGGAAATGGATACCTTTATCCAACAGCAAATACGACCGCGAGACCATGGTTCTTACCGCCACCGTCAACCATTTCAGCTACTTCGGCGAACAGGCCGACCCCATTTTCAACGGACCCGGAAGAATTACGGTGGCCGGGACCGACCCACATACCGGCGCTGCCGTTTTCAACTATCCTATCGAACTACCGCCTGGCCCAGGTGGATTCCAGCCTCAATTGACACTGGCCTACGACAGCCGCGTTGCCGATGAGATGAAGAATAAGCGGGCATCAGGCTCATGGGTGGGCATAGGCTGGGCGTTACACCCCGGCAGAATCTATTGCTACACCGAGAAAGAAAAAGGAAAAGAATATTTTATTGAGTTTGGCAACGATTCCTACAGGCTCGCCAAATTGGACGCCACGAATTACTCCTTCGTACCCGATAATTTCTGGAAAATTACGCGAAATGCAGAAGATGGAAACACCTGGGTGGTGTTGGACCCAGACGGCAATTACTACCGTTTCGGCGGCACCCCGGACTCTGAGCAATACATATATGACTATGAAAAATTCGAGAATGATTATTATCGCTGGGACCTGAGCTTACTGCGAGATACCAACGGCAATGAGGCTACAGTCACTTATGTTCGTGATATGTGGAATTCTTCAATACGTTCAGCTTACCCGCAGTATCTTAAGTATAATAACGACAAGATAATAGTTCAGTTCAATTCCAGCTGTGATGAGAACGGGGGCAGTGGCTCACTGCGAAAGGATAATCCTATAGAGCCTGCACCTACAGTAATAGAAAATAGAAAGCTGGATTCCATATTAATAAAAGCCAGTAATGTCCTGCTGCGTAAATATGTATTCGCTTACAATACCACCGACCGTATCTTAGGTCCTGACGGTTATTATTCAGGTAAGCACACCTTGTCTTTCATCAAACAAATAGGCGCGGACGGCAACTCGCAGTTACCGACAATGAGTTTTGAATACGCTGATAAACAGACTTATCGTCACGTGTCTTGGGAACCGCAATATACAGGTAATCCAGGGAATCCAGCTTCTTTGTCCTGGCCGCATCTTACCGTGATTCATTCCGGCTACGGCGGAGATATAACCTTTTCCTACACGCAGATCCCAGATACCACAGCGGATTCCATCTGGACCAGGGAAGCCGTAACCGCCCAGTCCATCAACAGCGGCCTGGAGGCACAGAAGCTTATCGGAGACGATGATGCCACGCCGGCAGCCGCCACCGGTGCTAACTATCTGGTGATGGATAAATGGGCTGCGGCAGCCACGGGAATCGTCACCCAGATCAAGGTTAAGTGTACTATTGCCGGCAATATAAAAGTCGCCTTATATGGAGATAATGCCGGCAGTCCCGGCGCACTGCTCAACGCCAACAACGCCGGCGCTGCCGTGGTCGCCGGCTGGAACACGATAAACATACCGGCCACACTTGTAACTCTGGGCACAAACTACTGGATTGCTTATATCTCGTCAGCTAACTGTGTGGGTCGTATATCTTATTCCGGCGGAGGTTTGAGATATCGCGCACTAGCCTATTCCTCCGACTTTCCATCTTCAGCGGGCACCGGTTTTTATACTTCTGCCAACAACCATCCACTGACTGCTGGCTGGGCTTGTCGCAGCTATATATACACCTACACCGGCAGTCCGCAGTACATTGGATCGAGCTGGGATCAGGAATATCGCGGCTTCGCCCAGGTAAAAATAACCGACTCCGCTAATAATTACAATAACCACTGGTTCTATGCTACGGGAATGGTCAACAGCAAAAATGCCGAGAAGCTGACCGGCATGGAGTACAAGACGCAGTGGTGCGACGCCACCGGCCAGGTGCTACGCGAGCGGGTCTATGAATGGACTTACGCACCGACCGGGCAAAACTTGCAGTTATTGCCATCTAACTATCCCTGGACTTACGGCAGCGACAATGTGTCATTTAATAATCTCGTTCCAAACCTCAGCGGCATTGCGGTATCAAGCGACGGCAATGTATACGTAGTCGACTCCGGCAACCACCGGGTCCAGAAATTCTACTCGTCTGGCGGCTATATCAGCCAATGGGGCAGCTATGGCAGCGGTGATGGGCAGCTCAAAAACCCCAGCGGCATTGCGGTATCAAGCGACGGCAATGTATACGTAGTCGACGCCGGCAAGCAACGTGTCCAGATATTTAGCTCTTCTGGCGTCTTTATGGGCCAGTTTGGCAGCTACGGCAGCGACCCTGGGCAGTTTAAAACCCCCAGCGGTATCGCCGTATCATCAGAAGGTCAGGTTACGTATGTATATGTAGCTGACTCCAGCAATCACAGGATCCAGAAATTCGTTGCGTCTGGCGGCTATTTAAGCCAATGGTGCACCTATGTCAGCCAATGGGGCAGCTATGGCAGCGACTTTGGTAAGTTCAAAAACCCTAGCGGCATTACCGTATCGCAGGAAGGTACTTGGCCTAATACCACCACATATGTTTATGTGGTGGACTCCGGCAATCACCGCGTCCAGAAATTCGACTCGTCTGGCGTCTTTATGGGCCAGTTTGGCAGCTACGGCAGCGGCGATGGACAGCTCAAAAACCCCAGCGGCATTGCGGTATCGCAGGAAGGTACTTGGCCTAATACCACCACATATGTTTATGTGGTCGACTCCGGCAATCACCGTGTCCAGAAATTCTACTCTGGCTTCTATGTCAGCCAATGGGGCAGCTACGGCAGCGGCGATGGCAGCTATTGCAGCGACTTTGGTAAGTTCAAAAACCCCAGCGGCATTGCCGCCATCAAAGAAGGTTCGTTCCCGCATACATATATAAATATATATGTAGCTGACTCCGGCAATCACCGCATCCAGAAATTCGACTCTTCTGGCGGCTACGTCAGCCAATGGGGCAGCCACGGCAGCGGCGATGGCCAGTTCAATAGTCTTATTCCCAGGCACAGCGGCATCGACATAACAAATGACGGCTATATATATATCACCGACATCGGTAACCAGCGTGTCCAGAAATTCGACGCCTCTGGCCTGTATATCAGCCAGTGGGGCAGCTACGGCAGCGGCGATGTCCAGTTCGATAACCCCAGCGGCATCGCTGTTTCCAGCGACGGCAGTATATACGTCGTCGATACCGATAACAACCGGGTCCAGAAATTCAATTCATCCGGTGTCTACATCAGCCAGTGGGGAAGCTACGGTAGCGGTGACGGCCAGTTCAATAGCCCCAGCGGCATCGCCGTATCCAGCGACGGCAGCATATATGTCGTCGACACCAATAACAACCGTGTCCAAAAATTCAATTCATCCAGTGTCTACGTAAGCCAGTGGGGCAGCTATGGCAGCGGTGACGGCCAGTTCAATAGCCCCAGCGGCATCGCTGTATCCAGCGACGGCAGTGTATTTGTAGTAGACTCTGGTAATCATCGCATCCAGAAATTCAGCTTATCTGGCAGCTATTTAGGCCAATGGGGCAGCTATGGTACCGATAACGGGCAGTTCAATGCTCCGAGTGATATCACCATATCAAGCTATGACAAAGTCTACGTGGTGGACTTATATAACAGCCGCGTTCAGGCATTCGACCTTAATGGTACTTATCTTAGCCAGTTTGGCAGTTACGGCAGCGATCAAGGGCAGCTTAATCTTCCCGGAGGCATTGCCACCTGGGACAGCACCGTTTATGTAATGCACCCGCAGAACAATAGTTTACAGGGCTTTGACCATTGGACAATACGGCTCAACAAGGTAGAGGATACCGTTCCCAAGGCATCTCGCATCAGATATGAGTACGATGATTACGGCAATGTGGTGCATACATACGTAGAGGGTGACCTGAGCACCAATAACGATGATACCAGCATTCATTATCTGTTCTATCCCAATACGGACAATACTACTTATATCCTGCGTCAACCCGCGCGCGAGAGGGTCTATGCCACTATTACCAACGATATCGGCGGGGATAACCTGAAAAAAGAGACCAGCTACTATTATGACGGCAACAATACCTCGTTGACTACGCCGCCAACCAAGGGCAACCTTACCCGACTGGAGCGGAAAAAAGACGCCTCTAGCTCGGTGAATAGCTATTTCACCTATGATACCTATGGCAATCAACTTACCAGCCAGGACCCCAACGGCAATATAATCGCCTTGACTTTTGACACCACCTATCATACCTATCCGGTAACTATGACTTATCCTGTCGCCGGCCTATCTGAAAGCTATAGCTATAATCCCGGCACTAAAAACCTAACCAGCTTAACGGCCGTAAACGGTGCCACTATCACCTATGAGTATGACACCTTCAAGCGCCAGACCAAAGTCATAAAACCAGGTGATTCTTCCCAAAATCCCAGCATCGAATATCAGTACAACAACTGGGGAACTCTGAACCAGCAACATGTTAAAGTCCGGACCAAGATTGCTGACGGCAATTACCTGTGGCAGAGCCAGTACTTCGATGGTATCGGCCGGGTGGTACAGACGCAAGCCATGGGCGAGACGGGACGCACTATTATTTCAGGTACCACTACCTTCAACAATCGCGGGCTGGTGGACAGAAACTACGTTTCACAGGACCTGGATTCAGCACAGGTAACCGGCTACAAAACCCCTGAAGCCGGCTGGAAATATACTTCCTATGCCTATGACGGCTTAAGCCGCGTGACCGCCCAGAATAATGCCGATGGCACTACCATCAGCACTAGCTACTCTATCTCTGACTGGATTACCACCGTAACCAACCAGCGGGGATTCAAGAAACGTTATACCTACGATTTCTTTGACCGCCTGGTCAAGGTGGAAGAACTGGATGCCAGCCATGTCGTTTATGCTACCACCATTTATACTCATGATGTTGTATGCAATCTTGTTCAAGTAAAAGACAATAGCAACAACATCACCTCCATGACCTATGACTGGCTCTGCCGCAAGACCGCCATGACCGACCCCGATATGGGAAGCTGGAGCTATGGCTATGATGCCAACAGCAACCTCACCAGCCAGACGGACGCCAAAAACCAGACCATCACCTTGACCTACGATGCTTTAAACCGACTCGCCGGTAAGGCCTATCCTCAGGGCTCGGGTATGACCAATGTTACCTACACCTATGACAGCACCGCCGGCGGCAACTACGGCAAAGGCCAGCGTACCGGTATGGTCGATGCTCTGGGCACCGCCAGCTACAAGTATGATGCTAGAGGTCGACTTATCGAGGAAAAACGCACCGCAGATTCAGTGGACTACACCACCAGCTTCGCCTATGATGCTGCTGACCGGCTGACCTCGCTTACCTATCCAACGGGGGAAACCTTGACCAATAGCTATAACGGGCGCGGCCTGCCCTACTCCCTTTCTGGCAGCGTTGCTGGAAATCTCATTACCAGCATGCTATATAACGGCCTGGGGCTGACCACTGAAATCAATTTGGGCAACGGCGCCAAAACCACCTTGGGCTATTGGGGCGCCGGTGGCAGCTATGATACCACCGGCGGCTACTACGGCCGCCTTTGGGAAATCAAGACCTCAAAGCAGCCCGAAGGCAGCCCGGTGCTCATGGACATGAAGTACACCTGGGATGCCGGCGGCAACCTGACCCAGCGTGAAAATCTGGTTACTTCTGAAACCGAGACCTTCGGCTATGACTTCCTCGACCGTCTGACCTCAGCTTCAGGGCCCTATAGCGAAAGCTATACCTATGACCAGATAGGCAATATCAACTCCAAGGGCGGGCTATCGTACACCTACGGTACCAAGCCGCACGCCGTCACCTCAGTCGGCTCGACCAGCTACGCCTATGATAATAACGGCAATATGATTACCCGTGGCAGCCAGATGCTTACCTGGGACGTGGAGAATAAGCTGATTGCCGTCAGCGATAATGGCACTGCTCAATTTGTCTATGACGGCTGTGGCAATCGAGTCAAGAAGACCGAAGGCGGGGAGACGATTCTCTATATCAACAAATACTACGAAAAGAACCTGACCACCTCTGTAGTAACTACAAACTACTACCTCGGCGCAAATCTCGTCGCCCAGCGTAAGGGGACTGACTTGCAATACGTCCATCAGGACCACCTGGGTGGGACTTCAGTTATGTCCGATAGCGACGGCAATCAGCTTGGCACCATTTCCTACTTCCCCTTTGGCGCTACCAGGTCAGGCTTTGTGCCCACCGATAGAAAATTCACCGGTCAACGGCTCGATAGTACGGGATTGTATTATTACAATGCCAGGTATTATGATCCAAATATAGGGCGCCTTATCAGCGCAGATACCTTCATCCAAAGTTTACTTGGATCTAATACAGTTTGTGCTCAGTTAACCGTCAATGAAATACCCTTGGGTCTGGGGTCAATACGCGCTCCTCAAGGTATATATCCAAACATGTTACAACAGGCTCCGCTTGACCCCCGTACATTGAACCGCTATTCTTTTGTACTGAATAATCCATTGCAATATATTGATCCCTATGGCTGGTGGATTATAGGATTTGGGTTGAGCTGGGATATTGGTGCAGTGATTGGATACACTATTTCCATCACTGCTATAATTGATGGGCACGGTAATTTGAATTTCGCAGTGATCGAAGGGTATTCTAATCCTACTGAAGGTACTCATTTCTATGGTGCCGAGACGGATTTATCTTTGCAATTCATGTTTGATAGTAAAGCAGACACGACAGCAGAACTGGCAGGAGAATCTGAAATGATTGAAGTCACAGGAACAATTGGTCCAACTACTGCAGCAACATGGGGCATTATAAATGCTGGTATGTCAGGATCAACCGGGCTTGTCTTTGGTCAAAATTCGACTAGTTTTCTTGCAGAATTTGGAGGGGGAATTAGTTTAATACCAGTTGCAGCGAGTAATATGAGCCAAACAACCACCTTATATGGCTCACTCGGTGAAGCATTTAGCGCGGCTATAGGGGAAATGAGCGAAGCTATTAGTGAAGGTCTCATGTCTTCTATCATCGATAACATTTCAGACTTTTTTAGTAGTTTGTTCGATTGAGATTCTTTATAAAAGTGGTGCGCATGTTTCTTAACTAAGATGAATATGATATTACATCCACGATGTTCCAAAAAGGCAACCAGAGGAGGAGATATTAAAATATGTCGGGCCAGATAGAAGGGATATTAATATTATTTATATTCCTACTTCTGGGAATCATTATGGTTTTGTTTACTCGCGGCATTTTGGCAGCGCTAAATTGGCCAGGCTGGATGATATTGAAAATATTCCCTCAGTTATTGAGGGATAGAAATAAACCTGAAGATGTGCGCAAGAGTGAATTTCGCAGTAGTACAATATATAAAATTCAATTCTGGTGGGTGCGGTTATTTGGGGTCATTTTAGTTGTATTTTCATTTATCGGTTTAGTAACCTTATTATAGCATATGTAACTTAGGACAAAGAAACATATTATGATTTCCTTGAAAGTTTTAGTGCTTCAATTTGGATGATCAGCATTGCAGCGCGGTCTTTTCTATAATCGAAAGTTCGACTATAAATGAAATTCAATAGAAGAAAAGTAATCACAACTGGTATGGTTGTCTTTTCATTATTAACGGGAATATGGATATCACAAAGGCACCGTGATTATCGTGGAAGTTATGCCCTAGAGACTGACTGAGTTAAAATGAAGGTATTTCTCTACACACTTTTCTTAGTACTCATAGCCTTGTCTGCATATATAGTTTATGCTGCCTGGTTCAAAGACTGGGGCAAGAAGCATTACGATGCAATTAAGCGTGCCCCTTTCTCCGGTTTTTTCATGTTTTTTACGCCTAAAATTCTGCCATATTATGTCTAGTATCACAGAGCTTCGACTACTTTTATGTTATTTTTTCTCATTGTAGTCTATATATATTTTCATAATTACTCATCTCTAATAACAGCAAACTGGAATTTGCAGATTTAATATCATTAATGCAGGAAGAATTGAGGGGGTAGATGATATGAAAAAACTCTGGTTAGCTGCCACACTAATTACGTTAGTTGGTATAACAGCATTGGGCTGTGTCCAAGATAAAGCCGCTGCCGAAAACATAACATCTAGTTTCTTTGAAGCAATAAGGAAAAAAGATTTTGACACGGCATTAACATTCTATTCCTCAAAATTCTTTGAACTAAACCCAAATGTAGATTGGCTTCAGGTCTTGAAAGGTGTTAATAAAAAGCTTGGCGATCTCGAAAATTATGAACTGACTACATATAATTTAAAAAAGACTTTTGGAACTGCGGAAAATGGTACTTATTGTGAATTGCAATATAAAGTCACTTATTCTAAATACTCGGCCACTGAGACTTTTACTTTATTTAAGTCTGCTACAGGTGGCGAATATAGCATAGTAGGGCATAAAATAAATTCAATTGGTCTTGCACTTGAATAGATAATAACCGGCTTCTATGGCGGCTGTATTTTGCCTATTGCAGAGTATGAACTATATGAATTCACAGGATAATAGTGCGGCCAGGCAACTTTGGTTGTTGCGGTTAATACATATCCTTTTTTTAGCTACTATCCCAATAGTTATCTTGGTGACCGCTTTATTGCCAGCACTGGGTTTTATTCCCATATATGACAGTTCTAGCATTTACCTTCATTTGATCGAAATAACATTTGGTTTTATCACAATTGCATGTTTACTTTTTGGGTATTACTGGTCGAGACAGACAAGAAAATTGAAAATGGCAACTAAGCCGGAGGTGGAAGTAGTAGATGGTCATATTCTGCGCATTTCTTTGTTTGAATCTGTAGCCGTATTCGGCTTTACATTAGGAATTTTGGGCAGCAGATGGTACATCTGGCTCCCGTTTTTTATACTTTCAGCAATAGCACTTACTTTTACATTCCCCACCAAAAAGCGATGGATTAACTGGATTCAAAATCAATCAACCACATAATAAAGATCATTGATTAATGCTGCCCGTGCAGGAAGTCTACTGCCCACTGGATTTCGTCGTCGCCAGCAATCTAGTCACCAGCATGCTATATAACGGCCTGGGGCTGACCACTGAAATAAATCTGGGCAACGGCGCCAAAACCACCTTGGGCTATTGGGGCGCCGGTGGCAGCTATGATACCTCCGGTGGCTACTATAGCCGTCTCTGGGAAATCAAGACTTCAAAGCAGCCTGAAGGCAGCCCGGTGCTCATGGACATGAAGTACACCTGGGATGCCGGCGGCAACCTGACCCAGCAGCAAAATCTGGTTACTTCCGAAACCGAGACCTTCGGCTATGACTTCCTCGACCGTCTGGCCTCAGCTTCAGGGCGCTATAGCGAAAGCTATACCTATGACCAGATAGGCAATATCAACTCCAAGGGCGGGCTATCGTACACCTACGGTACCAAGCCGCACGCCGTCACCAACGTCGGCTCGACCAGCTATGCCTATGATAATAACGGCAATATGACCACCCGGGGCAGTCAGACACTCACCTGGGACATAGAGAATAAGCTGATTGCTGTCAGCGATAATGGAACTGCTCAATTTGTCTATGACGGCTGTGGCAATCGAGTCAAGAAGACCGAAGGCGGGGAGACGATTCTCTATATCAACAAATACTACGAAAAGAACTTGACCACCGGCGTGGTGACCACAAATTACTATCTCGGTTCACAGCTCATTGCCCAGCGCAAGGGAACTGACTTGCAGTATATCCACCAGGACCATTTGGCAGGGACGTCGGTTCTATCCAACAGCAGCGGCAATCAGATAAGCGCCATATCCTACTTCCCCTTCGGCGCTACCAGGTCAGGCTCTGTGCCCACGGACATCGGGTTCACCGGGCAACGCTTAGATGGCACAGGCTTGTACTATTACGGGGCAAGATATTATGATCCTACTATTGGGAGATTTATCTCCAGTGACTCTATTGTGCCGGACTTATATAATCCTCAAGCACTAAATAGATATTCCTATGTATTGAACAACCCGCTGCGGTATATCGATCCCAGTGGTCACTGGGATATGTCTCCTTATGGGCCAACTAGTAGTAGCACCGGTTGGGGTGATGGTGGAGACGGTGGAAACGGTAATGGAGACAATGGAACAGGTAATCCCCAATGCCCGAACTGTCCACCAGATACCAGTCCAAATTCTAATACCGCATGTCCTCCAGGTTGTTTTTACACGACTGATCCCGCAAATCCTTTGACATCACATGTTTGTATATGT
>Ga0153916_10002095_pt1 | contig 14657 bp, 9 predicted proteins | sample Opewatmetagenome_FD_109642 | JGI IMG/M metagenome (GOLD analysis project Ga0153916, IMG submission 109642) | Freshwater wetland microbial communities from Ohio, USA - Open water 3 Core 3 Depth 4 metaG | ecosystem: Environmental > Aquatic > Freshwater > Wetlands | place: USA: Ohio, Lake Erie, Old...
ACCGGCCTGACCAACATCCAGTCCATCCGCACGGCGGACATCGCCGGCGTCAGCGCCGTCCTCTACTGCCGGGGAAAGCGGCCGGACAAGAAAGTGATCGAATTCGCCAAGCAAAAGCGGATGCCTGTACTCGTGACCGAGATGGTCATGTTCGATATTTGCGGGATTTTGTATAATAAGGGGCTCAAGGGCGTCTCTTGATGGCCGCGGAACTGCTGCGGGAGAGTTTTCAGATCCAGGGACGAAATTTTGACAAGGCGGGGGAGATCTCGAGCGAGATCAAAATGATCCTGAAGGACCTGGACATCGACGCCGTCTGCCTCCGGAGAGTCGTTATCGTGGCCTTCGAGGCGGAGATGAACGTGGCCATGTACGCCGACCGCGGCACGCTCACACTCATCCTGACCGACCAGGACATCAGCCTTGATGTCAAGGACGAAGGACCCGGCATCCCGGATATCGATTTGGCCATGAAAGAAGGCTACTCGACGGCTTCCGACGAGATGCGGGAGATGGGGTTTGGGTTCGGGATGGGCCTGCCGAACATGAAGAAGAACTCCGACGAGTTCTGCCTCGAATCGGAGGTGGGGAAGGGGACTTCGGTGTTCGCCCGGATCCGGTTGGACTCTCATGCCTGAACTGAAGCATGGATTCAAGATCGACCCGGCCAAGTGCGTCGGCCGGATGCACTGTATGCGGGCCTGCCCGACCCATGCCATCCGGGTGAAGAACGGCAAGGCCCATCTGATCCCGGACCTGTGCATCGATTGCGGGTCCTGTCTGGGCGTCTGCCCATCCAAGGCCATCTCGGCGAGCACGATTACCCTGGCCGAACTCGACCGGTTTAAGTTCAAAGTGGCCGTGGCCTCGCCGGCGCTTTTTACCCAGTTCGGCCTGGGCGATACGCCGGCTCAGGTGGGCCGGGCTCTTCTCGACCTCGGGTTCGACGCGGTCTGGGAATACGCTGTCGATATTGAGCTCGTCGACCGGGCTATCACCGACTGCGTCAAGAAATGGCCGGGACCGTTTCCCCTGATATCTGATTCCTGCCCGGTTATCGTCCGGCTGATCCAGGTCGCCTATCCCAGCATAGTCGAACACATCATCCCCATCGAGGTCCCGCGGGAGATCGCCGGCCGGGAAGTGAAGCGCAAGTATTCCCAGGAGCTGGGGTTGAGGCCGGAGGATATCGCCGCCATCTATATCACTCCCTGCCAGGCCAAGAGCATCTCTATTCTGCAGCCGGCCGAAGAAGCCAAGAGCTTCTTGGATGGAGCGGTGGGCATCTCCGAGATCTACAACGACGTCCTCTATCGATTGCGCAAGGATACCAAGAAGCTCAAGACCGACACCCAGGAGGGGCTTATGGACTCGGGGGAGCTGTTCCACTGGGGAAATCCGGAGGGCGAGTTCCCCAACCTTTCCCGCGAGCATTACCTCCCCCTCACCGGACTGACGGACATCATCAAGGTTTTTAACGACATCGAAAGGGGAAGGCTGACCAACATCGAGTTCCTGGAGTGTCATGCCTGCCAGGGAGGGTGCAACGGGGGGAACCTGACCGTCGAGAACCTCTATGTCGCCCGGAGCAAGGACCTGCACTTGAAGGCCAACATGCCCAAGCCCCCCCTCGAGTTCGAGAGGGAGGTGGCCAGGCGCTACAGCATCGAAGATTTTTCCCTGCGCGGATCAGTGAAGCCCCGAAGCCTGGCCAAGGATGTGGTGGATCTTCGCGAACGGGTGATGCGGAGAAAACGGGCGGAGGAGATCCTGAAGGGGCTTCCTCTGCTCAATTGCGGGCTGTGCGGCGCGCCATCCTGCAAGGACCACGCGGATGATGTGGCTTCGGTAAGGTCGGAGATCAGCGACTGCGTGTTCCTCTCCAAGGCCCGGATCGACCTGCTACGAAAAATCTACAAAAAAGGCCCCCGGGCCTCCAAAGGATGATCTTTTCTTTCATTCGCTCCAAAGGGCCTGGGTTGGGTCGGGTTTGAAAACCCGGGTTCGGGCTTCCTCGATCATCTGGGCTACCAGCAGGTTCCAACTAATGAAGTCGGGAGCCGCCAGCGGGGAGCCGGTTTCGGCGTGGTAGTTTTCGTGCATCATCCCGTTTCGGGCGAGGTCGTCCAGACACAGCCTGGTCACCCTCTCGGCCACCGCGACGGCGGAGTCCGGGTAGCCATAGTGGATGAGCGCATGCATGACCATCCAGTTGGCATGCGGCCAGATGGGCCCCTGCCAGTTGGAGTAGGGTTTGATCACGTTTTCGTTATTGTAGAGCGGGTCGTCGGCGGCCAGCGACCTGAGGCCGTGCGGCGCCCACAGCTTGCGGGGGTCGAGCACATAGCGCTCGATCATGACCCCCGCTTGGTCTTTTGAGGCGAGCCGCGCCCACAGGGCCACCTGGTTGCTGTAGGTGATGCGGCGGAGGCGTGTCCTTCCGACGGTGTCATAGCTGTAGTAAGTCGAATCCCCTGAGTCCCAGAGGTGGATGTTGACGGCTCGGCCCAGACGTAGTGCCCGCTCCCGGAAAGCCACGGCATCCTCTTGTTTATTGATGCGGGTGGCGATAACGGCCATAGCCCGATAGTCCAAAACCATGAAGGCGTTGACGTCAACACCGGCGATGCTGTTGTGGTAGGTGCGGACCAAGGCCGGGTTGTTGTCGGCGCCCGATTCCAGGCTGTCCCACCATTTGACCAGGCCCGTCACGGGATCGCTCATCTTGCGCTCGCGATAAGTGACGGTCGCCCTCATCTTTTCCCAGACGGGCTCGATCCAGCCGAATTCGCGCAGGCTTAGAGAGGCGTAGTACGCCGCCTGCCCCAGGAGCGGCTTGATGTGGTAAAGGCGAGCATCGCGCCCGGCCCAGGGCCTGATCCCGCCCGGCGTCTGACCGTCCGGCTCTGTGTGGTGGAGGAAGTTCAGGCACCAGTTCTTGAGGTAGATCCCGGCGGCTCTGTTTTCGGAAATGAGGTGGAGGCCGACGAAGAATGCATCCCAGTCCCACAGCTCCTCATAGACGCCGTTCGGCACGATGTAGTCGTAGGGGAGGGCGCCGTTGGCCTTGCGGATAACACGGCTTCGGAGTGCACCGATTGTCTTGGCCGCGGCGGAGGCAAGCTCGTCGAGAGTCAGGGTCGAATCTTCTTTCATGACCTCTCCACACTCCCGTCGATTCCATACCACAGGGTCTCGCCCAAGGTCAAGGCAGCGTTTGACATCAGGTGCTGGACGGCGATATCATTTCGATCCGATGGGCAGCCCAGAAACTGAGCGCATTGAAGGGAAAACTCGATAACGGATAAAACCCAATCTTTTCTCCACACAAAAAGGAGGCGATATGTGGAATCGACGTGATTTCCTCAAGGGCTGTGCGGCCGGCTTCGGCGTTTTGGCCGGCGCGGGCGACAGCGTTTTCGAACGGATTCTCGCGGCGGGACGCGACACGGCTGAACTGAGTCCCGACGAGGTTGCGGCTGACGAGGACTTCTGGTTCGAAGTCCAGCAGGCGTTTACGGAAGACCGCAACATCATCAACCTGAACAACGGGACGGTCCAAAATGGTCTCCGCATCGTCCAGGACGCGGTCCGCCGGCACAGCGAGTTTTCTGGCAACGCGGCGTGGCACTCGATGGCCATACTCGGGAAAGAAATCGAGAGCTGCCGGCGGCGGCTGGCGTCCCATTTAGGCTGCGATCCCGAAGAGCTGGTCATCTGCCGCGGCGGAACGGAGGCGGGCCAGATCCCGATCATGGGGCTCGACTTGAAGCGCGGGGACGAGGTGGTCATCACCAACCAGGACTACCCGCGGCTGCTCAGCTCGTGGAGGCAGCGTGAGAAGCGCGAGGGCATCGTTCTCAAGATCGTCCCCCTTCCCGCCCCGCCCGTGCCGCTCGATAAGTTCTACACCCTGGTCGAGCAGCAGGTGACGCCGCGGACAAAGGTGATCCATGTCTGCCACATGACGCACTATTCGGGCCAGATGGCACCGATCCGCCGGCTCTCAGACATGGCCCACCCCAAAGGCATCGAAGTCCTTGTCGACGGCGCGCATGGCTTCATGCACATTCCTTTCAAGCTTGCGGACCTCGGCTGTGATTACTACACAGCGAGCTTGCACAAATGGCTGATGGCGCCGCCCGGGAACGGCTTCGTGCGGATTCCGAAAGACCGGATCTCTAAGGTCTGGCCGCTGACGCCGCCCTGGACGGACACCCCGGACGATATCCGCCGCTTTGAGGATGTGGGGACGCGCACCCCAGCGAACCGGGTCGCCATCGCCGAGGCGATCACGTTCAACGAGGGGATCGGTATCGAACGGAAATCGGCCCGGATCCGGTATCTGAAAGAGCGCTGGGCCAGCCGGCTTCGCCTGCTCCCAAAGGTTCGGTTTTACTCGAGCCTGGAACCGGCCGAGTCCTGCGGCGTCACCACCATCGGTGTTGAGGGGATGGACATGGCGAAGCTGACCGAGCATCTGCTCGACAAGTGGGGGATCGTCGTGTCACCGATTAAGCACCCCGACGGGCTGATTGACGGGATCCGGATCGTGGTGAACGTGTCGTTATCGTCAAGGGAAATCGACACCTTCGCCGATGTTATGGAGGGTATCATCAAGAAGGGCACGCTGGCGTAGGATCAAACGGGAGGCATCGGATTCACGCCCGTAACGTTGAGAGCATTTGGCGGGTTGTGGCGGTTTGTCCGGTTTGGGGTCGGACCGAGACATCTTGTTGATATTAAATTAGATGGTTTGTTAGTATTGATGTTTTTCGGGCTTAAATCCGTGTTTTTGGCCCTAAAAACGATGAACTAAGGCCGATCTATTCGGTCCTCCCCAGTCCGAGGCGCAGGGCGACCGACCACTCTGCGGTCGGGGCGGGCTGGTACGAATTGCCGTCCGGGTCGGGCTCGGTAAAGCCGTAGTATTCGACGCCGAAGATGTTCCTGCCGGAGAGCAGGAGTTCCCAGGGCGATCCGCCAACCCTGAATTTGTAGCCGAGGCGGACGTGGAAGAGGGTATAAGGGTCGGTCTTGCCGTAGCCGTTCGCGAAGATCCGGTTCGTCGAGTCGATGTACCAGGAACTGACGACTTCTAGGGCGGCGCCTGCCGTCAGCGCAGGCGTGATCCTGTACTCACCTTCAAGATAGAGCTGGTGCTGGGGACAGTTGGGAAGCCAGGTGTCCTTGTAGGTGACCCCGGCAGCGGCGGTCTGGACTTCGACGTACTTGAAGTGGGAATATGTATACGCCAGCCTCAAGGCCAAGGGCCCGACCGGATACCAAGCTAGAAAAGTCTCCAAACCATAGCGGCGCGTCGAACCCACGTTGTCGTAAAACGTCTCGAGCGGCCGCGCAGCCATTCGGTACCGGCCGAAATCATTCTCAGTGGCCAGATAGAAGAGGGCGACGTCATAGGTGATGGAATTCACGATCGAGCCGCGCGCTCCGACCTCCTCGCCGTTCGAAGTGGCCGGGACGAGATGGGTATTGAATCCGCCGTAGGCGTAGGGGTTGTTCACTAACTCTTCGGTACCCGGAGGAAGGAATCCCGTTCCCCAGCTGGCGTACAGGCTGAAGTCCGGCCGCGGATTCCAGGTCAGACCGAGCCGGCCCGTCGCCTTCTTATAGGCGACGTCGCTCGAGAGGTCGACGCCTCCCGCTCTGAGATGATCTTCGAGCTTGTTGGTCACCCGGTCGTAGCGAAGACTCAGGGAGACTCCCCACTCCGAGCCGAGCTCGAGCCGGTCGAGAATGAAAATGCCCGCACCGCCTTGGGTCATGGTTTGGTCGGATTGGAAGCCCGAGCCTTCCACGGCGTTGCCGAGGTTAGGATGTTTTGTTTCGTCGATCGCCTGCCAGCTGAAATCTGCGCCGAGACTCAGATGATTCTTGAGCCAGCCCTTGCCCTCGCGGTGATTGACCTGGAGCGAGATCCCCGGTGTATCGTACCCGCGCTGGATCAGAGAGGACGGAACAGATTCGGTGTACTTGGTATGACGATAGTAGGCGCTCAGGGTCAGATCCATGTTCGCGGCCAAACCCATCGATCCCGTCAGGCCGCTCGTGAACCGGCCCGTCCTTTGATATTCGTTGCCGGGGATGCGATCGACGCCGAACATCTCCTGGTACCAACTGGGCGTCTTCCGGTATTCGTCAAGGGTGTAGGCGTCCGGATTGGCCAGCTTCCGGTATTCGCTCGGATTGGCACTGAACCAGTTGAGGTTGAGCCCCTCGGCGTTTTCGTTGAAGTAATCCGTCCAGCCGATAATCGCCGAGATTTTGAATGCGGGCGCGATCGAGAATCTGAACTTACCGTAGAAATTGTCGCCCCAGTATTTGGTGTGCTTGCGGTAGCCGTCGCCGGACAATCCCGAGCCGGAGAGGCGATAGTCCAGCGGCCCGACCGTCCCGTCGGCCTCGGCCTGGCCCTTATAGAAGCCGAAAGAGCCGTAGGCTAGATAGCCGCTGCCGCCGATGCGTTGCGGGCCGCCGTCTCGGGTCAAGATGTTGAGGATGCCGCCCGACGAGCCGCTGCCGTAGAAGGCCGCAGCCGGTCCGCGCAGGACCTCAACGCGGCTGACCGTCGCCCAGTCGATATCATAGAAATCGGAAACGTAGCCCGAGGGGTCATTGAGGGAGATGCCGTCCACGAGCGTCTTGACGCCCCGCGTGCCGCGCTCGGTCAGGATGCCCTGGCCGCGGATCGAGAGATGGACCCGCTCGCCGTCGGCCTGGTTATCCACCTTCACGCCTGGGACGAGCTTCAAGGCCTCGTCGAGGGCGATAGTCCGAGCCATATTCTGCAGGATCTGTGTCTCGACGACCGTCGTCGCGGCGGGAACCTCCTTGAGCGCGATGTCGACCCGCGGCGCCGTGACCGTGACCTCGATATGCTGTTTGATATCTTGAGCCGTCTGGTCATCGGCCTCTTGCTTAGGCGCGGTTTGTGATTTATCCGCGTCCCGCTTTTTAGAGGACTGGGCGAAGCAGGGACCGGCCAGGAAAGCCGACAAGAAGAGGATAGAGAATGAGAAAAGCAAGGGCCTAGAATATGATTTGGGCATAATCGAGCATCCTTCCGTCAGGTTTGACCTAACAATGAGCTTATTTTTCAAAAGATTTTCCGAAAAGTCCATTCCTTGGTTTCCTTGACTCTGTATGCGCTAACTTGGGGTCGGGCCGTATGATCTGAATACATCTTGCTGATTTGGCTATGGCCGGTATTTGTCGGGCTCAAATCCACGTTTTTGGCCTTAAAAACGATAAGTTAAGGCTAAAAATATGTTCCTCTGTTTTATGTTCCCTTGTTGAAATATTATAATATTTCTCTTAGTATTAAATTTATCAATAAAGAGAAAGAATCCTTTCAACTGACACGCGCCGTCCTACTGGCGGCCTTGATCTCAACCGCGATCTACCTCGTTCACACTGCTTTCCTCGGCTCGTGGATCGTCGATGACGCGGGAATCTCTTTCGCCTACGCGCGCAACCTCGCAGAAGGACACGGTTTGGTAGCCCAGCCTGGGGCAGTCCCGGTTGAAGGATTCACCAATCTCCTTTGGGTGTTGCTGCTCTCGATTCCGATGAAGCTCCACGCCTTCGATCCTGTGTTAACACCCAAAATCATCTCTGCTTTCTGCGTGGCCCTGTCCTTCATCTTGATTGGCTATTTGCTGTATGCCTCCGGCAGCCGGCCGGCCTGGCTAACGGCCTGTTCTCTATCCATTTCAGCGGGATTCACTGGTTTTGCCGTCTGGGGGGCTGCCGGTTTAGAAAATGCTCTGTACGCGCTCGTTGTATCGATGCTGGCCTTTGTCTCGTCGATACAGACGAACTCGGAACGCATGGGCATGCTCCGCTCCGTGGCTGCCGGTATCGTCCTGTTTCTTGTCTTTTGCACGCGACCGGACGGTGCTCTCTATTTCTGGATAGTCCCGTTTCTCATGGGGACCGAGGAAGACTCAAGGCGCGGGCATCGACCTCTGGTCGTATATACCGCTGCCTTTGTCGTTCCCTGGCTGCTTCTCACCTTATTCAGGATCCTCTATTTTCACGATATTTTCCCAAATACATTTTATGCGAAGCGAGGCGAGGGATCGAAGCTCTTTGCGTGGTTGCTTTCGCGATTACCGCTTTACCTCGCCGGCATCATCATCATGATAGCCGGCGTCCTCGTCATCGCGGCGATCGCCTTTGGTGTTTACAGTCTCGGAAGAAAGATGCATCGGTGGGCATTCGCGGTGCACCTCAACCGGTATACCCTTGGTCTGTTCTTCGTGACTTCCATTCTTGCCTATGATGCGCTTCGTGGAGACTGGATGCCGGAGTTTCGCTACGCAACACCTGCCTTTCTTTTTGGCCCGGCCATAGTCTTTGCCATTCTCTGGGACATCTCTTATCGGGTGCGCCTAAGGCGTGCTCTGGCGGCCGCGCTTTCTGTAGCGCTGGTGGCAGCGGCCGGTACCTACAGCTTCCGTCATACTTCCAGGTTCGTAAAATCTCCCGCCATATCTTTCGCCTCGGTGCGGGAGATGACTTTGCGGATTGCCCAGACGATCGAACCTCTTGGGTCAGAGGTGGCCGTGCTGACGCCAGATATCGGGGGAGCGCTTTGGGAAAATCGCTACCGCGTCATCGATCTTGCCGGGCTTGTTGACCGGGCCATAGGACGGACCATTGGGCGTGACCGCCAGCGCATCCGTGATCATTTGCTGAAGGAAAGAAGGCCGGAAGGCGTTTGGCTCCACAGTTTCTGGATGCGAATGACGGGGTTCAACGCGGATCCGGCCTTTGCCGAGATGTATGCACCCGTGTGGGAAGAACGGCCCTCGCCGGAATCCCCTCCTACAGCCGGCTTTTACCTGCGGCGCGATCTCGTTATTATCGGGCCGGACGGTCGGGCGCGTCCCTCTCCATCATTCAAGAAATCCCCTTTGTCTTTGAGCGAGTTACCCAATTGGCGGTGGATTCCAACGTGGAATTCCCTACCGGGAAGCCGTGAATAAAGGAGTATCTCCATGAAAAAATATTTCGCTTTGGTGTTGGCGGGCTGTCTGGTGATAGTGGCGGTCGGTTCGCTGGCGCCGAGCCAGCCCAAGCCTGCCTCCCTAGATCCGCAGAAACTGGCGGCCGAGACCGAGGCGCTCATCAAGAAGATCCCGGAAGCCCGATACGTTTTAGAGGCGCGGGCCAAGGAGCTGGGAGCGGGGATAGAGCCCGTGTTTGCCTTCGTCCGCGATGAGATCCGCTTCGAGTCCTATCCGGGCGTCTTTCGCGGCGCGTCCGGGAGCTTCCTGGCGCGAGCCGGAAACGCGGCCGACCGGTCGCTTCTTCTGGCCCGGCTGCTCGAGCTCAAGGGTGTGCCGTCCCGTTTTGCCATCGGCCGGCTCTCGACCGAGGACGCGGAACGCCTGTTCGCTCATATCTTCGACCCGCCGCGGGTGGCCGCGGGCCCAGCGGTGCCCGCTGCAGGGGCCAGCGACGCTCAGACGGCCGGGCTGGAGGAACGCCTTTTTGCCAGAGCGAAGCGCGATTTCGGTATCATCCGGTCTGCGCTCGGCCGCGATCTTGCTCCCCTCACGAGTCCCTCAAGAGACGATATCCTGGCCGAGCTTGAGGCGCACGTCTGGGTGCAGGCGAACATGAGCGGCCGCTGGATCAATCTGGACACGGCTTTTCCGGACGCGGTCCCGGGAAAGGCGTATACGAGCACCGACGAGACCGTGGACGCCTTGCCGGAAGAGCTCTACCAACGAGTAACCATAAGGGTGATCGCCGAGCGCGTCGCCGATGAATCGCTGAGCGAGGAGACAGCACTCGAGGTCTCGCTTAATACGCTCGATCTGCTTGATTCCCAAATTGTCCTCGGGCATGCCCCCGCCGAGGGTGGGGTCGATGGGCAGGAGGAGTCAGGAGAAGACACGGGAGGCGGGGCCGACGCTTGGATTCCGGTGCTGTGGGTGGATGGCGAAATTCATTCGGGCGAACCCATGAGCTTTGGAACCAGCCAACAAACGGCGGTGGACATCCTCGGCGGCGGGGGCGGGGAGTCCACCTTTGTCGCGGAATGGCTCGAGCTTGAACTCTCGTTTCCCGACGGAACGAGCGAGGTGAACCGGCGGACGCTCGTTGACCGCGCGGGCGCAGCCTGGCGGAAGGCGGAGCCGTTGAGCGTCGACCGGCTGCGGCCGCTCCAGCGCAACGCCGCCGGGGTCAAGGCGGCACAGGCCGCCTACAACATCTGGTTCAGCGCCGGAGGCCACAACGCCTTACAATATGCCAAGGTGCTGAATGCGCTGGCGGCCTCCCTCGAACCCCGCAAGCCCGGCGCCGCGCAGGGGGAGATGTCCTTCGATAGCCAGGCTTGGGTCTTCTCGGTCCAGAACTTCGCCTGGATCCTGATGGCCGATAAGGTCATCATCCCGACGCTTAATGAATCACCCGGTCTCCGCTTCTATCCCGACTCGCCCCGCATTTCCATATTTGGCGTCGGCCAGAGCCCGTGGGAAAAGAAGGAGGCGATGTTTCTGCAGACCGACCTGAGGCGCGATCACCTGCGAGGGATCGCGCGCAAGCCCGGAGACGAGGCGGCTGTGGCCGAGCGCAAGCTGTGGTTCGGGGCGCTCGAGGGCGCGTTCGAGCATGAGCTGCTCGCCGAACAGGCAGCCGCTTTCGGCGCCGACCCTGCCCGTGTCGAGACGACGAGCGCTCTGCTCGGAGATGACGGGGTGGTCGTTTTGAGCAGCGATCGCCCGCAAAAGCCCCGCGAGGTGAGCGCGGAAGCGGCGGCCAGGATGGACGCTGCGCTCGAGCGCGGCGCCGTCCTGGTGGCGCCCCGGGGTGGCCTTAAGAAAGGCGAAGCCGCCTGGTGGGAGATCGCTCCAGATACCGGCGACGTTCGGGCGGTCTGTGGACCTGACCTGAACTATGGCACGATCCTGTCTTATTATACGAGCGCGGTCGAGAACCCGTATATGTGGATTATTGATGAGAAGACATTGACGTCGCGCCGCGTGCTCATCCGTTCCGATCTCATTCCTCGAGTTCCGCAGCGAAAGGCCGGTACCGAGTACAGTTTGACGCTCGAGATCAGCTGGGCCGTCCGTAAAAGCGTGCTCGTGCTCGGGCTCGCCTCGGTTTTCATCACCGGCATCTCCTATCTATTGTTGAAGTAAGGCTCGGGGCCTTCTTCGGGCCGAATTCTTCTTGGGTCGGACCGAGTTATGTTGTTGATATTAAAGTATATAACTGAACAATCCCGCAGTTTTTCGGGCTTAGATCCATTTTTTTTACCCAAAAAATTGGATTCATGGCCCAGGGAGGAGATCCATGATGAAACGTACGAGCGGTCTTATCCTAGTGAGCGCCTTTGCCTTTCTCTTTTTGAACCCCGTCCTTGGCCAGGCACCCGGCGCCTCCCCGTCAGTCTCCATCCAATGGGGAGTCAAGATCCCGGTTCGCGACGGAATCAAGCTTAACGGGACGCTCTATAAACCATCTGATGTCCAGGAGCCTCTGCCCGTTATCTTCACATTCACGCCCAATATCGCTGACACCTACCATGAGCGGGGGATGTACTTTGCCCGGAATGGTTACATTTTTCTCGGCATCGATGTCCGCGGCAGGGGAAATTCGGAGGGCGACTTTGAGCCGTTCGTGAACGAAGGCCGGGACGGCCATGACGTCGTCGAATGGCTGGCCCGACAGCCCTGGTGTAACGAGAAGGTGACCATGTGGGGAGGCTCCTACGCCGGCTTTGACCAGTGGTCGGTCCTCAAAGAATTCCCTCCCCATCTCGCGACCATTGTCCCGGCTGCCGCCGCCCATCCGGGCGTCGATTTCCCTTGTATAAACAATATTTTCACTTCCTATGAAATTCAATGGGACACGTATACGAGCGGTGTAACGCCCAATCTCAAGCTCTTTGGCGATGCAGGATATTGGGCGGATAAATTTCTGGAAATGTACCTCAGGCATCTGCCCTTCAAGGAACTCGATAGGATTTGCGGGAATCCCTCGGCGGTTTTCGAGAAATTGCTTTCCCATCCCACTCCGGACGCCTACTACGACGCGATGGCCCCGCGAGACGAAGATTACAGGCGAATCGATTTCCCCATCCTCACCATCACCGGTCATTACGACGATGATCAACCCGGCGCGATGGAGTACTACAAACGGCATATGACCTATGGCTCAGAGGATAAGAAAGCGAAGCACTTTCTGATCCTCGGACCATGGGACCACGCGGGAACACGGACGCCGAACCGGGACGTGGGCGGGCTTCGGTTCGGGGAGGCCAGCCTGGTCGACCTGAATAAGCTCCATAAAGAATGGTACGACTGGATAATGAAGGAGGGGATGAAGCCGGAGTTCCTGAAAAAGAGAGTCGCCTACTATGTTGTCGGGCCCGGCGCCGAATGCTGGAAGTACGCTGACGATCTCGAAGCGATAGCCTCGGAAAAACGGCTGATGTTTCTCCATTCTCAGGGCACGGCCAACGATGCCTTCTCTTCCGGGACCCTAGGATCGGGAAAGCCCCTCATAGAAAAGCCAGACAATTATACTTATGATCCGTTGGACACTCGTCCGGCCGAGGTCGAGCGCGCGGCCGGGGAAAACATCCTGACAGATCAGCGGGCGGCTCTCAATCTCTTCGGTAACGGCGTCGTCTACCACAGCGAGCCTTTTGCGGAGGCCACGGAAATCAGCGGCTACGCCAAATTCACGTGCTGGATGGCCATGGACGTGCCGGACACGGATTTCCAGGTCATTATCTTTGAAATCAGGCCGGACGGAACAAGTGTTGTTCTTACTCAAGACCTAATGCGGGCCCGCTACCGCGACTCGCTCCGCGAAGAGAAGCTGGTGAAGCCCGGAGAAATCAACCGCTATGAGTTCAAGTCCTACCCTTGGTTCTCCCGCCGTGTGTCCAAAGGGAGCCGGCTTCGCTTGTTACTCAAATCACCGAACTCCTATGCCCTGGAAAAAAATTACAACAGCGGAGGAGTGGTCGCCGAAGAATCAGGGAAAGACAGCCGGACCGCTCATGTGACTGTCTATCACGACAGCGAACATCCGAGCTTCCTTGAAGTGCCGGTTGTGAAATGAGCCGGCGCCGCTTGCCGAAAATCCAGGGGGAATAATCACCTCAAACGGATATCCCTTGGTTTTGAAAGTCTTATTGACGTCGCTCGTCTGCCCGGAATACAATTCTTTTCCTAAAGGAGTGTGGTTTGGGCTTTCTGCGCGAGTGTCGCTGGACCCGACCAGAGGAATAGGGGAGCCGGATGAGCCTGAAGGCGACCAGATTCTTGGCCTGCGCCGCCATCCTCTTTCTCGTCGCTCCTTCCGACGCCGCCCAGCAGGTTGAATTTCAAGGACAGCTCTCCGGATGGACGGCGGCGAGCCGGGCCGGCTCCTCCAACCTCCAGTTAGGCCTCCGCTACGTCCCGACGCTCTCTCTTACCAAGTCCTTCGCCAAATCCTACGCCCTGGACGCCGAAATCTCGGTCAACACCTACTCGGCAGCCATGGGACCCGGCATCGGGCACCTCAGCACTAGTGGGAAGTTCAGCCCCTACAGAATATGGCTGCGTTTTTCCACCCCCCAGTTCGAGGCCAGGATCGGGCTCCAGAAGATCAGTTTTGGGTCCGCTGCCCTCCTCCGGCCGCTGATGTGGTTTGATCGCATCGATCCCAATGATCCGCTTCAGCTGACTAACGGAGTCTATGGGCTTCTCCTGCGCTACACATTCCTCAGCAACGCCAACGTCTGGGTCTGGGGGCTTTACGGCAATGATGACCTCAAGGGTTGGGAAACCACCCCCACCCAGAAGAAGACTCCGGAGTACGGCGGCCGGTTCCAATTCCCGCTCTTCAAGGGCGAAATGGCCCTGAGCTATCATCACCGCCGCATCGACCCCAGCCGAAGCCTTCTCCCCCAAGTCGCGCTCGAACCCGCTCCGGCACCAGAAGACAGGTTTGCCGTCGACGGGAAATGGGATCTGGGTGTAGGCCTCTGGTTCGAGGGATCACTCGGCCGGCAGGACTTCAAGTTTTTCCCCCTGAAGTATCAAAAAACCGTCAACCTCGGCCTCGACTATACGTTCTCAATCGGCAACGGCCTCCACATCTTGGGGGAATATCTGATCAATCAGTCCTCAGCCGACCCCCTAACTGGAGGAGACAGGGCCGAGTTTTCGGCCCTCTCCCTGGACTGTCCTCTAGGGATAACTGATAGGATCAAGGGAATGGCTTTTTACGCATGGGAATCCGGGGAATGGTACCGCTTCCTCACTTGGCAAAGAGTGACAGACCGCTGGAGTTTCTATATCATCGGGTTTTGGAATCCCGAGAGCTACCGGATCATCGCCAACCAGCAGGGAAAGAGCGTTTTCATCGGCCGAGGAATCGAGGTCATGATCGTCTTCAACCACTAGCCGGGGAGGAGAGGCAATATGGACGACTCTATTCTGATCAGGACTGTGGACCTCGTCAAGATCTATCCGATGGGAAACCAGAAGCTCATCGCTTTGAACCATGTCAACTTGATCCTAAGGAAGGGGGAGTTTGCCGGCCTCGTCGGTCCGAGCGGTTCGGGGAAGACAACGCTGCTCAACATCATCGGCTCCCTCGATACTCCCACGCAGGGC
>Ga0153916_10002096_pt1 | contig 14655 bp, 15 predicted proteins | sample Opewatmetagenome_FD_109642 | JGI IMG/M metagenome (GOLD analysis project Ga0153916, IMG submission 109642) | Freshwater wetland microbial communities from Ohio, USA - Open water 3 Core 3 Depth 4 metaG | ecosystem: Environmental > Aquatic > Freshwater > Wetlands | place: USA: Ohio, Lake Erie...
CGGCAACGAGTACCTCCAGGACTTCGGCCAGAAGAAGGTCTGGGCGGCATTCGTCTGGTCGGGCGACCTGGCCTCGTCGGGTGGCGCGGACGACAAGTTCGCCTTCCCCGAGGAAGGCACGATGATCTGGACCGACAACATGCTCATGCCCAAGGGGGCGGTCAACAAGTACACAGCCGAGCTGATGATGAACTGGGTCTACGACCCGGCCATCGCCGCCCAGATCGCGGACTACGTCTACTACGTCTCGCCGGTCAAGGGCGCGGACGAGCAGATCAAGGCGCTCGATCCGGGAGCCGAGAGCAACCCGCTTCTCTTCCCGACCGCGGACATCGTGGCCAAGCAGCGCAACTTCCAGTTCCTGTCGGATGACCTCGAGGCCACGCTGAACGACCTGTTCGCGACGCTCTCCGGCCTGTAGGCTCGGCGGCGGACCTCCGATGACGGCGCAGCCCATGGCCCGGCCCGGCCCCGGATTCCGGGGCTGGCTGGGCCGGGCGCTGCCGTACCTGCTGCTGGCGCCCGGGCTCCTCTGGCTGGCCGTCTTCTACGTCCTGCCGGCCATCCAGATGTTCACCTACTCGATCTCGACCGGGTCGGTCGAGAACGGCTACACGATCACGATGTCGGCCGACGCCTATTCCGAGGCGCTCAACCGGTTCGGGAAGCAGTTCCTCAACTCGATCCTGTACGGCGGGGTCGCCACGATCCTGACCTTGCTGATTGGCTTCCCGGTCGCCTACACCATCGCCTTCCGGGGCGGCCGGTTCAAGAACGTGATCCTGTTCCTGGTCATCGCGCCGTTCTTCACGAGTTTCCTGATCCGGACCATCAGCTGGAAGATCCTGCTCGGCGATGAGGGCCCGATCCTGGCGCCGCTCAAGCATACCTTCGGCCTGCTGCCCGGGACGTTCAGCATCCTTGGCACGCCGATCGCCCAGGTCGCCGGGATCACCTACAACTTCCTGCCGTTCATGATTCTGCCGCTCTACGTGGCGCTCGAGAAGATCGACATCCGACTGATCGAAGCGGCCGAGGATCTCTACGCCAATCGCCGGGCGGCCTTCCGCCGGGTGACCCTGCCCCTCGCCCTGCCCGGCGTGTTCGCCGGCTCGCTGCTCACCTTCATCCCGGCCATGGGCGACTACATCAACGCCGAGCTGCTGGGCAACCCGGGCACCCGGATGATCGGCAACGTCATCCAGAACCGGCTGCTCGTCCAGAACGACTATCCCGTGGGTTCGGCCCTGTCATTCATCCTGATGGCCGGCATCCTCGTGGCCGTGGCGGTCTATGCCCGGCTGCTCGGCACCGAACAGCTGACCGGCTGATGGCGATCGGCTCGACCACCGCCCAGGGGAAGCCGGTGGCAATGACCAGACCGCGCGGCTCGTTCGGGCAGCGAATGGGGCCCAGGATCCTGCCCGCGTTCACGGCCCTCGCGATCCTGTACCTGATGATCCCGATCATCGTCATGATCGTGTTCTCGTTCAACCGACCGGAGGGCAAATTCAACTACGTCTGGAACGAGTTCTCGCTGAGTGGCTGGCTCCATCCGTTCGACTGGCCTGGTCTCGGCGACGCCGTCCGAACCAGCCTGCTGGTGGCGGTCCTGTCGACGATCGTCGCCACGATCATGGGCACCATGCTCGGGCTTGCCCTCACCCGCTACCAGTTCCGCGGCCGGGGTGCGCTCAACGGGATCATCTTCCTGCCGATGGCGACGCCCGAGATCGTGCTCGGCGCCAGCATGCTGACCCTCTTCGTGGCCACGGCTCTGCCGCCGCTGTCGGGCAGCGTCCCGACCCTCTACCCGACCGGCTTCGCCACGATCCTGATCGCCCACATCATGTTCAACATCAGCTACGTGGTGGTGACCGTGAAGGCCCGCCTGGCCGGCTTCGACCGCCGTCTCGAGGAGGCGGCGATGGACCTCGGGGCGAACGAGCTCACGACCTTCTGGAAGGTCACCTTCCCGCTCATCCTGCCGGGCGTGATGGCCGCCGCGCTGCTGGCGTTCAGCCTGTCGATCGACGATTTCGTGATCACCAACTTCGTGTCCGGGACCACCAACACCTTCCCGATCTGGATCTACTCGATCCAGCGCAACGCGCTGCCGGTGCAGATCAACGTGATCGGCTCGATCATCTTCCTTGGCGCGGTCGGGCTGGTCGGACTGACCTCCCTCCGATCGGGCCGCGCCGCTCGAATCCGCTGACCCTGGAGACCCCGACATGCTCGAGACCGAGGCCCGCAGCACGGCTCCCCTGCCACTCCCCGACCATTCGGTGGTACCGCCGGTGTGGAGCCGGATCACCAACCTGGACGTGGACCGCGGCGAAGGCTCGTGGCTGATCACTCGCGACGGCGAGCGCTACCTCGACTACTCGTCGGGGATCGGGGTCACCAACACCGGTCATGCCCACCCGCGCGTCGCGGCGGCGGTTGCGGCGCAGGCTGCCAGGCTCCTGCACGGCCAGCAGAACATCCTGTATCACGAGCCGGGCCTGCGCCTCTACGACCGGCTGCGCACCCTCATGCCCGGCGGGCCGTGGCAGGCGTTCCTGTCCAACTCGGGCGCGGAGGCGGTCGAAGCGTCCGTCAAGCTGGCGCGTGTTGCGACGGGACGACCGGCGATCATCGCGTTCCGCTACGGCTACCACGGTCGGACCGCCCAGACGATGGCGCTGACGACGGCCAAGGACGTCTACCGCGCCGCCTTCGAGCCGCTACCGGGTTCGGTCTACCACACGGCCTATCCGTACTGCTATCGAGCTCCCGGAGGCGCCCACTCGCCCGAAGCGTGCACGTGCGACTGGGAGGCGCAGCTCGATCTCACGTTCCACCAGTTCATCTACCCGGACCGGGTGGCGGCGGTGATCATCGAACCGGTGCTCGGCGAGGGCGGCTACATCGTCCCGCCGCCCGGCTTCCTGCCGCGCCTCCGCGAGATCACCCGCCAGCACGGGATCCTGCTCATCGCCGACGAGGTCCAGACCGGCTTCGGCAGGACCGGAGCATGGTTCGCCGTCCAGCACTGGAACGTGGAACCGGACATCCTCGTGATGGCCAAGGGCATCGCGTCCGGGCTGCCGCTCTCCGGGATCATGGCCCGTGCCGACCTGATGGCGCACTGGAAGCCGGGAACGCACGGCGGGACGTACGGCGGCAACGTCGTTTCCTGTGCCGCGGCCAATGCGACGCTCGACGTCATCGAAGATGAGGGTCTCGTCGCCAACGCCCAGGAGCGGGGCCTGCAGTTCCTGGCGGGGCTCCGGGCGCTGGCGGGCCGATATCCATCGGTCGGAGATGCGCGTGGCCTTGGGCTGATGGTCGCGCTCGAGCTGGTCAAGCCGGGTGTCGGCGACGGCCGCGTTCCGGATCCGGATCTGACCAAGCGGATCCAGGCCGAGGCCCTGGCGCGCCGGCTGATCGTGCTGACCGCCGGGACCTACGTGAACGTGATCCGGATCATCCCGCCACTCGTGACAACGGCCGATGAAGTTGCCCTCGCCCTCTCGATCCTGGACGAAAGCCTGGCCGCGGCCGGCGCCTGACGCGTTGGCGCGGGGGTGAGCGAGATGGTCGGCGTCAATCCGCGGGACCGGGTCGCCGCCACGCTCGAGGGATTGGACCGGCTCAACCTCCAGGTGATCGTCCTGGCTCAGCCGGATGCGACGCGGCAAGTGGCGCGAGAGCGAGCCCGGGCAGCGGCGAAGCGGGCTGGACGCTCCGAGCTGTTCGTTGAGGCGGTGACCGCCGCTCGAGAGACGGCCATGCGAGCCTTCTCCCGCGGCGGCTTCAGTGGAACGTGGGCCGCCACGGACTGGTCGATCTCCGTCGCCAATGCCGGGGATCGCGTCGCCGCTGCGGCCGCATTCGAGGAGGCCGCCGTGGCCGCCGTCGTCGAGGATCTCGTCGACGACGAAACCCTGGAGATCCTTCGCTCCGGTGTCGGCGAGCTGGAGCGCTCGTCGAGCGTGCCCTCACCGGGATCGCTGTCTGCGCTCGCCGATCCGGGCAGGCTCGCCAACTGGGGGTCCTGGTCGGTCGGGATCGCGGCGGTCCTGATCGTCCTCGCGGTCGCCCTCTGGGTCAGCTTTGGGGCCGGCTTCGGCCTCCTCGTGCTGGTGGTCGTCGCGCTCGGGCTCGCCAGGCGCCGATCCGGACCCCGATCCTGATGGCGCCCGACCTCACGCCGGTGCTCGCGATCACCGGCCTCATCCTGGTCAAGGAGGTGGGCGTGCCGATTCCCGTGCCGGGCGACCTGGTGGTGATCGGGGCGGGCGTGGCGGCCAATCGAGGCGACCTCGATCCCCTTCTCGCGCTCGTCGCGATCGTCCTCGCCAGCATCGCCGGTGGCATCGTCCAGTACGGTCTGCTGCGGTCGGTGGCGCGCCCGCTGCTCCTTCGATTGCTCAGGCAGCTCGGATCCGCGGAGAGGGTCGACCGCCAGACCGAGCGGCTCCGTCGTGGCGGCGCACGATCCGTTGCGCTCGCCCGGTCCACCCCGGGCGTCCGGATCGTGGCGATCGCGGCGAGCACGCTGGCCGGCGTCCCGGCCGTCGCGTTCGTCGCCGGCCTGGCGATCGGGAATGCACTGTTCATCGGCGCCCACTTCGGGCTCGGCTACCTGATCGGTCCGCCGGTCGTCGCGATCGTCGGCGGGACACTCGGAACGCTGGCGATCGGCGTGGTCGCCCTCGCGGTCGTGGGGGCGGCCGGCTGGTTCGCGATCAGTCGATGGCGCGGACACCGCCACACCCAACCCATCCCGACGGCGCTCAGCTGGGCCGACGCCTGCTGCCCGGCGTGCCTGGCAGCGGCCGGCATCGAGTCACTGGTCACCGGCTGACGGTCACCCCGTTGGCCAGGTCATTGGCCATACGGCAGGGACGGCGGCGATATCGCATCGTGGGCAGGCCGAACGGCCCCCTCCAACGGGCCGCCCTCACCTTCCCGCGCGCGCCACCCAACAGCCAGACTCGGTCGCACGCTGGGAACATCGTGACCCGGCGGGGAGAGATCATGGGAACGACGCTCCTCTCCGACCTCGAGCAAGCCGAGCTCGCATCACGCGCTCGTTCGCTTGTCGCCGCGGCCGAGGCGGACCGCCGCGTGGATGACGCGCGTGTCGTCGGTGCCCAGATCGAGGCGGGTTGCGAGCGCGAGGTCGACCGCGCCCTTGCCACGCTTCGCGATCGCTACCGCGAACAGGGCGATGCCGAAATCGCGGCCGTCGAGGCTGAGCTGGCGCGGATCCAGGAAACGGCAGGCGACCGTATCGAGCCGGGCTCCGCCTTCGATTCCGCCACCGCCACGATCGTGGCCGCGGTCCTGGGCGAAGCGGGAGCCTGACAGATGCTCGCCCGGATGCGACGGATCGACGTCGTCGCGCCCCGAGTGCTGGTCGGGCGAACGATGCGCGCCATCCACCGCGCCGGTGTCGTTCACCTCGTTCCGTTCGAGTCGCCGCGCGGCATCGGGCCGGCCACATTCTCGGAGTCACCCGACGAAGCGCGTGACCCGCGCTGCGACGCCGCGTACCAGTTCATCGCGGAGCTGGACGACCAGTTGGGGATCGCCAGCGGACGCCAGGTGGAGCGGCTCCATGGACCCGGTTACCGCGAGCAGGGCCCGGCACATCTCATCAAGACGGGACCGCTCGCTGCGCTCTGGGAGCTCGACGATCCGGTGCTGTTCGATCGGGTCGACCGTCTGGGCCCGGTCCGTGCCGAGACGGCGCACCTGACCGAAGAGCGTGTCAGGCTAAACGGTGAGATCGCCCGCGTCGACAGCTACCGGAATCTCTTCGCCGGTCTATCTCCAGTTCTGGCGCGGTTGCCATCGGTCCGTGGCTATGGCTCGACGGGTGTCGTCATGGACGCCCGCTACCGAAGCGTCCTCGGGGCCATCCGAGCGGAACTCGAGCGGATGACAGGCGGGCGTTGCGAAGTCATCTCGTCCGACATCGGGCTGGACCGTGTCGGTGCCGTCCTCATCTACCCGGTGCGCCACGCGGCCGAGGTCCGCGGGTTGCTCGGCGGACGCGACCTCGAGGAAGTGTCGTTGCCCGAGGAGCTTGTCGGCATCCCGTTCGAGCAGCTCGGTCCAAGGCTCGTTGAACGGCGCGACCGGCTCGTCGCGGAGATTCACCGGATCAACGCCGAGTTTGCCGTCCTCCGGGCCCGCCACGGTCCGGAGATCGAATCACTTCGCCTCGTCCTCGCGGACCGCATGGCCGAGGCGAGGGCGCTCGAGTCAGCCGGTGTCAGCGACCACCTGGTCGTCCTCAGTGGCTGGATTCCAGATCGACGAGTCGACGAGCTGTGTGACGCGCTCGCCGCTGAGCTCGGAACGGCCGTGGCGGTGGTCGAGCGAGGGCTGGCGCGGGAGGACCGCTCAGAAGCACCAGTCGCCCTCGAGAATGGGCCCCTGTTCCGGGCGTTCGAGCCGCTCGCATCGTTCGTCGTCGTCCCTCGATATGGCTCGATCGATCCAACGCCGCTGCTCGCACTCGCGCTGCCGGCATTCATTGGGCTGATGGTCGGCGACATCGGCTACGGTCTCGTCCTGCTGGCCCTGCTGGTCGCCATTCGGGCGCGCTGGCCGACCGTGCCGCTCGTCCGCTCGATCTGGCCGATCGGGATCGTGGCGGCGATCGCGACGATCGGATTCGGCTTCCTCTTCGGCGAATTCTTCGGCGAGGTCGGCGACGAACTGTTCGGACTGCGGCCGCTCTGGTTCGATCGCCGAGAGGCGGTCGGTGAGCTGCTCGTGCTGGCGATCGCGATCGGGATCGGCCAGATCGGCCTGGGGCTCCTCCTCGGGGTCGTGAACGCCGCGTTGCTCCGACACCGTCGCGAGCTGGCCGGCCGCGCAGCGTTGCTCGTCTGTGTGACCGCCATCGTCGTCGCCCTTGCCGCGTTGTTCCGGTTCATCCCGGCCGAGGCCGGCATCGTTGCCGTCGCCGCCGGAGCCATCTCCCTTGTGCTGCTCGTGGCCGCCGTCGGCGTGGCGGGTCCGATCGAAGTCGTTGGCGCCCTCGGAAACGTCCTCTCCTACGCCCGGCTGATGGCGATCGGCCTCGCCTCGGTAATGCTCGGGCTCGTCGCGAACCGGCTGGGCGGTCTTGTCGAAGGCGCGCTCGCCGGCGTGCTTGTCGCGGGCGTCCTCCACGCGTTGAACTTCGCGCTCGGCTTCTTCGACGCGTCGGTCCAGGGGATCCGCCTCCACTACGTCGAGTTCTTCAGCAAGTTCGTGGAGCCTGGAGGCGTTCCCTACGCCCCCTTCGTGTCCGTGCTTGGTCATCCAGCCGGCGGCATCGCCGAGACAGCGGGAGGTACATGACATGGATGAAGGCCTTCGCTTCCTGGCCGCGGCCCTGGCCGTCGGGCTCGGCGCCATCGGGACCGGCGTCGCGCAAGCGCGAATCGGCTCGGCCGGCGCGGGTGCGGTCGCCGAGAAGCCCGAGGTGATGGGCTCGATCTTCATCCTGACCGCGCTGCCGGAAACGATGGTGATTCTCGGCTTCGTGATCGCCGCGATCATCCTGTTCCAGTAGCGGAACGCGGGCATCCGCAATGAGCGTGGCGGAGATCATCCGAGAGATCGACATGGAGACGGCGGCCGAGATCGAGCGGCGGCTCGCCGAGGCGGACCGGCGCGCCGAGGCGGTCATCGAGCAGGCTCGGGCGGACGTTCGGACACGTGTCGAGGCGGCAGTCGCCCGCGCAGAGCCGGCAATTCGCGCAGATAGCGCACGGCGGACGAACGCCGCAAGCCAGCGGCTTCGGGAGCGGCGAGCCATGGTGGCGCTCACCAGGACGATTGCCGTTCACGCCGCCGCCAGCGCACAGCTCGACGCGATCGCCGGCGGCGCTGAGCCCGAACGCTGGGTGCGTTCCCTGAACAGGCTGCTCGAAGAGGCGCTCGAGCTGGTGGGTCCGGAGGCCACGGTTCGCGTTCGGGATTGCGACGCGGGTGCCATCGCGGCCCGCGTCCAGGCCGCCGGCGGACGGCTCGAACGCCTGGCCGATTCTGCGCCGGCGGGCGTCGTCGCGCGATCGTCCGACGGCCGGATCGAGGTGGATGCTTCGATCCACGTCCGTCTCGATCGTGCCCGGGTCAGGCTCGCGGAATGGCTTGCCCGGCACCTTGGCCTGGGCGCCTGAGACCGTGTACGACTACGGCAATGCTCGGATCGCCGGAGCCCGGTCACGGCTCGTGGATCGCGACGGGCTTCGACGCCTGCAGGAGGCCAGCACTCCCGCCGCCATGATGGCCATGCTCGAGGGATTGGAGGACTGGCGGCCGATCGTCGCCGAGGTCTCGTCGTTCGGTGCGCCGCCTGCGCAGGCGATCGATCTGGCGATCGAGCGATACCGAAGCCGTCGGCTGGCTGCCCTGGTGCGCTGGTACGCGGCCCCGATTCGGGACCTTGTCGAGGCACTCGTCCTGTTCCTCGACGGCGAACGCCTCGTGGCGGTCACCCGGCGCCGGCGGGCGGGTGAGCCACCGGATCGTATCGGCGCCGCCGTTTCGCCCGGCGCCGTGCTTGACGCCGAGGCGATCGGGTTCCTGGCGCGGGCATCGTCAATGGCGGGGCTGCTCGAGCGCGCAGCTGCCGCCGGTTTGCTCACACGAACCGATGCTCGCGCTGTTGCGCGCATGGCCGAAGCCGGACGGCCCCCCGAGGAGGTCGAGTCAGCGCTCGTTGTTGCCATGGATGCAGCGCGGCTCGAGCGGGCGAGCGGATCGAGCCAGGATTCGCGCCGCGTGACAGAGATCATCGAAGGTGAGCTCGCGGTGCGTGCCGCGGCATCGGCCGAGGCGTCGGAGGCGGGTGTGGCCGTGGCGGCACTCGGTGAACGGGAAGCGACAGTCTCCCGCCTCGATCTTCTGGCGAGGCTCGGCCGCCGGGACCCCCTCGGGATCGGCGCCGTCGCAGCGTACGTGGCTGCGGTCGAGGCTGGCGCGATTCGCCTGCGGGCCACCCTGACAGGGGTCATCGCCGGATGGCCGGCGGAGCTCGTCGGCGAATACCTTGCGCCCGGAACCGCGCGCCGTCCCCGCTCGGTGGCAGTGGGCTGAGAGTGCGACGTGGAACGGCTCGTGGTCCTGTCGTCGCCGGCTCTTGCCGACGGGTTCAGGCTGGCCGGCGTGTCGACGGTCGTGGCTCGGCCCGGAGCAGAGGCTGGTCGTGAGCTGGGCCGTGTCCTGCGCGCGCCGGACGTCGGGCTGGCGCTCGTGACGTCGGATCTCTGGACGAGCCTGTCCGAGCAGCTCCAGCTGACGGCCGAGCGGCGCGGGCGGCCGATCGTTCTGCCGATCCCGGCCGGCGTGGTGACCGACGTCGCAACGCGGCGCCAGATCCTTGGCGAGATGCTCCAGCGGGCGATCGGTTACCGAATTGAGCTCGGTTCGGGTGAGTCGCGCCCATGACGAACGTGGTTGGCCGCGTCGCGCCGACGGACGCCGACCGTCCTGTGGCCGAGACAGGCCGGGTCGTGGGCGCGTCGGGCCCCGTCGTCCGGGTCGCCGGGCTGACGGGCGCTGCCATCGGCGAGGTCGTCCTGGTGGGCCGCCGAGGGCTGATCGGTGAAGTCATCCGGCTCCGCGGCGACGAGGCGACCGTGCAAGTCTACGAGGAGACTGCCGGCATCGCCGTCGACGACCCTGTCCTGCCGACACGGACGCCACTCCGCGCCTGGCTCGGCCCGGGCCTTCTGGGCGCAACCTACGACGGGCTTCAACGGCCGCTCGACGCCATGGCCGCGGCAGGGACATGGCTCCTCCTGCCGGGCATGGGCGTGGGAGGGCCGGCAGCTTCGGATCCGGCGTCCCGACATGGAACGGCACTGGCCGGGCCTGCCCTGGGCGCCACGCGACGGTGGGGTTTCCAGCCGACTCGGGCGACCGGTGAATGGGTCGGGCCGGGGGACGTCATCGGTGAGGTTGCCGAGGGACCGATCCGGCATCGGATCCTCGTGCCCGCCGACTCCTACCCCGGACGGCTCATCGACATCATCCCCGGCGAGGCATCCGTCGAGGATGTTGTCGCACGACTTGAGAGCGAGGATGACATCGTTCCGCTCCGTCTCGCCGCCTCGTGGCCGGTCGACACCGCCCGTCCGGTTCAGCGCCGCCTCCCGGTCGAACGGCCGCTCCTCACCGGCCAGCGAGTCATCGACATGCTGTTCCCGGTCGCTCAGGGTGGTGCGGCCGTGATCCCCGGCGGGTTCGGAACCGGCAAGACGGTCGTCGAGCAGGCACTCGCCCGCTGGTCGAGCGCCGATATCGTCGTGTACGTTGGCTGCGGGGAACGCGGCAATGAGATGGCCGAACTGCTCGACAGCTTTCCGTCGCTCGTTGACCCGCGGACCGGCCGATCGCTGCTCGAGCGAACCGTGCTCGTCGCGAACACCTCGAACATGCCGGTTGCCGCGCGCGAGGCGTCGGTTGAGCTCGGGATCACGATCGCGGAGTACTTCCGCGATCAGGGTCTCCACGTCGCCCTCCTCGCCGACTCCACGAGCCGGTGGGCGGAGGCGCTCCGGGAGATCAGCGGCCGGCTCGAAGAGCTGCCCGGCGAGGAGGGCTTTCCGGCCTACCTCGGGAGCCGCCTGGCCAGGTTCTACGAACGGGCCGGGCGCGTCGTCCCGCTCGGAACGCCGGAGCGTGACGGGTCCGTCACGCTCGTCGGCGCGGTGTCCCCTCCGGGTGGGGACTTCAGTGAACCGGTTACCCAGGCGAGCCTTCGGCTGGCGGGGACGTTCTGGGCATTGGATACCAGCCTCGCCCACGCACGCCACTTCCCTGCGGTCAGTTGGACGCAGTCGTACTCGCTGAGCGTCGACGGGCTTGCGCCGTGGTATGCGAGCGAGGTCGACGCAACGTGGGCCCAGCGGCGGGCCGAAGCGATCGGGCTGCTCGCTCGCGAGCGCGAGCTCCTCGACATCGTCCAGCTCGTCGGGGCGGATGCGTTGCCCGATACGGATCGGATCACGCTCGAGGTCGCGAGGCTTCTGCGCGAGGTCTTCCTGCAGCAGCATGCTTTCGACCCGGTCGATGCTGCTCGCCCGCCTGACGTTCAGTTCGCCCTGCTGCGAGCCGTCCTCGCGGCCGGCGACGGCCTCCTTGCCGCGATCTCGAACGGGGCTACCCTCGACGAGGCCCTGGCGGCGGCCGAGCTGGCCGAACTCCGCCGTGCGAGGGAATTGGCGGGTGACGACGTGCGGGGCCGACTCGACGATCTTGCCGAGCGGGTGTGCCGGCTGGTGCCCGTCCTCGCCGGCCCGGCTGCCCCGGATCAGGCCTCGGGCCAATGGCCGGCAGAGGGGCGTGCGCTCCAACACGCTGGCGCGCTGGGTGAGGAGGCGGATCGATGACGCTGTCGGTCCACCGGATCCACGGTGTCGAGCGGCTCGCCGGTCCGATCCTCGTCGTCGAGCGGGTCCCCGGGATGGTCCTGCGCGAGGAAGTCCTCGTGCGCGCCCCCGACGGCGTGCGCCACGGCCAGATCGTCGAGCTGGAGGAAGACCTGGCGATCGCCCAGGTCTTCGAGGGAACGGCCGGGCTCCGCCTGGCCTCGACGACGGTGGAGTTGACCGGTGAGCCATTCCGGCTCGGGTTGTCCGCGGCGATGCTCGGTCGAACGCTGGATGGCCGTGGCCGGCCCATCGACGGTGGCCCTCCGATCGTTCCCCACCGACTCCTCGACGTGAATGGTGGGGCGATCAACCCCGCGTCGCGCGATCACCCGTCGGACTTCATCGAGACCGGCATTACGGCAATCGACCTCATGGCGAGCCTCGTCCGTGGACAGAAGCTGCCGATCTTCACCGGAGCCGGGCTTCCGGCCAACGAGCTCGCGGCGCGCATCGCCACCGGCTCTCGAATCCTGGAGGAATCACGCTTCGTGACGGTCTTCGCGGCGATTGGAATCGCCCGCCGCGAAGCCGACTTCTTCCGCGACGCGTTCAGCGCGTCCGGGGCGCTCGACCGGATCGCGTTCTTCGTGAACCTCGCCGACGACCCGGCGATCGAGCGCCTGCTCACGCCTCGCTGCGCACTCTCCCTTGGCGAACATCTCGCGTTCGACCGCGGCATGGACGTCCTCGTGATCCTGACCGACATCGTGGCCTACGGCGAGGCGCTGCGCGAGCTGGCGACCGCGCGCGAGGAGATTCCCGGCCGGCGCGGCTACCCGGGCTACCTCTACACGGACCTGGCGACGCTGTTCGAGCGCGCCGGCCGGATCCACGGCCGGCCGGGTTCGGTGACGGTCCTGCCGATCGTGACGATGCCCGACGACGACATCACCCATCCGGTTCCCGACCTCACTGGCTACATCACCGAAGGCCAGATCGTGCTGTCGCGCGAACTCCATGCTGCCGGCGTCTCGCCGCCGGTCGACGTCCTGCCGTGCCTGTCGCGGGTGATGAACGCAGGCATCGGCGCGGGGCGTACGCGACCGGAGCACCGCGCCGTCGCCGACCAGCTCTACGCGACGTATGCCCGCGGTCGCGAGCTTCGCAGGCTCGTCACGGTGATCGGCGAGGAGGCGCTCTCGCCATCCGAGCGGCGCGCCCTCGCCTTCGCGGGAAGATTCGAATCGGCGCTCGTGTCACAAGGACCCGATCGCCGGACCCTCGACGAGTCGTTCGACGCGGCGTGGCGCGTGCTCGGGACGCTTCCCCGCGACGAGCTGAACCGCCTCCCGGAGACCATCCTTGACGCGTTCTGGCTGGCAGCGCCACCCGAATCGGCGGCGATCCCGCAGAACCCGACGATTGATGGTCGCGGCCGGGGCGAGGGGATCGCATGAGCCGGCCACGGACGCGCATGGAACTGCTCGCTGGCCGCGCCCAGCTGATGCTGGCCCGCCAGGGCCAGGAGCTCCTCGAGCAGAAGCGCGACGCTCTCCTTCGCGAGTTCTACCGGGAGGTGGAGATCGTCTTCGCTGCCCACGAGGAGCTCGAGGGCGCTGCTGGCGCGGCTCGCCTGGCCCTCGACGCCGCGCGCGTGCGGGTCGGCGCAGAGGCCGTGGCATCGGCCGCGGCCGCGTCCGCGGGCGATGTCTCACTCCGAGTCGATTGGTCAACGGTGATGGGCGTCCCGGTGCCGGTCGTCGCCCCGCGCCGGTTCGTCCGGACACCGGGCGATCGGGGTCGAGCGATGGAAGCCAGCGGTCCGGCCATCGAGCTGGCGGCCGAGCGATTCGAGGCCGAGCTCGCGGTGGCGGTCCGCCTCGCGACGGTCGAGGCGCGGGTCCGGCGGCTCGCTCGCGAGATCCGGCGAACGAGCAGCCGGGCCAACGCGCTCCGGACGCGGGTCGTCCCGGCTCTCGCCGCCGAAACACGAGCGACCGCATTTGCGCTCGAGCAACGCGAGCGCGAGGACCGATTTCGGCTCAAGCGGGTGAAAGCCGCGCGCCGAACGCTTCCCCGCTGAGCGCTTGCGCGCTCGCGCGAGGTTCGTCGCTGGTCACGTCGGATCCGGTTCGTGTCTTCGGTTGGGTGCCGGGCGGACGTCAGCGCCGAAGTCGCTCCAGCACCGCATCGTGGAGGAGGCCGTTTGTCGCCAGTACGGTGCCCGAGTGGATCGTCCGACGGCCCTCCAGGTCGGTCAGGCGACCGCCGGCCTCCTCGACGATCACGAGGGGCGCCGCCAGGTCCCAGCTCTTGGGGCCGACCTCGACCATCGCCTCGGCAGCACCCTCGGCGACCAGTGCGTAGCCCCAGAAGTCACCGAAACCGCGATCGCGCCACACGTCGGCGATCAACCCCGGAAAGCCGGGCGCCACGCCGCTGTCGGCGATCTCCTGGGCCGAGCCGTACAGGAGGTGGGCATCGGCGAGGTTCGTAACCTGTGAGGCGCGGATGTGCCGGCGGACCCCGGCGTCCGCCCCGATCGAGCTGATCGCCCAGGCTCCCCCACCCCGCCTCGCGAACCAGCGACCGCCCAGCGCCGGCGCGCTCATCACGCCGAGCTGCAGGTCGCCGCCGGCCTCGACGGCGAGGAGCGTCCCGAACAGCGGCACGCCGCGCATGAAGTTGTGGGTTCCGTCGATCGGGTCGATGTACCAGCGGACATTCCCCAGCCCGGTCTCGGTGCCGTACTCCTCGCCGACCAGACCGTGGCCCGGATACGCCGCGGCGATCCGTTCCCGGATCCCCCGCTCGATCGCCTGGTCGGCCTCGGTGACGAACGAGCGATCGGGCTTGGTCTCGATGACCAGGTCGCGCCGGAAATGCGCCAGTGCCAGCGCGTCGGCCTCGTCGCAGCAGGCCAGGGCGAACGCCAGCCAGTCCTCGAGCTCGTGCTCGCCCGGGTTCACGAGCGGATCCGCTCGCCGGTCGGGTCGTAGAGCGGCTCACGGGCGACCTCGAAGCCGACCCAGTCGCCGAACACCTCGACCTCGCCGCGCGTCCCGATGGCCGCCCGGTCCGGTGGCAGGTAGGCATAGGCGATGGACCGTTCGACCGCGAAGCCGTAACCGCCCGAGGTGACCCGTCCGACGATCTGGCCATCGACCCGGACTGGCTCGTTGCCGAGACAGACCGACCGCGGGTCGTCGAGGACGAGGCAGCGCAGCCTCTTCCGCGGTCCGGCGGCCTTCGCCGCAACCAGCGCCTCGCGCCCGACGAAATC
>Ga0153916_10002098_pt1 | contig 14653 bp, 13 predicted proteins | sample Opewatmetagenome_FD_109642 | JGI IMG/M metagenome (GOLD analysis project Ga0153916, IMG submission 109642) | Freshwater wetland microbial communities from Ohio, USA - Open water 3 Core 3 Depth 4 metaG | ecosystem: Environmental > Aquatic > Freshwater > Wetlands | place: USA: Ohio, Lake Erie...
CCTCGGCGTGCCGCACGCCGAACGGGGGCAGGATTCCCTCACCGGTGTGATCCTGAGACTCCTGGACAGGGCAGGATACAATGTGGTCCTCCCCAACCATCTGTCCAGCCTCTGCTGCGGCATGGCCTTTGCCAGCAAGGGTTTCCGGACAGAAGGAGACCGGATGGCCCAGGAGCTGAAAAGTGCCCTCCTGCGCGCCTCCAACGGCGGGGCCCTGCCGGTACTGGTGGATATGAGCCCCTGCCTGCTTCGCATGAAGGAGTGTTTCGGTGGCGAGCTCAAGCTGCACGAACCGGTCGACTTCATTTTGAAGTACATCGTTGGAAACGTCACGCTCACACGAAAGGCCGCACGAGTGGCTGTCCACACCACCTGCAGCGCTGAGAAGATGGGATTGGCCGCAGACCTGAAACGACTTGCCCTCATGTGCGCCGAAGGGGTCGTCGTTCCCCAGGGAGTGGGCTGCTGCGGATGGGCGGGAGACAGAGGATTCACTGTCCCCGAGCTGAACGCCGCCGCCCTTGCGTCTCTGCGGGGAGAACTGGGGGCCGACTGCTCAGAGGGGTATTCCACCAGCCGCACCTGCGAGATCGGCTTGACGCTCCATGGCGGCATTCCCTACCGCTCGATCGTCAATCTGGTAGAGGAGTGCGCGGTTGCCCGACCGGCCGGTGCAGGAAGCGGAGACGGCACCCCCACCTCGTGAGTGCAAGGGCGGGGAATCCGCATCTCATGACGCAAGGAAACCTTCAACGACGGAAAGAAACTCCGCGGGCCGGTCTGCGTGAACCCAGTGATGGGCTCCGTCGATTCTGACGAACTCTGTGTTCGGAAACATCCGGAGTATTTCCCCTTCATCCCCTGAGCCGACAGTGTCTGACTCCCCTCCCAGTATGAAGAGGGTCCGGCCGCCAAAGGACCTTCCCCCTCCCAGGCCCGCAATCAGCCGGTCGTAGTTGTCGCGGAGCGCCTGGAGATTCACCTTCCAGCGCAACACACCGCCCTCCTCACGACGCACACTGGTGAGAAGGAATCGCCTGATCACCGGATCGGGTATGGAGCGAGAGAGGGCTTTCTCGATCGCCTGCCTGTCGCGGAACTCCTCTGGCCGTACGGCCACCATCGCCTCGAGGATCGTGTCGTGTGCACGCGGATACGCTCGTGGGGCAATATCGACGACCACCAGCCTGTTCACCCTCCCCGGGTGGGCAAGAGCTGTCTCCATCGCAGTCTTTCCCCCCATCGAATGGCCGATGAAATCCGCGGAGCGGATCCCCCGATCATCGAGGTAGCGCACGACATCGGCCGCCATCTCCGGGTAGCTCATCGTGTCCGCCCAGAAGGAGTCTCCGTGATTTCGAGCATCGATGGCAAAGACGGTGAATCGCTTGCTCAGGCGGGCTTCGACGCTCTTCCAGTTCCTGGCCGACCCGAAAAGCCCATGAAGTATCACGAGCGGGGGTTTGCCCTCGAGCAAATGAACGGGCTGTGAGGGCCCGATGCGTGTCATGAGATCACACGCAGGGCTTCGTCCAGAACCCTCTGGTTCTGGAGGCCGTTCAGGCCGGGTGAGAGCGGCTCGCGGCGGGAGAGAATGCATTCGGCGAAGTGTGAGATCTCCGCGACATAGAGATTGGGGACAACCACCTGCTCCACGAACGGAGAATCACCCGCATCGTCCCCCGTACGGGTGAGGGAAAGCGGGATGTTCATCTCCCCCGCCGTGAAATCCGGCGCAGCGAGAATTCCGTCATCGCCGATGATCTCTAATGCACGGCGTCGCACGGGGGAACGGAACGAGCAACAGACAGAGCCGATCGCGCCGCGTGAGAATTTCAGCGTCAGTTCCGCCACTTCCTCTGTCCGTTTGGACGTGGGAAGGGGTTCCAGCTGGCTTCTGACAGAGACAACCTCATCCTCCAGAACAAAGCGGAGCGCGTCAAGGCAATGCACGCCGACGTCGTAGACAGGCCCCCCTCCGGCAATCTGACGGTCAAGCAGCCAGACGCGTGAGCTCAGCCGTGCGTCGTAGAGGAAATCCGCCCGCGCATATCGTACCCTCCCTATCTCACCCGCCCGCACCATATCCCGCATACGGATCAGAAGGGGGGAGAACCGCGTCATGTGTGCCACCATGAGCCTGACGCCATTGCGCTCGCACACTTCCATCATCTTCTGACACTCGTGCGCGTTCATCGCCATCGGCTTCTCGACAAGAATGTGCTTCCCCGCTTCCGCAGCCGCCACGGTCTCCCTGCAGTGCTCCGAGTTTGCAGAGACGACGAATACAGCATCCACCTCCGGATGGCTCACCAGTTCCCTCACAGTGTCAAACGCCAGCGGGACGGCCAGGGACGCCGCTTTCTCCCGCGCAGCAGAGAGGTCCCTCTTCTGGAGCGCGACGAGCGTTGAATTTGTCGATAACTGGATCGCGGGTGCGATCGCCTTCTCGGCAAACCGCCCGAATCCAACGATGCCGAATCGTATCTTTCCGGACACCATTGTCATGGGAGAGTGGCCTTTCTAGCCGTGTGGGGAGTCGGAGGGAGCTTTCCCGGTCCGTAGCCTCTCAACAAACGCACGCATCTTCTCATAGTGACTTCCCTGCCAGTAGACCCGGCGGCAGAGAGGGCAGAGAGAGAACTCCTGGAAGGACCCGCGGACATGCGCCGGGAGGCGGTCGAAGACCTCACGCTTGTCGACGGGGACAAGAAGGGCGTTGCAGGGAAGACAGCGAGTGAAAGGGGCAAAGGATCCCCTCAGATCAAATCGCTCGACCACCTCCTGGAGCTGCCTGAGCGGTTCTTCATCGCGCACCAGGTATCCGCGTGTCAACTCCTCCCGTGCGATCAGGCGCCTGTCCCTCGAGAGAAGGACGCGTCCCTCACAGCAGGAGCGAGTAACGAGCTGCTCATCGGTGAAGGCATTCGAATACACTGCATCGAAGCCGAGCATCCGCAGGAAGGTGGCAAGCTTCCCGAGGTGGACATCCAGAACAAACTTCACTTGCCGGAGGGGGCGGGCTCGAAGGCGGATCAGGGGCGTGACATCAAAGGTCTCAAAGACAGGGTGCGCGCTCAGGGAATCGCCGTCGCGGAGGAGACACTCGGCCCCCACCGAACTGCCGTTCACCAGGATGACGTCAATTTCCGCAAGCGGCACGCCTTCCTGCTGGATCACCTCGGCCAGGAGGCGTGGCGCGCTCAGAGAAATAGCGTACCGCCGGTACTGTTTGTCGCGCGGGAGATGATCGTTCAACTCGGCATAGAAACGTGCATGGACACACGGCATGGCGAAACTCTCATCTCTCGCCGGTCAGAGCCGCCGGACAATGTCCAGGAACCGCTTGTAGGGAATGGCCGGCCACGTCTCCGCTTTCACAGCCCCGTGGGACATCGTAATGACCGACACCTTCGCCGCGACCTCCTCGTTCGGGGCCTCGAAGATATCCATGAAGTCGAACGGTCCGAGGAGCGCGAAATGCTCCACCCAGTGCACCTCGGGACATTTGGCTTTCACCTCCTCGAACCAGCTCCGTCCGATCGCTTCACGCTTCTGTGGTGCGCCCAATCCCTCGGCCGAGAGTTTGGTCATAAGGATATACGTCGCCATCTCCTCCCTCCTTCTCCTCATGGTGAGGTTGTGTCCGCATCAGGCGAACTGACAAGGGGAGATCCTGCCGGCTGAATGCAGCCTCTTCACCTGGCATACGAACAGGATGCGGGGCGCCACGCAGGCGAAGAATGAGCAAATCGCGTGCCTACTTCCCCCTCGCTCCGAGCTGGCGGTCAAGCATCAACAGAAGGCTCCCGCTGTCGCCAATCAGTTGGAGCTGGTTGAGGATGTCGCCTGCACTCTTCTCCTCCTCGACCTGCTCTTTGATGAACCACTGGAGTTCCACCTGTACCGCGTAGTCCTTCTCCTTCACCGCCGTTGCATACAGCTGGTGGATCAGCTCTGTCACTTTCTGCTCATGGGAAAGCACCTTCTGAAAGATGTCTTTCGCCGACTTGAATTCCGCCGTGGGCTTCTCGATCGCCTGGAAGAGAACCCGTCCCCCCCGATCATAGAGCATGCCTGCAAGTTTCATCGCGTGTCCGAGCTCCTCCTGCCACTGGGTCCGCAGCCAATGGGCAGTCCCGGGGAGGTTGACTGATTCGCAATAGGCAGACATCGCCAGGTAAAGATAGGCAGAATCTATCTCGTTCTTGATTTGTTCGTTCACAGCATGCACAAGAGACTTGCTGATCATGGCGAGGGATCTCCGCTAATGGAACAATGGATGATTGTGGGCGCTTCGTTGTTCGAGCCAAACTACCAATTGGCCACACCAAAGTCAATGAAATCGCCTTCCGCACTCAGTCAGGATGGAAGCCTTGTCGCACGCGCACCATACGAGGGTGTGGTGAGCCCGGTCAGGTGGAGAAGGTGCTTGCAGGAACAACCGCCCGATTGTATCTTTAAACATGAACCGGACCGTTGCAGTTCCACTGCTCCTCCTCTCGCTCACCGCCGGGGGAAGCGCCCAACAGCAGACCCTGAGAGAACAGACCAGCGCTGCCCGCACCTGCGGCGGGAAGGCCACCGCATGGGCCAGTGCCTCCGCATCGAGGCCCGTCTATGTCGACAACTCCATAGATGTTGGCTACTACAGGCTGGAGCTGATCCTTAGACCTGCGGCTACCTCCCTCACGGGGCGCGTCACCGTACGCTTTCGGACGGTCGTCGACAGTGTCCGCAGTCTCATCCTGAACCTGTCAAACGGAATGAGCGTCGATTCGGTCTTCAGCGAAGGGACAAGGGGAAGTTTCATACGCTATTCCGACGCGGTCGGAATCAACCTCGCCAGAACGCTCCGCACGGGGGACAGTGCCGGGGTGGTCATCTGCTATCATGGCTCTCCCCCATCGACCGGCTTCGGAAGCTTCGTCTTCACGTCCCACAATGAGACGCCGTGGATCTGGTCGCTCAGCGAGCCCTATGGTGCGGCAGACTGGTGGCCCTGCAAGGACCACCCGTCCGACAAGGCAGATTCCGTCGACATCTGGGTGACGTGCCCGTCCGGTTTTCGGGTCGGCTCGAACGGCAAACTCCTGGCGACCGTCGACAACGGGGACGGGACAAGCACCACCAGATGGGCCGAGCGCTATCCCATTGCGACGTACCTGGTGTCGGTCGCGGTCACCGACTACTACCAGTTCACCAACTGGTGGAAGTACGCACCGGCAGATTCCCTCCCTGTCCTGAACTACGTCCTCCTTGAACACGCAAGCGAAGCGATCGCGGCTCTCCCCGCAACGGTCCAGATGCTGCAGATATTCTCCGAGACATATGGTCAGTACCCGTTCATCCTGGAGAAATACGGCCACGCAGAATTCGGCTGGGGAGGGGCGATGGAACATCAGACGATGACCTCCACAACAACGTTCAACGAAGGCACTATCGCCCACGAGCTTGCCCACCAATGGTTCGGCGACCTGATCACCTGCGCGACCTGGCCCGATCTCTGGCTGAACGAGGGTTTCGCGACGTACAGCGAGGCTGTATATCAGGAGGCACGCTACGGACGGGAGGCGTACCGGGAAGATATGGCCTCGAACATGCTCAGCGCGCTGAATGCAAAGGGCACACTGTTTGTCGAGGATACGGCGAATGTCAGCAACCTCTTTGCCGGCTCGCGTGTGTACGCAAAAGGGGCCGTGGTGCTCCACATGCTCCGGCATGTCCTGGGAGACACTCTGTTCTTCAGGGCGCTTCGGCAGTACGTTGCAGACCCGCGCTTCCGCTACAAGACCGCATCCACGCGCGATTTTCAGTCTGTCTGCGAATCTGTCTCGGGGCGGAGCCTCTCCTATTTCTTCGACGAATGGATCTTCGGCGAGAAATACCCCCTGTACGGCCTCCTCTGGACCTCGCGCGCCGAGCAGGCAGGATACTCGGTGAATCTTCGCATATCGCAGTCGACGCAGACTCTCAATCCGTCGTTCTTCACGATGCCCGTCGACTTGCGATTCAGGGCCGGAACGTGGGACACGACGCTGGTCGTGTTTCACGCTACGAACAACCAGGAGTTTGCCTTCACCTTCCCGAGATCGCCTGAAACGATCGAGCTGGACCCGGACGGCTGGATCCTCAAAGGGTCCCTCTCCCCCAATCCACCTCTGCCCGAGGGCATCGTGCTGCTGCCGAACTATCCCAATCCGTTCAATGCGGGGACGACAATGGTGTTCCAACTGCCGCACCGCACACACACAACGCTGGAGGTGGCAGACATCCTTGGCCGGAGGGTGGCAACTGTCGCCGACGAGCCGTTGGAAGCCGGCTTGCACACTGTCGCCTGGAGCGGGACTGACGAGCGCGGCAACCCCTGCTCCTCCGGCATCTACTTCTGCCGGCTGAGGGCGGGAGGCACCACGCGATCACAGAAAATGGCGCTCATCCGATGAAATCACCCATCGCGGTCCTTCCACCCACAACGGACACCAAGACGGCAGTCGTCACAGGGGCATCGTCCGGGATCGGGGCAGCCTTTGCACGGCGCCTTGCGCGGGACGGTTTCAGTCTGGTGCTCCAGGGACGACGAAGAGAATTACTCGAATCGCTCTGCGTCGAGCTCGAGTCGGCGCACGGGATCAAAGCAGAGTATGTGACGGCGGAGTTGTCCGACCCCCGGCAACTCCTGGCCCTGGAGAAGAAGGTCGCCGAGATCACCGATCTGGAGGTCCTTGTCAACAACGCCGGATTCGGACAGGTGCGGGAATTCCACCGGGAGGGGATTGAGGGACAGGAGAGGATGGTCCGCGTTCATTTGATAGCGACCATCCGTTTGACCCATGCGGTAATTTCCGGCATGCTCCGGAGAGGGCATGGTTCCATCATCAATGTCTCTTCGGTCGCAGGTTACATGGTCGCCCCAAGATCCAATGTCTATGCCGCGACCAAGGCATTTCTCAACAGCTTTTCTGAGTCGCTCCATGTGGAGCTGCACGGCACAGGGATACGCGTCCAGGCTCTCTGTCCCGGATACACAAAGACCGATTTCCACCCACGCCTGGGGCTTTCCACCTCCAGACGTCTGGTCTTTGCCTTCATGCCGCCCGAACGGGTTGTGGACGCTTCACTGCGCGCCCTCTCCCGGCACGCGGTGATTTGCGTCCCCGGGGCAGGCTACAAACTCGCCGCAGCCGTCGGGCGCTTCGCACCCCGACGCGTGATGTACTGGTTGGCGAACATCGCGCGAAAGACAAGCCTGGCGAAGTCTGGAGCGGCGCAGGAGAGCGACTAGAACACCGGCCCCGCAAATCCTGCCAGTTTCGCCGCCGATGCTTTCTCTATGTCAGCATGGAGGCTGTTCCCTTTCGCGTCCATCGTGACGATCGCCGGGAAGTCCTTGACACGAATGTGCCACATCGCCTCGGGAATGCCGAATTCCAGGAAATCCACTCCCTCGACCTCCGTGATACATTTCGCGTAGTACTGCGCCGCCCCGCCGATCGCGTTGAGGTAGACCGCACCGTACTGCTTCAATGCCGCAAGTGTTTTCGCTCCCATCCCGCCCTTCCCGATGACCGCCCGCACGCCGAACTTGCGTATCACCTCCGCCTGGTAGGGTTCTTCCCTGCCGCTTGTGGTCGGCCCGGCGGCGTTCATGAACCATTTCTCCCCGCGCTTCAGTGCGACGGGCCCGCAATGGTAGAGGGCGGACCCTTTCATGTCAACGGGGGCATCATGGGTCATCAGGTAGTGATGGAGACCATCCCGCCCCGTGTGCATGGGGCCGTTCAGAAGAACAACATCGCCCACGTTCAGGGCGCGCACCTGGTCTTCAGAAAGCGGCGTGGAGAGCGACACCTCCCGCCCGGTCAGCTGGAGTCCCTCGGTGCGGGCCATCTTGATCGCCGGTGTGTCGTCTCTGTAGAGCCACCGGGTGATCCTCCCGGTCGCGGGGTCCAGGACAACGCCGAGACGCCGGAAAGCCCAGCAGTCGTACGCCACGGAAACAAAGAAACATGCCGGGAGTCGATGGTACGCCCCGACCTTGCAGCCGATCACGGTGGACTCACCGCCAAAGCCCATTGTGCCGATGCCGAGCTTGTTCGCATTCTCCATGACATAGGCTTCGAGTTTCGCCAGCTCAGGAACGGGGTTGATATCATCAAGGGGCCTGAACAGCTGCATCTTGGCATAGTGATAGCCTGAAGCGCGATCCCCGCCGATTGCAACGCCAAGCGCCCCCACACTGCACCCGTGACCCTGCGCCTGCCACACGGCGTGCATGATGCATTTGCGGACCCCTTCAAGGTTCCGGTCGGCACGCCCCAGATTCGGCAGTTCGCACGGCACCGAATACTGAATGTTCTTGTTCTCGCAACCACCCCCCTTCAGAATCAGGCGCACCTCAATCTCATTCTTCTCCCATTGCCCAAAGTGGAGGACCGGGGCGCCGTCACCGAGGTTGTCACCGCTGTTCTTCCCTGTGAGCGAATGGACCGCGTTCGGCCTCAATTTGCCCTGTTTCGTCGACTCGACAATCGCCTCCCTGATCGCCTCGCTCATCGCGATCTGGTTTGCTCCGATCGGCGTCTTGATTTCGAACGTGGGCATGCCGGTATCCTGGCAAATGGGGGCCTCGCTGTCACAGGCCATGTCCACGTTGATGGCGATCGTATCCAGTGCCAGCATGGCCTGGGTCCCCGGAATCTCGCGTTTCATCGCGGCGGTGACTGCGCGCCGCACATCGGGCGGAAGATTGCTCGATGTCTCACTGATCAACCGAAGCATGCTTTCTTTGAACTGTTCCATGGATGGTTCCCTCCGCGGTAGAATCAGATGTTACGCATAGAGCGGTTTCTGCTGGTACGGAAGCGGATCTTCGACTCCCGCCAGTTGAAAACCCCGGAGGCGCAGCGCACAGCTGTCACACACCCCGCAGGCGACATCCTCCCGGGTGTAGCAGGACCAGGTCAGGTGCAGCGGCGCACCCAATGCAACTCCCGTCCGAACGATTTCCTTCTTGGACAATGAGAGAACCGGCGCCAGAACGGCGATCCCCGATTCGGGTCTCGTCCCGGCTCTCACGGCACCGGAAAAGGCGTCAAGGAACTCCCGGCGACAGTCAGGGTACCCCGAAGAATCCTCTTCCACCGCCCCGATGTAGACCCGCCGGGCACCGAGAACCTCGGCCCAGCTCACGGCCGCACAGAGCATATTGGTGTTCCTGAACGGGACATACGATGTCGGCACTCCGCGCCTGTGAAGCTCCGCGTGGCTCACCGGGATCGAGAAATCCGTGAGGCTGGATCCACCGATTGCGGAAAGGTACTCCATCGCGACCACGAGCCGGCTTTGCACGGAGAAGAAGTCCGCAATCTCCCGAAAAGCCCGGAGCTCCCGCTGTTCGGTTCGCTGACCGTAGTTGACATGCAGGAATGCACACTCACAGTCTCGGACGGCAAGCGCCGCAGTCACGCAACTGTCAAGACCGCCGCTGACGAGAACTACTGCACGGTCGAGCGCCATCATCTCCTTCTGCTTGCAGAACCATCTGAGGATGCGAGCCGGCAGCCCGCGCACGGTGAGTGAACCGCCGACGGCGTGCTCATTTTCGAGCGGTGAAGAAAAGTACAGAGATCACTCTGGAAAAGCAAGGCAGGGAGCGAAGAGGGGAATTCTTAGTTGGCAGTTTTCCGGCGGTGGTTCAAGCTGTTGGCGATTGAGGCGGTCACGATGTCGGCGTCGGCCGGTTTCTGAATGAAGTCATCCACACCGAACCGCTTCCCGGCGACAAGCATCTCCCGGTCAATCCGCGCTGCAAAGAAGATGAACGGTACGGCCGCAAATGCGCTCTGTGTCTTCACCCAGAGGAAAAGGTCAAATCCCTGCGGCCCACTCTCGAAATTCACTTCGGATACGATCACATCCGGTTTCAGCGCAGCGAGCGTTTCCATCGCTTCGTCATATCCCCCCGCACAGACCACCTCGTAGCCGTATCTCGCGAGGGTCTCGCTCAGATGGCACAGAATCCGTTCCTCTTGGTCAACCACCAGTACAAGTTCGTCCCGTTTCCGCACATGCTCCGCAGCGGGTTCTCTCGGCGCCGAGCCACCGTTCGAACGGTGATGGAGGAAATCGACCCTTTCTTCGACAGACTGTTTCAGCGCAATTCCCTGTTCGTTGCGGGGATCGAGCTCAAGAACTATATCGAGAGTCTTCAGCGCGGGACCGTAGCGCCGCATCTGGACGCATTCTTCAGCGCGTCGGAGATAATGCTCGACCTTTGCATGCCGGAATGCGTCCTTCGCAGAGAGGATTGCAGCTTGATCTTCCATAGTCAGCAAGAGAAGTTCTTGCACCGCTGGTGGGCGTATGGGGGGAGACCGTGACCAAATATAGAACCCCCCATCCCACATGTGTGTGCTGCGGGTCACGGGGGCCTTTTATGACGAAAATCCGCAATTGTCAGGTGATCAGACCGGGGATGGAAGTTCCACGGGGGAAGGACCGTCAGGGGGTAATGAGTCCGGAACGGAGAAGCAGCAGAAGGGCTACCCCCAGAGCAACCCGGTACCAAACGAAGGCCATTGTGGAGTGTTTCATGAGGTAGCGGAGCAGCCAGGCGATGGCGGCATATCCTGCAACACCGGAGACAACCGTGGCAAGTGCCAGATTGAGGAACCCCATCTCGAACACGGAGGGATCGATCCTCGCCAACTCAAAGACGCCGCTCGCCAGCACCGCGGGGATGCTCAAGAGAAAGGAGAACCGTGCAGCGGCATCTCTGGAAATCCCGAGAAACAAACCGGCGGTGATCGTTGTCCCGGAACGCGACGAACCGGGAACAAGGGCAAACGCCTGGGCAAGGCCAACGACGAGCGCGTCGAACCAGGTGAGTTCCTGCAGCGTCCTCCGGTGCGTGGAGATTCGTTCCGCCAGCCAGAGGAGGAGCGCAAGCGCAATCAAACTCCCCGCAAGGACGAGCACGGTTTTCGTGAAGGTACCTTCGATAAGGTCTTTCAGGGCAAACCCGATGAGCGCGACAGGCAATGTCCCCACGACGAGGAGGAGCGCCAGGTGCGAGTCTTGCGAGTAGGCCCGGAACCCGCTCCGCAGTCCTTTCGACCGGAGGTCGGCAATCAACGAGGATGCCATCCGGAGAAGATCGCGCCAGAAGTAGACGATCACGGCGATCAGCGTGCCCACCTGCATCACAGCGATAAACTCGGTCCACGTTTCTGGATGGTCAGCGGCTATCAGTCCAAACAATTTCCCTGCCAGAGTCAAATGGGCGGTGCTACTTATCGGCAGGAATTCGGTGATACCCTGGATGATTCCGAGGAGGACAGCATACCATGGATTCATGAAACATCCTCTTTATGTAGTCTCCCTGTCTTCACCGGTGCCTCTGACAGGGTTCAATGAGCACGCCGCGGGAATGCGGGGCTTTTGCTCAGCAACCACTTTGATCCCGATGCAGCCGGGAGATGCCTTGACGGCTGTCCGGCAGACGCTCGCCTCCCCGTCATCCTCCCTAGCGGCGAAGGATATCCGCAAGCGCGGGACGAAGACGGTCAAACTTGAACTGATACCCAGAGCGTATGAGCTTGCCGGGAGTGATCTTCTGCCCGCCCAGGACCACGATGGACATCTCTCCCAGAATCAGCCGAAGGAGGAAGGAAGAGACGGGAAGCCAGGAGGGACGTCGCATGACAGCCCCCAGTGTCCTGCAGAACTGTCTCATGGTGACGGTCTCCGGCGCGGCCAGGTTCACGGGCCCTTCCAGGGCGGCCTGTACTGCGGCGAAGAGCATCACCCCCACGACGTCGTCCCTGTGCACCCAGGGGAACCATTGGTTCCCGGACCCGAGCGGGCCACCGAGAAGGAGTTGAAACGGGGTGACCATCCGTTCCAGCGCGCCGCCCCTGTCGCCGAGAACCACTCCTGTCCTGAGCAGAACGACGCGTGCACCGAGATCGCGCGCGCGGAGCGCTTCCGACTCCCACGCTTCACAAACCTCCGGGAGAAATCCTACCCCGGCAGGAGTCTCCTCGGTCACCTCCTGCGATCCTGTGTCCCCGTAGTACCCGACGGCGGAGGCACTGATGAGAACGGAGGGTCTGTGCGAGACCGAACGTATTGCGTCGACAAGCGCACGGGTCGCATGGAGGCGACTGGATCGGACCTCGAGCTTCTGCCTTGGACTCCATCGCTTGGAGGCTAGGGACTCGCCGGCAAGGTTGATAACGGCGTCGGCGGCATTCACTGCCGTCGACCAGACTCCCTGGCGTTCCGCATCCCACGCGTAGACGCGCACGCTCAGCGGAAAGGAATTCCGCATGCGAAAGGGATTGCGGGTAAGGACCGAAACCTCATGGCCGGCGCTCAGAAGCTCCGACACAAGTCTCTTTCCGATCCAACCTGACCCGCCCGCAACCAGAAATCTCATGGTGTTCCCTCCTGCCTGGAGCTTTCATCGAATCCGGCGGACGCAGTGGCCATTTCAACAACACGCATCAGAGCGAACATCCCGGACTCTGCATCAAACCGGTTTCTTCGTTGCGACTCCCCCGGGGTGCCTGTACAGTTCCAGTGTCACGCCGCGTTCGACGGCGTGATCCACGATCGGACTGGGGTAGTTTCTCCCCACCACGCATCGGGCGGACCGTTGATCGTCCGCCGACATCTCCCACGGTGTGTGGATGAAGCGGGCCGGAACTCTCCTCAGTTCAGGCACGTACGCACGGACGTAAGAGCCATCCGGGTCGAATTTCTTCCCCTGAAGGACGGGGTTGAAAATGCGGAACCAGGGGGAGGCGTCGGTCCCCGTCCCCGCCGTCCATTGCCAGCCTCCGTTGTTCGACGCGATATCGGCGTCAATGAGCACCTCGGCGAAATGGCGCTCCCCTTCCTGCCAGTTGAGATGGAGATCTTTGGTGAGGAACGACGCCACAATCATCCGCGCCCGGTTGTGCATCCACCCTTCCCCGGCCAGCTGCCGCATCGCCGCATCGACGATCGGGTAACCTGTCTCGCCCGACGTCCATGCCTCGAAATCCCTCCCGCTGTGCCTCCACCTGAGGGAGGCAAATTCCTTCCTGAAGGGCCCGCCGACGACATGCGGGTAATTCGCCAGTATCTGGTAGTAGAACTCCCTCCAAATCAGCTCGCTGATGAACAAGTCGATGCTCTTCCGGGCCTGCTTTTCCGCGTGCTCCTTCGCGGCCACTGTGTGCCAGTAAAGTGTCCGGACCGAGATCGCGCCGTGGGAAAGGGGCGCGGAAAGCCTCGAGGTCCCGTCCCTGCCTGGCAGGTCCCGCTCTTGGGCGTAGGCTGCCACCGGACCAGCGAGAAAGCGGCGCAACCGCCTCAGGGCGGCACTCTCACCACCCTCCTCCACGGTGCGTTCGAACCCCCGAATGCGATCCAGAGGGACCGTTTTCCCACGGAGCGGGGGCGTCGCAAGATGAACGGGTATCGGCAGCGGCCGTGGAATCTCTTGCGCGCTTCCCAGCAGCGCGTTCCTGTACGGCGTGTACACCCTGTACGGTTCCCCGCTTGCGGCGACGATCTCCTTCCCTTCGAAAAGGACACAATCCTTCACCAGGTGCAATTGCCTGCCCTCCTGCTGCAACGCCCGGGCTATCTTCCCGTCACGACGCTGTGTCGCCGGATCGTACACGTTCACCGCATACACCGCGTCCGCCTCAAACTCAACCGCCGAGGCCGGGATTTCACGCAGGGGATCCCCGACGCGCACCGCAAGGCCGGACCCCAGCCGGCGGAGATTCCCCTCGAGGTCGGCTATCGCGGCGCGGATGTACCGCCGGCGCGGTGTCTCCGCCTGGTATGCATTGCCGCCTCGAAGGCACACGACAGGGATCACCTCAATTGCATCCTGAACGGCGTGCCAGAGTGCCACGTTGTCGCGCACACGCAGAGCACGCCGCATCCAGACTACTGCACGCCGGTATTTCTTTTCGACCGGAGTTTTCCTCATCGCTCCTGTTGCATCAAGTCCTGTGCTTGAGGGGACGCTCGCAGGTCGCCCCGGGGCCATCTGTCGCCGTCGCTGCCGCCATCACCCCCTCGTTCCGCGCCCCTTGTGAACGATTCGATCGTCACGGAGGGAATTCCGGGCTCACGTCTTCTTCTTCAGAAAAAGGACGGCGAGGGGGGGAAGAGTCAGCGACAGTGAGTGGGGCCGACCATGGATTGGGACCGCCTCAGACGAAACTCCGCCGGCGTTGCCCATGTTCCCCCCTCCGTAATGGGCCGAGTCGCTGTTGAGCAACTCAATGTACTGCCCGGGATCGGTCACCCCCACCCGGTGCTTTTCCCGGGGGACAGGAGTGAAGTTGCAGACAACATAAACACTCTCGCGTCCGGCATAGGCTTTTCGTTCAAAAGAGATGATGCTTGATGCGCTGTCGCTGAAATCGACCCACTGGAAACCCGAGTAGTGGAAGTCCACCTCATGGAGCGATGGCTCAGACGTATGAAGTGTGTTCAGGTCTTTCACCCATCGCTGGACCCCTTTGTGAGGTTCATGCTCCAGCAGGTTCCAGTCGATGCTCTTCTCGTGTTGCCACTCGTCCCACTGTCCGAAGTCACCCCCCATGAAGAGGAGTTTCTTCCCGGGGAAACCGAACATCAATCC
>Ga0153916_10002099_pt1 | contig 14652 bp, 13 predicted proteins | sample Opewatmetagenome_FD_109642 | JGI IMG/M metagenome (GOLD analysis project Ga0153916, IMG submission 109642) | Freshwater wetland microbial communities from Ohio, USA - Open water 3 Core 3 Depth 4 metaG | ecosystem: Environmental > Aquatic > Freshwater > Wetlands | place: USA: Ohio, Lake Erie...
ACATAGACCAAGCGGGGGTTGCCAAGCATGGCCAAAGGCGCAGCCCTGAGGCGGCTGTCCCGCAGGGGTTCGTGGGTTCAAATCCCACCCCCCGCACTGTAAGGGCGTCCACGAACTGTTTAGGCTTCTGCTCTTTTTCTTCTTCGCTCAACCGCTTAACCGTTTAAGGCTTCTTTATGATTAGTGCTGTTGAGTCATGGAAAAGAATGGTATCGCATGAATTCGAGTTCGCTGTCAAATGCAACAAGATCGTAAAGCACGAAAGAACAGCTGTTCAACCGAACGAGAAAATGCTTGAGGCTTTTTAGGACATGATAACAATCTGCAAGATCCTTCGAGCTGAAGTCCACCACCTGCAAATTCCAACAACTTTGAGCCGAATAAAATCAACGCAAACCTCGTAGACTATTCCAAACCTCAGTATGTTATTGTTTGTGCCAAAAAAATAGCCGACACGGTTTCATCATAGTCATATACTTTCACGCTGAATTCATATTTCACTGCCAGCTTTAGGTGTGTTAAATCCTACAATGCTGTATTGCCGTGAAATCTATCCAAGAGTCAATGGATGCGGATAAACGTACGGCTCATAATCAGTTTCGCCTAGAAGAGCAGACGGTGCTCTCTGGTAATAAACTGGGTCTATCCGCCCAGCATTGTTGATGTAGTACGTGCCTCCTGGAGCATTAATTACTGTGTTGCCCCAGATGTATAAGTCTTTGACTGCACATCGTGGATAACAATTTGAATCACTAGTTTCTCCTTGTTGTAAGAAGTAAGCGTGCTTGTTTGAATCTATAATATTGTTGAACCATAATCCTCCACCACTACCAATCCACAATCCTTGATCGTTCAATTGATTATTGTACACTTCTCCCCATCTACAACCATCCCCGTAACTTCTATACGGATGATGATCAACCGAGGCTGATGTTGGTACAGAAGGGTCTGTTACTATATCAGTGACAACGTTATGTCGGAAAACGAAAATTCCACCATGTTCGGTGACAATTGCATGTCTAACTCCACCGACAGTACTGTCTTCAACATAGATCACAAACGGAATCTCATCATACTTTCCTGCAATACTCCAGACGTTACTTACCCAAAGAGAAGGATTATAGTCAGCATACCAGCCCACATAGACTCCGTAAGCCCAGCCTGTACCACGCTGAGTTGTTTTCTGAACCCAGATGTCGGCAAATTCACAATGGTCGATGACACCTTTGCATCCAAACGCTTCATTACCACCCATCCAATCAACAGCAACTGCAGAAATACCAGCATCACCGAGCTTCCCATCGAATCTACAATGGTGAATCCTGAAATCTTTACAGCTTACGACTCTGACTCCAATATCACCAGCGCCGATGGGGATGTTACTGTCGCCTCTGCCTCTAAATGTTACACCTGTAACCTCTAACTTGCCACCAGACGTTCCGAAGATTTCAAACATTATCGTTCCGGAAGCAGTTGCTGATGTTGCCGAGCCTAAGTAGAGGATAGTCTGATTAATTCCAGCCCCTTGAATTTTGAAACCGCTCGCGGGCACATTAAACGACACATGATAGGTTCCGTCAGCGTCAAAGAGCCAATTACCTGTGGGAATTGATATACCACCTACACCTTCAGTCAGTGCCAAGTCTATTGCTTCTTGAATATCTGCAACAGAACCTGATTGCGCCTGTATAAGACGTTCGTCTGATACTACTACACTATTCGAGAATTGCTGATAGTTTGTAAGGTATGCAAATATGAATCCCGTTAGCGCCCACGCGCTAAGCAGGCACAAAACTAGTCCAACTGTGGCAGATACAACTATCTTTTCCTTCTTATGCAAGCACATGCCACTCCCCCCATGTATCTCGTATATGACTACATAATAAACATTATTGTCTTTGTGTTCTACACAAATACACGTATGCTCCAGCGAGCGAGACGGTACGGACAGTATCCGTGAACGTTCTGTCACTTCGCCGTCATGATCAGCTCGTGCCTGGAAAGAAAAAGAATTGCGGGAGACCGCTGAGATGTCTCCATTTGATGCTAAGTTTCAAAATATCACACGCCTGCACCAGCTTTTTCCCACACACTCGCATATTTCCTTCTATTCTCCGTCATACTGATGTTTAAGATTGCTCGAAATCTCCTTCTAAGGGAGAAGGAGACACATAGAAGATTTCTCTAGAAAACGTCCATAGAGGTTCCTTTCATATCCCTTTATATAGAATTTCAACAGTGATGTTCTTGCTTTGCTCAATAGAGCAGAGAAAGCCCCAAAAAACGCGTAGAGAGGAGAAAACGAAGCCTGCAGAGATGTGTTGCCGCAGTCACGCAGTCGCTGGATAAGCATGCGTGAAACTGTTTGAATGAAGTTTGACGAAGCAAATGGGATTTGAAGTATCCATCAACGCATATGAAAGTGGAGGACATGCACCGACGGAATCGATGAGAGGCTCAATCTTCTCATCCGCTCCTGCCATGGAGGGATTTGTTAAGTGAAAACCTTAGAGACTTATGAGGAGAGAAGAATGTTCGTTGAAGAATTGAAGAAGCAGTGGAAGATATTGTGGCGAGACCGAATTGAGGACAAGATGCGAGCCGAAGGAATTTCCGATAAAGACTATTCGCAATTGTTCATTGAACGTGGCACGGTTATCATGGCTACAAGGAAGTTCAAATCGCCTGAGTTTGGGGAAATCATGAGAAGGTATTTTTCCAGTGAATCCAAAACATTCAGTCACTCAGTTTGCCCTGATCCAGTAGAAGGCGGTTGGGGCAAGTTCATTAGAGATGCCACGGTCGCTCGGTCACCTCGGTCAGCTCGCATGCAGTTGCCCCGAAGCGCATTGTCCAATCAAAACGGAAAGGGCGACCTAAAGATGAAACATCGAGGAAAGGGCTGGCTTCACTTCAGAAAATAGGTTAGGCAAGATTCGTTTTCGGAGGATGATTCTGTTTGGGAAATTATCGAGATAGACTACGGATTATTGCAGATATATTGCAGATCACTAGTCAAGTGGCTAAGAAAACCCAGATAATGTATCAAGCTAATTTAAGCTACAAGCTTCTCTGTCGATATCTAGATGAAGTCGTAGACGCGGGATTAGTGAGTCTAGAAGACGAGGATTTTTATTTACTTACAGAAAAAGGAAAAGAGTTTCTTTTCCAGCATGAAGAATACTCCAGAAACTGCAAGACCCATGCGGAACAATTCACCCACATAAATACGGCAAAAACAGGGCTTGAAAAGATGTGTCTGAACAAAAAAGGCACATTAGGCACTAGAGGCAAAATGCCAAATAAGAGAACCCTGTCGGGTTCTTCACGAACTCCCATGAAAGGCGTTGTATTGGCTGCTGGTGAAGGAACAAGAATCAGACAGGTCACGTATGGAGGATTCCCAAAGGAACTTTTGCCCATAGGGAACGTTCCAACAATTCGCTTTCCAATCGAGGCTCTTAGACTCGCAGGCTTGAGAGACATCCTCATTGTTATCGCGCCTCAGACAAAACATGGCATAATTGACGGGCTTCAAAGCGGAGAAAGACTCGGAGTGAACATTTCGTATGTTGTGCAGGAAAAAGAAGAAAAAGGCCGAACAGGACTCGGTCAGGCTATCCTATCCGCACGTGGCAGAATACGAAACAATGAGAATTTCGTCGTAGCTTGTGGAGACTCCATCCTCTGCGATTTTTCTCAGAAAAACCCTCTCTTGTGCTTAAATCAACTGATAAAAGTTCACCAGAGGACCGACGCTATAGCAACGATTATGGTTTACCCAACCACAGCCGATCCCACACGTTTCGGAGTGTGTAAGTTCAAAAGCTTTAGTGATGAAGATGGAGTACTATATGGTGAACTTGAAAGGCTCATCGAAAAACCAAACTTGGAAACCGCTAAGAGTTACAGCCTAAACGGATTTCACTATATAGCTGTTGGATACTATGTTTTCAAACCTGAGATTTTCTCGTATATCCAAGAAACCAAGCCGGGCACCAAAAATGAGGTACAGATAACTGACGCTATGAATTTAGCTTTGGCAAGGGGAGAACATGTTTACGCTGTTGTTCACGCAAAGAATCGAGGCAAGGAAATTATCCCTTGCGTATACTGGGATGTAGGAATTCCTGAAGATTACGCTGAGGCGAATAAGCATCTCTTTGACGTGAATCTTGAGAAGTTACTCAGCTTAGTTGGACGGAAATGAGACCAATAGGAGCACGGATCGTTTTCGAAGTCGTTGGGACGAGTAATGGAGAACATAAAAACCGTCGTTAGTTTGGCATTAACATTGACTCTGATAGCAACTGTTCTCTCGGCTGCATTTCTTGGAACAGAATCTCATAATGAAATACCAGATTACACTCAACTGTGGATCTTGGGAAACGACGAAAAAGCAACTGATTATCCATACAATCTTAACGCCACTAACGACTTTTCCTGTCTTTTTCTCGTTGGTGTTAGAAACAGGAGTGGTCATGATGCGGATTTTCTGCTGCGTGCAAAACTCGCTAATCAGACTGATGTGCTTCCAAACCGTGCAAATTCAACCACTAATAACATTGCTTCAGTATACGAGTTTGAGTTCTCCCTTGTTAATAATGAATCTTTGGAAACCCGTGTTGATGTTCAGATTCCTGAGCACGCATTCTTCACTATCGAAGAAGACACGTTAAATCTCACTGCAATTGCAATTAATGGAAAACTGATTTCTGGATTAGACATAGTTTTAGCAAGATCAATAACGGCACATGGTTATCCATTTCTGATATTCTTCGAATTGTGGATTTACGAGACAACACTTCAGAAATTCTCCTATGAGAATCGTTTCGTGAGTCTTTGGCTCAATTTTCAAACCTGAAACGCTGGAAAAGTCTTGAATGCAACTATAAATGTAGCGGTTGTAGGCACTGGCTACTGGGGACAGAACCACGTAAAAGTGTACAAACGTCTGGACACACAAGGTATTCTTCGGTTCAAAAAAATCTGCGACGCAAACAGTGAGACAAGCAAAAAAACCGCTGATCAATACGGAGTGACATCCACACAAAGTTTCGACGAAATACTCAATGATCCAGAGATTGATGCTGTAAGTCTATGCACGCCTAATGATACACATTATAAGCTTGGATTCGAGATCTTGAAAGCTGGCAAAAACGTGCTAATCGAGAAACCCTTAGCTTTATCCTCTGAAGAAGCCGAGACGCTGGCGAAAATTGCAGATGCACAGGATCTTGTTCTGATGCCCGGTCACATCTTCCGTTTTAATCCCTTAGTTAGAAAAATCAAGGAGGAAATTTCTAAGGGGGTTATAGGCGAGCCTTATTCTTTGGACGCAAGAAGAACCTGCCTACTAGTGCCAAAATCTGAATGTGGAGTCATACTGGATCTCGCCATACACGATATAGATATTGACTTGTATTTGTTCGACGAAACGCTTCCTAGAAGAGTCCATGCCATAGGCGCATCGCCACTCAGAAATAGGTTTGAAGAGACAGCGTTCATCAGCTTGGATTTTGACGGTGTAACTAGCCAGATTTTCTCAAGCTGGTTGTTTCCCAACAAGCTCAGGGAAGCATGGATAATGGGAAGCAAAGGAACGTCTTACGTGGATTTTGTATCAGAAAGAATGTTGATGTTCGAAAGGAGAATCGCAGCCAATGCACAATCCAAACTTGAAATACGAGACGGCCCCTGCAAAGAAGTAAATGTTGAAAGAAAAGAATCTCTGGAACTTGAACTAACCCATTTCGTTAGTTGTGTAAGAGACAACAAGAAACCTGAAGTTGATGGTCACATTGCAGCAAACGTAGTGAAAGTCTGCGAGGCTGCTCTTCAATCTTTACGCAATCACAGCACTGTCGTTGTGAAATAGTCTATGCCAGAAAATGTCATTCTGTACCCAAAAGTTAAGCTTGGCAAAAACGTCCAGTTAGAGGACTATGTCATCATTGGACATCCGCCAAGAGGAAGAAGACCCGGTGAACTCGCGACAGTCATTGGAGGGGATTCTGTCATTCGTTCGCACACTGTGATCTACGCTGGTACGCATGTAGGCGAAAAGTTTCAAACAGGGCACGCAGCATTGATTCGAGAACATAACATAATTAGGAAAGATGTGCTTGTGGGCTCTCACAGTATAATAGAGCGCAACTCGGTCATAGGAAAGCACGTCAGAATACATTCGGGAGTGTTTATCCCTGAGTACACTGTCATAGAAGACGGGGTTTTTCTTGCCCCGAACTGTGTCCTCACAAACGATCCACATCCGCGTTGCGGATTATGTTTGAAAGGCCCGACAATAAGGAAAAATGCGCGAGTAGGAGCAAATGTGACCGTTCTTCCAAAAGTTGAGATAGGTTATAACTCGTTGATTGGAGCAGGTTCCGTAGTAGTCAAAGACATACCATCCAATTCGGTTGCAATCGGAGTTCCAGCAAAGGTTGTTAAGAGAATAGATGAGCTTGTGTGCAAAACTGCCCTCAAAGACCAACCGTATCAATTTGAAGAGGTTTCCTCATGATCCCTTTAATGAAAGTATTGGTTACAGATGAAGAGAAGAAAGCAGTTTTACGTGTTCTTGATTCTGGATGCTACATTCTAGGAGAAGAAAACAAGAAGCTCGAGAAAGAATTTGCTGAATACTGTGGCACCAAGCGTTCCATTGCGTTGAACTCTGGTACAGCGGCATTACATGTTGCGTTGAGCACCTTGGGTATTGGAAAAGGAGACGAAGTCATCACGGTGTCCAACACGTTCATAGCAACATCGAACGCTGTTCTCTTTGTTGGGGCAAAACCTGTCTTTGTAGACATAAAACCCGAAACATACACGATGAATGTTGAGGCTGTAGAAAAAAGTATCACAAAAAAAACTAAAGCAATAATCCCTGTTCACCTGTACGGGCATCCGGTCGATATGGACCCTTTAATGGAAATTGCAGAAAAACACCGCCTTTTTGTTATCGAAGACGCATGCCAGGCGCACGGGGCTCTCTACAAAGGACAAAAAGTCGGTTCAATCGGAGATGCAGGTTGTTTCTCATTTTACCCTTCCAAAAATATGACCGTGTGTGGCGACGGTGGAATTTTGGTATCCAATAAGGGGGAAGTAATTGAACAGTCAGAAGTCATCCGGAATCAAGGGCAGAAAATAAAGAACGTTCATGAACATTTAGGAGACAACTTGCGCCTAAGCGAAATGCATGCTGCAATAGCACGAGTGCAGTTGAAACACCTGGACATCTGGAACGAAAGCAGGAGAAAACACGCATCGATTTATCACTCATTATTGGAAAGTCTGCGAGACAAAATCACTCGGCCAACTGAAGAGACTTGGGCAAGACATGTTTACCATCTTTACGTGATTCGAGCACACAAAAGAAATGCATTAAAGGAGCATCTTGACAAGAAAGGAATTGAAACAGGGATTCATTATCCAACTCCCGTACACTTACAGTCTTTCTACAGAAGATTGTTTGGTTTTTCAGAGGGGATGTTTCCGGTCACCGAGAAGGTAGCACAAGAAGTCCTTTCATTGCCATGTCATCCTGCGTTATCACTCAAGGATGTCCAATATGTCGCTGATAGTGTAATTTCCTTCAAAGGGTGGTAAAAATAAGAATAATCACAATTATTCCTGCTTTCAATGAGGAAGGAAAAGTTGGAGAAGTAGTGCAGGGCATATATGCAAATAGAAGAGTTGCCAAACTCATTGAAGAAGTCGTCGTCATCAACGACGGTAGCAAAGACAAGACTGCTGAAGAGGCTGAAGAGGCTGGTGCGAAAGTAATTTCTCATCGAATTAACCGTGGAGCAGCTGAAGCTATTCGCACTGGCTTAAACTATGCTCTTGAGAAGAAATATGATGTGTGTGTGATAATGGGTGCAGACACTCAGGATTTTCCCTCAGAAATCCCCCAATTACTTGAACCGATTCTTCAGGAAAATTACGATTTTGTTCAAGGCTCTAGGTACATCAAATTCAAACAAACACAAGACATGCCCTTATCTAGAGCTATAACCACAAGGGTTTTCACTTTGCTTTTTAGAATAGCCGCTGGGTTCCCTGTTACCGATGCGTCAAATGGGTTCCGGGCTTTCCGTCTAAGCATTTTGAAAAAGGTGAAAATCCCGCAAAAGCTTGACAGGTGGAATCTTGAGCCTTTATTGTACTTGAAAGCTATTAAAAAGGGTTTCAAGGTGAAAGAGGTTCAAGTGACCAAGAAATACGATTTGAAAAGGGGTTTCAGCAAAATGCAGCCAATAACGAGTTGGTACAGCGCAGGCAAACCAATATTGAAAGAGCTTCTACGATTACCCGACAAAGATGAATGATTAACCGAAAACTTATATGAATCATATATAGCAAAACCACTGTTTCACGTTAAGCCCTTAGACACAAATGAACTTGCCTTAAATTGCCTATTGCCTTTAACATGGAGGTGACTAACAAACAAATGAGAGTCTTAGTTACCGGTGGAGCAGGTTTCATCGGCTCCTCGCTTGCTGAACAACTAACTAAAAGAGGCGACGACGTCGTTGTCTTAGACGATTTCTCTAATGGAAAACTGAGAAACCTGAGTCATATAAAGTCTTCATTGAAAATAGTCAAAGGCGATATTAGAAACTTGGACGAACTAAGATCGGTGACCAAACACGTCGACGAAGTGTTTCATCTTGCAGTAAAGAACCTTAGAGTTTCGTTGAGAGAGCCTGGACCCGTAAACGAAGTGAACACGACAGGCACGTTGAATCTTCTCCGAGTAGTAAAAGAAAACCGAAGAAAAATAAGAAGGATTCTGTTCACTTCTACCGGCGAAGTCTTTGGACTGGCAAAATACTTACCCATAGACGAAAATCATCCTTACGGTTCGACAAATGTCTACGCTGCCACTAAGATCGCAGGGGAGATGTACATGAAAACTTTCAATCATCTCTACAATATGCCCATCGTGATTGTCAGGTTATTCAACACCTATGGTCCGCGATCTGTGGAAACAGGCTACGCAGAAGTCATTCCCAAATTCTTCAAGAGAGTACGAGCTGGCCTTCCACCGATCATCTATGGCGATGGAAAACAGACGAGAGACTTCACATACGTTAGTGACATTGTCAACGGAATAATTGCAGCCTCAGAATGCGACGAACTCATAGGTGACGCTGTTGTCCTGGCATCTGGAAAAGAAACCTCAATAAGGGAACTTGCTGACACGATTCTGAAAATTCATGGGTGCGAAGGAAAACTTGAGCCAATCTATACAAAACCTCGCCCAGGTGATTTGAGAAGAAGTGTTGCCGACATCTCAAAAGCTAAGCGACTACTTGGACATCACCCTAGAGTGCCTCTTAAATCAGGTTTGCAAATGTATGGAGAATGGTTGACCAACAACACAGGGAAGAACAAGCTAAAAGAGTGACAAACGATGAACATTCTTTTGATTCCTGCAACCGATTGGCTAAGACATCCTGTGCCTTCACGTCATCATCACGTATTCGAAATTCTGACTGAGACCGACAATGTTCACGTTCTGCAATTTGACTTGTATCCAGAAAATCCACCGAGAAGAAGCAATGTGGTTGTTCATCCTTTTCATGCTTTCCCTCTAAAGGATATGGCTGCCTATTACCTTCTAAATTCACCATTTTATGTTAGAAAGATTGTCGAAATCGTCAAGTCAGAATCCATCGATGTTGTTGTTGCTTGCAACATAATTCCGAGCTTGTCCACGCTGTTAGTTAAGCGGATGGGCGTCAAAGTCGTTTTTGATCTGAAAGATATGCTTCCAGACATTTCTGCAATCTACTATAGAAACAACGTTGTGTCGTCGTTGATGAAGAACGCATCTGAATGGATGCTTCTGCGAGTCTTGAAAAGAGCAGACCACGTAATTGCAGTTTCAATGTATCTTTATCAATACTTACTGGACTCTGGAATCAAAAATGCTTCTCTGCTGACTAATGGTGCCGATCTAGCTATCTTCAGACCGAATTCGTTTCCAAAGAATGTAAATTCTGAAGTTGTTGAAAAGCTTAAAGACGCTGATTTTGTTCTGGGCGTTGTTGCCACGATTGACAGATGGGTCGACTTCGAAACGGTTTTTGACGCGCTAAAAAAGGCTTCTTCAGTCACAAAAAACATGAAGTTCTTAGTGGTTGGAGGAAAAATGAAGACTGATTACTTTGAGCGCGTAAAAGCACACATAGAAGAAAGCGATTTATCGGATAAAGTCATTTTCACAGGAACTGTTCCGCATGAACACGTTCCAGGCTACGTCAACCTCATGGACGTATGTCTAATTCCAATGAAACCTGAACTAAGACTAGACCAAGCCCGCTGCCCGGACAAACTTTTCGAATACTTCGCTTGTGGGAAACCTGTGCTGTCAACGGCCTTATCTGAAGTTATTAGACTTGGGGGAGATGCTGTGAGAATATACGACAAGAGTTCGTTAACCGAGCACTTGATTGAAATTGCACTCAGCGAGACATTGAGAAAATCCATGGGTGCCATTGCGCTAGAAAAATCACGTAACTATGATTGGAGGCATATTGCCTCGGAATACAGAAAAATCCTCCAGCGAGTCACCGAAAGATAAGTGCCCTATCACGGAAAAGGAGAGTGAAAAAAATGAAAGTAATAAATGTGGGCATAGTCGGCTGCGGGCAGATAGCCCAAGAAGCGCACATTCCCAACTATGTAACGAATCCCAAGGCAAAGTTAACTGCCCTGTGTGATGTCGAAGAACAAGCTGTTAGAGCTCTTTGCGAAAAAAATAATGTAAAAAATTGCTTCACAAATTACGAAGAACTGTTTGACAGTAATCTTGTTGAAGCGGTTAGCGTTTGTGTTCCCACTCGTTATCATTCTAAGGTAGTGACCGCAGCCGCAAAACGTGGGATTCACGTCCTATGTGAGAAACCAATTGCATTGAACATCAAAGAAGCAGAGGAAATCTTGGATGCAGTTGCCAAAAATAACGTCAAGTTTACAGTAGGTTATAATCGAAGATTTTTGCCGAATCTAATTTTGGCGAAAGAATACCTTCAAAATGGCAAAATCGGAAAGCCGGTGCTTGCAAGAGCTTCGACAGTCACTATGGGACCTTACCAACCGCAGATAGACATAAGCAAGTATAAAGAGGAGGCTCAGAAAAGGGTCGGATGTCTTTTTGATTCTGGTGTTCACCTTGCAGACTTGATGATATGGTTGCTTGGCAAACCCTCAGAAGTGAATGCCATCATGTCTACGTATTTTGAGGGAGTAACCGTTGACGATTCCGCGATCATGCAAGTTAAATTTGAAAATGGAGCCCTAGGAAGCATTCACGTCTCATGGATTGATTTGCCCAACTTCAAGGCAACCGAAAACACACGAAGAGTAGAAATCATCGGAACACATGGACTAATTGAAGCTGACTGTCTGGGACCCTCTCTCTCAGTCTACAATAGAAACTCTTTAACTTCAAAAATCAAAGGCAAAACGTGGATAACTCCTGCCAATTTTGATCCGATGCTTCCACAAGAAGCTTTAGCATGGTCTTTCAGCAAGGAAATTGACAGCTTCTTGGATTCCATAATCAGAAATAGAACTCCTCCTGTGACAGGTGAGCAAGCTAAGGAATCGTTAAGACTGATTCTGGCAGCATACGAATCCTACAAACGCAAAGAGACCGTTCTCATGGGTTGAAAAGAATGAATGAAAAAACATTAGTTTCAATTACAAAAGCCACAGATGACTCCGTTGAAGAGGCAGTGAATAAGGCTATAGACCTAGTCAACGGTTTCTCAAATCTTAATGGTAAAAAAACTGTTTGCATCAAACCCAACTTGTGTGGAATAAAATCCTCAACTTCCGGACAAACAACCGACCCCAGAATCGTTGAAGCTATCGTGCAAAAACTTAATTCAGCATTTCCCAACTTGAAGATTTTCATTGTAGAGTCAAACAATTCAAGGGCTACCGCGGATTATACCTTCAAAAGATTGGGCTATACTGATATTGCTCAAAAGTATCCTAACGTTGAATGCAAAAATCTTTCCGAAGACAAAAAAGTCAAGATTACCCTAAATGGGCAACTTTTCTCCAATCTGCTTGTCCCAGAGACTCTGCTTTTTTCAGACTATCTAATAAGTGTGGCTAAACTGAAAACCCACATGGACTTCTACTACAGTGGAGTACTCAAAAACGCTTATGGGTTTCTCTTAACGCATCGTGCTAACTATCACGGTCTTATGAATAGAGCACTTGCCGATTTGAACGCCTTTTACAAACCTGACCTATGCCTCATCGATGGAATGATTGCGATGGATGGACCTGGACCTACCGACGGGTTCCCCAAAACTGTTGGAGTGATTATCGCAAGCAAAGACCCAGTCGCTGCAGACACCGTTGGAGCAACTGTAATTGGAATAAAGCCTTCTAAGGTGAAGTACTTGAAGAAGGCTGAGAAAAGGGGAGTAGGCACAAGTAAGAACATCGAAATCATTGGTTGCAAGATGGAAGAAGTCCAAACTAAGTTCGAGTTCATTCCGATGAAATACTATTATATTGGAAGGCTTTCTCTAAGCTTGCAGAGCTTTTCAAGAAAATGTGCCAATTTTGCCAAGCTTTTAAGCATGACCCGAAGTGGGTTATCAATGGTCGGTTTCTCCAAAGTCAGTAGAAGGCTGTCGTACTCTGAATTGCTTGAAATGGTAAGAAACACCATCTCCAAGATTGACGGTTAACAGAAAGGTACGCGACAATGTTTATACGCAAAATCCTAAATTTGCAGTGGAGCATTTGGTTCGCTCTTCTATGCACCGCTCTAGGTTCATTCTCAATTCTCTTCTACCTTAGAACAGTAGAAACCCAAAGTTCAGTTTTTCTATTGTACCTCGGACCTTTCTTGCTGTCTTCTGGAATCATACTTTCCTTCCTTCTGCTGAAGGGCGAAAACCTAAGTTACTCAAGCAAACCCATTGTCTTGGCTTTGCTCGTCATTTTTGCCACTAGCTTAACCATGAACCTACTAACTTCTGTACGTTGGGATGTGCTAAGTGGCGCCGACGTTCTTTGGGAGTATCGAACAGCTCGGGATGTCCTAACTGAAGGGTGGTGGAACTGGGGGCTTGCAGATAACTATCGGTATTTTTCATCGTTGAGCGTATCGATTTTTCCTGCCATTATATCAGAAGTCACAGGTCTCGACTTGCTTTTAGTGTTCAGTTATGTTTTGCCTATCTTTTGTTCTCTTGTCCCAATCTTCATATTCCTTCTAGCACACCAAGCGTTCCATGAGCCAAAGCTAGCTTTTCTAAGTGCAATTATCTATGCGGAATCCTATTTCACGATTCCCAGCTTTGGAAGAGAAATCAAAAGACAGCCTCTGGCCATAATTTTCTTGTTATGCAGTTTAATGATTTTGCTGAGACTCCTAATGCAGAAAGAGGAAAATGCTGGGGAAAAGCGCAAGTTAATTGTATTGCTTTCAATCTTTAGTCTTGGCGTTGTCGTAAGCCATTACACAATATCCTATTTCTTAGTGGCAATTCTCTTAGCTATTTTCCTAGTGCTTACAGCATTATCCGCGTTCAAGACGTTCCTCAGCAAAATCTTAAGAATGAGTGTTCCTTCAACAAGGCAACTTCGCATCTGCGTACTGTATCTCATTTCCTTCTCTATCCTTTGTGTAGCTTGGAATATAGCAATCTCGCCGAACTACACATTGCAGTACGTAGATTATTTTAGATCCATGCTAACAGGCGGTTTTCAAAAGCGTCTCACTCAGCTTGAAACTGCTGTTGTTTTTGATGTTCTGGGACCTGTTGTAACTCCATGGCTTTTCATGGTTCTCGGGTTGTGCGGTATCGGTTTCCTTTTTCTGTTAAGGGAAAACAAGGACATTAACAAATCTGTTCTCATGACCAGCGGCGGCTTGTTTTTCATCATGTATCCTCTATGGATTGTTCGTTCGCAAGAAACATCATGGTATATGAGTCTTACTAGGTTCATTGGCGTCAGTTTCATTTTGATCTGTATTTTTGGGGCCTATTTGCTTCTGAAAGCCGACAAGAAGTTTCGAGGTATAGTTGTTGTGGTTTTCATTCTGATAAATCTTCCAATGAACATGTTGCTTCCAGTTTACAGTAGTTATGTGCTCTATAGCCGCGAAGCAACTGTTCCCGTTGACATGGCCATTCGGCAACTCTACTGCGATCAACATGATCTTGAAGTGGCGCGGTGGATTAATAGATTCGTGGACCCAAGTGAAGTTATATCAACCGACACTCCAGGAGCGCATAAGCTGTTTTATTCCAACAACATTTTTGCTGAAGTTGTTAATGCATCCTATGGCAACGGAAAGGCAGGCAACATTCTGTCCTTCAGACCCTTCACATTTGTGTCAAGAGAGAGTCTACATTCAATTCAATCTCGCTATGTTTTTCTAAGTGACTTTGCTGTTCAAGACGGGTTCTGGTATGTGGTAGGACCAGCAAGGGATTTCAGAGAGACAGGAGTGAACATGACTTACCTCCTGTCATCAGGCAACAAAATATACGACGATGGTACATCGGTTTTGATCATTAAGCAGTAATGGCTTGATGTTTTGAAGAGTATAAGGGCTCAATCGAGTAAGGCTTCGTAACACTCAAGACCTCAAATTGC
>Ga0153916_10002100_pt1 | contig 14651 bp, 15 predicted proteins | sample Opewatmetagenome_FD_109642 | JGI IMG/M metagenome (GOLD analysis project Ga0153916, IMG submission 109642) | Freshwater wetland microbial communities from Ohio, USA - Open water 3 Core 3 Depth 4 metaG | ecosystem: Environmental > Aquatic > Freshwater > Wetlands | place: USA: Ohio, Lake Erie...
CGCGGAGCACTCCGAACCCTGGACGTACGTCAAGTTCCCCTTCCTGAAGAAGATCGGCTGGAAGGGTTTCGTGGACGGGGAGGACAGCGGAGTGTACAGCGTCGCACCCCTGGCCCGGCTCAACGCCTGCAACGGCATGGCAACGCCTCGGGCGGCGTGGCTCTACGACAAGTACTTCGAGACCCTCGGAGGGAAGCCGGTCCACCACACCCTCGCGAACCATTGGGCGCGGGTGATCGAGATTGTGTACGCGGCCGAGAGGTTCCAGGAGCTCATCCACGATCCGGAGATTTTGGACCCCAACGTCCGGACGCTGCCCACGGAAACACCCAAGGAGGGCATCGGCGTGGTCGAGGCTCCCCGGGGAGTGTTGATACACCACTACACGAGCGACGAACGCGGCATCCTGACCTCGGCGAACCTGATCGTGGCGACCCAGCACAACGCGGCTCGGATCGCCATGTCCGTGGACAAGGCCGCACGAGGCCTCATCCACAAGGGCGTCGTGGACGACGGTATCCTGAACCAGGTGGAGATGGCGTTCCGCGCCTACGATCCCTGCCATGCGTGCGCGACCCACTCGATGCCCGGCCACATGCCCCTCTCCGTTCAGGTGTTCGACGTGGACGGCCGCATGGTCCAGGAGATCCGGCGGGACGGCTAGCCATGGTCCTCGTCATCCTCGGCCTTGGCAACGATCTCCTGGGGGACGACGGCATCGGGCTCCTGGTCGCGGATGCCCTCCATGGCCTCGAAGGACCCGACATCTGCGTCCGGAGTTCCGCCCAGTCCGGACTCTACCTCCTGGAGCACCTCCAGGGATTCGACGATGCCATCGTCGTCGACTCCGTCGTCGGGGACCGTCCGGGGACGATCCGGGAGCTCCAAGGCTCCGACCTCCAGGCGTTGCCGGTACCGTCGGCGCACTACGCGGGCCTGCCCGAGGCGCTGGCCCTGGCGCGGGCCTCCGGACTCTGCGTCCCCGGTCGTCTTCGCATATTCGGGGTAGAGATCGAGTTGGCCCAGTCCATCGGATCCGCACCGAGTTCCGAAGTGACGGCCGCGATCCCCCGCGCGGTGGACACCGTCCTGGAGGCCGCCCATGCGTGGGGATACGCTCTCGGCGCGTCCCCCGTCCAGGAGGTCCTCTCGGATGCATGAATACGGGCTCATGCAGGACGTGGTCAGCCGGGCCCTCCAGGCCTGCGCGCACGAGGGGGACCGGGGCATCGCCAAGGTGCGGGTCGAGGTGGGGGAGTTCGCGGTAGCCTCCCGCGAGTCCCTCGAAACCGCGTACGAGATTCTGACGCGGGGGACGCCCCTGGAGGGTTCGGCCCTCGAGATCACCGAGGTGCCCGGCCGCGCAGCGTGCCCCGCCTGCGCGTTCGAGGGTTCCGCGGCGGACGTGGGCGAGGAGCTCAGCGAGCCCCCGGCCCTCCTGCTCTGTCCTCGCTGCGGCTCTCCTCTCCTCGTCACCGCGGGAGCGGGGATTGCCCTCGTCGGCGTGCAACTCACGGATCGCGGGACCCTCGAGACCGAGGGACGGGTTCGCGGAGGGAGGTAATGGCCTCATCCCTCGCCCCCGCGTCCCCTCTCATATCTCGAGCCACCGCGATCCCATCCAGGTGCGAAGGTGGAGTGTGAGAAGGTGTCGAACTGGAAACCGGCGGCGAATCGGACCCTGGGCACCGGTATCGGCTTGGTGCTCCTGACCGTCGTAAGCAGCGGCGTCTCGAACTTCGTGAACTTCCGGGCCGTTCAGGGCACGAACGTGGACGCCTGGCTTGCGGTGCGGAATGCGATCGTCGTCCTCCTGCTCGTTCCCCTGGCCCTGCTCGTCGGTCGCGGGACCAGGCGTCCCCGTACCCGCTCGGAATGGGGGCAGCTCGTGGCTGTCGGCCTCGTCGGGGGAGCGATCCCCTTCCTCCTCTACTTCCACGGCTTCCAGCTGGCTGCGAGCGAGGGCGGGGCCGCGAGCGCGAGCCTCGGGTACCGCAGCCTCTTCCTGATTGCGACCGTCCTCGGCGTCCTGGTCCTCCGTGAGCGAGTCCCGCGGCGGTTCCTGCTCGCGTCGGGTCTCCTCATGATTGGCAACGTCCTCCTCCTCGCCTTTACGGGTCCTATCTGGACGGATGGAACCGGATATGTGATGCTCGCAACGGCACTGTGGGCCGGCGAATACGCGATGTCCAAGCGCCTCCTCCGCGACCTGCCCGCGAGCACGGTGACCCTGGGTCGCATGGGATTCGGGGCGGCGTTCCTCCTGGCCTATCTGGGGCTCAGCGGGCAGGCCTCCTCCATCGCGGGATTCTCGGGCACGGACTGGATGTCGCTCTGCTTCAGCGCGCTCCTCCTCTTCGTCTTTGTGAGCACTTGGTACGCGGGGCTCCGGACCGTGGACCTCTCCTTGGCGAGCTCCCTCCTCGTCCTCGCGTTCCCGATCACCTGGGTCCTGGGAGTCCTCATGGCGAAGACCGCGTTCACGGTCGAGCAGGGCGTGGGCGCGGCGATCGTTGCCGCGGGCGCGGCACTCCTCCTCGGCGTGGCGGCCCGCGGTGGCCTCCGGAACGGGCTCTCGCGGTGGATTCGACGCTGGGCGCTCCGCGCGGGGTGACTCATGCCCGCTTCCCCCGGCCGGACGTCGTCCGCCCTGCCTGGACGGCCGAGGCCCTCTCGCTTCACGCTTCTCGAAAGACATGCGTTGGTGGAGGTCACGCAGGATAGGGAACTGCGCTGAAGCGGTATGCGGACTATGCGGTCACGCCTTGAGGAATGGGAGAAACGTCCGTGGGACCGGGTCGGTCCATCCCATCGGGTCCGCCGGACGACGACGCCCGGGAGGGACTGATGCTCGTGGTGCCGGCCTTCCGCGTCCTCGTCATAGGCCTCGGCAATCCCGATCAGGGGGACGAGGGCATCGGCGGACGACTCGTCCGGAGCCTCCGCACGTCGCTCGACGACGCGGAGGTGCGTCTCGCCTCGGATTTCGCCGGATTCGCGGAGATCCTCCACGACTACGACTTGGTCATCGTGATGAGGTCGCTGTCGTACTGCGGGAACATCGGCCATGTCTCGCTGGGGAGCCCGTACGCCCTTGAGGATGCATGGGGCCCGGCCCCGGGGGAGGCGGAGCCCCTCGCGAAGGCGATCGAGTACGCCCGACTCATGGGGCACACGCTCCCTCGAATCGAGGTCGTCAACGTCTGCGTCGGCACGGAGGAGTGGCCCGAGCGGGGCCTGAGCCCCACCGTGGCATCCATGTACGACGAGATCGTGGACCGCGTCCGGTCCCTCGTGAAGCACGTCATTCGCGAGTCGCGGCACCCCGTGAGCCCGTTCGGTCCGTGACGCCTACTTCAAGGCTCTCCACAGGAGCGGCAGGGACACGTCGTAGCGGTGCGTGATGCTGGAGTGGGTGTCGTCGAACTCCTGGTACACGTGCTTCACGCGGCGGTCCGTGAGCTTTCGGTGGAGGGCCCGCGCGCCCCAGATCAGGTTGAACTGGTCCTTCGTGCCGCAGTCGATGTATACGAGGCGCATGCGCCGCAGGCTGCGGGAGAGGCGGTCCACCATGACCACGGGATCCCAGGCCCGCCACCGCTCCCACACCTCGGGCCGCCACTCCCCCGTCTCCAGGTCGAAGGGGAAGTCCGTTTTCAGCTCGCGGCTCCGCGGGTTCGGGGAGTAGTGCGCCGCCATGCCGACCGTGTTGAGGACCGGACCGAACTCGCTCTTCCGCCGGTTCGGTTGGCGCCAGTACCACCGCAGCCACTTCGCGGGACCGCCGTGCTCGCGGAACGCGGCCAGGGCCGCCGGGAAGTCCTGGATGTAGCACAACTCGAAGCAGGAATCGCCCGAATGGTCCGCGAGGGCCGACCACGTGTCCGGATGGAGCAACCCCTGGACCATGGCGCCGTAGCCTCCCGAGGACTTGCCCCAGATCCCGCGGCGGTTCACGCGGTACTTGCGTTCCACGAAGGGCACGACCTCCTTGCGCAGATAGTCGTCGTACGCGCCCGTGGCGGTCGAGTTGATGTACTGGTTGCCCCCGACCCGGGTGAAGCAGTCGGGCATGGGCACGACCATGGGCCCCATGCGGCCCGTGCGGATGAGGCGGTCCAGTTTGGTCTTCAGGTCCTCCGCGAGGGGATCCACGTTGAGGAGCATCTTGCCCGTCCCCGTGTACCCGACGATGCCGTACGCCGCGGGGTACCGCTTGTGCGGATCGTACCCCGGCGGCAGGTAGATGGCCACCTCCCTCCGCGTCGGATCGCCGAGGGCGTTGCCCGCCAGCACGCTCGAGTCGAAGGTCTCCGTGACGACCTCTCCACCGGCCATGGGAATCGGGAGGGAGAACGCCCGCGGCCCGAAAAGGCTTCGGCCTTCCGAGGGCGCGTCACTGGCGGTAGTCCTCGGGCCAGAAGCCCAGGTCGACCTTCACATCGCCGAGGCGGCCCAGGTTCGTGCCGTCCAGGAGATGGAGGGACGCCGCCTCCACGCCGAGGAGGCCCTGGCGGAATAGGGGGCCCAGGAACCGCGCGCGGACGTCGTTCACGGGCATCCCGCCGCAGAGCTCGTTGAACGCGGGGACGACGATCGCCTCCCGGGGCAGCTTCGGATAGCGCTTGCTCGAGCGCACGAAGGGCGCGCGCATCCAGCAGGGCACGATCTCCCGGCGGCCGAGGCTGTCCCGGAAGCCGACCGCGGGATGGTTGTGCCCCATGACGAGGACGGGCGCCTCCATGACCTTCTTGTAGGGCCAGGCGTGGCCGTGGCAGAAGCCCACGTCGCCGGACCGGAAGCCGTAGGGGGACCGGAACCGGACGTTGCGGGGCACGATGTTCTTCAGGATCCCGTCGTGGTTCCCCTGGGCGATCGTGATCGTGCCGAACGTCTCCGAGAGGTCGCGGAAGAACACGTACACGTCCCTCCGCTCGCGGGAGGCCATCTTGGGCACGAGGTGCTTCACGTCCCCCAGGACGACGAGTTCCTTCGTCCCCGTCCGCGCCGCGAGGTCCACGAGCCTCCGAGCCATGACCTCGGCGCGGCTCGGGATCTCGACCCCCTTCTCGCGCAGCTCCTCCTCGATGCCGATGTGGAGGTCCGCGACGACGAGCGCGTCGCCCACCCGGAGGGCCGGGACATCCGGGATGGGCTCGGGGTCCATGGCGGCCGCAACCGACCTGCGCGCTTAACTCTTGTGCGGCCGTCGACGCACTCGAAGGGAACCCCGGACGGCGAAAGGGTTATCTTCGCGTGTGCGGAGGGGGGCGCATGAGCGCCGCCGCTTTGCCGCCCATCCCCACCGCGGACCGGACCCGCCACCCCTTCCACACGTACGACATGATCCACGAGATCCCCGCGACGTTCCGGGAGACACTGCGGCGGCTCGCCGCTCCCGCCGCCGAAGCGGGCGCTCTCCTGGTGGACCGATCGTTCTTGGTCTTCACGGGATGCGGGACGGCGTCCTACGCAGCGCGGCTCGCGGAGCATTTCGCGTCCTCGCCGAGCGACCGCATCCGGTCCGCCGAGGTGGACGCCTTCGAGCTCTCGGGATACGGTCCTCGGGTCGACCGAACCTCCGGCGTGATTGGCATATCCCACAGCGGGATCACGAAGACCACCGTGGACGCGCTGCGGGGAGCGAAGGCGCACGGCGCACGGACCGTGGGCGTCACCCACTTCTCCGGACGTCCCATCGCGGACGCCTCGGACGCGGTCCTCGTCGCGGGCAACGGGCCCGATCTCTCCCGCTGCCACACCAAGTGCTACGTGGCGGGCGCCCTGGCTTCCGCCCTGGTCGCCCTCGAGTGGCGCACCGCTGCGGGAGGCGAGCCGCGGGCCTCGATCGAACCGTTGCGGGAGAGCCTGGCCGCCCTCCCGTCCCTCATGGAGACGGTCTTGGGGACCACGGAACGGGCCTGCGAGGAACTCGCCACGGCCCAGCTCTCGCGGCGCTCCGTGGGGATCTTCGGCGCCGGGCCCAACCTGCCCACCGCGCTGGAGGCCGCCCTCAAGCTGCGGGAGTCGAGCTTCCTCCCCGTTCAGGGCATGGAGATCGAGGACTTCGTCCACGGGTCCTGGCAGCCCCTGGACCGGGAGAGCCTGGTCTTCGTGGTAGCCACGGAAGGCCGCGCGCGTACGCGTGCGCTCGATCTCATGAAGGCGGCGCACGTCGTCGGAGCCCACGTGGTGGCCGTGGCCACGCAAGGCGACGGGGACGTGGCAGACGTAGCGGACACCGTGCTCCCGGTCCCGCACGTGGACGAACTTCTATCTCCATTTCTGAATATTATTCCGCTCTACCTGTACGCGTACTACTCCAGCGTGGCACGCGGGCACAACCCCGATCTGCTGCGGTACCTCGAGCCGACCTACTGGCAGGCCCGGATGTTCATCTTCCCGCCGGGCACGCACTGAACCCGGCTCAGTCCACGAACTCCGCGAGCACACGGCCCAGGTTGTCCGCGACGTCCGTGGCGGTGAGACCGTAGCTCTTCACCTTGAAGGCCAGATCGCCCGCGTAGCCGTTGGAGAAGGCTCCCAGGCGGGCCGCGTCGTACGGCCCGACTCCCTTGCACAGGAGCCCGCCCACGGCGCCGCAGAGGACGTCCCCGGTCCCCCCGACCGTCATGCCCGCGTTCCCCGTGTAGTTCAGCTTGGTGCGGGCGCCGTCGCTCACGACGTCCACGTGCCCCTTGAGGAGGATCGTGATCCCGAGAGCCTTCGCCGCCTCCTGCACCATCTTCGCCCTGTCCTCCAGGGCGTCCGGCAGGGTCTTGCCCGTGAGGGCGGCGAACTCGCGCGCATGGGGCGTCGCGACGGCCCTCTTCTTCGTGAGGACGGTCGTGTCCTGACCGACCGAGCGGATCGCGTCCGCATCGAAGACGATCGGCTTGTCGACCGCCTTGATGACCGTCCGGACGCTCTCCAGGGTCCCGGGGGAGTCGCCCAGCCCGGGCCCGATGGCCAGGGCGTCGGCCTTGGCCGCCAGCTCGAGGATCAGCTCCACATCCTCCCGCAGGAGACGGTGGCCGACCAGGGGGTGCACGATGAAGTTCGGCGAGTACGAGGCGACGATCTGCGCGGCGAGGGCGGGCGTCGCGATGTGCACGAGGTCCGCCCCCATGCCCAGGGCGCCCATGGCGACCAGCGCGGGCGCTCCCGTGAACGGTCCGCCGGATACGATGAGCAGGCTGCCGTTCTGGCCCTTGTGGCTCTCCGCTTTGGGCCGCGGGAACAGGAGGAACTCCCCGGGGCCGATGGTCCGGGCGACTTGGGCGGGGATCCCGATGTCCGCGATCCGGATGGTCCCCGAGTTCGCCGGGGTCATCCCTTCCTTCGCGTCGAACATGGCGACCGTGGCGGTCGGCTTGGCGGCGGGCGTCGCGCCGAGGCCGCTAGGCACGTCCACGCTGAGGATGGGCTTTCCCGACGCGTTCATCTCCCGGATCAGGGTGGCGTACGGTTCCCGCAGCTCGCCCGTCGCGCCGATGCCCAGGAGCGCGTCGATGATCAGGTCGGCGTCCGCCATGGCGCCCTCGCTCCGGTCGAGACCTTCGATCACCCGGACGTCCTTGAGCCGGGCGAAGTTCGTGCGAGCCTCGGCCGTGGCCACCTGGTCCGAGGAGCGTGCCAGGAGGACGGTCACGTGGGCTTCGCCGGCGAGTAGCCGCGCGGCCACGAAGCCGTCCCCGCCGTTGTTGCCCGTCCCGCAGGCGACGAGGACCTTCTTTCCCGCGGCCGCGAAATCCTGGCGCGCCGCATCCGCGACGGCCTTCCCCGCGTTCTCCATGAGATCGAGGATGGAGACGCCGAAGTGCTGCGCGTTCCGGTCGATGATGCGCATCTCCGTGGCCGAAATCATCGGGCGCGCATCCGGCAGTATCTAGTTAAACATTGTCCGAGAGGTTAAGGAGGCTCGCGGCCTTTCGGCCGCCGTGGATCTGCGCTTCCTGCGCCCGTATGCGTGGGCGCTCGCGCTCCTCGCCTTCCTGCCCCTGAGCCTCGCGTGGGAGATTGCCTCGGGGCCGGGTCTCGGTGTCTTCGCGACCGCGGGCATCGGCATCGTCCCGCTCGCCTGGTTCATGGGGCTGGCGACGGAGGAAATCGGCAAGCACGCGGGTCCCGGCGTGGGCGGTCTGCTCAACGCGACCTTCGGGAATGCGACCGAGCTCATCATCGCCCTGTTCGCCCTCGCGGAGGGCCTTCAGGACGTGGTCAAAGCCTCCCTGACGGGATCCATCATCGGAAACCTCCTCCTCGTTCTCGGGCTGAGCATGGTGGCGGGTGGGCTCCGGTACAAGAGCCAGTCGTTCTCCCGCGAGGCCTCCGGGATCCACACGACCATGCTGCTCGTCGCGGTGATCGGGCTCGTGATGCCTGCGCTCTACGTCTTCTCCGCCCGCGCGACAGGCGTGGTCAACGTGCGGATTCTGGATGAGATGAGCCTCGGGATCGCGGTGATCCTGTTCGCGGTCTACGGGTTCGGATTGCTCTTCTCCCTGCGCACCCACCGGGACATCTTCAACCCCGTGTCGGAGAAGGAGGAGAAGCCGCGGTGGTCCGTCCGCTTCGCCCTCCTGGTCCTGCTGGTCGCCACGCTCCTTGTGGCGGGCGCCAGTGAGCTCCTCGTCGGATCCATCAGCGCCGCCCGCACGTCCCTGGGTCTGACGAACCTCTTCCTTGGCGTGATCGTCGTGGCCATCGTGGGCAACGCGGCGGAACACGGGAGCGCGATCCTGATGGCGCGCCGCAACAAGATGGACCTCAGCCTCGCCGTGGCGATGACCTCCACGACCCAGATCGCACTCTTCGTGGCGCCCGTGCTCGTCTTCGCATCTCTCCTCACCTCGCAGGTGATGGCCCTGGACTTCGAGGTCTTCGAGCTCGTGTCCATCGCGCTGTCGACGGCGGTCCTGGCGTCCGTCGTCTCGGACGGGCGGAGCAACTGGTACGAGGGTGTGCTCCTGGTCATGGTGTACGCCCTGGTCGGCGTCGCCTTCTTCTTCCATCCGTGATCCGGAGACGCCTCACGTCCGGAGCCGGCGGCCCAGCAACCGCTCGACCTTGCTGACCTTCTCCTCGATCTGGTTCGCGGCTCCCTTGCGGTCGTCGATCTTGACGATTGTGGAGACGCGCTCGCAGTCCGCGGCGACCGCCTTGTGGCATCGGGCGATGAGATCCAGGACCTCGTCGAAAGGGCCCTCGACCACGGTCCCCATGGGGTTGAGCCGGTAGGCCAGCCCGCTCCGGTCCACGAGGTCGAGGCACCGCGCCACGTACTTCGAGACGCTCACGTCCTTCCCCGTGGGCGAGATGCTGAACTCCGCGATGGTCATGGTGGACCCCGACACCATGATATCCCGCGCCGTTCTTCCGCGTTTCGTGCCCGTGGACTACGCCAAGCTGGCGGCGGACTACGATGCGGTGCGCGGCAGCGAGACGATGGACCGGGAGTACTGGTTCGCGGGACTCGCCGCGCTGGGCCGCTTGCGGCGGGGGGACCGTATCCTGGACCTCGGCGCGGGGACGGGTCGCTTCTCGCGCCTCGCGGCGGAGGTCGGGTCCGTGGTCGCCGCGGACGCCTCCTTGGACATGATGTCGCGCGCGCGGGACAAGGGAAGCTTCCCGCTCGTGCGGGCCGACGCCCATCGCCTACCGTTTCGCCGGGACGCGTTCGACGTGACCCTACTGGTCATGGTCCTGCACCAGCTCCCGGACTATCCGCGCGCCTTGTCCGAAGTCGCTCGCGTGTCCCGCCGCGTCGCCATCGCGACCTCGGACATGTCCAGCCGGACCCTGGGCCTCCTGGACGACGCGTTCCCCAGCCTCCTTGCCATCGACCGAGCGCGCTTCCCGCCCCTCGACGGGATCGTCACGAACCTGCGGAGGGCGGGCTTCGGGACCGTGACCGTGGACGCGCGCCCATACCGCCGCGTAGTCCCTGTGGCCCAGGAGATCGAGCGGGTCCGCCGGAAGTACATCTCCACGTTCGAGCTGCTGCCGCCGGGCGAGTTCGAGCGGGGACTCGCGTTCCTGGAGAGGGAGCTGCCCAAGCGGTGCCCCGACGGGTTCGATGCGTCCGCAACGTTCACATTCGTAGGCGCTTCAAGGTGACTCGGGCGCGGGCCGTGCACTCGGGGCAGTACTCGGAGCCCTTGCGGTCCGTGTCGTCCAGGTTGCGGGAGAATTTCATCACGCATCGGGCATGGTCCTCGTCGTGGGCCAGGCCCAGCGTGTGTCCGATCTCGTGCACGGCCTCCTTCACGCAGCGCTCCAGGAAGCGCGCCGGGTCCGGGTCATGGAGTCGGTACAGGGAGACGACCGCGGCTCGCCCGTCGGGCTGGGAGTAGCCGAAGACGAAGTTCAGGCCGGTCTCGTAGAGGTCCGCCTCCGTCACGCCGAGCACCCGGTCCCCCGTCTCTGCGAGGCATGCCGGGAACAGGCTCGATGCGAGCCTCTGCTTCCGCCGAGCATCGAACCCCGTCTCGGGCAGGAGCGCCGGCGGTGCGATTCCAATGTCGTCGAAGGTCCGGAGGGAGGTGCGGAGATGGTCAAGGACCCCGGGGTCCACGGGGCCGAAGGGTTTCAGGGTCAACCTCATCCTTTGACGACTCCGAGAGGGACCATCCGTGCGACGATCTTGGTGAGCCCAGCGCCCTCCGCGATGCGGACGACGTCCTCCACGTTCTTGTAGGCGCCCGGTGCCTCCTCCACGATGCCCGCCTTCGTCGCGGCGTGGATGTAGATTCCCCGGTCGCTCAACGCCCGGACGACCTCGTTCGCGCGGTACGTGCGCGTCGCCGCGGCGCGCGACATGAGCCGCCCGGCCCCGTGGCAGCTCGATCCAAAGGAACGGGTCATCGCGGTCGGCAGGCCGACGAGGACGAAGGAGCAGGTGCCCATGTCGCCCGGGATCAGCACGGGTTGGCCGACCTCCTTGTACGCCGCGGGCGTCTCCGGGTGCCCGGCAGGGAAGGCGCGGGTGGCCCCCTTGCGGTGGACGACAACCTTGCGGCGGTGTCCGTCGACCTCGTGTTCCTCGACCTTGCCGATGTTGTGGCAGACGTCGTACACGATGTGGATGCCCAGGTCCTCCGCAGACCGGCCGAACGTCTTCGCGAAGGCGTTCCGCACGCCGTGCGTGATGACCTGCCGGTTGTTCCAGGCGAAGTTCGCGCCGCAGCACATGGCCGCCCAGTAGTCCCGTCCCTCCTTGGAATGCACCGGGGCGCAGGCGAGCTGGAGGTCCGGCAGGTCGATCTTCTCCCGCTTCACGACGCCTTCGCACGACGCAATGTAGTCCGAGGCGATCTGGTGGCCGAAGCCGCGGGACCCCGTGTGGATCATCACGCAGACCTGGCCGACCTGGCCGATCCCGAGGGCCTTGGCGGTGGCCTCGTCGTAGATTCGGTCCACCTTCTGGACCTCGAGGAAGTGGTTGCCCGAGCCAAGGCTCCCGACCTGGTCCTTGCCGCGGGAGATCGCGCGGTCGCTCACCTGATCGAACGACGCGTCCGCGAGGTGACCGTTCGCCTCGATGTGGAGCGGGTCCTCGGGCCACGCGTAGCCCTTCTCCACGGACCATGCCACGCCCTCTGTGGTCAGTCGCGCGAGATCCTGGCGCGAGACCTTCACGAGGCCGCCTTCGCCCACGCCGCTGGGGACGTTGTGGAACATGGTGTCCACGAGTTCCCGGATCTTAGGACGCGCATCGACTTCTGTCAAGTCGGTTCTCAGGAGCCGGACGCCGCAGTTGGAAACCACGAACCCCTCGGCAATGAAGTTGTGATGGGAGTCCGCGACCGTGAAATCGAACACCTCGTTGACGGGTACCTCTTCCGCTGAGACGATGCGATCCCAGACGACTCCCGACAATCCCGCGGTTTCGCGCAAGCGCTGCAGGAACGCTTCGAACGTGGGAAACGGAGGCGTTGCCCGAGGCTTTCCCTTCCGCCCGTACATTCGATGGGTGAGGAACGAACGACTCACGTACAGAGTCGCCAGGTCGGCCGCCGCCTCATCGACCGACGCGCCGTTACCCCGTGAGATCCCCGCGGCCTCTGCGGTTGCCAGATGGTGCCGAATCACCATCTCCTTCAGGGTGAGGTAGTACGCGGCCGCGTTGGAAAGGAAACGCTTCTCGGCGTGATATTCGAAGTTGATGGTCTGATAGAACTTGATGAGGTTCGCGCTGTCGCTGGCGACGTGAACCAGGAAGCGGTACGTGGGTTCGCCGCTTCCTGGGACCTCGATCGCATCGCTTCGAACCGGTCCAACACATACTCCGAACTCCGCAATCATCCGGGCGATTTGTTGGGCATACCGTCTCCCCGTCTTCCGGAACCCTTCGCGCTTTGCGACGGAGAACGTGGGGCTACCGAGATTGTATCCGTGGCCCGTTAGGGCCCGGGGTGCGCTCATCTCCGCTCCGAAGAGGGCGGCAAGGAAGAGCCGCTTCTGCCAAAGGGGAAGGCGGAGCAGCCAGCGTGGCAGCACGAAGTCCTGTTTCGCCTTGTTCCCGACGGGAAGCCCCATGGCATGCAGAAGGGCGGTGAGTGCACTGGAATTGACGCGGAACCACGCTTCTTCTGCGTCGAACTCGTAGATGCCTCCTCGTTTCTTGATCCTGTGGTGACGATCTCGCACGTACACCCGGGAGGGCCGGAATCCCACCCGTTCCACATCCATCCGGATTTCCTCAAGATCGTCTCGCCTTCCCCAGAACGCGACGTGCGGCGAAGGGGGCCTCAGGTTCGCGTGACCGTCGCCCATAGCGTAGCCCAGGATTCGGAGGAGGTACGGGAAAGCCGGGTGGCGCGGGCCCAGTGGAATCAGTTTCTTTCGTCGAAGGACTTGGAGGACTTGGTCCCGCTGCGACCGTCCGAGCAGCCGCGACACTGCCTCCTCCGTCACGACCTCACGTTCGGGCGGTTCCGCGTAGTCCACCCCGCGGAACGGGTAGATTGCCACGGGTCGGGTGCCCACTTCCTTGAGCGGACGCATTCCTTCCGGCGTCAGGAACGGATGGTCTGCGGTTGCTGTGATTTCGAATCCCGTCCCGGTCCGCACGCGGTAGGCCGCGTTGGCCCGGAACCGCATGTACGCCACCGCGTTCGTGGTCTTCGTCCGGTGACTCGGATTGACGCATGCGATAGGGGTTTCCTTCCAGCATCCTTCGAACCGGCGGATGGGGATCCTGTATCCGAGGGAGGATAGGACCCGGGCGTCTCCGGAGAGACAGTTGATGTCGTACCCGATCCCGCCGGGCGAGATCACGCCCTCGTCGTGGTCGAACGCCGCGACGCCGCCGATGGGGAACCCGTAGCCCCAGTGGATGTCCGGCATGGCCAGGGAGCGGCCCACGATGCCCGGCATGGTCGCGACGTTGGCGACCTGTTCCGCCGCCTGGTCCTGGCGGAGTTGCACGATCATGGGCTCGTCGATGAAGATGACGCCGCTCGTCCGCATCTGCGGCTTGTAGGACTGCGGGATCTCCCACGCGAACGGATCCAGCTTGTTCAGGGGTCCCTGCCATCCCGCGCCCATGTCGCACCTCGGAGGCAACCGATGGGCCGAATCCACATAAACGTTCGTGCACGCGCGGCGCCGGACGCGGGCCGGACGAAAGGTATATCCTCTCTCGTGTCACTTTATCTCACGGGTTGGGACGAGCCCTTGAAGCCACCCAACGGCGCGCCGCGGCGGGTGCGGTAGGACGCGCGGGTCCGCGGGCCGGACCTGCGCCGGAGGATCGTGGGGGAGGCTGTCATGCAGCGCGGCGCGCGAGGCGGCAGGGCTCGTCGCGCCTTTTTCCCGGAACGCCACCAGGAAGGGTTGGGCGTAGCTTCTTATCGGCTGCTCACGTTCCCGCGCGCGATGGCGCGCTCGGGGGGTCGCGTCCGAGGGACCGCAGGTTCCCTGGAGGAGGAGGTCGCCGCGTTACGGCGGCAGCTCCGGGCCATGGACCGGATGTTGCACGAACAGGAGGACCGGCTCCGTGCGTTGACCAAGGCCTCGGCGGTCTCCGGCCGCCGCCACGATGTGGTGTTCGAGGCCCTCCGGCTCAGTGAGGCGGCGAGGAAGGGAGACCGCGGCGTCATCCGGGAGCTCCAAGACTCCGTCGTCCGGCTGGAGGACTACCTGCTGAAGACGGCGGACCGGATCGAGAACATCCTGACCGCGCTGAAGCAGCATCGGGAGCTCCTCGTGAGCGTGAACAAGCGGGTCGTGGACGCCGGGACGAAGGACCGGATCCGCCTCGAGCTGGACGTGATGAAGAACACGCTGTCCATCCTCGCGCTGAACGGCGTGGAGTTCGATGCGGGGCTGGTCAAGGAGATCGACGGGCTCCGCGCGAAGCTCCGCCAGTCCGAGGATCTCGTGCAGCTCGAGCAGGCCAAGGCGGACCTGGACAAGAAGTTCGATGGCGAGCTGAAGAAGTACGACCTCGAGGCGATCTGGGCCAAGAAGAAGGAGATCCCCGGGTATCGCTAGACCCAGGAGTGGGCCTCCGCGATGTCCATCATGGCCTCCCGGACCAGGCGGGCCGCGAGGAGCGACGTTTGGCCGAAGTCCCACGCGGGGCTGACCTCGTTCAGGTCCATGCCCACCAGGTGGGGTGCGAGGATGCCGAGGAGACGCTTCAC
>Ga0153916_10002102_pt1 | contig 14649 bp, 26 predicted proteins | sample Opewatmetagenome_FD_109642 | JGI IMG/M metagenome (GOLD analysis project Ga0153916, IMG submission 109642) | Freshwater wetland microbial communities from Ohio, USA - Open water 3 Core 3 Depth 4 metaG | ecosystem: Environmental > Aquatic > Freshwater > Wetlands | place: USA: Ohio, Lake Erie...
CTGGGAAAGATTCCAGTCGGAATGCCCATTCACAATATCGAGATCTACCCTGGCAAAGGCGGACAGTTGGTGCGGGGAGCAGGGGTGGCTGCCTTGATTCAGTCAAAAGAAGGCGGTTTTGCATCAGTCCAATTACCCAGTAGGGAGGAGCGGCTGATAAGCCTTCGTTGTTATGCAACTATTGGTCAAGTAGGAAATGAGCAGTGGAAGATAATGAAGCTTGGTAAAGCGGGACGAAGCCGACACATGGGAATTCGTCCTTCAGTCCGAGGAGTTGCGATGCACCCCGCAGCCCACCCACATGGAGGAGGAGAAGGTCGTTCAGGAATTGGGATGTCATCACCCAAGAGCCCTTGGGGAAAGCCAACCCTGGGGAAGAAAACGCGGAAACGAAAGAAATATTCAAACCGCTTTATTATCAAAGACAGAAGGGCAAAATAGAAGACGGGAAAGGAGAAAGCCATGAGTCGTTCAAGCAAAAAGGGACCGTATGTTGATGAAAAGCTCCTCAGGAAAGTTCAGAACCAGAAAGTAACTGGAAGAAAGGAGCCGATCAAAACTTGGGCGCGTGAGAGCCAAATACCCCCAGAATTTGTCAGTCATACCTTCCTTATCCATAATGGTAAAACCTTTAAAGAACTCTACGTCACCGAAGCTATGGTAGGCCACCGCTTGGGTGAATTTGCTCCCACCCGGATATTCCATGGACATGGAAGGATGGTCAAGAGAATACTCACAAAGACATAATAATAAGACAATGGATGCCATATGCTTATCAAGGCGACACAAAAATATATTCGCATCACCCCTCGAAAAATCCGCTTGGTTGTCGATAGAGTTAAGCACCTACGGCCAAAACAGGCGATCGAGGAACTATCCTTTATCAGGAAGCGAGCAGCCTTACCACTCACCAAGGTGATCAAACAGGCAATGGCAAACGCAATCAAGAATGCAAACGTTAGTGAAGATAGCCTCCAATTTGAAAACATTACCATTGGAGGAGGACCAATCCTCAAGCGTTGGCGTGCGGTTAGTCGGGGAAGAGCGCATCCGATAAAAAAGAGAACATCGCATATTACGGTCATTTTGAAATCAGAAGAAACACAAGTAAAAGATCAGAAAAAAGAGGGAAAATGGGACAGAAAGTAAATCCACTTAGCTTTAGGCTCGGAAATTTCTACACCTGGAGATCCCGCTGGTTTGCCAACAAGCGGGAATATGCCAAACAGGTATTGGAAGATGCCAAGCTCCGACGCTTCCTCATGGATAAGTTGAAGCTTGCTGGGATCACCAAAGTTGAGATTGAACGATCGATTAATGCCATACGGATTATTCTTCACGTTTCAAGACCTGGGGTAGTGATAGGCAGAGGAGGAACGGCACTGGAGCAGCTCAAAGGAGAAGTGATGAAGACCTTAGGTATTAATGCCAACGACCCAAGAAGCCAGAAAGTAGTGATAGATGACATAGTAGAGGTAAAAGATCCTGACCTTCAAGCTAGACTAGTTGCACAAAGAATAGCTGAGCAATTGGAGAAGAGATATCCGCATAGACGGGCAATCTCCCAAGCGATAGAACGTGTCATGAATGCCAGAGCTAAGGGGATAAAAATAGTTATCTCTGGAAGAATTGCAGGTGCAGAGATTTCTCGCAGAGAAAAATATTCACAAGGAACAATCCCATCACAGACACTCCGAGCGGACATTGATTATGCCCAAGTGACCGCCTTCACAAAATCAGGATATATTGGAGTCAAAGTCTGGATTCATAAAGGGGAAGCACTAACGAAATAGAAAGACAGCCTAGACAATAAACCAGTATGATGCAACCAAAGAGAAGAAAATACCGAAAGGAATTTCGCGGCTCCATGAAAGGCCTGGCTTTAAGAGGTAATAGCGTGGATTTTGGTGAGTATGGTTTGAAGAGTATTACACGCGGGTGGGTGACCGCCAGACAAATAGAAGCCGCACGCCGTACCGTTGCCCATCAGACCAAGCGAACCGGAAAGATGTGGGTTCGAATATTCCCCGATAAACCGATAACGAAAAAGGCCGCTGGATCTAAAATGGGATCTGGAAAAGGAGATATAGATCAGTATGTAGTCACCGTCAGACCGGGAAGGGTGATGTTTGAACTCGGAGGGGTAACCGAGATGGTGGCTAAAGAAGCCTTTCGCAGAGCAGCCCACAAATTACCACTTAAAACAAGGTTTATAAAACGCGAATAAACCACTACAGAAATATGAAAAGAAATGAAAGACAAAAGCTGCGGGACTTATCAACAGAAGAGCTAACCAGAAAATTTGAAGAAACCAAGAAAGAACTTACCAGCCTTTCCATACAAAAAACCACTGGTAAACTTAAAGATTTGCATGCCTATGCCAAGAAACGAAAGGAGATCGCAACGCTACAGACAATCCAAAGAGAAAAGGAACTGAAAAAATAATGGAGATAGTAAAACATATGAGAAGCATGACAGGGATAGTAACAGGAACAAATATGAGCAAAACCGCATCAGTGAAGGTAGATCGGTCATGGCGTCACCCCATCTACAAAAAGATCGTCACGAAAAGCAAAACATATCTGGTACACAATGGACTCAAGGCCGCAGTAGGAGACGAGGTAGTCATCACAGAAACCCGGCCACTGAGTAGACTAAAACGCTGGATAATTGTCAAAAAAATTGATAAAGCGAAAGGAATAAAGAGCTAAAAGAACTATGGTGCAAGTTAGAACTATGCTTAAACCAGCAGATAATACCGGAGCTAAACTGCTCCGTACTTTGCATATCCATAGAGGATCCAAACGCAGGTTTGCCTATGTTGGTGATATAGTTACCGCCGCTGTGACCTCTGCCGACCCCCAAGGACAGGTAAGAAAAGGTGAGGTAGTCAAGGCAGTAATCGTTCGGACCAAAAAAGAATCCCGTCGACCTGATGGTAGCTATATCAGATTTGACGACAACGCAGCAGTGCTAATTGACGCCATCGCTACAAAAAATCCCAGGGGAACGCGGATCTTCGGCCCAGTTGCAAGAGAAGTCAAGGAAGCTGGATTTACGCGAATTGCCTCATTGGCACCAGAAATTATTTAAAAAAAGAAAGAAGACGTAGGCAAGATCATGAAATTAAAAATCGGCGACATAGTCAAAGTGACTGCTGGTAAAGACCGCGGTAGAACCGGAAAGATTCAAGCAGTAAACCCGTGCCAGATGAAAGTCCAGGTGGAAGGGGTCAATAAATACAAAAAGCACCTCAAAGCTAGAGGCGAGGGGAAACCAGGAGGCATTGTTGATCTTGAAAGACCTCTTCCGATAGCCAACGTTGCCCTTATCTGTCCCACCTGCAAGGAAACTACTCGAGTAGGATATAACCTTGAAAAGACGGGTGGTAAAACCAGAATTTGTCGCAGCTGCAAAGCCAAAATCTAAAAAGATAAGACAGAACCAATGAATATCTTTACACAGAAATATCAGAAAGAAGTCATTCCAGCCCTTAAGAAAGAGCTTGGTCTTACAAATGATCTCGCTGTTCCGAGATTAAAAACAATTGTGGTAAATACTGGAATCAGCGAAGAGCAAGGCCATAAGGAAGCCCTCAAGAACATGGCAGAACAACTGGCTGCTATCACCGGTCAGCGACCGGTTGTGACCAAAGCGAAAAAATCTATTGCCTCTTTTAAAATTAAGGCTGGCGATCCAATCGGTCTTAAAGTCACCTTACGAGGAAAACGGATGTACGACTTCTATGAAAAACTGGTAACTATTGTTATTCCTAGAGTCAGAGATTTCCAAGGAACAAAAAAGACAGCCTTTGATGGGCATGGCAACTACTCGCTTGGATTATCGGAACAACTCATCTTTCCAGAGTTGAGCTATGATAAAATCGATAAAGTTCGAGGTCTCGAAGTGAACATCATTACTACCGCGAGAGAGGATAAAAAAGCCTTGCGGCTCTTGGAACTTTTAGGTATGCCATTCGAAAAATAAACTCCGCGGACTAACGCCTGCGGTATGATCTAGTTCTTCGGCGGATCGAAATCCACCGAAGCCAAGTCTGACTTGGCGAAGGCAAATAAATATCATGGCTAAGCTATCAAAAATCATCAAAGACCAGAGGAAACCAAAGTTTTCGACAAGAAAGCATAATCGCTGCCATCTATGCGGCAGACCCAGAGCTTTTATTCGACAGTTCGGCGTTTGCCGGCTCTGTTTTAGGGAACTTGCCAACAAAGGAGAACTACCTGGTGTCACCAAAGCATCATGGTAATCCTGAAAAATTTAAGAAAAAACTAAACCCTAAACCCTAATCTTATGACCGATGCCATTGCAGACCTAGCCACAAGAATACGCAATGCGTATTTAGCCAAACATGAAAGGACTGAAATCCCCCATTCCCGAGTCAAAGAGGCAATTGCTAAGATTCTTGAGAGAGAGGGATATGTAGGATCGGTTATAGTGGAAGATAAAAAAACACCGAAAACGATTATGATAAACCTGTTGTATAAAACTGGTCAACCCGTAATCGGAAAAATTGAGCGCGTCTCAACCTCAGGAAAAAAAATCTACCTGAAAGCTAACAAAATACCCAAGACTCTTGGAGGATATGGAATAACCATCATCTCAACCAGCCGCGGAATTATGACGGATATTGATGCCAGAAGAAAGAAAGTAGGAGGAGAAGTACTCTTGCGTGTCTGGTAAGCCATTAATCATTTAAACTAAGCTCTTAGCTCTAGACCATTATTTATGTCTCGAATCGGAAAGCAACTCATTCAAATTCCGGAGAACGTCACAGTCATCGTTGAGAAAAACGGTGTAGTCATCAAAGGACCAAGAGGAGAAGTTCGCTCCCCAGTATTTCCTAACATCAAAGTAGAGGTGAAAGAGAAAGAAATAGCAGTGACACGCACCCGCAATGATGACAAAGTCAAATCCCTCCACGGATTGAGCCGGGCCCTCATTGCCAATGCGGTAAAAGGAGTAGTGGAAGGATATGAGAAACGGTTAGAACTTGTCGGCACCGGCTATCGAGTCAAGAAGGAAGGAAACCGCCTCATCTTTAGTCTAGGATTTTCTCACCCAATTGTTGTGGAACCCGAAACGGGAATAGAATTTGAAGTTGAAGCTGAAAAGGATGTTATCGTTAGAGGAGTTGATAAGGAAAAGGTCGGACTTGTAGCCGCTAAAGTGAGACATTTGAGGGAACCGGAACCCTACAAAGGAAAAGGAGTGAAATACAAAGAAGAAGTTATCCGTCGGAAAGCAGGAAAGGTGGCAAAGATAGGTACCGCACAGACAGGAACAGCATGAGGAAAGCCAAGAAATCACTAAGAACCAAGCGCACCGAGCGAGTCAGAGCCAAGTTGTTTGGAACAGCGAATAAGCCTCGTTTATCGGTATTTCGATCGAACAAATCTATATACGCACAGATAGTAAACGACGAAACTGGGACAACCCTTGTCGCAGCCAGTGAAGTAGACTTAAAGAAGCTTAAGTCCAAAGGAGAAAAAGCGGAAAAAGCAGAACAGGTCGGACAAATCCTTTCTAAGAAGGCTGTCAAGAAAGGAATCAAAGAGGTAGTTTTTGACCGCGGACCATACAAGTATCACGGAAGAATAAAAAAACTAGCAGAATCCGCAAGGAAAGAAGGACTAAAGTTTTAACAAGAAAGGGGGGCTGACAGTACCATGGAATTTTCTAGAGAACAGGGCTATATCCAAAAGCCAGGGACTGCGGAATTTGAAGAAAAAGTCGTACGAATAAACCGAGTTTCGAAAAAGACAAAAGGAGGCAATAAAATTGGATTCTCTGCATTAATGGTCGTTGGTGATCGAAAGGGGAGGGTTGGCGTCGCTTTAGGGAAAGCGCTAGATACCCTCACGGCAATCAAGAAAGCCGCTCGCAGAGCTCGGAAAAATCTAATCAAAGTACCAATGAGAGGAACGACAATTTTTTTCCCAATACGAGTAAAACTCGGAGCAGCAGAGGTACTCTTAAAACCAGCCCCACCGGGAACAGGGATTATTGCCGGAGGAGCAGTACGCGCAGTAGTTGAAGCAGCTGGTATCCATGATGTTGTAGCCAAGATCTTAGGTTCAACTAACCAGGCATCTAATGTCTACGCCACGTTTGAGGCCCTAACCAGAATGCAGCGGATTGTACAAATAAAAGGTTTTGACAAGGTTAAAACTCTACCGGTAAAAGAAACCCTACCGGAAGCAAAGATGAAAGAATCTGAGGAAATTAAGGTTCGAAAGGAAAAACTGTCACCTAAGACTTCTGCAATCAAAAAAACATTAAGACAAAAATCCAAACCTCAACCATCACAGAAAAAAAAGGAGACTAATTCATGAAAGCTACAAAACCGACAAAGCTAAATACACTACCAAAAATTACGGAGAGAAAGAAGAAACGGATTGGCCGCGGATATGGATCTGGAAAGGGAGGTCATACCGTAGGAAGAGGGACTAAAGGACAGCGAGCCCGCGAAAGCATAAAGACATGGTTTGAAGGAGGACAATTAGCTCTCGTCAGAAGGCTTCCTAAAATTCGCGGAAAAGCGCGCTTTAAATCACTCAAGCATTCCAGATTGATAGTTAACCTTAAGAGTCTCAATAATTTCCCAAAAGATTCGCTAATCACTGTGGACACTTTAGTCAAAGCTGGAATAGTTAGAGAAGATGAAGCCAAAACCTTCGGAGTTAAAATTCTTGGAGAGGGTGAAGTCAAGGTGCCCCTGACGGTCAAGCTCCCGATCTCCAAACAAGCAAAAGCAAAAATTATCAAAGGAGGAGGTAAGGTTGAATAGGATCATTCGCCCCATCATTCAAGCCTGGCATACCCCAGAGCTAAGAAGAAAAATTCTTTTTACAGGGCTCATGTTTGCCATTTTTCGTCTATTTGCCCATATTCCAGTACCTGCAGTGGATTTCCAGAGGTTAAAACAATTATTTAGTCAAAATGAACTCTTAAGCCTGCTCGATATTTTTTCCGGAGGAACTCTGGCTAACTTTTCCGTCATGGCGCTCGGATTGAATCCATACATTAATGCCTCAATTATTTTTCAGCTGTTAACGATGGTTTTCCCAAAGCTTGAGGAACTCTCCAAAGAAGGAGAAGCAGGAAGAGAAAGAATCAACCAATACACACGAATCTTGACAGTTCCCCTCTCGCTACTTCAGGCATTTGGGATGTATATGCTTCTCAGGAATCAACAAATCATTGAGTCGCTTAGTCCACTTCCATTAATCAGCCTCACGATCACCATGGCTACGGGAACTATACTTCTTATGTGGTTTGGTGAGCTGACGTCTGAATATGGGATTGGTAATGGTATTTCGATGATTATTTTTGCAGGGATTGTCGGTCGCCTTCCCGTTGCCTTAGCACAAACTGCAGCAATTTCTCAAAATACTAACATGTTTAACCTTGCTACCTTTATCACCATTGCCATTATTGTTATCGCTGGAATTGTCTTTATCAATGAAGCCATACGTAAGGTAACAGTACAATACGCAAAAAGAATCCAGGGAAGTCGGATGTATGGAGGACAAACCACCCATCTTCCCTTACGGGTAAATCAGGCAGGAGTAATTCCGATCATCTTTGCCGTCTCTCTGGTACTCTTACCCTCATTGATCGGAAGGTACCTGGAAGCGTTGCCAAATCCTTCAGTTTCCCGTATCGCCACTTTGGTATCAAGAACCTTCATCCCCGGCAGTGTGGTGTATGACATTGTCTATTTCCTCCTGGTCATCGGCTTTACCTACTTTTATACTGCGGTGATATTTAATCCCATCAAAATCGCCGATGAAATCAAAAAATACGGCGGATTTATTCCCGGAATCAGACCAGGAAAACCCACCGCAGATTATTTAAATTACATCTTAACCAGGATTACTACAGCCGGAGCACTTTTCTTAGGGCTAATTGCGATTCTTCCCTCAATCATCCAAAAGATGACCAACGTCATGACCCTTACCATTGGCGGCACGGGAATTCTGATTGTCGTTTCGGTTGTCTTAGAAACCACCAAACAACTGGAAGCGATGTTGGTTATGCGCAGCTACGAAGGCTTTTTAGAAAGATAGAAGGAGGTAAGCAAGGGTATGAATATCGTCTTTTACGGCCCTGAGGGATCAGGAAAAGGGACACAAGCAAAACTGGTTGCGGAAAAACTAGGCATACCGCATCTTGTTTCTGGTGACTTGGTCCGCAAGTATGCTCAGGAAGATAAAGGTATCGTGGGAAAAATTTGCCGGCAGTCTCTTGAGAAGGGACATTATGTAGCCGATTCAGAGATGTTCGTTCTCTGGAAACAACGATTGAAGGAACCAGATACTAAGCAAGGATGGGTCCTCGATGGATTCCCGCGTAACCTCACTCAAGCAAAGTTCTTAGAACGGAAAGTGGAAAAGTATGGACAAAAGATCGATGCAGTCTTTTTCCTAGACGTTTCTGAAAAGGAGTCGATCCGGCGCTTACTTTCAAGAGGCAGAATAAATCCCGACGGCTCAGTACACGACTCTCCGGAAAGGATTAGAGAACGCCTTAAGTTCTACTCGAAAGGAGAGTCAGCAGTAGTTCGCTATTACACTAAGAGAAAGTTATTGATAAGGATCAACGGGGAACGCTCTATTGAAAAAATCCATGCAGAAATTATCAAAATAATCGAAAAAATTGAGGCAAAGAAAACCAATGAACAACAGAACCTTAAAAAAAATTAAAGCACAGGCGATGCGGGAAGGCGGAAAAATACTTGCCCGCATCCGCCGTGAGCTTGTGGAAGCCGCGCGGCCTGGCACGAGCTTGATGGAGATAAATGATCTTGCTGAAAAATCCATTCGTGAAGCGGGAGGAACACCGTCGTTTATGTTGGTTCCCAATTATCAGTATGCAACCTGCATCAACATCAATGATGGAGTTGTACACGGGATACCGACGGCACGAAAAATTCAAGATGGGGATTTAGTAAAGATCGATGTTGGAATGTACTACCACGGATTCCATACTGATGCGGCAATTACATTTATTTCAGGAACAGTACAACCGGATGACGTCCAATTCTTGAGTGTCGGACAACAGGCTCTTAAGACAGCCATACACCATACAAAATCTGGAAACAGGATTGGACATATCTCAAAAGCTATTCAAAGGACGATAGAGGGAGAAGGGTACACCTGTATAAGATCACTTACAGGCCATGGAATTGGACAGTCACTGCATGAGCAGCCACCGATCCCATGCTTTCTTAACGAGGCGATTGAGAAAACGCCATTACTTAAAGAAGGGCAAACACTTGCGATAGAGGTCATTTATGCGAAAGGGTCTCACCAGCTCCGTCTAGAGAAAGACGGATGGACACTTGTCACAGAGGATGCTGGAAAAGCGGGTCTGTTTGAGGAAACGGTAATGGTAGGAAATAAGCATTCACTGATTCTCACAAGTTAGGCAAAATAATACCGAAACAAAAAAAATGTATCAAGAAATACCAGAAGTATGCTAAAATATCTCCTCTAGTTGGAGTTAGAGGTTTATGGGAAAGAAAGCCGAGGTAATTGAAGTCGAAGGGACAATTACACAAGCCCTGCCAAATGCCATGTTCCGTGTCCGAGTCGAATCAAGTGCAGCGGAGGTAAAAGGGAAAGATATTCTTTGTACGTTATCCGGAAAGATGAGAATATATAGAATTCGAGTCATGCCAGGAGATCAAGTGAAGGTTGAGATGACGCCCTATGATGAGACGCGCGGAAGAATCACCTTTCGTTATAAATAGTCAAAAGAACAGAAAGAGGACTCATGAAAGTTAAATCAAGCGTAAAAACTCGCTGCAATAAATGCAAAATCATCCGCCGTCGTGGAAAAGTGTATGTTATCTGTGAAAATCCACGTCATAAACAACGCCAAGGATGATGCCTAATACCCTAAACCTTTATCCTGAGCGAAGTCGAAGGACTAAACCCTAAACCCTATTTTTATGCCTCGTATCGCAGGAATAGATATACCAGAACAAAAACGAACTGAGATTGCTCTCACCTACATCTTTGGGGTAGGACGACAGAACGTGAAACAGATCCTATCAGAAGCTAGCGTCAATGCTGATAAACGGGCAAAAGACCTCACGGCCGAGGAGGTTTCCCGACTGCAAAGGGCAATAGACAAGATCAACACGGAGGGAAATTTGCGCAAGCAGATCCGTGAGAATATTGAACGCCTAAAGAGGATCGGAACGTATCGAGGTATGCGTCATAACATCGGATTGCCGGTTCGTGGTCAGCGAACGAGAACCAACGCCAGAACCAAGAGAGGAAAACGGAAAACCATTGGAGCAATGCAGAAAGAAGAGCTTGCCAGACATGAAATATCAGCCAAAGACAAAGAAGAAACAGAGAAATAGAAAAGACTAGGAAGTATAAATGGTGACTGAAACAACAAGTGGAAAAATAGCCAGGAAAGCAATGAAAATTGTTCCAAAGGGAAGAATGTACATCATTGCAACCTTCAATAACACTATTGCCACATTCACCGATAGTGAGGGAAACGTAGTATGTTGGGGTTCCACAGGAACAGTCGGTTTTTCTGGATCAAAGAAATCAACACCTTATGCAGCAACAGTAGCGATTTCAAGAGTAATGGAACAGGCTAAACAGCATGGAGTTAGAGAAATTGAGGTGTATATTAAAGGACCAGGACCTGGAAGAGATGCTGCATTACGAGTTTTGAGGGGATCTGGGTTGAAGCTATCACTAATTGCCGATGTGACTCCACTTCCCCACAATGGATCCCGCCCACGAAAAAAGAAACACAATAGATAACCAAAAAAGGTATAAAAGGAAAAATGGCAAGACATCTAGGCCCAAAAAACAAACTCGCAAGAAAGATCGGAAAAGATCTGGAGCTTACGACATCGACCCAAAAGCTCCTGCGGAGGTTAGGAATTCCTCCAGGACAACATGGCCGTCGAGGCAGGCGGAGAATATCAGACTACGCCAAGCAGCTTAGTGAAAAACAGAGAGTGAAATGGACGTACGGCGTATTGGAGAGGCAATTCCGTCGCTACTACCAAAGAGCCTTAAAGATGAAGGGTGCAACGGGAGAAGAGCTCTTACGAATCTTGGAACGCCGATTGGATAACGTAGTCTACCGATTGGGACTTACGCCCACAAGAGCCATGGCACGTCAGCTCATTACCCATGGTCACGCTCGCATTAACGGGAAGAAGGTTACAGTGCCTTCTTACTTAACGAAATCTGGAGACATCATTACGCTCTCAGATAAAGCTTTAAAAATTCCGCAAGTTGAGCTACTTGCCAAAGAGAAAAATCCGACACTTCCACACTGGCTTTCAAGAAAGGCAGTGGTTGGGAAGGTAGAGTATTTACCAAAACGAGAAGACATGAGTGCTGACATTAACGAACAATATATCGTCGAGCTCTATTCAAAATAAAATGAGATTGGGAGATATCAACGTAACGTTCTATTCATAGTTAAAAAAAAGGAGACATATGGTTACCCCATCATTTACCATCAGTCAGGAAGACAAGGATTCAAACAGCACAAAATTTATTATCGAACCCTTAGAACAAGGGTATGGCCACACCTTGGGAAATGCACTGCGGAGGGCCATGATGGACAGCCTTTCTGGTGCCGCTATTACCCAGATCAAAATCAAGGGAATTCGTCATCAATTCTCAACCCTCAAGGGAATGAGCGAGGATATTGTGGAGCTTATTCTCAATCTTAAGAAAGTTCGTGTACGCTACGAAGGTGAAGATGTACAGATCCTCCGTCTCGAAGCACAAGGCCCTGGAGAAATTAGAGCCTCACAGGTAAAAACTCCCCCAACAGTTACCATTATTAATAAAGATCAAGTGTTAGGAACCCTAGCAGATAAGAAGACGACCTTAGAAGCCGAACTCCAAGTAGAAAGGGGAGTAGGATACTCACCGGCAGAAGAAAGGAAATCAAATCAAATCGGCGTCATTCCTATTGATGCAACCTTTACGCCAGTGATCCAAGTTGCCTACCGTATCGAAGCCACTCGTGTCGGAGGACGCACAGATTTGGATAGACTGATTATGGAAGTAACAACCGATGGAACCCTGAAGCCCATCAATGCCCTCCATCAAACCGCAAAGCTTTTGGAGGCGTATTTTCACCAGGTCTACGAACCAAAGGTTAAAGAAGAGAAACCAAAAGTTGAGGACATTACCTCCGCTGAAGTTTATAAATTGACGGTAGAAGAACTTGATCTCTCAACCAGAATCGCCAATGCCCTCAGAAAAGGAGGATATAAAACGGTGGCTGACATTGTCGAAGCTTCAGAACCAAATATCGCAAAGGTGAAGAATTTAGGTGAGAAATCGGTAGAGGTGATCAGAAAAGCCTTAAAGAAGAAAGGTGTTTCTTTTAAAGAATAGCCAAGAATAGAGAATTCAGATTTACTTATACCCTAATACCTAAACCTTTATCCTGATCCGCCAGCGGGCGGATGAAAGGCTAAACCCTATTCATATGCGTCATAGAGTTTTTGGTAAGAAATTTAACAGAGACATCAAGCAGAGAAAATCGCTGTTTAAAAACCTCATCGCAAGTTTAGTCATGAATGAGGAAATTCAGACAACGGAAAGTAAGGCGAAGGCAATCAAAGGCGTAATCGATAAACTCATCGCCAATGGGAAGAAGGGAACGCTCCATGTCCGCCGCATAATCGCTGCATTTTTGCAGAACAAGCACGCGGTGAATAAAATCCTTGACGAACTGGCACCCAGGTTCAAAAACCGTATGAGCGGCTTCACCAGGATCATCCGCATCGGTGAGCGTCGTGGAGACAACGCCATGATTGTGCGCCTAGAGCTTGTTGAAAAGAAAGCCAAAGAACCAGTAAAAAAACAGGAAAAAGCCAAGGAAACCAAAACAGAAGAAAGTGTCAAAAGACAAGTAGATAACAAGGAAGGGAAGGCAAGAAAAGCGGATGATCAAAAGCCAAGTGAACCTGGAACAGCAAACAACCTAAGCACTGATTGAAAAAGAACAATATGGATCATAAAACCCACGTAACCAAAGCCCGTGAGATTCAAAGAAGTTGGCATCTTGTCGATCTTGCGGACAGGATCTTAGGCAGAGAAGCGACCAAAATTGCCAGATATCTTATTGGGAAAGAGAAACTCTACTTTACCCCCAATCTTGACTGTGGAGACTATGTGGTGGTTATTAATGCAGGGAAGATCAAAGTAACAGGGAAAAAAATGAGACAAAAAATCTATTACCGCCACTCTGGATATCCTGGCGGTTTTAAACAATTCACTTTGGAAGAAATGATAAACAAAGATCCAAAGAAAGTGATCGAACTAGCCGTACGGAATATGCTCCCAAAGAACAAACTTCGTGATCAACGAATGAAACGGTTAAAGATCTTTGATGCTGAGAACCATCCCTATCATCAGCAAGTAGACGTGCATGCAGTCAATCAAAAACAGAAGAATAACCAGAAAGATGAGTAATATGCCAGAATCAAAACACACACCAAAACCAAAAAGCAAACAGAAACTGGAGTATATTTACGCTACCGGCAGGAGGAAAACAGCAACAGCCAGAGTCCGTCTTTTTCTCAAACCAGGATCCATAGTAGTGAACGAGAAACCAATTGAGCAGTATTTCCCATTAGAGACGCAGAAACGGACATACCTAGCACCCTTTCAGATCACGGGTACGCTGGATAAATATTCTGCCAACATCAGAGTTAATGGTTCAGGAAAGGCAGGTCAGCTCGGTGCGATCGTCCACGGATTTGCCAGGGCCTTATCCCTTGCAGATCGAGAGCAATTCAGACCTTCTCTAAAGAAACACGGCTTTCTTACCCGCGATTCACGCATGAAAGAGATACGGAAATTTGGCCTCGCCCACAAAGCCAGAGCCAGAAAACAAAGTCCCAAGAGATAATAATCCAAATAACCTGCAGCCCTGAACTCAACCGCAGGTTGTAGTGTCAGGGCAAAGTCCAAAAAGATAAATAGAACTGGTTTCAAAACTCTGCAGACACCCCGGATCTTGATTTTAAAGCTTTCTTTAGTAATGAGGAGTTTGTTACGACTTGACTTCAACAAATTATTGTTCTCAGAGATGCGGCCGCACATTTAACAACAATATTTAAAGTCTAAAAGGATAAGCTCTCTGAAAACCCCCCATGACTGGAGAACTTGGCAGACAGTATCTTTCCGAATATCAGGCTAAAACCGACCCGCTACTTCAGCAGTACCTTTTAGAAAAGATCAAAGAAGCCTCGAAAATTGGAAATATCCCAGCAGAACTCTTAAAAAAATTCCTTCAAATTTCAAGACTTGGTAAGAAACTTCGTGGAGCTCTCGTGGTATTGGGATACCAAATAGTTGGTGGCCGGAACATCAAGGCAATTCTTGATACCAGCCTGTTTATCGAACTCTTCCACACCGGTGTTTTGATTCACGACGACATAATGGATCAGGATAATTATAGGCGTGGAATTCCCACACTCCACAAGCAATTCGAGGCAACGGTTAAAGGGTTAAAAGGACAAACTGCAGCTCAAAACTTTGGCCAATCTATGGCCATTAATGCCGGAGACCTCGCGATCTATCTTTCCTGGGAAAAGCTCTTGAAGGGACACTTTCC
>Ga0153916_10002103_pt1 | contig 14646 bp, 13 predicted proteins | sample Opewatmetagenome_FD_109642 | JGI IMG/M metagenome (GOLD analysis project Ga0153916, IMG submission 109642) | Freshwater wetland microbial communities from Ohio, USA - Open water 3 Core 3 Depth 4 metaG | ecosystem: Environmental > Aquatic > Freshwater > Wetlands | place: USA: Ohio, Lake Erie...
CTTTCTTGATGGCCGTTAGATTATCATGGGAGTCCGCCATTACGCCGATCATTTTGCATCCCCATCTGATTATACGGCACTTTTTGGCAACTTCAAGATATTTTAAGCAAGCACATTTGCGTGCCTTCGAGCCCATACCCCGAGCCTTCTATTGACACTCCATCCCTGATTTCTTTAATATATAGCCGTTAAAACGAAGGTTAGGCGCGTAGCTCAGTGGTAGAGCGCTTCCTTGACGCGGAAGAGGCCGTGGGTTCGATACCCTCCGCGCCTACCATAAGATTAGGAGAGCGTATTCAAGAGGACGCTAAGAGGATTGGCTTTTTTTATTTCCCGTCTGTTGAATACCAATAATTGATAATGAGTGATTCGGTTAAGATCAAGGTAGAGGCATCCCTGCTTTCTGTAAAGAAAGGGGCTAAGGTGGGGGATGCGCTTACGCAGCTCAACCTTGCCCGGAAGCCTGTCCTTGCTAAAGTGGAGGGCGAAGTTGTCGGGCTTGATTTCCCCCTCGAGAAGGAGGCTCAGGTCGAACTGATTTACGACGATTCCGACGAGGGACTGGAGATCCTGAGTCACAGCGCTTCCCACCTTCTGGCCCACGCGGTTCTTGAGCTTTTTCCCGGCACGAAGACAGGCGTTGGGCCGGCGGTCGAAAATGGCTTTTATTATGATTTTTTGCGGGAGATTCCTTTTAGCGTGCAAGACCTGGACGCTATCGAGAACAAGATGAGAGAGCTCGCCGGGCAGGATATTCCCGTCCAGAAAGTGACCTATGCCAAGGAAGAGGCATTGCGCCTTTTTCAGGATCTGGGCCAGGAGCTCAAGATAGAGCTCATCCGGGAAAAGGGGGGAGACCAGGTCACCTGCTACCGGCAGGGGAGCTTCCTTGATTTCTGCCTGGGCCCCCACGTCCCGTCAACCGGATATATCAAAAATTTCAAGCTTCTGTCTGTGTCCGGGGCTTACTGGAAGGGAGATGAGAGGGGCAAGCAGCTCCAGAGGATCTATGGAACAGCTTTTTTCAAAAGGCAGCAGCTCGAGGATTACCTGGCTGTACTCGAAGAGGCCGGCAAGAGGGACCATCGCAAGCTGGGCGTCGAGCTCGACCTCTACAGCATTAACGAGCTCCTTGGCGGCGGACTCATCCTCTGGCACCCCAGAGGCGCCCAGGTCCGGGCCGTTATCGAGGATTACTGGCGCCAGCGCCACGTGGAGGGCGGGTACGACATCCTCTTCACGCCGCACATCGGCCGGGAGTGGCTCTGGCAGACCTCGGGTCACCTCGACTTCTACAAGGACTCGATGTACTCGCCGATGGATATTGATGGGCAGAACTATTATCTCAAGCCGATGAACTGCCCTTTCCACATCTTGATCTATAAGGCACGCCTCCGCTCCTACCGGGATCTCCCGCTGCGCTGGGCCGAGCTTGGGACAGTCTACCGGTACGAGCGCAGCGGCACGCTCCACGGCCTGCTCCGCGTCCGCGGGTTTACCCAGGATGACGCCCATATCATCTGCACTCCCGATCAGATCGACGAAGAGATCCTGCGCGTTCTGGATTTCTCCATCGATATCCTGGCGGCGTTTGGGTTCGTCGACAACAGGATCGAGCTCTCCGTCCGCGACCCGAAGAATACAGCCAAGTACTGCGGCGCCGACGATATGTGGTGCCGGGCCGAGGCGTCGCTGGTCAAGGCTTTAGAGTCCCGCGGCCTGTCTTACAGGCGGATCGAGGGAGAGGCTGTCTTCTACGGCCCCAAAATAGACATCAAGGTGAAGGACGCCCTCAACCGCCTGTGGCAGTGCACAACCATCCAATTCGATTTCAACACTCCCGAACGGTTCGACATGACCTTTGTCGCTGAGGATGGCAGGGAGCACCGTCCGTACATGGTCCACCGTGCGCTCCTGGGCTCTCTGGAGCGCTTCTTGGGCATCCTGATCGAGCACTATAACGGGAATTTTCCGGTCTGGCTTGCGCCAGTCCAGGTCGGCATCCTCCCGATCGCCGAAAGACACCATGATTATGGTCTTTCCCTGGAACGAAAGTTCAAACAGAAGGGACTGAGGTCACGCCTTGACACCCGCCGGGAGAAAATCGGCTACAAAATAAGGGATGCCGAGAGCCAGAAAATCCCGCTCATCCTGGTTGTCGGGGACAAAGAAGCCGCCAACGGAACCGTTTCTTTAAGGGTCCATACCCAGGGGGACAAGGGCCCGGTCCAGGTGGATGAACTTATTGAAAAAATCATTGATTTGAATAAAAATAGGTCTTTAATATTGAGCGTTTAAAGGAGGCCAAGCATTTTTAAGAAACAGTCTTTCTATCCTGCAGCCAGGAGGGCAAAACCGCATCGGATCAATGAAATGATACGCGTCAGAGAAATCAGGGTGATCGACGAAGAAAAAAGGCAGGTCGGTATCCTGTCCGTTCCGGAGGCCATCACCCTGGCCAGGCAAAAAGGGTTCGACCTCGTAGAAATCGCGCCAGAGGCCAACCCGCCCGTCTGCCGCATCATGGATTATGGGAAATTCCTGTATGAAGAGCATAAGAAAGAACACGAGGCCAAGAGACACCAAAAGCAGGTTCAGCTGAAGGAGATCAAATTTCGGCCGAAGATCAGCATTCATGATTATGGTTTCAAGATGCGCCACGTGCAGAGGTTCTTGGAAGAAGGCAACAAGGTCAAAGTGACGATTATGATCAGAGGGAGAGAGAGGTCCAAGCCAGAACTGGCTCAGCATCTTATGGACCGCATTCTCGAGGACATCAAAGTGCACGGCCGCCAGGATGGAGAGATGAGGAAGCAGGACTGGGCTTTGTCTGCCCTGCTTGTTCCGGTCAGATCAGGAGGAAAGGATGCCAAAGCTAAAGACGCACAAGGGAGCCCAAAAGAGGTTCCGGGTAACAGCCAAGAAGAAAATCGTGCATAGCAAGGCTTACAGGAGCCACCTGCTTGCCCATAAGAATACCAAGAGGAAAAGGCAACTGGGTAAAAAAGTGGTCGTGAGCCGGGCCGATAGGGCGGCAATAAAAAAGATGCTCCCCTATGAATTTTAGCCCCGAATTATAAGGAGAAGACGATGCCCAGAGTAAAGAGAGGAACGAAACGAAGGGCCCGCAGGTCAAAGACGTTGGAGCTGGCCAAGGGTTATTGGGGAGCCAAAGGTCACAATTACCGAACGGCCAAAGAGGCCGTGGAAAAATCCCTGCTCTATGCTTACAGAGACAGGCGCAACCGCAAGAGAGATTTCCGGCGCCTTTGGATCATCCGGATCAAGGCCGCCTCTGAGATGAACGGAATGGCCTACAGCCGTTTCATGAACGGCCTGAAGAAAATGCAAATTGAGCTTGACAGAAAGGTGCTTGCCGATCTGGCTGTGAATTCTCCCCAAGCCTTCGCCTCGCTCGTCCACAAAGTCAAGGAGGCTCGAGCGACGTGAGATGAAGGATTTCGAGAAGAAAATCGAGGAGCTCAGAAAACAGTTTGAAGGGGCTCTGGCGGGGACCCGGGACAAGCGGTCGCTCGAGGATTTACGCAATGAGTTTCTGAGCCGGAAGAGGGGGCATCTTACCCTCCTTTTTGAAGAGCTCAAGAACCTGTCCCAGGAAGAGAAGCCTGCTGCGGGGAAGCTGCTCAATAATCTCAAGGTTTTTGTCCAAGATCAAATAACCTCAGCTCGTGAGCGGCTCGGCGATATCACTCTCAGACCGGAGCCTATTTCTTTGAAATCCGCTATTTCAAGACCCAGCCTTATTACTGAGCATGAGGCCGACCTGACCCTTCCCGGGAGAAAAGTGTATTGGGGGACGCCTCACCCGCTTTTTCTCTTTGAGCAGGAAATCGAGAACATTTTTCAGGCCATGGGTTTCTCTGTCGCCGATGGCCCGGAAATAGAAACGGATTATTATAATTTTGAGGCCCTGAATTTTCCGCCGCACCACCCGGCCAGGGACGACTGGGATACCTTATACATCAACGACCAGCTGCTCTTGAGGACGCACACCTCGCCCGTGCAGATCCGGGTGATGGAGAAATACAAGCCCCCGATTAGAATCATCATCCCCGGGAGAGTTTTCCGCAGAGAGGCCATCGACCCGACCCACCTGCCCCAGTTCTACCAAGTCGAAGGGCTTCTCGTCGACGAAGGAGTGACCTTCGCCCACCTCAAGGGGACGCTGGAATATTTCTTGCGCGCCCTCCTCGGCGAAAAAACCGAGATCCGTTTTCGGCCGAGTTTCTTTCCCTTCACTGAGCCATCAGCCGAAGTGGATATCGGCTGCATGGTCTGCCACGGCGGCGATACGGCCTGCCCCGTCTGTGGGGGCTCTGGCTGGAAAGAACTCCTCGGAGCCGGGATGGTTGACCCCCAAGTCTTTAAGAACGTGAACATCGACCCCGAAAAGTATACAGGCTGGGCCTTCGGGCTGGGCATCGAGCGAACGGCCATGTTCTGTTACGGGATCCAGGACATGCGGATTTTTTATGAGAATGATTTGCGTTTCACGAGGCAATTTTTCCTGAAATGAAGATCAGCTTGGAGTGGCTGAAAGAGTATCTGGACGGGGATGTCTCTGTCTCCCAGGTTGTCGATGCCCTGAACCGGATCGGCCTGATGGTCGAGGCCATGGAAGAAAAAGGAGAAGATGCCCTCCTTGATGTTGAGACCTATGCCAATCGGCCTGATACTCTCGGACACCTGGGGATGGCCAGGGAAGTGGCGGCGGGTCTGGGTTTGTCGCTGAAAGAGAAAACCTGGCCGCTTGCCGAATTGAGCCAGAAGATGTCCGAAGTTGTTGATGTTCAGATTTGGGACGAGGACCTCTGCCCCCGGTATTGCGGCATTGTCGTCAAAGGCGTAAAGGTCGGGCCCTCGCCTGCCTGGCTGGCGAAGCGGATCGAGTCGATGGGCCTGAACCCGATCAATAATATTGTCGATATCAGCAATTATGTTCTTTTCTCCACCTCCCACCCCATCCACGCCTTCGACCTGGAAAAGATCGCCGGAGCCAAGATCATCATCCGCAGAGCCAAGAAAGGGGAGACGCTTCTCTGTCTTGACGGGCAGGACCTTGCCCTCGCTCCAGACATGCTGGTCATCGCTGATGAGTTGAAACCTGTGGCTTTGGCCGGAGTCATCGGTGGACAGGACTCAGCGGTCACAGAAAAGACGAAAGACGTCTTCATCGAGAGCGCTTATTTCGACCCCGTATCGGTCCGGAAAACCCGCAAGGCGGCGGGAATCCAGACGGATGCAGCGTATCGGTTTGAAAGGGGCGCAGACATTGCCTATCCCCCCCAAGCCGCTTTGATGGCGGCCTCTCTCCTTGGCCAATTCGGAGGACGCTCCGCCAGGGACCTGGCCGATGTCTATCCGCAGCCCCGAAAAAAGAAAGAGATCATTCTCCGGCACCGCCGCGTCGTTGACCTCTTGGGCGTCGAGGTAGAGGAGACATTCATCAAAAAAACGCTCACCGACCTGGAGTTTGGCGTTGAGACGGGTCAGGGTGGAATCTGGCTGGTCAAGGTCCCTTTTTTCCGTGTGGACATCGACAGAGAGATAGATCTCATTGAGGAGATCGCCCGCTTCTTTGGCTACAAAAATATTCCCAGTGTCCTCCCGCCCCTGAAGGTCGCTGAGCCTATCCCTGATAAGAGCAAAGAGAGAATCAGCAAGCTCAGTCCGCTCCTCTTTCACCGGGGATTCAATGAAGTCATCACCTTTAGTTTTTCCGACGCCGAAAGGGAGAAAATTCTCGGCTCAGGAAGCCAGGCCGTGGAAATACGCAACCCCGTGTCGGCGAAATCTTCTCTTTTGAGGACGACTCTCCTCGGCGGCCTGATGGAAACCCTGGCCTGGAATAAGAACCGTAGCCTGGACGCCGTCCACATTTTTGAGACAGGCAAGGTCTATTCCATGGAAGGGTCCGACTGCCGGGAAAGGCTAACGCTGGGCCTCCTGAGTGCTGGGCCCCAGGATGAACCCCAGTGGCAGCAAAAACCCCAAGAGGCAGGATTCTTCTATATCAAAGGAACGTGCGAAGCTCTGATGGAACAGCTCCGGTATGAGCCCTTTTCCTTTGAGGCCGAAAGCCATCCCTTCTTTGCCTCCGGCCGCTCGTTGGCCCTGGTTTATAAGGAGGCAAGGATCGGCTGTCTCGGCCGGGTGAAGACAGGCATTTTGGACGGTTTTTCCGTCAAGCCGGAGGTTTATGCCGCCGAGATTAACCTCGAGCTCTTGTTCGGGAAACAGCCGCAGCCGTTCGCCTACGTTCCGGTGGCGAAGTTTCCCAGCGTCAGCCGTGATATTTCCCTGCTGGTTCCTCGAGATGTCGCCTATCAGGAGATCAAGACGACCATTGAAAAACTTCCCCTTCCAATCCTGGAGGAATTCCAGGTTGTCGACCTTTATTCCGGAGAATCGATCCCTCAAGACACAGTCAGCCTGTCGTTCCGCTTTAACTATCGTCATCCCCAGAGGACACTCCTGGCTGAAGAGGTAGAGAAGGCTGAACAGCAGATTCTGAATGTTTTAACCAAGACCTTTAAGGTCCAACTCAGAAAAGGAGGTAAAATTGACAATGGAACTGGAAAGAATTAAAATACTTGAAGGGAAAATCGCTCAGGTAATTGAGTACGTCAATAAGCTGACCGCAGAGAACGACAAGCTCAAACAACAGGTCAAAGAGCTGAAATCGGGGATCAAGGACCATGAGGAGCAGGCCAGGCGGACAGCCAAGATTGAGGAGGAACTGAAACGGTACGATAGCGAGAGGGATGTCATAAAAAACAAAATTGAGGCCATTATCGGCCAGATTGACAAGCTCGGCCTATGATCGACAGAATCATCGAAGTCGAAATTTACGGACAGAAATACCGGATAAAAGTCAAAGGAGAAGAGGATGAAAAATATATAAGTCATCTGACTTCATATATTGATCAGAAAATGCACGAAGTCGCGGTCAAATCCAAGTCGGCGGATATGTTGAAGATAGCCGTTCTGGCGGCCATGAATATTGCCGACGAATTTTTTCTTTGCCAGAAGAAACTGGATCAATTGAATGAAGTCATCGGACATATGGAGAGTGAAATAGGGAGTTTAGAGGCTCATCTTCCCAAAGAGGATAAAACTTACAATGATTTTGAAAAGACTCCATAAAACGACAGGATATTGGGCGAACCCTGTCATAGATGCGCTGAGGACCAGGTTTACCTGGGAGATAGGGCAGCGGCTGTCCGGGCCGGGCTCGGCAATTTAAATGTAAGCTCCTCGACCTTCCTTATTTCCTCTCCTCCGACACTCCTAAGAGGAGGTAACCAAAGTGAAGACAGCTCTTATTGTTGGACTTGCTGCGTTGTTCTTGTGGGTCGTCGGGGTCGTCGTCTATCTGATAAAAAGACGACAGGAGTCCAAAGCTCTGTTTCAAGCCCGCGAAGAGGCCAAGAATACCTTGGCCGCGGCGAAAGCGGAAGCCGAAAAGATTGCCCAGAAAGCCGCTCTGGACTCAAAAGAGAAATTCGTTAACTTCGAAGCGGAGTTCGAAAGGAAGACCCGCGAGCAGCGGAAAAAGATCAGTGAGATGGAACGAAGGCTGGTGACCAAGGAGGAAAACCTGGACCGGAGATTCCAGGCCCTGGAAAGGAGAGAGAGGGAATTTTCAGGGAAAGAGCGGCGGATCTTCCAGCGCGAAAAGGACATTGACCTCCAGGAAGAAAAGGTTGTGGGACTGATCAAGAAGCAGATGGAGGAGTTGGAGCGAATCTCAGGATTGACTCAGGAGGAGGCGAAGGGCCAGCTCATCAAAAAGATAGAAGATGAGGCGAAGCTTGAGGCCGTGCAGTCGATCAGGAGGATTGAAGAAGAAACGAGGGAGAAAGGCCAGGGTCTGGCCAGGGAAATCATCAGCCAGGCCATCCAGAGGTCTGCGGCCGAGCATGTCGTGGAGACGACGGTCTCCGTGGTCGACCTGCCCTCCGAAGACATGAAGGGCCGGATCATCGGCCGGGAAGGCCGGAACATCCGCGCCCTGGAATTGGCCACGGGAGTCGATATCATCGTTGACGACACGCCCGAGGCGGTCATTCTCTCCAGCTTTGACCCTGTCCGCCGTGAATTGGCCCGGTTGGCCATCGAGAAACTGGTGATCGACGGCCGGATCCATCCCGCCCGCATCGAGGAAATCGTCGAAACGGTCAAAGCGGAGCTGGAAGAGAAGATCAAGCAAGAGGGAGAATCCGTCATGCTCGAGCTCCGCGTCCAGAATATCCACCCTGAGCTTGTCAAGCTCCTGGGAAAGCTGAAGTACAGGACAAGCTACGGCCAGAACGTGCTCCAGCACTCCAAAGAAGTGGCCCTGCTGGCCGCTCTGATGGCCAAAGAATTGGGATTGGACACGCCGGTGGCGCTTAGAGCCGGCCTGCTTCACGACATCGGCAAAGCCGTGGACAGGGACGTCGAGGGGACGCATACAGAATTGAGTGTCGAGCTCGTCAAGCGCTATGGCGAGTCGAACGCTGTCGCCCAGGCCATTGCGTCTCATCACCGCGATGTCGATTTTCCGTCCGTCGAAGCTGTTCTTGTGCAGGCCGCTGACACCCTGTCTGCTGCCAGGCCGGGAGCGCGGCGCGAGCTTTTGGAGACGTATATCAAGCGTTTGGAAAAACTTGAGGGAATCGCCCATTCTTTCGAGGGCGTATCCAAGGCCTTTGCTTTGCAGGCGGGCAGGGAGATCCGGATCATCGTCGAAAGCCAGAAGGTCTCCGACGAGAGGGCGACTCTTGTTGCCAAGGACATCGCCCAAAAGATCAAGAACGAGCTGGATTATCCCGGACAAATCAAGGTCACGGTCATTCGCGAAATGAGGGCCGTGGAATATGCCAGATAAACTGAACTTTCTTTTTTTAGGCGATATCATCGGCCGTCCGGGCCGCGCGGCCTTGAGGAAATTTCTGCCCCTTCTTATGGACAAGTATTCGCCAGCTTTTGTCGTGGCCAACGCTGAAAACGCCGCCGGAGGGGTGGGGATCACGGAAGATGTCGGCCGGGAACTTTTGCTCTCGGTCGATGTCCTGACATCGGGCAATCATGTCTGGGATAAAAAGGAAGGCGTTGCCTACCTTGACCAAGAGCCCCGACTGATGCGGCCGGCCAATTATCCTCCTGGGAGTCCGGGGAAGGGCTCCTTCGTCCTCCAGAACAAGAACGGCTGGAAGGCGGCGGTCTTGAACCTTCAGGGACGGGTCTTCATGGAGCCCATCGATTGCCCCTTTCGAGTGGGCGCTGAAGAAGTCAGGAAGCTCCGGGTTGTGACTCCATTAATCATTGTCGATTTTCACGCCGAGGCCACGTCTGAAAAGCAGGCCCTGGGCTGGTATCTTGATGGAAAAGTCACCGCTGTGATCGGAACTCATACCCACGTCCCCACGGCAGACGAGCGCATCCTCCCGCAAGGGACGGCCTATATCACGGATGCAGGCATGGTCGGAGGATTCAATTCGGTGATCGGGATGCGCCGGGATCAGGCCCTGGCCCGCTTCCTGACGTCCAGACCCCAGCGTTTTGAGCCCGGGAAGGAAGGCTTGTTTTTCTGCGCCGTCTCCGTCGAGGTTGAGATCGCGACAGGTAAGGCTCTCAGTATCCGGCGGGAAATCTTTTCCGAGGGATAAAATGAACAGTCCCAGCCTGATGCTGTCCAATAAAATCTATACGGTTTCGGAGATCACCAAACTCGTCAAGCTGGAGCTGGAGAATGCCTTCCCCGCGCTCTGGGTGGAAGGGGAAGTCTCGAATTTCCGGAAGGCCGCATCCGGGCACCTCTACTTTACGCTCAAGGATGAACAATGCCAGCTTGCCGCGGTGATGTGGCGGAGCGACGCCCGCCAGCTGAAGTTTGAAATTAAGGATGGGCTCAAGGCTGTCTGCAGGGGACGGATAGGAGTTTATGAAGTCCGGGGACAGTATCAGCTCGTGACCGAGCTCGTTGAGCCCAAAGGCAAAGGAGCCCTGCAGCTAGCCTTTGAACAACTGAGAGAAAAGCTTAAAGCCGAAGGGCTTTTTGACCCTCAGCGCAAGAAGAAGCTCCCTCTCTTGCCGAAGAAGCTCGGCCTCGTCACTTCCCCTCGCGGCGCCGCGATCGTGGATATCCTCCGGATACTGGAGAGGCGGTTTGCCCGCCTTCATGTCCTGATCTATCCCGCCAAGGTCCAGGGCGAGGGCGCTGCCGATGAGATTGTCGAGGGCATTGACTATCTCAGCAGACAGGCGGATATCGATGTCATCATCGTCGGCCGCGGCGGCGGCTCCATCGAAGACCTCTGGGCTTTCAACGAGGAGAAGGTCGCTAGGGCCATCTTCCGCTCGCCCGTCCCCATCATCTCCGCGGTCGGCCACGAGGTCGACTTCACCATCGCGGACTTTGTGGCTGATGTCCGCGCCTCGACGCCATCGGCGGCGGCGGAGATCGTGATCCAGAAAGAAGAGGAACTCACCGGGCAAATCGAAAACCTGGAAAAAAGCCTCATCCAGACAGCGCGCTATTTTTTACAGGGATTGAAACAGCAGGTCCTTAACCTCAGCCAGCACCGGATTTTCCAGAATTTCAGGATCAAGCTCCTCAACCTCGAGCAGAGAGTCGATGAGTTAGAGGAACGGGCCAGAGATGTCTTCCGCCGCAAGAAGATGTCGTTGGCTGAGAACAGAGCCGCGGTTCATCTCTTTGAAGAAAAGATGGCCAACACGATCCGGAGTTTGATCCGCAGCCTCCTCTCCGAGTGGGAGAAGTTCTCCGTCGGATTGCACAACCTCAGCCCCTTAAATATACTGAAAAAAGGATACACCCTTTGCTGGAGGGATGACCTCCGGCTCATCCGGAGGATCGAAGAGATCGACAGAGACAAAGACGTCACCGTCTCTTTCTATAAAGGCGAGTTCACCTGCCGGGTCAAAGAGGTCGACCGGAAGATACTCCTGGAGGAGCGCCTGACAAAGGAGAAAAAATGACCAGCTTGAATTTTGAAAAAGCTTTGGCCGATTTGGAAAATATCGTTGCGAAACTGGAAAAGGGCGGTCTGTCCCTGAACGAATCCCTGGCTCTTTTCGAAAAAGGCGTGAAGCTGGCCAAGTTCCTCAGGCAGGAACTCGGAAAAGCGGAGAAGAAAGTCGAAATCCTTCTCAAGGATGAAAAGGGAGAGGTTCGTCAGGAACCGTTCAGCCCCGAGCAGCTGGAGGGGCTTCCGGCGGCCGGAGAGGAGGAAGAAGACGACGAGGATAAGGAGGAACCTCCTTTTTGACCATGCGTATTGAAGTGAGCCTGGCCGCCAAAAAAAGACTTGTCGAACGAGGACTGCGGCGCCTTTTGTCCGAGGACGATACTGTCCTCCATAAGGCCATGCGTTACGCCGTCCTCTCAGGCGGGAAAAGATTCAGGCCGCTTCTCCTCCTTTCCTCAGGGGACTGTTTTGGGGCCCGCCAGGATGTCCTTCTTCCTTTTGCCTGCGCCCTGGAGCTCATCCATAATTATTCCCTTATCCATGACGACCTGCCTTCTATGGACGACGATGATTTTCGGCGGGGAAAATCATCTTGCCATCGGGCTTTTGGGGAAAATATTGCCCTTTTGGCGGGGGATGCTCTTCTGACTTTGGCTTTTGAAACAATGGCCGGGACCGAAGTTCCCCCTGCGCTACTGTCCCAGAAACAGGAAGCCATCAAGGCCATCAGCCGCAGAGCCGGGGCCTCGGGGATGATCGGAGGCCAGGTCCTGGATGTCACTCTCAACCCTCGAAAATTAACCAGAGGGCTGGTCCAACAGCTTATTTTAAAAAAAACGGGAGCTTTGATCATTGCTGCTGTGGAAGCGGGAGCCTTGCTCGGCCGGGCCAAGCCTTCGGAAAGGCGATTGATCCTGGACTACGGAAAAAATATAGGGCTGGCCTTTCAAGTCCGCGATGACCTTCTTGACTTCGAAGGCCAGCGGAAAAGGAAAAGGCCTTTGCGGCCGGATTATGCGGCCTTTTTGGGGCCGGACAAGGCCAGAAAAAGACTGGAGGAGCTTGTCGAAAGGGCCATCGCCTCTTTAGGAGAATTCGGCCGGAAAGCGGGAGAACTCAACAATCTGGCTTCCTCGCTCCTCACCCTGAAACCTGAGGCAAGACATGGCTAAGATACTGGATGAAATCGACAGTCCCCGGGACTTGAAAAAAATCCCCCAGGAAAAACTCCCGGCGCTGGCTCATGAGGTCAGGTCCCTCATCCTTGACGTTGTCTCCAAGAACGGCGGCCATCTCGCCTCCAACCTGGGAGTGGTGGAGCTGACGATCGCCCTTCATTATGTCTTTGATTCTCCGAAGGATAAGATCATCTGGGACGTTGGTCACCAGTGCTATACCCATAAAATATTGACCGGCCGGAAAGGCCGGTTCCCAACCTTGAGGCAACACGGCGGACTCATCGGTTTCCCCGACCGCGAGGAAAGCGAGCACGATGCTTATAACACTGGGCACGCTTCGACCGCCCTTTCGGCGGCGCTTGGCATCGCTGTGGCCAGGGACAAGCGTAACGAAGCCCATGAGATCGTGGCCGTTGTCGGGGACGGAGGACTGACCGGAGGTGTCGCTTGGGAGGCCTTGAACCAAATCGGACATCTCAGGGAAAAAATGATCGTCGTGCTCAATTATAATGAAATGTCCATTTCGCCGAACGTCGGCGCCTTGTCCAAATATCTCACCTATCTTGTCTCCGGGCAGCACTATCTTCGGATCAAGGACCACGCCAAGTCGATTCTCAAATCGATCCCGGCCGTGGGGAAGCCGATGATCAAAGTCGGCCGGGCGTTCGAAGACGTGGTTAAAAAGACCTTCTTTCCCGGACTGGTTTTTGAGGAGCTCGGGATAAGGTATGTCGGGCCAGTTCAAGGGCACAGCATCTCTTCCCTGATCGAGGTCTTCAAGGACGCCAAAGCGTACGATGGTCCTGTCCTGATCCACTGTGTCACCCAAAAAGGTCGAGGCTATGAGCCGGCGCGAACGAACCCGGCAAAATTCCATGGGACGGCGCCCTTCAACCGGGCGACTGGGGAGCTTTTGAGCAATGCGACCAAGCCGACGTATTCTTCGGTGTTCGGGGAGACTCTGGTCAAGCTCGCCAGAAAGGACGAGAAAATCATCGCCATCACGGCGGCGATGCCGGAGGGAACAGGGTTGATGCATTTTGCCAGAGAGTTCCCGGACCGGTTTTATGATGTGGGCATCGCCGAGCAGCACGCCGTCAACTTCGCGGCGGGCCTGGCCCTCAGCGGGCTGAAGCCGGTCGTGGCCATTTACTCGACCTTCCTTCAGCGGGCTTATGACCAGCTCTACCACGACGTATCCTTGATGGACCTGCCGGTTGTTTTTGCTCTTGACCGCGCCGGCGTTGTCTCCGACGACGGGCCGACTCACCAGGGGCTCAACGATCTCGGCTATCTCCGGCACATGCCCCATATGATCATAATGGCTCCCAAGGACGAGAACGAATTGCAGAGGATGCTCCTCTCGGCCATCTCTTATCCCCATCCGACGGCCGTTCGCTTTCCCAAGGGCAAAGGCGTCGGCGTCCCCTTGGACGAGAATCCTCGGGCGATCCCTTTAGGCCAGAGTGAACTTCTTAAGGAAGGTAAGGACCTTGTGCTCGCCGTCGGGAGCATGGTCTACCCGGCGCTCGAGGCGGCCGAGCGGCTGGAAGGCGAGGGCATCAGCTTGGCTGTCGTCAATGTCAGGTTTGTCAAGCCCCTGGATGAAGAGGCGATTCTCCGGTTCGCTCATAACGGCAACACGATCATCACGATCGAGGAAGGAGTGACGGCAGGAGGATTCGGAAGCGCTGTCCGGGAACTCCTGGACAGAGAGGAGAGGTTCGATATCCGCTTCAAAGCCATCGGCCTCCCGCAGGAGGTCTATCCGCTCGGGAAGTCAGACCAGATCAAGCGGAGGTTGGGCCTCGATGCGGACGGTCTTGTTGCCCAAATAAGAGATTTTTTCAAGCAGATCCATTGAGCCAGGTGCCGCTTAAAAAAGACAGGGCTGATAAGGTTCTCTTGAGCCGACATCTGGCCGAGAGCCAGCAAAAAGCCCAGGCGCTCATCATGGCCGGGCTTGTCTATGCCGGCGGCCGGAAGGTCGAAAAACCGGGACAGCTCGTCGGCCTGGATCAAGATCTTTCGCTGCGGGAAGAAATGCCCTATGTCGGCCGGGGAGGATTGAAACTCGAAGAGGCGCTGGACGCCTTTTCGATAAATGTTCAAGGAGCGGTCGCTGCCGACCTGGGCTCTTCCACCGGGGGGTTTGTGGATTGCCTGCTCCAGCGAGGTGCGCGGCTTGTCTACGCCGTGGATGTCTCTGTCAGCCAGCTGGATTGGTGTCTGCGGAACGATGCCAGAGTCATCCCAGTCGAGAAAAATGCCCGCTATCTCACGGGCGAAGAATTTGCGGAAAAGCCGGAGGTCGTCACCCTCGATCTCTCCTTCATATCCGTGGTCAAGGTTCTGCCGGCGGTCAAGGAATTCCTGAGAGACGGTGTTGCATTGAGCCTGCTTAAGCCGCAGTTTGAGGTGGGAAGGGGTCAGGTGGGCAAAAAGGGGATTGTCCGAGACCCGGCCCGGCA
>Ga0153916_10002104_pt1 | contig 14640 bp, 11 predicted proteins | sample Opewatmetagenome_FD_109642 | JGI IMG/M metagenome (GOLD analysis project Ga0153916, IMG submission 109642) | Freshwater wetland microbial communities from Ohio, USA - Open water 3 Core 3 Depth 4 metaG | ecosystem: Environmental > Aquatic > Freshwater > Wetlands | place: USA: Ohio, Lake Erie...
GCATAAGCCGGATGTGCCCAGCATACTCCATTTCTCGGATGAGGGGATATTTTAACAGGCTTAATTACACTGACTCTTCCATAATCCTTAAATTCCTGGGGAGTGAGTTCACCCAGGATAAGTTCACCTCTTTCGTTGAACGCCCATACTTTTTCCCCCTGCTGGACAAAATGCACATTTGCCCACCTGCCATACGGAACTAAAACAGAGGATTCCCAAATGCGATTTCCGGTTAATAAATCAAGGCAGCGAAATTCACCGTAGCTGTCTATCCCATAAATATAATCCCCTTTTATTACCGGAGTTGAAATACAACAATGCAGTGCATCTGTATTATTTTCATTTTCACCCACACGATGCCAGATCTTTTCGGCTTCCAGTTTATGCTGGTCCAAACGAAGCAGCATGGATCCATCCCAAAAACTGCTTACAAAAAGATATGGTTTGGAATAAACCGGCGTTGCAATATTTATTATTCCTCTTTTTTGAATAAAAGGAATTTTCCAGTAAACTTCACCGGTATCGGGATTCAGTCCGGCAACATGCTCTCCCGTCCAGCAAACAAGGACATTTTTCCCTGCCTGATCAATAATAACAGGAGCTGAATAGGAAGCTTCATCCTCCAAAGCACGCCAGATTTCATCCCCGGTATATTTATTGAATGCCATAATGCAGGCATTTGGCTGGCCTCCTATCTGGACTATGACCAGATTTTTCTCAATAATAGGAGAAGAAGCTAAACCCCAGACAGGTATCCGGCTGGAATATTCCTCCAAAGTATTGTGCTGCCAGATAACATCTCCTGATATAGCATTAAAGCAAAACAGATGTCCCATTGTGCCGAATGAATAAGCCATATTTTCATTTATAAGGACTGAAGCTCTCGGGCCTAAAGGATATCCTACCGCATAATATTCACATGGGTATTCATATGTCCATAAGGATTTGCCGGATAAAGCATCGAAACAATGTACCCTTTCAGAAGGCAATGGTTCTTTGATATAATCCATTACATAGACCCGTTTATCAGAGACAGTTGGCCCGGAATATCCAGGACCTACAGGTGCATTCCATATTTCTTTAATATTATCCGGTTTTAATGAATCCATCGATATTTTTTCATGCCATATGCCATCCCGTCCAGGCCCTCTCCATTGAGGCCAATCTGTTATGTTGCTCTGGTTCTGACTGTTGCAGAAAATACAGCTGATTAGCAATATGACAAAAATGGACATGTTCCCAGGTCTGATCATAATTATTCTTCTTGCTAAACTTCATCATTTAAACACCACAGTAATGATTGAATGAGTAAGACTTTTGGTCGTTATTGCATTATTCTCAACCCATATCTTAAAATCCATATTTTTATTTGTCATGTTCAATGCAACCACCACAATTGTACCGTCCGGATTAGAAAATGCAGTGGCCAGCAAATCGTCGTTATTTGAAGAGCATATTATCCTTTTTGCTCCTGGCTGGATGAATTTCGAAAAATGGCCGATATAATAAAATGAATTCATATAATGGATACTTCCATTCCTGGTATCTCCAATGACAGGGGCAAAACAAAAATTTGATACGTGATTGGGGCCTCCCGTTTCATCCAGGATAATATTCCAGTCCACCCATCCGACAAGGGAATTATTTAAATCATGAAGGATTGATTCCCCGTATCTTTCTCCCCAGTGCCATACTTCAAGACTGTCAATATTAAACGGATATACACAACCTTCCGTAAACAATATTTTCTTGTCAGGATACGCATCATTTACAAGCCGTACATTTTCAAAATGGTCTCCTGTATACCAATGTATAGCTGTACCCCAGACATATTTTGAAGCTTCCGGGTCATCATATACTGCTTTAGCCCGCTGATACATAATTCCGCGGTTATGATCCCAGATCATCAATTTCAGGTCAGTAAGTCCCGCCTTTTCAAGTGTCGGGCCAAGGTATTTCTTTACAAAATCCCGCTCTTCTTCAGCAGTATAAATGCATGATTCCCATGTTTGTGTTGCCATCGGTTCATTCTGGACAGTTATACCCCACATGGGTATTCCTTCTTTTTCATATTCCCTGATAAATCTCACAAAATAATCAGCCCAGCTCTGATAATATACCGGCTGTAATTTACCACCATGTAACATGTCGTTATTGGTTTTCATCCATGCCGGTGGACTCCAGGGTGAAGCAAACATTTTAAAATTATTTTTTGATTTTTCAATAGCTGATTTGATAAATGGTATCTTATATTTACGGTCATGATCAATGTTGAAATGTTCAAGGCTGGAATCACCGTCTAACTCAGTATAAGCGTAACTATCACTTGAAAAGTCACAGCTGTTGATATTCGTCCGGCATAAATTATATCCGATCCCGTTTTCAGGATCAAAATATGCAGTGAGGATTTCATCCTGTTTCTCCTTAGGTAGCTTGTAAAATGTCTCTGCAGACGCATCTGTCAGCGCTCCTCCGAATCCTTCAATGACCTGGAAGGTCTTACCAGGATCAAGCATAATGGTAGGAAAGTGCTCATCAGGTTGAATCAACTCATCAAATTCAAGATCGCCAATCTTTGATAAACGATAAGAAGTTCCTTCCGCTGTAATAAATTGTTCTGCAACCTTTAACTGAAGCTGAACTTTTGGTTGAACATCTTTATTTGTGCAGGCAATTACCATCAGCAGGGAAAGAGTGATTATCACACAGATAATAATGCCGTTTAATGCCGGATTTTTGTGGATTTTAAATGAAGTTGCCATTGTATTGGTTATTTTTGGTTTTATTTTAGTGTTAGGTCGATATAAACTTACATAAAATATATATGAAAAAAATTACATTTTTCTCTTTGCTGTTTTTAATAGCAATTCTTTATAGCTGTACGTCCGGGAAAATTAAATACCGCAAAATTTCTGCGGATGATTATATGGACAAGGTCAAAGCCGGGTGGATAGGACAAATGGTCGGTGTTGGACTGGGTGGCCCCACTGAATTCAATTGGGAAGGAGAAATTATACCTGAAGACAAGATACCTGTGTGGAAACCAGAAATGGTGAACCAGTTCCATCAGGATGATATTTACGTGGAAATGACCTTCCTCAGAACACTTGAAAAGTACGGATTTGATGTGTCCATACGTCAGGCAGGTATTGATTTTGCCAACAGTCAGTATGCACTCTGGCATGCCAACAAGGCCGGACGTGATAATCTCAGAAATGGCATTGCTCCTCCCGCATCCGGACATCCTGCATATAACAGTCATGCCGATGATATTGATTATCAGATTGAGGCAGATTATGCCGGCCTTATTTCTCCAGGAATGCCTAACGTAGCTGTTGAACTCAGCGAAATATTTGGCAGGCTTATGAACTATGGAGACGGATTATACGGTGGACAATTTGTTGCCGGTATGTATGCTGAGGCTTTCTTTGAGGATGATATGGAAAAAATTGTAAAGGCAGGATTAAAATGCATTCCTGAAGGGAGCCAGTATCATGAATGCATCAGCGATGTCCTTAAATGGTACAGGGAAAATCCTGATGACTGGGAAAAGACGTGGGGACTTGTCAATGAAAAATATCATCTCAGTTCGGAATATCGGAAATTTTCCTGCAGCGGGCCCGAAGATTCTTTCAATATAGATGCAAAGATTAACGGCGCATATATAGTCATGGGAATGCTTTATGGTAATGGTGATATAAAAAAAACCATTGCCATTTCAACACGGTGCGGTCAGGATTCAGATTGTAACCCGGCTAATTCCGGGGGCATTCTTTTTACTACCATCGGTTTTGAAAATCTTCCCGCTGAATATAAAAGCGCCCTGGACTATAATACCAAATTTTCATATACTGATTATAACGTTAGTGAACTGATCAATGTCTGTGCAAAACTTGTGCGGGATGTAGTCGTCAGAAGCGGTGGCAAAATTGAAACCGATAAAAATGGAAAGGAATATTTTCTGATCCCCGTTGAAGAGCCCATTCGCGGTATCCTGGAGCAATGCTGGAATGCTGCATCGATTACAGATGACATCCATTTTACTGATGAAGAAATGGCTGAGATAAAGTTTAAATCTATACCTCCTGAAGCGCATATTAATATATGGAAGGTATCGGGATCGTATTCCAGGGAAGGATCAAATGTTCTTCAGTTATTCGATATTGTTTTCCCACCTGAAAAAGATATGCGGAACGGTGAATGGAAAGATATGCCATTCGGGGACGGTTACAGCAAATGGACTGCAGAGCTCAGCAAAATACTTGAAGGGGAAAATGTTGTCGGATATCTAAAGACCAATATATGGTCTGAACTTGAACGTGACGCTGAGGTTTACCTCGGAAGCGACGATGGTATTAAGGTGTGGCTGAACGGTCAGCTGGTTCATAAGAATAATATTCAGAGAGGTTTTATGGCTGGCGAAGATTCTTTTCCGATAAAACTCAAGAAAGGATGGAACACCTGCCTGTTGAAAGTCACTCAGGGAACTGGTGGCTGGGAAGTGGCTATGGCAATATGTGATTTGAATGGGAAGCCTTTGGAAGGGCTGAAATACAAGACAGAATAGTTCTCGGTTTTTGGGTCTCAGTCTCAACAATTCATCAATGAAATACCCTGGGCTTTTTAGAAGATTATATAATCAGTCTGAATTTCAGGGTAATCTGAAAGGAAAGAATTACTTTGAAGGATGGTATCTTAAGCATGTTTCTTCTGATTTGTCCCATTCCATTGCTTTTATACCAGGCATCTCATTATCAAAAGATCAACACAGTTTTATTCAGGTGCTCAATGGATTAACAGGTGAATCTTTTTATCTCCGCTATGATTTAAAAAAATTCTATTTTGAACCTGGTAAATTTGCTATCAGGATAGGAAAATCATTTTTTTCGGATCATTTTTCTGAAATTGAAATTCTCAGTGAAACCATTAATGTATCCGGAAAAATCGAATACGTTGATATCTACCCATATCCCAGAACTCTTATAAATCCCGGAATTATGGGCTGGTATTCATTTGTTCCTTTCATGGAATGCAAGCATGCTGTGGTATCCACAACCCATCGCCTTAAGGGAACACTTGAAATAAATGGGCTAACCATAGACTTTGGCAACGGTAAAGGATATATTGAAAAGGACTGGGGAACTTCTTTTCCTGAATCATGGATATGGATCCAGTGTAATCATTTTAACAATGATGATGCTTCATTCATGTTTTCATTAGCAAAAATTCCATGGAGGGGTAAATACTTCATTGGGTTCCTGGGCTTTCTACAGAATGGGGATCACTTCTACACGTTTGCAACACATAATCGTTCCAAAATAACAAATCTTGAACAAACCGGCAACAAACTTGAGATTGGAATACTGAACAAAGATTTCACAATAAGTGCAGCTATCAGTGTAAATCAATTCATTGAGCTGAAAGCCCCCAGACTTGGAATAATGGATCGTTATATGAAAGAAAGCGTAGATTCAGACCTGGAGATCATAATGAAAGACAGAAAAGAGAATATGATCCATGAACTTAAAGGCAGAAGGGCCGGATTGGAGATTACAGGGGATATTGATACTTTGAAAGAGGTAATAAGAACGGGATAGCGGTGCATTCAAGAAAATAAAATTGTCCGCCTATTATTAATATTTAAAAATCAAGCTCATTTTGCTTTTTTGTTTAGCTATTTGAAAATTTGACTTTGTAAATAAACTTTAATAACTTGTCAGTTAATTTAATAATCTGATAAGTCATATACTGCATTTTTGCAGTTTATCTAACTGGAAATATTACACACTACTTTTTAAAGTGTAGTAAAAATTAAGCAGAAATGACTCAGACCATCCTTTTCAGTGCTACGGAACTACTTTAATATTGCCTTTCGGAACCTCTGGAAGCAGAAAGTTTTATCGTTGATTAACGTGCTTGGACTTGCCCTAGGTATCGCCGCTTCAATTATTATCATCCAATATGTAAGCTTCGAACTTAACTACGATCGCTTTCATGAAAATGCAGATAGGACTTTCAGGCTTACAATTAAATTTATAAAACAGGGTAGTTCTTTTACTAATTCAGCCGCCCTGGCAAATGGATATGGCCCTGAATTTAAAAGACAATTTCCTGAGATTGAAGATCAGATGAGGATATACAGGCATACTGACAATTATACTATAACTACAGATCCCGATAATATTCAGACTAATAAATTTTCTGAATCCAGGGTTTATTATACGGATTCTTCTTTCTTTTATTTTTTTTCATTTCCTCTTATTAAAGGAAATACCGCAACTGTTCTTGCAGAAACAAACTCAGCAGTGATCTCTGAATTTATAGCAGAAAAGTATTACGGGAAAGATTGGCGTAAAATGCCTGATCTATTGGATAAATCTATCATCGTCGACAGCAAGGATGATCATGGAGCAATGCCTTTCAAAATAACCGGAGTTTTTGCTTCTATGCCTAATTCCCATTTTCAACCCGATATTCTTTTATCATATCGCACACTCATACAAAAGATTGATCCATTTTATAATGTCGATTTCAGACCATCTTGGTTTGTCTTTTACACTTATTTGCAGATACGTCCCAATAGCAGTACCATGGATGTAATTGAGAAGATACGGGAATATTTCAAACGTGAATGGGCACGTGCAGCAGAAAGTGGAATAACATGGGATATTCAATTACAGCCCATGAAGGATATTTATTTTCATTCCCATTACCCGGATGAATTGCAGGCATCCGGTAATCCAAACCTTATTTATTTTTTGATTATTATTGCCGCCTTCATCCTGGTAGTAGCCTGGTTTAATTATATCAATCTGGCCATAGTCCAGGCGATAAAAAGAACCCGTGATACAGGTATCCGGAAAACCATGGGGGCAAGCAGATCTCAGCTAATCTGGCAAAATCTTGTAGAATCCTTTCTAATGAACATTATTTGCATAATAATTGCCCTGGTATTCATTCAATGTTCAGGATCTATTTTCAGAGGCATAACTTCTAAAGCTTTTATTCCTGATAAATTCGGATTAATATTCTGGTTCAACGGACAACCCAGTGTTTTGTATTTCATATTGGTCATTACTGGTATCTTATTATTAAGCACAATCATATCCGGTTTATACCCGGCTATGTTCCTCTCCAGGTTTAAAACGGCATATATGCTGAAAGGCTGGGATACTTTAGCTAAACTACATAAACTCAATATACGGACAATCCTGGTGACTGTCCAGTTTATGATCGCGGCTATCATGATGATGGGAACTTTTGTAGTATATCAGCAATTAATATTTATGCTCAGGGAAAAACCTGGTTTTGACAATGAACAGGTATTAATTTTCAGGCTCCTTGGATTGAACAGGCCTGACAATCAAATAGCCAGTAATTCAATTTTTCTTAAAAGCGAGATCCAAAAACTACCATTGGTTGAAGATGTAACTACCTCCTCTTCAATACCCGGAAAAGCTATTAACTCAGAACATTTTATTTGGGGGGAGAATGAAATTCCTATCAAAACGAAAACAATACATGTGGATGAGAATTTCTTTCATTTCTATAATCTTGAATTTCTGGCCGGGCGACAATTTCCCCCAAATGCAATCACCGACACAGCTATTACCCAGTATGTTGTAATAATCAATGAAGCCCTTATGCAAAAATTGGGTTATAAAAAACCGGAAGATGCTATAGGACAAAAGTTCTCATGGCCACCAAGGGAAATTTTGGGTGTGATAAAAAACTATCATCACGGTTCTTTTCATAATGATTACATTCCCATTGATTTTTCACCGGAAGGAGATGTGTGGTTTCACTCAAGATTGGGGCATCTGTTATTTCCCGATGCTTACACGATATTTTCAATTAAACTGAAGACTTCCGGAGAAAATCATACTGAAATTTCCAATGCCATTCAAAAAATATCCAGCCTATTCAAGACAACATTCCCGGATATGCTAAGCGAATATTATTTCCTCGATGAGTTTTATAATCGTCAGTATGTCAAAGATATCTCCTACAGCAAATTAATAACGATTTTTTCCTTATTGGCCATATTCATCTCATGCTTTGGATTGTTTGGTTTATCGTTGTTTATGATCCGGCAACGAACTAAAGAGATTGGTATTCGAAAAGCACTTGGTGCTTCCACTGAAAGCCTGTTCAATCTGCTTTCAAAAAAATATCTGAGCCTGGTTCTGATCGCCAGTATCCTGTCAATCCCCATTGCCTGGTGGGGACTGAAACAGTGGCTTCAGCAATATGCATTCCGGATTGATCTTCATTGGTGGTATTTTGTATTGCCGATCTTGCTCACTTTGCTGATTGCATTGATATCAGTTGGCTACCAGACTATTAAAGCCACATTAGCTAATCCGGTTGAAGCATTAAGATATGAATGATACCCAATTATTATAGACCTGTTATGAAAGAAATGCTTTCTGAAATACTAGAGATATCCGAAAGAGCCTGGTATTGTTATGAAAACAGCAGGAATATCAGTCTGCCTCCAGGCGTACCCTTTTTAGGTATGGGATCTTCTTATTTTGCTGCATTAATTTTGAAATATTGCGGTATCGAAATTTATCCGGAGATCGCATCAGAATACTTCAACTATATATCTCAAGGGAAAATTAATCCGATGGGGGTTCTTATTTCCCAATCAGGAGAAAGTTCCGAAACGCTCTGGTGCAGGGAACTTTTTCAGAAAATCATTGCCATAACAAATGAAGCTGAAAGTTCATTGGCCAAATCACCAAATATTAAAGAATTAATCATGCTTAATGCAGGCAGGGAAGATTATTCTTCAACAAAAACTTACATTAATACCCTTGTCGTACTTTATAATGGATTTAAAATTGATATCAGGCATGCCCTGGAAAATCTGGATGCCAAACTTGAGATGTACCGTGAATGGGGAGAAAAAACCGCCATTGAACTTGGTGAATATATCGGGAAGGAAAAAATTAATGGGATCTCATTTATTGGAAGCGGACCAAATATTGCTACTGCATACCAGGCAGCACTTACTTTTAGTGAAACAACAAAAATGCCAGCAGCAGGACTTCCACTTTCACAATACGATCATGGACCAAAAGAATCATCGCCAGGAAGCATAGTATTTCTGATCCAGTCAGAGGGCACTTCATTTAAAAGAGCCAACCAGCTTACTGAAACATTATCATATGCCGGAGCACAGGTTATTCCTGTAGAGGAATTATCTCTTCCTGAAATTTTATCGCCGTTTTCTACCATTGTCAGGATTAATTTTTTATCCTTCTATCTTGCTAAAGAACTAGGCATTAAACGTACTTTTGACGTTGGCAGGAAAATTACAAGGGTGGAATAAGCATCATTATATATTAATCCGAATTCGATTATATTTATTCAATTGAATTTATAGTTAAATGTAATCTTTCAATTATGTCACGTTTTTGTAAAATTATTGCGCTGATCAGTCTTTTTCTGATAACCCTGCAACCCGGATATTCACAGAAAAAGCTTCTCACATACAAACAGGCATTTGAAAGGGATGAACCACGATTAATCCAGTCCCTTACTTCACCTTTTGTGTGGCTTGACGATAATTATTACCTGGTCCGGAAACGGTCAGAAAACAAACCTGTCTTTATGAAAGTCAATGCTATATCCGGGGAAGAGAGTCTGTATGTTGATTTCTCTCCATATAAAAAATATCTGCCTGAGGATTTTGATATGGCCGGAATACCATCGCATACAGCAGATTATAAAAAATTTATTTTCTCAAAGGATAACGACCTGTATCTATTTAATTCACTGAATAATGAGTTTAAACTACTTACTGATAATTCATCTGAAGAAAAAAATCCAACCTTTTCTCCTGATGAAAATAAAATTGCGTTCACACGTGATAACGACATTTATGTAATTGATCTCATCACCAGCACAGAAACAAGACTAACTTATGATGGAGATGAGTTAATTTACAATGGCTGGGCGTCGTGGGTGTACTATGAAGAAATACTGCGACGATCTTCACGGTATCGAGCATTCTGGTGGTCACCAAACAGCAAAATGATCGCTTATCTTAGGTTTGATGATTCACCGGTACCTGAGTTCCCTCTCTTCAGAGCTGATGGAATCCATGGTGAACTGGAAAAAACACGGTATCCAAAACCCGGCGATCCAAATCCGCTGGTCAAGCTGGGTGTGATAGATCTGGAATCCGGAAAAACTGCATGGCTTGATGATACACAAAAAGACGATCATTATACTGCCTGGCCATTCTGGTCTCCGGATTCCAAAATACTTGTATTTCAGTCATTAAACCGCGACCAGAATGATATCAGGTTTTTGGCCGCCGATCCATTCTCAGGAAAAATAAGAGAAATATATCATGAACATCAGGATAGCTGGGTGGATTTCTTTGAAGATGTATATGTATTTAAGGATGGCAGCGGTTTTCTTCTGAGAAGTAACAAATCAGGCTGGAGAAATCTGTATTATTACAGTTTTGATGGCGATCTGATCAGTCAGGTGACTTCATTTGACTGGCAGGTAAATTCCATTGAGCAAGTTAATGAAAAGACAAAAGCGGTTTATTTTCTGGGAACAGGTGGGATCTCAACAGAAACGAATCTGTTCAGTATTAAACTGAGCGGTAAAGGTCTGAAAAAACTTACTTCTGCCCCGGGAACTCACCAAACGTTGTTTTCAACAGGCGGAAAACTGATTTATGATATATACAGTGATATCAGGACACCCGAAAAACATGAAATTTACAATGAAGCTGGTAAATCCGTCCGGTTTGTGAATAGTTCAAAACTTCCGGTCATGGATGAATACGATTTCGGTAAATCAGAGCTATTCACTATACCGACAAAAGACGGATATGATCTGCCAGCTTCCTGGATCCTGCCGCCAGATTTTGATGGGAATAAAAAGTACCCGGTAATCATCAATATATATGGTGGTCCCGAGCGCCAGGAAGTAGCAAATCGTTATCCAATGATGTTGAGCAGTTATTATTATGCACAGAATGGAATCATTGTGATTTCAGTTGATCATCGTGGTTCAGGTAATTTTGGAAAAAATGGGAGCAACCTGATGTACCGCAATCTTGGAAAATGGGAAATGAACGATTATATTGAAGCCGTTAAATGGCTGAAAACCAAACCGTTTATCGATGGAAATAAAATCGGGATTACCGGTGGAAGTTACGGTGGATATACGACCTGCATGGCACTAACATATGGAGCGGATTATTTTAATTGTGGCATCGCAAATTATTCCGTCACTGACTGGAAATTATATGACAACGTGTATACTGAAAGGTATATGGACACACCCGATCAAAATCCGGAAGGATATGAATTTGGATCTGCATTAACTCATGCTGACAATTATAAAGGGAAATTGCTAATTACTCACGGAACCATGGATGATAATGTCCATATGCAAAACACGATTCAGCTTATTGATCAACTCCAGGATCTGGGCAAAGAGTTTGAGATGATGCTGTATCCTGGTGAAAGACATGGCTGGGGAGGCCTGAAAAGCGACCATCTCTCAAAACTGACAATAAAGTTCTGGTTTAAAAATCTATTGGAGAAAGAATTTCTCGAAGAAGAATAAATCCAATTAAAGAGATTTAAGCTATATGAATTTTATAAGTCTTCTTCTTTTTCTAATTGCTGCTTATCTCCTTGGCAGCCTTAATCCGGCTATTATCATTACGAAGCTGGTAAAAGGTGTTGATATCAGAACACTTGGCACTCATAATCCCGGAACATCAAATGTCAGAAGGAACCTTGGGTTGGGTTGGGGGATCCTCGTTCTGGTTCTTGATATCGCCAAAGGACTTATCACTGTAATTCTGGCAAAACAAATTTGTTTCCCGGAAAATAATTTATTTCATTTTTCAGCACTGGTTCTTATAAGTATGGCGGTTATCGCTGGCCACTGCAAACCTTTATGGTATAATTTCCGGGGTGGAGGTGGCATTGCCACATCAATAGGTATCCTGCTTTATTTTATTCCCGTTGAATTTTTTATTTCAATGTTACTTGGATTCATCTCATCACAAATATTCTTCAGCAGAAAAAAATATTCTATAACACAGATAACCCCAATGATTTTTGTACCCTTGACACCAGTTATCACATTTTTATCCAGCCTGTTAAAACCAGTAAAAGTATTTGGCAATGTGACATTTGGTGGTTATCCATGGTATGTGGTCACGGGTATTTTAGCAATTTCACTATTGATTTTCTTACTTAACCTGGGATTCGTGACAAGAAGAATCTCAAAAGATGATACAACTCATAATGATTGATATTATTAAATGCAGGTAAGTAATCTGCAAACTGGAATCTGAATGGATTATATCATACTTATACTAATCCTCTCACTCCTTGTAATTGTTATAATTGCCACAAGAAGTCTTGTTACAACAGCTCTGGTCCTGTTAAGCTTTTTATCGATTCTGCTGCCTATCCGGTTTGGTACAGATCTGGTGATTCTTATTTTTTCTGGTGCGTTCATAGTCTGTTTTGTTTTAGTATTGTTTCACGCATTTAAATCCGGATTTTTCGATTTTATGGCTGGAAGGGATATCAGAAAATGGAGGATATTTGCAAGACCTTTTGCTCTGCTGTTCATTCCAATAGATATTTTTATTGGTCATCGTTTTCTCATCATTTTATTAGGCTACCTTGCTCTTGTCATAATAAGTCTGGATCTTTACCGGATAATTTCAAAAAAACAATTATCCAAAATCTTTAAACAAAAAGAAGCCAGGCATTTTTCTTCAATGACAGGATTCCTGGTCTCGGTATTTATCGTTTTCCTGCTCTTCCCGCCACAGATCGCTTATTTATGCCTTGTATTTATCCTTTTCGGGGATTTACTTGGTAAAATCATAGGTATTAAATACGGAAAGACGCATTTGATTCATGAACGTACACTTGAAGGATCAATGGGATTTCTTGCGGGATGTATTTATTCAGGCACCGCTCTTTATGCTATTTTTAATTTTAACCTGGTCTGGTTAATTGTCGGTTCTATTGTTGCCACACTCACGGAATTATTTTCCTGGAAAATCGATGATAATTTCAGTGTTGGAATTATAACAGGCTGTGTGCTGATCTGTCTGAAATATTTTTTCGGAATCTAAGCACAATAAACACGGAATACAGATTTGATACTTATCAAATGTTTTGGATTTATACCAGAAAGATGCCAGAAATTTTGTATATTGTTAACCCTATTTTATAGGGTGAAATACTAACTGTTTATCATGACTGTTCAATTATCCCCTCATGTTAACAAGTACCTGAATGACTTCAAACCTTCCAAAAAGGATATTGCCAGTCTGATTATCAATATAGCTCTTGAATTAAATCCTGAATTTGATTGTGAGATTGTATGGGATCAGATCACTTTCACTCTAAATCAGAACTGGCATCATTGGATATTTGCAGTTTCTGAATCAAGACAGGGAGTAACAGTAAGTTTTCATAAAGGAGCCCTCCTGAGAGATCCCAGGAAAATTTTAAAAGCTACAGGATCACACCTGAAAACCATCAAATATGAGTACAGGGAAATGCTCGATCCTGCTTACCTGAGAAGGCTTATCAATGAAGCTGTTGAAAAACAGACAGAGCTTTAAAATGGTTTTATTTATGCCTTATTATTAAAATAGAGAGTAGTCAAAGAAAAAATAAATAAAACCGAAAACAAATAGAACGGCAACCATATTATTCCATAGACACTTCCCGGCAAATTGTTGAATGTAATGATAAAGTAAATTAACATTACTACAATTGAAATCAGTAGAGTGGCTAGTCCTGCTCTCGAAATATCTTTCCATTGTTTTTCATCATACCAGTCCGATAATCTTTCCCCTAACTTAATCAGTACCCAGTAGCTGACAATTAAAGCATAAGGCAGTAATAGCAGGATGAAAGTGATCATCCCGAAAAATTTTACACGCATTGCATAGTATTTTGCATTGAAAATCAAGTTTATAAAAATCCATGTAAGACCGAGTAATCCGCATACAATGCCAACAAAATGAGCCACTCTAAATACTAGGTCATCCTTTTTTACAGGTTTTACTTCTTTATTTAATTTCAGATTGCGAAAAGTTGATAAAATGAAGATAAACATCATAATAAAGAAAGCCGCATTAATAATAAGGAATATATATAATAATATCCATTCGCCGCTAGTATTATTAAAACCTGCCTCATATTCCTTGCCTATATCAAACAGTATGGTTATAGTACTGAAAACAGACAGGAAAGAAATGATACCTAAAACCAGAAACATAATATTGAAAACATTGATTTTTCTAAACCACTGAAGGTGGAAAATATAAGTCAGGAAAACAGAAATATGACATAAAAAAAACGCTAGGCAGCCGATGTAGATAAAATCAGCAGGTTTTTCAAGATTCCCAAGCGGTTCAAGGTTAATAATCAGAGGTTTCAGTAATTCATACATAATATAATTGAATATCAACCAGCCTGCTGAGACAAGGGTCAGAATAAGGCTGATTATACTGCTAATTTTCAATCTCTTTTCCATGGATTTCGGATTAAATTACATATGTGTCAACTCTTTTTGAAATCTTCTGACAAATAGAAAATATCCTCTACTTTGCAATTAAAA
>Ga0153916_10002105_pt1 | contig 14639 bp, 15 predicted proteins | sample Opewatmetagenome_FD_109642 | JGI IMG/M metagenome (GOLD analysis project Ga0153916, IMG submission 109642) | Freshwater wetland microbial communities from Ohio, USA - Open water 3 Core 3 Depth 4 metaG | ecosystem: Environmental > Aquatic > Freshwater > Wetlands | place: USA: Ohio, Lake Erie...
CCCTCCTGGGTGTGTGACGTGTGCGGAAAGCGCGAGTACGATATGCATGCTGTGAGCTGGCTTAACATGTTGCTGAGCCCCACCACAGGTCGCAAACCTCGCACACGCCGGCGGAACCTGCCGGGCAGTGTCGATCGGCCCCAACCACATAACTAAAAAGTGAATGGAGCAAGCTGATGGTCTCACCGATCCCTAACCGCCTCATCCCAGCCGAAATATTGACCAGCAGCCACTACATCTTCGGACAGATCAAGGTCATCCAAAGCGGTCTGTTGGGGATGCTGACGGATACGACAAGCTCGATCATAGAGGTGAATGAGGCCAGCATCGCCCCCATACAGAAGCCTTCCAATGTGATCAATTACGCCTCCCAGTTATACATGGTGCGCTCTGAAATAGCGGCAGTAAGCTTAAATAAGCGTGACTATATGGGTTTGCAAGGGGTGATGAAAGGCGGGTACCAGCGCCTGATCCCGTACCCGGTCCAAATCACCACCCGCACCTACGATATCAATGGGACTCTCGAATGGTCCGGGCGGTTCGAATTCTCGGCCTTGATTACCGAAGGCACGAGTAACTTTTTCATCCTCTACGATGCCACTATGACCGCGCCGCTTTATCCGGAGCTAAAGATCGAGGCGCCCATCATCTTGGTCAACCGCAGTTTCCTGGAATCGCTGATCGTAAACCGAAAATCACCCGCCAGCCAGCCGCAGTAGATTTATTTATCCGGTAGGATAAAATCACGTGCCAGCAGCAAGGCTGCCAGGCTTTTTCCATCCTGTAGCTCGCCGTTGAGCGCCAATTGATAGGCACGCTCCACCGGCACGCGCTCGAGGGTGATTAATTCGTCTTCATCACGCGGCAGGGGGCTCAGGCGCAGGTCAGTGGCTAAAAAGACGGACATATACTCGGTGGAATAACCTGGTGCGAGATAGAACTCGCCCAATTTGACCATTTTTCCAGCAGCATATCCCGTCTCTTCGCGTATCTCGCGCAAGGCACAGGCTTCGGGTGGCTCACCTTCATCGAGGGTGCCGGCGGGCATCTCGAGCAGCTCCTTGCCCGCCGCGTGCCTGTATTGGCGCACAAATAAAATCTGTCCATCTGCGTCCAGGGGCAAAATGGTAACCGCTCCGGGGTGCTCAATGATATCCAGCCTGGCTATAATTTCGTTGGGGAGGCGGACCTGGTCACGCCGCACACTGAAGGCATGACCCTGGTATACGATTTGGCGCGAAATCACTTCGATGGTCATTTTGCTCCTTAAAATTTACGAAGGTTTAAACTGTTCTCACCGTCTAAACCTTCGTTGGGATCAGTAGTTAATTCAGGGGATGACTAACTCGGTACCGGGGGTCAGGTCGGGTGAACTCAGGCCGTTCTGCTGCATGATCAGCTCGGGAGAGACGTCACCGAAGGAGCAGGCGATCGAGCCAAGCGAATCCCCGTCTTGAACCGTGTAGGTGGTGGGGTGATCCTGCAAACGACGTTCTCCTTCGAATGGGTCGCCAGTTTGAGGGATCTGTAATTCGAGCCCCGGGCCGACCAACGTATCGGGGGCGAGGTTGTTGAGCTCGAGCAGCTCAGATACGTTCACGTCAAACCGCCGGGCGATGCAGAACACATATTCGCCATCCTGGAGGGTGTAGGTCGCCGGTATGCTGCCCTGGGTGGGTTGGACATACACGATGGGGGTGGAAGTGGCAGCTGGCTCGGTTGGAACGACCGGAATATCAGTCGGTAAAGGATAGACAACAGGTTCGGTGGGAGCTTGTGTTTCGACCGGAGGTTGAGTAGGTACCACCTCGCCAGGTCTCGCCTGGGCGGTCTGTGTGGCCAAGGCTCCCACGTCGATCGGGCTGGTTTGCTCGGTCTCACCCGGGAGGGGGAACTCCTCACCACTCTGGCCCGTTTGAGGGCCTTTGGATGCAGGCAGCTTGCAGGAGGCCAGCACCAGCGCCAGCAAACCAAGCAGCATGAGCATCACGGTAATTCGTAAAGTGCGCTTGAGGTTCATAATGATCCCTTCTCCTTCACCCGCTCACCCTAAGTACCGGGGAAACAGCAAAATTGTGCATATCGAAGGTTTGACAAAGTGATACTAGCATAATCCCAATCTAGCGTCAAGCTTATCATCAGCGCTTCCTTGAGCCTACCAGCTCGTAGCGAAAGTCGCAGATATCCGCCCCTTCCATAATGGATTGAGTGCGGGTGAGCCGTATACCAGGGTTGTAACCTTCGAGGTGAGCGAAATCCCGGTCACAAGACATGATTTTCCCAAGCTCAGGCACCCCCAGGTGGTGGTACATCTCTGCATACCGGCAACGGTAGACGTTGAAGGAGTATTTCTTCCGGCTCAGCTGCAGGACTTCAATCTGGATGGCATTATCCTTTTGCCAGGCTTCCTGGGCAATAGCCAGGTGCTCCAGGTCATTCTTCCCCACACTTTTGCCCAGGTCGATACCCTGCTGGCGGGCAATCTCCCGAATGACCTTACGGGTGAGCTCCAGGATCTCCTCACGGCCGTATTCGGCGCTCAGGGCTTCCAAGAACGGCGCGAGCAGGCGGGCTTCGATCTCGCGCCGGTTGAGCAAGCCGATGGCATTCATGTAATCAGGGATGGAGAACGGCTTCAATACCATGGTTCCAGGTAGGTTGCAAGTTATATGCCATCATGATCGAGGTAAGGGTCGTCACCGGTAGATGACATACCGCCCAATTCAGATTAACCTTGATCATCCAACGGACGGCCTGCGGCAAAATCTACCCCATGAATGAAGCCGCGCGCCCGTTCGGTTAACGGGTAAGCCGCTTTTAGCTCATTCCAGAACTCGGGCGAATGGTTGGGGTGCTTGCGGTGCATTAGTTCATGGGCAATCACGTAGTCAATCACCCAATCTGGCCAGGTTTTGATCCGATCGCTGATGCGTATATGGGCGTCAGAGCCGCCCCCGCTGGTGCAGCTGCCCAGGCGTGTATGCATATTGCTCACCCAGCGGATCGCATTCCATTGGATTTTCCCACCGAAATGCCTGCGGTTGATCAGCTCAGCCCGCTCATGCAGGTCAGCATCGGTGCGCCGGAGGCGGGCCTTTTCTGCCTTATCCAGCTGGGTGCTCACCAATTCAAGCAGGCGGCCCACCCTGTGTTTTGGCAGGCGATGGGGTACGCGTAGTAATAAGCTCCCATCGGGCAAGCGTTCCCAGCGCGAAGTTACCTTCAGGCGCTTATCCCGCCTGAGATTGACTTGAACCAGGTTCCCACGCTTATCACGGATCGTGTAGCTTTGATCTACCATCAAGGTCTTAGCGAGGCGAAAATCCTGGCAGCTCAAAAAGCTGCTCGCCAGCCTTCACCAGGTGATAGGGCATCCAGGCAACCCCAAAGAAATCCAGCAAGATATCCTTCTTCTGGGCCGCAACGGGGATCTCGGTGATCTGGCTGGCCACCTGGGCCCATTTGTCGTTCACTGCCTGCAATGCTTCTTCCTTCTCCTTTTCGATCTGCCCGATCTGCTGCTCGTAATCTTTGATCGCATCCTCCGATTCTTCCACGTCACCCCTGGCCTGCTTTGCCATTCTCCGTTTGGTGATGGATGAAGTGAGGGAGCGTTTACGGCCAAATCCGAGGAACCCAGCCACGGTTTCCAGACCTGTGCCAAGCTCTTCCATTTTCCTGCTAGAGAGCTCAGCTTCATCCTGCTTTAACTCACGCTGCTCGCGTTCTAACCTATCCTCCAAGGTGCGCAGCTTGGCATCAAAACTAGTCGAAGCTTTTTTGAGCTCGGCGGCGCGCAACTGTTGCACGGCTTCAGCGCATTGGGCCTGGAAATCGTCTGCTGTCGTCTCTGGTCCGGCATACTGTTTAAGGGCTTCATTGGCATGCACCGTCACCTGGGTGCTGCGGTAAGCCCAATCGGCGAAATCCTTTTGCAGGGCATTCATCAGCCTGACGTCATTCAACGGCACCTCGAGGCTGGCGAAGCGTGCTTGCGGGTCCGGTGCCTGGTCGAGGTTGGCTGGATCGATCCGGTCGACGAGGTAGTTATCCCAGCGCACTACCCCGCGCCGGTCGGGGTCTTCGACCAGCGCAGTTTTATAGGTATCCATATCGAGCTTATATTTCAGGTTGAATAGCCGGGCTCCGGCCTGGCATAGGATCACCGGGCGGTAGACCAATCCCTGGCTGAAGGCTTCAGCCGGGAACTCTTGTCCGGCAGCTTTGAACGCCTGGGTGAAGGTGAGGTTGTTGGGCAGGAAATACTCATCGATCCCTGCAGGGAGGGTGGGGCGTGTCGATGAGAATCCAACACCCTCTCTCTGGGCAGAGGGCATGGCTGGAGCAGCGGACGCAATTGGCTGGGCTGGAATTGAGGTTCCTGCCTGCCCGACCCCGGCCCCTGGCTGTGTGGCGGCTATAACTGGCAGCGATGGGGCTAATGCGGCCCCCGCCAGCTGGTTGAGGTCCGGGATCTGGGTGCGGGTCAGTGGCCCGGTGAGGTAATTCATCGCCCAGCGGGTCTGGAACAGCGCCGGACCTTTGGCATTCACATTATGCAGCAAGAAAACGCGTTTTCCCAGGGTGGAGATGAGGCGGTCATACTCTGCCCGGTTCAGGCTGCCGGCCATGGCACTATCCAGCCCGTCCAACAGGCGCTGTTTATCCTGGTCGGTCTGTAGCTTGCCGATCATCCAGGTGCCGGCGTTGGAAAGAGCTTTATAATCCACGTCTACGGGGTTTTGCGTCACCAGCACCTGCCCCACGCCGAAGGCGCGTGCCTGCTTCAACATACGTAGCATGGGCTGCTTGGAAGGCGGGTTAGCCACCGGCGGCAGGTAGCCAAAGATTTCGTCGAAATAAACCAGGGCCCGCAAGGTTGTAGTGCCGGTCTGCGAGCGCATCCAGGTCTCCACAGCCGAATAGAGCAGGGTAATAAAGAACATGCGCTCCGAATCGCTCAGGTGGGCGATATAAAACACGCTGTGGCGCGGTTTCCCGTCGGTGGTATAGAGCAAGGTGGGGATATCCAGCGGCTGCCCCTCGATCCACACCTGGAAAGCCGGTGCCGCCAGGATGTTATTGAGCAGCATGGCCAGCTCGAAGCGGTCTTTTTCGGGGAAGAAAGTATTGACGTCGAACACGCCCAATTTCTCGAAGGGCGGGGATTGGGCTTGCAAGATCAGCTCACCCAGATCGAGGTCTTTCCCACGGCTCCAGGCATTCTCGAAAATATTGGACAGCAGGATGTGCTCGCGTGATCGTACCGGGTCGATATCCTGCATGCCCACCAGGCCTAAAAGGGCTGTCACGGTGCCGGAGATCTTCTCACGCAGGGCTTCCTTGTTGCTCTCCCAGGGTATGGCAGGCGCCTTGAGCGAAGCCAGGATATTGATGGGGATGCCCGCGTCAGACCCGGGGGTGAAAACGGCAAATTGAGCCGAGCCTTTGAGCGCCAGCAGACGCCCGGCGTCCATGCCCCAATCGGTAATACCTTGTCGCCACAGCTGGGCAGCATCCGCGGCGGCCTGTTCGATGGTCTTTCCCGCCCGGCGGGCCTGGTCGGGGTTGACCCAGGGTTGAAAATCCTGCGGCAGTAGGTCTGGGAAATGCAGCAGGGTGTTGGTGATATCCCCCTTTGGGTCGATCATCAGGGCCGGGATGTTGTTGAGCGCGGCCTCCTCCAGCAGGTCGATACACAGGCCGGTCTTGCCGGATCCGGTCATGCCCACCACCACGGCATGCGTGGTCAGGTCAGCCGGCTCATACAGCAGCGCCTGGTCGGTGGCTTTGGTTTGCTGTGGATCGAAGATGCGACCCAGGTAAAATTTGCCATTGGTTTCCATGCTCTTTACCTCGTAGACGAATCGAAAATACGCTGAAATTCTGCCAGGAATTGCATAGCGATATCCTGATTGTGAATTATAAGGGTATTTTCGTCATTATTATGCTCAGCGTTATTACTGAAGTTGTACGAGCCGGTGATGACTACCTGCCGGTCGATGATGATGACCTTATGGTGCATGAGGCGCGGGTTACCATCCAGCCTGACGTCGATCCCAGCCTGGACCAACTTATCGTATTCCGTCCCGGCATTGGAATGGTATTGATCTTTATCCATCACTCCGGTCACACTCACGCCAGAATTTGCCCGCTCGATCAGGGCTTGGGCCAGCTCATCCGAGGTGAAGGAGTAGGCCATGAAGGAAATGCTCTCCTGTGCGGCGTTGATGGCCCGGAGGATGTGCTCCACCGTCCCATCCTGGGGCGAGTAATACACCTCGATCGGGCTGCCATTCAGTGTGACGGTCGGATGGGGCGTATGCGATGATTTGAGAGCTCCGAAATGATCATCGATGAACATCTGCTCGAACTCGTAGGAGTAATCCTCGGCCAGTTGGGTCGAGCGCAGGCGGATGAGGTTGTTGTTGTCGAGATACCCGGCCCCGGTGGTGAAGTTCATTGAGCCTGTCCACACCTCGCTGCGGTCGATGATGACAAACTTGTCGTGCATCAGGCCTTCCCGGCGGTCTCCCAGCACTTCAATGCCCGCTTCCTTAAGGTCTTGCACCTCCAGCTCGTCCATGTTGTCGCTCTCCGTGACCAGGCGCACAGTCACACCGCGCCGGTGCGCAGCGATCAACGCATCGCGGATCGACCACAGGTTGAGGTCATAAATCGCCATATCCACGCTGAGGCGGGCCTGGTCGATGGCTGCCGCCAGGTCTTCATCGATCCCACCCCGGTAGGAGGAAGTAGATGGGACAGCCGGGTGGGTGAAATAGATCGTGTACCAGTCAGGTTCCAGCGTTGTGGGCGTGTTGGAGATGGAAGTGCCCTGCCCGCCCACGCCGGGAGAACAGGCGCTGGAGATAAAAATGATAACCAGGAGGGCGAGTGAGATTTTGTACAATGATGGGAAAGAGTACAGTTTTGCGAACAACGTGGTTTGTAACGATTATAGCTTAAAAGAATTTCCCTCGACCACGTCCCTGACCTCCTGAACTACTTTTCCCTCTGTATCCAGGAGCTACTGCACGCTTTTCTTGATAACGGTGACGTGAAAGGTACCGATCGGGGTTGCCTTGTCGTTCTTAAAACCGTTCGGATCCAAACCTACCTATAAAGTGCTTATGCCTCGGCGATGACCGCGATGGAAATTTTCATGCCCTTTGGGCGGATGGGTAACTTTGCTCCCTGGCGAGCCGGTGGGTCAGCAGGGAACCAGCGGCTCCATTCTTCATTCATGCCCGGGTAATCCCCTCCGTCACCCAGCATAAAGCTGGCGCTGACGACCTTGTCCATTGAGCTGTTGGCAGCTTTCAGGATGGCTTCGATGTTTTTCAGGCACTGCCGGGTCTGTTCCTGGATCGTCCGTCCCACCACCTCGCCCGTTGCCGGGTCAAATGGGCCCTGTCCGGCAACAAATACGAATCCCCCTGCCTTCACTGCCTGACTGTACCCAGCCAGCGACTTGGGTGCCGCGTTGGAATGGATGATTTCTTTTGGCATGCATGCCTCTCGACCCACACAAAATCAAACAGCTCACCTCGCCGGTGGCGAACGGCGGGATTTGGGATGCTGTCGAAGCCGCCCACCCTCCTGGCCCGGTAAGCGATGAACCCTCAATCTGCGGATACGGGTGAAGCAGTCTTCACCTGCACCGCCACGCTGGCTTGCAGGAAACCGATATACATCAGGATTGCGCCCAGGAATTCGCTCAGGTACAAGAAATCCGGCAATCCCGCATTGATAAATGTGCCACCTAAAGCGGGTAAAATCGCCCCAATAGCGATCAATATATTGCCTACCATGCGGTTGAACAGGATCCTCTTGCGCCAGAATATGTAAGCCGAATAGATCGCGCCCCCAACCAGGGTAAATGTGCCGTAAGTGTTTAGCAAGATGGTCAGCAATTTAATCAATCCCGAACGCGACAGGATATCCTGATATTGAGCTGATAGAGGCACGCTGGGGTTGTAGGCTGCTGAGGCAGACGTGATCGGAGCTAAGGCCACCAATACCACTGCCAGGATGCTGGCTGCAATCACGATGATGTTCAATGTGGGGGCAATGCCCCGCCGGCGCACCAGCAGGTTGATCGTGCCCTGGCCCAGCCAGGCTGCGGTCAGCATGGCTCCGCTCAGATACCATAGCTTCAGGGCCAGGGGGTTGAATGCGAAAAGCAGTACGACCTCGGTCAGCGCCCCGAGACCATATAAGAGCAACCCAATGCTCCAAAATAACAGATGCGCTCCGTGCCTTACCTTAAAACGATTGATCACCGCGGCTGCAAAGATGAAGGTGATGATCGTGGTGAGAATGGGTAGATAGTGCATCTTTCTGCTCCTCGTTCGGGATATTATATTTACGCTAGCGCAGGATTAATGAGTTCCGTGCTGGATGGCTTCGTAAGTATCCAATAATGTGACGATGATCAGATCTGAAAATGAGTTTATCTTGCGGAACAGATCTGCCCAGATTTGCGGGGAATGGACATCCGCATTTTCGTAGGCCGTCAGGATGGCATCCATCACTGCAGTGCGGAAGAATTGGAAAGCATGAGCCGCTTCCACACTCGTCAGCCCCACGCGCTGGCCGCGCGAGGCATACTCGTAACCCAATGAACGCGCTTCAGCCTCCAGGCCATCACCATTGGAGGTTAAATGCCCAATCAGTCCTTGCACCAGGGAGCGCCCGCTGAGACGATATTGCTCACGGGCGTCGTCATCCATCTTTCGGTACCACTTTTCAGCTTCCAGATTGCTTTCGTTGATTTGTATGCGTGTATTCCGCAGCACATTCGCATACACCGACGCCCCTTCGGGCGTGGTGTTCTCGTACCGGGTGTGCATGCGTATATCGACGTCGGAGCGTCGGAACCTGCGGTGACCACCCTGCGTGCGTTGTGACGGCAAGTACCCGTGGTCTGCCCATGCCCTGACGGTGCTAGGATGAACACCTAATTGTTTTGCAGCCTGGCTCAAGCTAAGCCATTCATCCATAAATTCGCCTCAAACCTCAGAACCCCGATAAGCCTGATTTACTCTATCAGGTTCTGATTAAATCTACAATGTAGATTTCCTTAGAATTTGTATAGTAGATTCTTAGTAAGGATAATAAAAACCTGGCTGCAAGCGGCATCATGCAGCCAGGCCCTTCTGAATTACGCAGAATTTTCCCTTATTTAGCCAGATCCCAATACGACAGCTTAACCATCTGGTAGGTATAATTCGCGGTTGCGTCTGCCATGACGAAGACGCCGAAACGCCCCGAGGCGTAATGGCTGTCCGTCACCTGGGCGATCTGGTGGCCGTTAGCGAAGAGCGTCAGCTCATCGCCAATGGCTCGAATACCCAGCGTATTGGTCTTGTTGGAGCCCGCCAGGATGAGATCACTGTGCGCCCAGCTGATATACTCCTTCGAGGTGAAGGGGTTGGCGCTGTCCAAGCGGTACATCCATACCGCGCCGTCACACGAAAAGGCTACCACATAACCGAATGATGTCCCTGCCAGGTGGGCGGGACCTCGGATGATCAGGCCATATGCGTCCTTGTCGGAACAGGTGCCCGAATCGAAAGTCGCTTGCAGGTAGAAATCCGACAGCTCGCGCCAGGTGAAATACCAGGTGCTGAAGCCTGTCTCCTTACCGGTGACGTAGAAATGCTCATCGGTTTCGGCGAGACGGATGAGTTTGGTATCGGGCAGCAGACCCGTGGAAGGGTTGACCCAGTCCTCGATGTTCTCACCCTTCATGGGGTCTTCAAAGGTTGGTTGTCCATAAGTTGCCACCGGGTCGAACGTCCCGGCCACTGGCGTGATATTGGCAGTCGGAATCCCTGATAAGGGAGGGATATCCACGCTGAGAGTGAAGCTGGTGCTGCCATCCGAAGCCGTCAGGCTGATATAGTAGTCCTGGGTGGTGGGTAAAGTGCCGGTCCATACTGTATCCTGGGTCGGGCTGGTTAGAAGCACCTGCCCTTCGGCACCGAACACACCCAGGAACACATCCGCATTGGGAGACGACACCTTGAGACTCATGGTCTGGGTGGCGCTGGCTCGCAGCACATAATACACCGTCTGGGCCTGGCCGACCTCGCCATTGACTGATGCTGAGGTGCCTCCGGCGGCGAATTGGATGCGGGTGGCAGCCGGCAGGGCGGCTACCGGTGTAGGTGTGGGGCTAGGAGGCACGGCGGTCGGTGGCACAGGGGTGGGTGGGACCGCTGTGGGCGGGGCGGCGGTGGATGTGACCACCACCGGGGTGGGAGGGGCGGAGGTGCTGGTGGGCAGCACGATCACGCCTTGAGTGGCAGTGGGAATCGCTGGCTGCTGGGTGGTGACAGTTGGTGGGCTGCCACTGGCAGGTAATTTACAGGATGTGACGCTCAGTGCCAGTATGACGAGAAATATACCAGTGAATATAAGTTTCTTCTTCATAGTCCTCTCCTTCGACGAGCAAAACATTCACCCAGCGTGAATATCTCGCTGATGCAATTCTACATCATTTTATATCCGGTTTGGTGACTACCGACACGGGAGGTGGTTAACGGATCAGGATGATGCGCGATAAATCCGGATGGCGGCGACGCCTTCCAGGGGGCAGTGGTGTTCGCAGATGCCACAGCCGATGCACAGGTCACGCAGGACCGACGGACGAAGCACGGTAACGGTATTGCCACTGGAATCAATCAGATTGGCTTCTTCCAGGCGAATGGATTTCTGCGGGGTGGGGCACATCTCTTCGCATACGATGCACGGAATACCACTTGCCCACGGCAGGCATCGATCCTTGTCGATGCTGGCTTTGCCAATCACTACCTGGCGCTTCTCTTCCAACGCCAGCAAGGGAATGGCGCCTGAAGGGCAGACCTGGCCGCAGGCGGTGCATCCGTAATCACAATACCCCACGCGCGGCACCACCAGCGGGCTCCATAAGCCTCCCAGGCCCGCCTCGGTGAGGGCAGGTTGCAGGGCGGTGGTGGGGCAGATTTTTATGCACTGCGAGCAACGCAAGCAGTTGGAGAGGAAAGCCTCTTCGTTGGTAACCCCTGGCGGGCGGATGCGCCACGGGTTGTCCTGCCGCAGGCGCAGGTCGGTGTTCAATAATAAGACCCCTGCTACCCCGCTCGCCAGGGCACCCAGCGCCTGGCGGCGGGATAAATCGAAGTCTTGCCCGGCGGCTGGTTTACGAGCCATTCGGAAGCGAATATCGTCCGGTTTGCAGCTGGCCATGCAGTCCAAACACAGCGTGCATTCCGAAGGCATCACCTCGATATTCTGCGGGTCGGGGTTAATTGCGCCTGGCTTACACACCCTGGCACAGCGACTGCAGCCTGTGCAGGCCGAGCCGATCACAGGCCGAAGCAGGGAGACTTTTGACAGTAATCCGAGCAATGCCCCCAGGGGGCACAGGTAGCGGCACCAAAAGCGATGAGCGAGCAGGTTCAGGGCGACCAGGCCTGCAAATAGCATCCCAATTGCCAGGCTTTGGGCAAAGGCCGGCTGCTCCACCGGCAGGGTCGTCCCACGCACCAGGCCTTCGAAAGTATCCAGCGCAGGGGTCAAAAAATTAAGGTGATACAGGGCTTTCTCGATGGAATTGATCCCATAAAAGAGCCCCGGCAGGATGGAAGTAGTGAGAGTGCGGGTGAAAATGGCGATTGGATCCAGTGCCAGCAGGCTGAGGCTGCCGAACAGGGCTGCCGCCAGGCTGGTGGCGAGTAAGAAGTATTTCACCCCCCGCAGTTTTTGGGATATATTTTTTGCTCGCTGGCGCGCGGAGCGGAAGGATATCCATTCCAGCAAGCTGCCCAGCGGGCAGATCCAGCCGCACCACACCCGGCCAATGATCACCGTCAGCCCAACCGTGATCAATGCCAAAGCAAGCCCGGTGATCCACTGCCGGCTGGCAAGCATTCCGCCCAGGGCCGAGAGTGGATCAAGGCGGAAGAAGATGTTCGAAAGGGGAGGCGCAACCCTTTGCTCCACCACCCCAAAGATCAAGTATATGTAAAAAGCGAAAGCCAGGATTTGCACTGCCTGCCTGACCCGTCGCCAGCCCGCCCAGTTCATCCCAGGTTGATCTCCTGGATATTGATACTGCTCAGGTCGAGTGTGCCCAGGCCCATATCGGCACTCTTTTGGACGTAGCCAATATCCGCGCCGGTCAGGCCAAACAGCGTGGCGGCATAAGCATCAGCTGCCACAATATCCCGGCTGGCGATGACCGTGTCCATCTGTTTGACGTCTGCCAGGTCACCCCCGGTTGGGCCATGGGCTGTCAGGATACGCACAGCATCGATCACCGTAAGCTCCGGTTGCACCAGGCTGGTAAGGTCGGCGATACGTTGGCCGAGGTTGTAGTGCATCATGCCACGGTCTAAAATCACCCCCATCAGGTTTTTACCTCCCAGTGTCAGCCGGGTGGCATCGTGTGACTTGGCGATAGGGACATTGATCAGCAGGTCAGCTTCCAAGACGTCGGGGTAGATATCCACCGACCTTATATCGATGCCCTGCGGGATTTCGACCTGCGTGTATTTCGCCTGGCTCATGACGTGCATCTCCCCACCCGCGGCTTCCACTGCGTCTGTAATGCCCGAGATGGCATAGGCCGACTTGGCTGTGCCTCCGAAGGGATAGTCCATCACGCGCACACGCTCGGCTCCGGCCTCCAGGCACATGGAAACTAATGTTGCCACCACAGTCGGGTTGGTGGTGGTGGCATATTCCGGCGTGTGGTAGCCGGTGCAGATGTTGGGCTTGATGATCACGTCATAACCTGCCGCAACGAAGCTGGATATCCCACCGAGAGCATCCACAGCCGCCCGGGTGATGGCTGCCGGGTCTGGCCCATGTGCCACCGCCATGTAGGCCGGTGCATTGGTCGGCGTGGGCTCAGCTGTCGGGGACGCCTCCGTGGGTTCGGATTCGGTTGGGCCCGGCTCAGGCGGAGCGCTGGTGGTGCCGATGGTGGCCTGGGTTGGGCTGGGGGGAATAGTCGGTTTTAAGGCTGTTGTGGCGGTATCTGCCGGTGCATTCGTGCTTTGCTTGGGGGCGCAGCCCGCCAGGGCTGCGCCAGCTGCCACGGTGGCAGTGAGCTTGAGGAAATTCCGGCGTGAGATGGGGGGAAGGGGCTTCACGAACAGTCTCCAGTTTCGTTACCTAATAAAAGTTTGATGACAGCCAGCGGTAATGGTCTGTATTATATACTCAACTTGCCAGAATCGTAACCTGACTGCTTTCACCGTTTCAACCGGTTTTAAATTCCTTGTAATTTCCCAAAGAACCACCTCGATCCCAGCGAGCTTTCTGAATGCAATATCGTTCATATCCCCAATTACCCTATATGTTGTAAAATTACTGAAGCGCAGGTACTTCAATCAATTTTCCTCTGGATTGCATTTTCTCGAAGGGAGGGATGCCTTGGTAAAACTTCTATTCGGCATATTCATCTTGCTGCATGGTGTGGTCCATGGACTGTATTTCGGCCAAAGTGCTGGTATTTTCGAGCTAAAACCCGGCATGACGTGGCCATTAAAGTCGTGGGCGGTCTCAAAGTTACTTGGAGATGCCGCCGCCAGAAATATAGCCAGCATTTCCATGCTCCTGGCTGCGCTGCTCCTCGCCGCAGGCGGGATAGGGATATTCGCGGGCCAACCCTGGTGGCGACCGGTAGTTGTAAGTGCAGCCATATTTTCCACCCTGGTCTATATTCTGTTCTGGAATGGGAAGGTACAGAACCTGGATGGACAGGGTGGTGTAGGGCTAATCATTAACCTCCTCCTGCTGCTTGCCATCCTCATCTTCCATTGGCCAAAGCTGGGTTTTTGAGCAACCGTCGGTCTGCCTGGCTTGAGAGATGAATGCCTCAGCACATAACCCGCGATTATTGATATTCACTTAAAGCATCCCCAGGAGCCATGCCTTCTTACCCCCTTCCAGCCCGTGAGATCCGGTGTGAATTTACCGTCTCCAACTCGCGCTTCATCTCCACCCTCTCCCCGGCCTTCTCGGTGGGCGAGGCCCGAGCCTTCATCCAACGCATCAAGACCGAGTTCCCCGATGCCTCCCACAATGTGCCCCTGTACCTGATCGGGCACGGCGCTTCGGAGATCGCCCATTGCTCCGATGCGGGTGAGCCCTCCGGCACGGCCGGGCGGCCTGCCCTGGCTGTGTTGCGCGGCAGCGGTCTGGGTGATGTGGCGGTGGTGGTCACGCGTTATTTCGGCGGCACCCGGCTGGGTACAGGAGGGCTGGTGCGGGCCTATTCCGAGGCGGTGCGCCAGGTGGTGGAGGCCGTCCCACGCGCCGAGAAGGTGCTCACCCACACCCTCATGCTCGGGTTCCCCTACACGTACCTGGAACGCGTGCGCCTGCTTGTGGCTGCTCAAGGGGGGCAGGTGCTGGATGAAAGCTTTGGTGTCGATGTGACCCTGACTGCCCGGGTGAGGGTCGAAAAGCTGTCCGCCTTTCAGTCTTCGCTGGGCGATCTGACCAATGGCAAGGTGCAGGCACAGGTCATTGACCAGCAGCAGGTAATAATGCCGCTATCTGGCTGAATAGGTCACAAGATTGACATTTTCTTCGCTTTGTTCACTCAGTAGGGGCACGAAATTTCGTGCCCCTACAACGCG
>Ga0153916_10002106_pt1 | contig 14633 bp, 15 predicted proteins | sample Opewatmetagenome_FD_109642 | JGI IMG/M metagenome (GOLD analysis project Ga0153916, IMG submission 109642) | Freshwater wetland microbial communities from Ohio, USA - Open water 3 Core 3 Depth 4 metaG | ecosystem: Environmental > Aquatic > Freshwater > Wetlands | place: USA: Ohio, Lake Erie...
ACGACGGCGGCGGCGTGGGAGTCTGGTTGCCGAAAACCAGGTCAGCCCTCAGGAGCTCGCCGGCGCCGGCGAGGCCGAACCCGGAACGGGTGACGAACTCCATCCTCCCGCCGAACGACAGGGAGCCGGTGAAGGTCGACAGGTCGTCGATCCCGAAGATGTAGGCCAGCGACAGCCCGGTGGTGATCTTCTCCACCCGGAACGAGGGAAACCACAGCACCCCCAATTGGCCGCGTATGGAGTTCCACAGGGGCAACTGGAGCGGGAAGCGCAGCTGGGCATCCAGGCTGAACTGCGCGTTGAGGTTGAACGTGTACGACACTCCCGGCTGTAGAAGGGAGAGGTTCTGGAACACGGTGGGTTCCAGGACCAGTGCCGCGAACACCCCCACTGCGTTCCTCCGCGCCGTGCGCGTGAACCGGGCGAGGTAGGCGTTGCGCACCTTGGTGAACGTATCTATGACGAACGCCGGCACCTCGGCCGGGTCCCCGATCTCCAGGTCGATGTCGAGCACGACCGCCTTCCCGAGCAGCGCCGCAATATCGTCGGCGTATCCCTCCTCGCGGAACGTATAGACGAGCAGGGCTTCCAGGCGATACAGGCGCGCCATGGTACCGGACGGGTACGAGGCCGGGGCGGCCTCGTACGTCGCCAGGAACGGCTCGACGACGTTGCGGGAATCCTGGTAGCTTCCCGCGGCGTACAGCTGCTGGGCCTGCTGCAGCGTCTCCCCTGCGGCCGCTGCCAGGGCCGCCGGGGACTGCTCCGCGGTTGCCGCCGGCAGGACCGCGGCCACGGCAAGGAACGCGGCGGCGAAGACGATCGCCGGCACGGAGCGCTTTCGGGTGCTCATTTCAGCACCTCCCGGATCGTCAGGGTGTCCCCTTCCGTGACCTCGACCGGGATGGACTTGTTCACCTTCAGGGCTTCGTTGACGATCGTCAGGGTGTGCCGTCCCGCCCGGACCGGGAAGCTCTTCGCGTACGGCGTGTCCAGGATGTACACGCCGTCCAGCGAGAGCCGGGCGGTCGGCCGGATGTCGAAGACGATCCACCCGGTGGCTTCCTGCAGCGCCACCTCGCGGCTCGTTTCCTTTCCCGCCTCGATGGAAACCGTGAGCGACTGCGATCGGAATCCCTCGATCGAGAGGCGCACCTCGTGCCCGCCTGCGGCCAGGGATCCCGCGAACGGCGTCTTCTTGCCGGTCGCCAGGCCGTCGATCACGATGTCACAGCCCGGCGGCCGCGAAGTGAGGATGAAAATGCCCTGTGTCGCTTCCGCCGGCACCGGGGCTTCTCCCGGAGCCGCGGCCGGGGGCAGCGGCGCGGAGACGACCTCCGTCGAAGGGGGAGCTGGCAGGGGTTCCGCCGTGGTCTCGCCGGGCGCGGCCCCGGGCGCGGTCCCGGACGCGGGCTCCAGCGGCGCAGGCAACGTGGAAGTCGTAGCGGGCACGGTTGGCGATGGTTTCGACGACCGTGCCGGGAAGTGAACGCTGAAGTGTCGCTGCTCGGGAGTGACCTCGACGGTCAGGTTGGTCTTCCGCCCGTCCGGCAGGGTTGCGGACAGGGAGTGCGTGCCGACCGCCAGCGATTCCACGACCATGGACTTCGGGTCCCCCTGGCCTTCGGTAGTCAGGGGCTGCCCGCCGTCGATCGAAAGCCGGAAGGGTCCCTGGTCGGCCGTGAAGGTAGTCCTGACCCCCGGGTGAGAGGACGGGGTTCCGGCCGCGGGCGGTGCGGTTCCCGGCAGGACGCGCGGCACGATGACCAGCCAGGACAGGAGCGCCACGGCAGCCACGCCGACCGTCACAGCGACGGCCACCACGAGTATCCTCCTTCCCTTGCGGAACTCGAGGCCGGCTTCTTTTGCCGCCTTCCAGATCGTGTGTTCCCGGCGGATCCATCGCCGGAAAAGGTCCATCTTGAAGCGATAGGCTTCCTCGTCGTTCTTCTCCAGGGACTCGCGGTGGTAGGCATCCTCCAGGAGGACGTTCACCCGCTGCCCGCGGAAGGGCAGGACGACCTTGCTGGCGCGCAGGTAGCGCGCAAGGGACCGGCCGTCCGACCACTGCCGGGCATCCGCCAGGCTGGTGGCCAGCGCGGCAAGGATCAGGTGGTCCCATTCGCCCAGGCTGTTCCAGGAATAGATCATCTGCGGCAGGGGGTTGTCCACGATCTCCCGCACGATGTGCTCCAGCTCCGCGGCGCCGGGGTCGGACTTCTCCGCCTCGATGAGCAGGTCGGTCATGTTCTGGCAGATGACCTGGGTGTAGAACGGCTGTCCACCGGTCAGCCGGTAGATGGCATCCATCAGCTCCTCGGTGTAGGAGACCGAGTCCCGAAGGGGCTCCGAGATGAGCCGGAACGTATCGTTTCGGGAGAGATAGGAAATCTTCCTGTAGACGGACTTGCCCAGCAGGGACTTCCACACCTCGACCTTGCGGTCCTCGAGGTTCGTGGAGCCGGTGAAGACGAACGAGACCCGGAACGGGCTTTCAAGAATCCCTGCCAGGTAGTGGATCGCGGATTCGCTCAGGCTGCCGTCCCTGATCTTCGTTTCCACCAGCTCGTACTCGTCCAGCAGGAAAAGAACGGTCTTCCCCGGCGCCTTCTCGTGAACCGTGGAGAGAAACCGCTCGAAGAGGCGCTCGATGGTGGCCCCGCCGGCGAGCGTTTCGAGGTGCTCCAGGTCCACTCCGGGCAGTTCCAGCGAGGCGCAGCCCAGCCGCAGGATGTCGCGGAAGAACTCACGGTCTCCCTTGATCCCTGCGAGCATCTGCATGTCGATGAGAACCGGCAGGAAGGCTTCCCCGAGCCTTCCGCCGAGGATCTGGAAGAGGATCGAGGTCTTGCCGGACCGCCGCTCACCGCAGAGCACGACGATCTGGTTGGACCTGCCCTCGCCGATCTTCCTCGCGACGAACTGGAAGTCGTCTTCCCTCCCGAAGAACATCTCGCGGGACTTGATGGGATTGCCAACGATATAGGGATTAAACTTTATTCGATCCATTCCACCTTTCGATTATAGCACGTATAGCACGCCGGCCAACTCCCCTGCCGCCCGCGAGTCATTCGTCGTCGGCGTTGAACAGCTCTTCTTCCTTCTGGTCCGCCGTGCTCGCGGTGTACTCCAGCAGGGCGGCCAGGTCGGAATCGTTCAGGTACACCGGCACCTTGACGGAGAAATAGATCGTGTACCCCCCGCTGTCGCTCTCCTCGATGCTCCAGAAACCCATGGCCGCGGTGCCGCTTTCCTCCAGCAGGGTCTGCATCTCCTCTTCCGTGGGCAGGGAGTCCATCGTCCCGGCACGGGACCACAGCTCGCGGATCTCCGTGTCGCCGACCTTCTGCGTCTTTCCCATGATGTACGCCGTCTGGCTTCGGCCGCCATCCAGGTCGTAGACGATGGAATAGTTCCCGCTCTTGGTGAGCGTGTGCTTCAATCCCAGCCGGTCCAACTGCTGGGAGATGTCGGCCGCTCCCTTCGTCTGCGCCTGCGCCGCCGCGGTCACCAGGGCTGCCATGGTGAGCGCCGCGACTACGAGCAGGACCGTTCGTTTCATCATGCTCCTCCCTGGCATCAGGGTAACCAACGGCGGACGGTGGTTCAAGGAGAAACCGCGTCCCCCGCCGGGGTGGGATGCCGGACCTGGCCATCCGGGGTATATTCAGCGCAGGGATGCCCCTCCGATGAAGTATCACCTCCTGCACCTCGGGTGCCAGATGAACCAGTCCGACGCCGAGCGCGTGCGCACCGTCGTGGAGCGCATGGGATACGAGCGCACGGACTCGGAAGAGGAGGCGGACCTGCTGGGGATCGTGGCCTGCTCGGTGCGCCAGAAGGCCATCGACAAGGTCTACGCCCGCATCGACCGGTGGAACCGCTGGAAGCGCCGCCGCAGCCTCCTCACCTTCGCCACGGGCTGCATACTCCCCGCGGATCGGGACAAGTTCCTCACGATGTTCGACCTGCTGTTCGACATCTCGGAGCTGCCGGGCCTGCCGTCCATGATCGGCCAGTACGGCGTGGTCACCGCCGCCAGCGCGCGGGGACCGGTTTCCTCGGAAGCGTCCCAACGGGACGAGCCCGGGAGCGGGACCAGCCTCGAGCCGACGGCGTTCTGGAAGATCGGGCCGAGCTACTCTTCCAGCTTCGAAGCCTACGTGCCCATCCAGAACGGGTGCGACAAGTTCTGCACCTTCTGCGCGGTGCCGTACACGCGCGGGGCAGAGATCTCGCGGTCCTCGGACGAGATCCTGGAGGAGATTCGCGGCCTGCTGGGCCGGGGGTTCGTGTCCTTCACCCTGCTGGGCCAGAACGTGAACTCCTACGGGAAGGACCGGCCCGGCGCCGAGCGGACGTTCCCCGAGCTGCTCCGCGAGGTTGGGACGATGTGCGACGCGGCCGGCCGGGAGTGCCGGGTCTACTTCACCTCGCCGCACCCGCGCGACATGAGCGAGGAATCGCTGCGGGTTATCGCGGACCACCGCAGCCTCGGGCGGCAGATCCACCTGCCGCTGCAGTCCGGCGACGACCGCGTGCTGGTGCGCATGAACCGCAGCTACCAGGTGGAGGACTATCGCAATGTCGTCGCGCGGGTGCGGGACATCCTCCCCGGCGCCACGCTCTTCACGGACATCATCGTGGGATTCAGCGGCGAGACCGAGGAGCAGTTCGAGAACACCCGGAAGGCCATGCGCGAGTTCAAGTACAACATGGCGTACGTCGCCATGTACTCCCCGAGGCCGGGGGCGGCCAGCGCGCACTGGGCGGACGACGTGCCGCACGAGGAAAAGGCGCGGCGGCTGCACGTGCTCAGCGAAGAGCTTGCGCGCACGGGCCTGGAGCACAACCAGCGCATGGTCGGCCGCACGGTGCGGCTCCTGGTGGAGGGGTCGGATCGGCGCGCGGGATACTTGGCGGGGCGGACGGAAGGGCGCATCCCGGTCCGGTTTGCCAGCGCGGACTCTTCCCTGGCGGGCCGGTTCGTCGACGTGAGGATCACCTCGGTCGCGCCGCTCTCGATGGAAGGAGAGCTCCATGCCGGATAGGATCGGTGAGTTCCTCGTCAAGATCGGGGCAATGACGCGCCAGCAGGTGGACCACGTCCTGCAGCTGCAGGCCAAGGGCGACAAGAGGATCTTCGGCGAGATCGCCCTGGAGCTTCGCTACCTCAACGACGACGCCATCAAGCGGTACGTGGACCACCTGGACACGTACAAGAAGGAGCCGGGCACCCTGTAGTCCCGGGGGAGTCCCCCGGGCCTGACCTCACGAGCCGGCTCACCCCGTCACGATGCAGGCCTCGGGGGCGAACCCGATGCTCACCTCCGACCCCAGCGCGGGAAGGGCGAGGTGAGGGTGGTTGAACATATCCACGATCAGGTCGACAGAGCCGGTTCTCACTGACAGCCGGACGATCGAGCCCAGGAACGCCACGTTCACGAGCGTTCCTTTCAAGTGGTTGTTGGAGGGCACGCCGTTGTGGAGCGCGATCGCCTCCGGCCGTATGGTGAGGCGGACCTGGTGGCCTGCCTGGGCGGAGAGGGCTCCGGCGGTGACGACCTCCTGGCCTTCCACGGACACCGTCCCCCGCGCGGGATCCACCACGGTGGCCGTCAGCGCATTGGAAGAGCCGATGAACGACGCGACGAAGCCGGTGGCGGGCTGGTTGTAGATCTCAAAGGGACTTCCCACCTGCTCGATCCGGCCGTCCTTCATCACCGCGATCCGGTCGGAGATCGAAAGCGCCTCCTCCTGGTCATGGGTGACGTAGACCGTGGTGATGCCGAGCGCGCGCTGGATGGATCGGATCTCCGCCCGCAGTCGAACGCGGATCTTGGCGTCCAGCGCGGAAAGCGGCTCATCCAGGAGAAGGACCCGGGGCCGAATGGCCAGGGCGCGCGCGAGGGCCACGCGCTGCTGCTGTCCGCCGGACATCTGGTGCGGGTAACGGTCCCGAAAATCTGTCATGTGAATGAGCTCGAGCATCTCGCGGACGCGCAGGTCAATCTCCTGCGCCGGGCGTCCGGCAACCCTCAGTCCGAATCCGATGTTCCGGGCGGTCGTCATGTTCGGAAACAGGGCATAGTTCTGGAACACCATCCCGACCCCGCGACGGTGAGGGGGGACCTGCGCCACGTCGGCGCCGTTGATCAGGATGCGGCCGCTCGTGGGAGACTCGAAGCCGGCGATCATCCGAAGGGTCGTCGTCTTTCCGCACCCTGATCCGCCGAGGAACGATACAAACTCCCCCTCTTCCACCTTGAGGGAGAACGAGTCAACGGCCCGGTGCTTCCCGAAGTACTTTTCGACGCCGATCAGCTCGACGAATGCCACTAGTGAACTCCTCCCACGGTGGTGCCCTGGCCGCGCGCACCTCTGCTCACCAGCTGCAGCACCACGAGCGATCCCCAGGTGAGCAGGAAGCTGATAACGGCCAGGGCGGCAGGCTCGTAGGCCAGGTCACGGCCCACCAGCGCCATGTACGGCCCGAAGGCCGGCCAGGCGAGCATCACCGCGAGGGTCAGCTCGCCCACCACGATGGAAAAGGTGAGGAACGCGGCGCTCAGCAGGGAGAAGCGGATGTTGGGCAGGACCACGTGAAAGAGGGTGGTCTCCCAGCGGGCACCGAGGCTCTGCGCCGCCTCGGTGAGCACGCGCAGGTCGATGGCGCGAAGGCCGGCGTCCACCGCGCGGAAGATATATGGGAAAGACAGAACCACGTAGCCCGCCACCAGGAGCGCCGGGCTGGTCACCAGGGCGAGCGGCGGCCGGCTGTACATCCGGATCAGCCCGAAGACCAGGACAATGGGCGGGATGACGAAGGGCATGAGAGCGAATACCTCGATCACGGGCCGGGCCCGGGGGAGGCGCAGGTTCACCCAGATGGCGGTCGGGATCATCAGGGCGAGGCCGGCCACGATGGTCGCCAGAGACCTCTCAAGAGAAAAGCTGAAGGTGCGGACAAACTCCGGATCCGAGAACACGTGGGCGTAGGCCACGAAGCTGAGCACTCCCTTGCGGGCCCTCAGCGAGAAGAGAAACGTGGCCAGGAGCGGCAGGAAGAAGTACAGCGCTCCCAGGCCGAGCCACAGGGCGGACCAGGCCTTGCGCCGACTTGTCGCCGGCCCTGCGGTCATCGCCCAGCTCATGCGCGGCTGAACCTCGAAGCCCTTCTCTGCAGGGCGGCATACCCCAGGATGGTGAGGGTCATGACGATCACCATGCCCAGCGCCAGCGCGTAGCCGAGGTTGGGGTCGTGCAGGACGTCCCCGCGGATCTGGGCCCCGATCTGGATGGGCACGAGGTTGATGAATCCTCCGGTGAGCGCGTACGCAGTGGCATAGGCGCCGAAGGCGTTCCCGAAGAGCAGGATTACGGAAGACAGGAGGGACGGCAGGAGGATGGGCAGCGCCACGTGCCGCCAGTACTGCGAGGCCCGGGCCCCCAGGTTCTCGGAGGCTTCCCTCCACTCCCGCTTCATCCCGTCCAGGGCAGGAGTGATGATCAGGACCATGAGGGGAAGCTGGAAGTAGAGGTAGGTGAAGCTCAGGCCCCAGAAGCTGTAGAGGTTGAAGCCCGAGTCGTAGAGGTTGATGCCGAAGAGGCTCTTCAGCAGCGTCGTGACCAGCCCCACGCGACCAAGGGTGGCAATGAACGCGAAGGCCAGGGGGACACCGGCGAAGTTGGAGGCGACCCCGGAGAAAGTGACGAGGAAACCGCGGATGGCCTTCGGCATCCCCCCAAGGGTCACGGCCCACGCCAGCAGGAACCCGAAGATCCCCCCGCCCACGGCGGTGACCAGGCTTACCTCGATGGTGAGGAGGTAGGAGCGAAGGATGTTCGGGCGAAGGACGTGCACGAGGTTCACGAGCGTGAACCCTCCGCGCGCGTCCTGGAAGCTTCCGACGAGCAGCGTGGCCGCCGGAAGGACCATGAAGGCCGCGGCGAACAGGAGGAAGGGAACGACCCCGAGCCACCGGCCCAGGACCCCGCGGAGAGAGAGGCGCGCTGCACGCGCGCCCTCTCCACCTTGAACGCCAGTGACGGTCATGGCGTCTCTACTGTTTTGCCTGCACCTTCACGTTCACGATCGAGTCCCAGTTGTCAGCGATGAACTTCTTGTTCGCCGCCTGCTGGTCGAGCGTCGGAAACACAGCCTTGGCGTAGGCCGCCGCCGGGGGCATCTTCGCCGCCACGTCCGCGGGAATGACGCCGCGCGCGGCCAGGTCAGCGTAGCGCACGGGGTGGCCGTAGCCCTTGAGCCAGATGATCTGGCCCTCATCGGAATAGAGGAACTCCTGCCACAGCCGCGCCGCGTTGGGATGCGGGGCGTAGGCGCTGATGGCCTGCACGTACACGCCGGCCACCACGCCGGAGGCGGGGATGATGACGCCGACGTTGGGGTTGCCATCGGTCTTGTCCCGGTTGGAAAGCGCGTTGTAGTCCCAGCGCACGGTGATGGGGGTCTCACCCGAGTCCACGGTGCCGGGAACCGCGATCAGCGGAACGAAATTGCCGGCCTTGTTCAACTTGTCGAAGAAATCCAGGCCGGGCTTCGGGTTGTCGAAGCTTCCGCCGTTGGCGAGGGCCGCGGCCCCCACGGTCATGATGGCCTGGTTGGCGGTGCGCGGGTCTCCGGCCAGAGCGACCTGCCCTTTGAACGCGGGCTGAAGGAGGTCGGCCCAGTCCTGGGGAGGGGTCTTCACCATGTCCAGGTTCACCTCGAAGGCCAGCGCCCCGTAGTAGTCGCCGTACCAGTACCCCTCGGCGTCCTTGACCGCGGCGGGAATGCTCCCCCAGGTCTTCACCTTGTAGGGAGAAAGCAGCCCGGCAGCCTTTGCATCGGGCCCGAATGACAGGCCGACGTCGATCACATCCGGGGCCTGGGGGCCCAGGTTGCCCTTGTTTGCCTTGATGGCCTCGATCTCGTCCCCCGAGCCGCCGTCCGGGTTCAGCTCGTTGATCCGGATCCCGTACTTTTTCGCGAACGTGGAGATCGCCTCCCCGTAGTTCACCCAGTCATGGGGAAGGGCGATGACGGTGAGCTGTCCCTCCTTCTGGGCAGCCTTCACCAGGTCGTCGAAATTAGCCGGCGCCTGCGTCAGCAGAGGCATCGCCTTGCCGGCAGCCGATGCGGCGGCCGTGCCTGCGGCGAGCAGCACGAGGCCCAGGAGGGCAGCGAGATTCTTCTTCATGGCGTCTCCTTTCGTACATCCGGCCATCAAGGACCGGACACGGTACAGGTACGCCGAAAGGGTTAGGATTCTTCGAGCGCGCCGTTAGGTTTCTGTGAATTGTTTCAGGAAATCCCTCGGGCGGATGGCACCCAGGATCCGGACGACCTCGTCGGTCACGAGGAACCGGGCGTACGGCAGGAGAACCGCCGCGTCGCCGGGGTCGTTCACGGTCCAGAATAGAAGGGAGATGCCCAGTGCCCGCACGAGGCGGAACAGGCGCAGGGCGCGCTGCGTCCCCAGGGCACGCAGAGACTCGACCGGCAGGTTCAAGTAGTGGGGCCGCAGCCGCGTGAGCGCCCCGGCAAGCCGCAGGAATCCCCCGCGCGCCGTCTCCTCCCCGACGAGGTAGCCAACGGTGAACCCCCGCTTGCGGAATGGCACGAGAAGAGGAAGGGCGAAAGACGAGATCATGAGGCGCTCGCGAGACCGGCGGGCATCGAGGATGGCGGCGATGCGGTCGGTGTCCGCCGTCGTGAGCGTTTCTTCCTTCAGCTCCAGGTCGAGCCAGGCACCGGCGGGAAGCTCCGCCAGCATCTCCTCCAGGAGCGGGATGCGCTCGCCCCGCCCGGCATCCAGCCCCCGCAGCTGCGCGGCGTCAGCCCGGGCTACCTCGAGCGGGACGCCGGCGACCCGGTCGGTGAACGGATCATGGATCACGACGTAGCGGCCGTCGGCGGATTTCTGCAGGTCGCACTCGATGCCGTCCGCGCCCGCCGCGAGTGTCTCGCGGAACGCCAGGAGGGTGTTCTCGGGAAACCGGGCCCGAAAGCCGCGGTGGCCGAGGACGAGCGGGGCTGATCCGGTTGCGGTCATGGTGGATATGTAGAACGGCGGCGGCCAGCGGTCAAGCCGCGCGCGGCCGAATTAACCCAGAACTATGGGATCCCTCACGGAACGACAACGCACCCCCCCGACTGTGAATCCGCGAAACGCGCGGCAGCGTGCCGCGCAACGATCACCAAGGAGGTCTTCCATGAGGAAACTGCTTTTCGTCGGCGCGCTCCTGCTCATCGCGGCTGTGGCGTTCGCTCAGAACGCGCCCGCGGGCAGCGAGATCTACGGCCAGGTCTGGCTGGACTACGACGCGTCCGGCGCGCGACTTTCCAACGCGCCGGGGTTCCCCGTCACCGCAAGCGATTTCAGCTTCAGCCGCATGCGCTTCGGCCTGCGCAACACCCTGGCGGACAACGTGAAAACCTGGTTCGAGATCGATCCCCGAAACCTGGAGTTCCGGCAGGTCAACCTCGACTGGACCCCCGTCACGGGCCTGGACCTGATGGTCGGCAAGCAGGCGAAGCTCTTCGCCCAGAACAACGACTGGATTTTCGGGGATCGGACCCTCGGCATCCAGGCCCGTTACACCGTCCCTGGCCTCGGCTGGGCGGGAGTCATCGTCGGCAGCGACGCCGACATCACCAACCTTTCCAGCAAGAAGCTGGGCTGGGAGGGCCTGGCTTCGACGTCCGTCGCCGGCATCAACCAGGTCAACCCAGGGTCCGTGATGGTCTATCCCCAGGTCACCGTGAAGCCGGATATGGGCAAGGACATCAGCCTGGAAGCCGGCATCAACGCCGAGATCAACGCGAGCAAGCTCGGGATCCCTGCCCCGACGGGCTCCTCGCTGGATGCCTATGCCGTGCTTGCCGCGTACGGGGCCTCCGTCGCCGTGGAGTACACCTACAAGAACTTCAACGACTCTGCCACGGTCAACCGTGACCATGTCCTGTACACCCGGCTTTCGTATAACCTCGGAGTGATCACGCCGACGGCGTACTTCGTCGTGGACAACCTCACCGGGCAGAACACCGCATCCATCGGCACGTTCGCCAACAACCCTACTCCCAACGCCACGCTCATGGTCGAGCTGCCTTTCAACGCCACGAAGGACCTGGTCATCGACCCGTTCGTCAGCTACGCGGTCTCCGGCGACAATCTCACGGAGTACTACGTGCAGGGCTGGAGCGCCAGCCAGCTCGCCAGCTGGCCCCAGAACGACTGGACCGCGGGGCTTCGCATCAAGTACGCAGTCAGCTCCAGGTGGTAGAGATCTGAACGTTTCCCAGGGAGCTGCCGGGCGGCAGCTCCTTTTTCTTGCAGTTACGACCGCCGCGCGGCTCAGTTGCCGCAGGCTTCTCCCGGCGCGGCTAGGTAGCCGCTCCCGTTGCATACCGCGCACTCCCGCCACTGCTTCCCGGCCCAATCCCAGGATCGGCCGAGCGTGCTGCACTTGGGGCACTCGTAGATGCCCACTTCCGCTTCCGAGACGTGCAGCCGGAAGCACCGAAGGTGATACAGGCGGCCTTCGTCGATACGCACGACGTCGTGGAAGACCTCTTCCCCGCAGAGCTCACAGCGGTGAAGCGTGCGGATGGTGGACAGGACGCTCTTTCGTGACATGGGATCCTCCGCCGGAGAATCTCGCCGCAAAGTGTTAGGAAAGGTCGAGGAGACGGAGAAATTCCGACGATCCCGCCCTCAGCGTCCCTGGATCGCCTTCAGTGCCCTTTCGAACTTCGAGACCGGTGACGCCTGCAGCCCCAGGGCCGTCTGAACCCAGGCGCTCATGGCGGCAAGGTCCGCCTCGGTTCCGCCCTCGGCGAGCTCCAGCTCGAGCTCCCACCACTGCTGCGGCGAGCCGCCCGGCACCGACAGGCTCACCTCGTCCAGGCTGGCGAGGGCCGCCACGCGGCCGGTGTCGACCACCTCCCGGACGATCCGCCTCTGACCCAAATGGAAGAGCACCTGGAGCTCCCGTGCCCCCGCCAACTCCTTCACCTTGCGCCGCGCGGCGGAGGCCGGCCAGGCCGAGGCAGGGACGTGGGTCGACGCAGGAGAGGGCAGGTTCACCTCCAGCTCTTCCCGCCGGTGCACCTCGCCGGGCTGCGAGAGAACAGACTTGAGAGTCATGATGACGGCACCGGCCAGCTCCCTCCGGCGGCACGCATACCCCGCGGAAAGGAGGGCCCGATCCGGCGTGTCCAGGTACTCGTCCCGGACATCCTGGACGCGCGGCGCCAGGAGGGAATATCTTCCCAGCCGCTCCAGGACGCGCACGCGTTCGTACGAAATCCGGTCGGGGACGATGAACTTTGCCTCGATCTCGGTGCTCATGAATCGGGCGCCAGAACGCTGACGGGAAGGTTCCACGCCAGGACGCCGGACAGGGAGGAGGTCTTCTCGAGGTCCACCCGCAGGAGACTCCCCTTCTTGACCTCGACCCTGCCCCCGCCGATGCACGCGGAGATGACGCGGCTGAAATCCGGCTCGTGCCCAATGAGCATCAGGGCGCCCGCGCCGTGCCGCTCCCGAAGGATGGCCGCAAGCTCGTCCACGCCGAAGCCCGGCGAGAGACGCTCCTCCGCCTCCGGCAGCTCCGGCCGGCCCAGCTTCCGCGCCACGATTTCCGCGGTCTGCCGGGCCCGCACGAGGGGGCTGCAGAGCATCACGTCCACGCGCGGGCAGAGACGCGCGATCGCCACCGCTTCGCGCTCCATGAGGGCGGCGCCCTGTGCGCTTAGCGGCCGCTGGGCGTCCTTTCCTTTCCACGCTTCACCTGAGATGGCATCGCCATGACGAAGGAAGTACAGCTCCATCACCCTGGCTCCTCCTGGTGGTGCTTGATCACCCGGCCTTCCGTCATGTATATCACGTCCTCGCCGATGTTCGTCGAAAGGTCGGCGATCCGCTCGAGGTTCCCCGCGATCTTCAGCAGGGCGAGGTTCTCCGAGACCGTGGACGGGCGGCTGGTCATGGAAGCGCTCAGGCCTTCCAGGATGGAGGTGGCCAGATCATCCACGGCGGCATCCGACGCACACACCTTCTGGCCGAGCGCGGCGTCCCCGGTGATGAAGGCCCGGATGGCGCCGTCCACCATGGAGCTCGTCTCCTCGAACATCTTCAGCACCGCCTCATCGGGCTGCAGCGAGGTCCCGTCGATGTGCTCGCCCACCGCTTCGGCGATGTTCACGGCGTGGTCCGCGATGCGCTCCAGGTCGTTCGTGATGCCCAGCACCATCAGGATGGTACGAAGATCCCGCGCCATGGGCTGATGGCGCGCGATCAGGGAGGTGCACTCCGCTTGCAGCTCGATCTCGGTGCGGTTGGCCCGCGGCTCGTCGGACTCGACGATCTCCCGCGGCAGCCGGCCCTGCCGGCTCACGAGCGCCTGGCGGCTCTTTTCGATCATTCCCTGGACGAACTGGCCATAGCCGGCAAGCCGGGCTTTCAGGTCGTCCATTTCGGGTACGGGCATGGCTCTCGTCCCTCCCGGCTCCTAGCCGAACTTTCCGGAGAGGTATTCCTCCGTCCTCTTGTCCCGCGGAACCGTGAACAGTGAGCTGGTGGGACCGAACTCCACCAGCTCCCCGAGGTGGATGAACGCGGTGTAGTCCGAGATCCGGGCCGCCTGGGGGATGTTGTGCGTGACCTGGACGATGGTGACGACCCCCTTGAGGGATACCACCAGCTCCTCGATCGCGGCCGTGGCCTTCGGGTCCAGCGCGGAGGTCGGCTCGTCCAGCAGGAGGATCTCCGGCTTCATGGCGAGCGCCCGGGCGATGCACAGCCTCTGCTGCTGGCCGCCGGAGAGGAACGTCCCCCGCCGGTACAGCGAGTCTTTCACCTCGTCCCAGAGCGTCACCCGGCGAAGGGTCTCCTCCACGATGCGGTCCCGTTCGACCCGCGCGAGACGCGCGCCGTTGAGGTTGTAGCCCGCCACCACGTTGTCGTAGATGCTCATGGTGGGAAACGGGTTGGGCCGCTGGAAGACCATCCCGATGCGGCGTCGGAGAAGGATCGGGTTCAGGCGGTAGACGTCCTCCCCGTCCAGGAGCACCTGGCCGGTGACGTGGGCGTTGGGGGCCAGCTCGTGCATGCGGTTGATGCAGCGCATGAACGTGGTCTTCCCGCACCCGGACGGCCCCATGACCGCCGTGATCCTCCCGGCAGGGACGGCGAGGGAAACGTCCTTCACCACGTCCTTCCCGTCGAAGCCCGCCACGAGGTTGCGGGTTTCCAGGACCGTCGTTTCGGCGCTCAGAGCTGGATCTTCCATCTCGACGTCACCAGTTTCGTCACGATGTTGAGGACCAGGATGATCACCAGGAGGACGAACGACGCTCCCCAGGCCAGGGACTGCCACTCGGGGTAGGGGCTGGTCGCGTAGTAGAAGATGGTGTGGGGCAGGGACTCCATGGGCTTGAGGATGTTTACCCCCATGAACGGGCTGCCGAAGGAAGTGAACAGGAGCGGCGCGGTCTCCCCGGCGCCCCGGGCCAGTGCCAGGAGGATGCCGGTGACGATGCCGCTCATCCCGGAAGGCAGGATCACGCGCAGGATCGTTCGGGGGTAGGAAACCCCCAGGGCCAGGGCGGCTTCCCGGAGGCTCATGGG
>Ga0153916_10002107_pt1 | contig 14630 bp, 12 predicted proteins | sample Opewatmetagenome_FD_109642 | JGI IMG/M metagenome (GOLD analysis project Ga0153916, IMG submission 109642) | Freshwater wetland microbial communities from Ohio, USA - Open water 3 Core 3 Depth 4 metaG | ecosystem: Environmental > Aquatic > Freshwater > Wetlands | place: USA: Ohio, Lake Erie...
AAGACCCGGGTCTCCGTCGACGGCTCGCAGGCGATCGTCGACTTCATCGTCGAATTCAGCGGCAAAACCGCGCATGCGGCGGCTGACCCCTGGAACGGGCGGAGCGCGGTGGCCGCTCTGGAGTTCTTCACCTCGGGCCTGAACCGCATGCGCGAATTCGTCAGGCCCACCGTCCGCATGCACTACTCGATTCTGAACGGGGGCGACGTGCCGAACGTGGTTCCGGCCTATGCCAAGCTCTGGTGCTGGCTTCGCGATTCGAAGGGCGCCGGAGTCGAGCAGCTAATGGTCCGCGCGCGACGGATCGCCGAGGGCGCGGCCATGATGGCTGAGGTCGAATCGAAGCTCACGGTGCAGGGGGGGGATTGGGAGACCCTCGTCAACTTAACCGGGGAAAAAGTGATGTTCGCGAACCTCATGTGGCTCGGCCCAATTCTGTTCACGCCGGAGGAACAGGAATTCGCCAAAGAGATCCAGCGCGCGACGGGAGTGGATCCCAAGGGCCTCGACGGCGAGGTTAAGCCGTGGGCGGCGCCGAAGGCGGATCCCGAGGGCGGTTCGACGGATGTCGGCGATGTGAGTTGGATCGTTCCCACGCTGAGCATGAACGCCACGACCGCGCCCGTAGACACTCCCTGGCACGCCTGGCCCGTGGTCGCCTGCGGTGGAATGTCGATCGGACATAAAGGGCTTGTCTACGCGGCCAAGGCTCTGGCGGCGACGATGGTGGACCTGTTCGAGGACGCCAAGACTCTCCAGGCCATTCAGGCCGAGTTCCGAGAGAAGACGAAGGGCGTGGCCTACAAACCTTTTATTCCCAACGGGCCTCCTCCCGTGCCGAAGCACTGATTCGTGCCGGGGAGTCCTCGATCTCCTCATCTGGGACAAGTGCCCCGGTCCTCGCTCGAACAGGCGACACCTGGATTAGGATTGAGATGGTTGACGATTTTATCCATGACGGCATAATCCGTTTGAACTTTAATTTCAGCTAATTCGGCAGACATTGAATATCAGCTTGTCTCTGCTATAATAAACCCTTATCCCGAAGGACATCGAACATGCCTATCTACGAATATGAATGCACCCAATGCGGGTGCCGCACCGAAGTCGTCCAGAAGGTCAACGCCCCTCGCCTCAGCAAGTGCAAGAAATGCGGCGGCGCGCTGAAGAAAATCCCTTCCGCCTCCGCCATCCAGTTCAAGGGAAGCGGCTGGTATATCACCGATTACGCTAAAAAATCGGCGCCCCAGGAAGAATCCAAGGCGAAAGACAAGGCCCCGGCCAAGGAGCCCTGCACTCCGGCGAGCCCCTCCGAATCCAAGCCCAAGACCGAAAAGAAGCCTTCTACTTCCGCCAAGGACTAGACCCCTCACTTTTACAGCTTTTTTGACATCTTCTCCAGGCAGGGCATAAAATGGGAAGGATGAAAATTCTCATCCGCGTGCCCAACTGGATCGGCGATTCCGTCCTCGCCCGGCCAGCCATTGAAAGCATCTCGGGCAACTTTCCCGAAGCCGAGTTGTGGCTGAGTGCCGCCGAATGGGTCAAGGACGTGTTCTCCTCGGATGGAAAGATAAAGGGCATCGTTCCCCTTTTGCCCACGAACGACGTCAATGGCCTGCGGGCGGCCGCCCGGAAGCTCAGAGCCCAACGCTTCGACATTGGGATACTGCTCACCAATTCCTTCGGCTCTGCTCTGCTGTTTTCTTTCGCGGGAATCCCCCAGAGATGGGGATATGCCAGCGACGGCCGGCGGATGCTTCTGACGAGAGCCGTCCGCAAGACAAGCAGGGACACCCCCCGCCACCAGGTCCACTACTATCTTGACCTGGTATCAGGGCTGGGCCTCAAGACCCGTCCGCCCGAATTGCGGCTGACCGTGCCGGAGGAAGGAAAAGAGCGGGCGCGACGGCTTCTGGAAGAGCAGAGTGTCGACCCAAGACAGCCGCTCCTCATCCTCAGCCCGGGCGCCGCCTACGGTCCGGCCAAGAGATGGCCGGCCTCCCGGTTCGCGGAGCTGGCCTCTCTATTCCAGAAACGAAATGACGCAGCGGTCGTCGTCATCGGCTCGGCCGCGGAATCCGACATCGCCGCCGAGATCTCGTCGTCTCTGAGCCAGAAGCCAGTTGTCCTGACGGGAAAGACAAGCCTGCCCCAGCTCATGGGCGTCATCAGCCTGGCTCGTCTCATCGTCTCCAACGATTCCGGCCCGATACATCTGGCCAACGCCCTCCGTGTGCCGGTCATCGGAATCTTCGGCCCTACCGATCCGGCGGTGACCGGACCCTTCGAGCAACCGGCGGCCGTCGTCAAGAAGGACGTTCCCTGTTGGCCCTGCTCTTACCGCAAGTGCCCGTATGATCATCGCTGTATGATGAGCATCAACCCGGAAGAAGTGTACCGGGCAGCTGAGGCGCTGTGGAGATGAAGAGAAAGGCCGTCTTTATCGACCGCGATGGAACCCTCAACGTCGATGCGGCCTATGCCTCAAGATACGAACAGATTGCCGTCTACCCGGAAAGCTTTGAAGCCGTGAGAAAGATCAACCTGGCTGGACTTCTGGCTGTGGTCATCACCAACCAGTCGGCGGTCGGCCGGGGACTCCTGACCGAAGACGACTTGAGCCATATCCACGCCCGGCTGAGCGCCTCGTTCGCCGACCGCAGCGCCCGTCTCGATGCTATCTACTTCTGCCCTCATTACGTGCTGTCCCCGGATCCCCGGTACGGCAAGGAATGCGATTGCCGAAAGCCGAACCCCGGTCTCGCCCTCCGCGCGGCGGCCGAGCTCGGGATTGACCTCGCCAGCTCCTATATGATCGGAGACAAGGCGGAGGACATCATCTTCGGGATAAACATCCAGGCCGTCCCGGTGCTCGTCCTGACGGGCTCCGGCCGGGAGTCGCTGACGAAACTCCGGGAGCAGGGGCTCGAACCGGCCTACGTGGCCGAGACCATCCTCCACGCCGCCGACTGGATCCTGGACAGGGAGAGACGGCAAGCCCATGATCCGCTTTGACGATATCCTCGAAAAGGTCGCGGCCTCTTACAGCGAAAAGGAGGTCAACCAGCTCAAGAAGGCCTACGTCTATGCGGCCAGGGCGCACAAAGGCCAGACCCGGCGCTCCGGCGAGCCCTATCTCAGCCACCCCCTGGAGGTCGCCAGCATGCTCGCCGACTTGAAGCTGGACAGCACCACCCTCCTCGCCGGTCTCCTCCACGACGTCCTGGAAGATACCGACATCACCGCCGCCGACCTCAGGGAGAACTTCGGCCAGGAAGTGGCCGACCTTGTGGAGGGCGTCACCAAGATAAGCCGGGTCCAGGAATCCTCTCCCGAGGTTCGCCAGGCGGAGACGATCCGCAAGATTATCCTGACAATGATCAACGACCTGAGGGTCATCTTCATCAAGCTGGCCGACCGCATCCACAACCTGAAAACCCTCAAATTCCTGCCCGATGACAAGCAGAAGCAGGTCGCCAAGGAAACCCTGGACATCTATGCTCCGATCGCCAACCGCTTGGGGATGGGCCGGATCAAGGCCGAGCTGGAGGACCTCTCTTTCCGCTACGTCAACCCTGACGCCTACTTCCGTATCGCCTCCCTCGTCGCCCCGCAGCGCCAGAAGGCGGAGGATGAGCTGGCCCGGTTCAAGAGCGTCCTGGAAAAGCTGATGAAAGATAACGCCATCCCGGCCGAAATCCACTTCCGGATCAAACGCCATTACAGCATCTATGACAAGATGAAGCGCCGGCAGATCGACTTCGATCAGGTATTCGATTTCAAGGCCCTGCGGATCATCACCGACACAGTCAAAAACTGCTATGCGGCGTTAGGGATCATCCATCAGAAATGGCCGCCGCTCCCGCAGCGTTTCCGCGACTTCATCGCCATGCCCAAGCCCAACCTCTATCAAGCCCTGCACACGACCATCATCACTGATGACAAGCAGACCTTCGAAATCCAGATCCGGACCCAGGACATGCACTTTCTGGCCGAGAACGGGATCGCCGCACACTGGAAATACAAGGACCAGGACGCTTCGAGCCTGGTCCGCGAGGACAAGCGGCTGGAATGGCTCCGGGAGATGGTCGAGCTCTACAAGGAGCAGAAGAGCCCGCGCGAGTTCCTGAAGAACCTCAAGACCGACCTCATTCCCGAGGAAGTCTATGCCTTCACCCCGAAGGGCAAGGTCATCACGCTCCCCCTCGGCGGGTCGGTGCTCGACTTCGCCTTCAAAGTCCATTCCGAGATCGGGCTCCACGCAGCGGGCGCAGTCATCAACGGCCGTGTCGCTCCTCTCAAATCCATTCTCAAGACGGGAGATATCATCGAGGTCATCACTTCGCCGGAGAAGGCGCCTCGACGCAGTTGGCTGAACGTGGTCTTTACCTCGGGCGCACGCCACCAGATCAAGCGCTGGCTCAACCAGCAGGAGAAGTTTAGGAGCAGCGCCCTGGGCCGGAAGATCTGGGAGCGGGAATCCCGGCGCTATGCGCTTCCCGCCGGGCTCCTCAAGGAGGAAAATTTGGTCCGCCGCTTGGCCGAAGTCCTGCCTTACAAGATCAAGAACCAGGAGGATTTCTTCAGCCTCGTCGGCCGGGGCCGGATCGTCGTCAACAAGAAATTCATGGCCAGGCTCAGCCCGGATGGGGAGCCGGCCGAGCGCAAACGTCCGCTTCTCCGAAAATTCGTGGACCGGGTCAGCGGCCGGTCGGACACGGGCATCCCCGTGGGGAAGGCGGGCAAAGAAGCTTTCCATCTGGCCCGCTGCTGCGCGCCCATCAAGGGCGAACCGATCATCGGCTACATGACTTCAGGCCGGGGGATCACCATTCACGCCACCCGCTGCCCGCTGGTCAGCAAAGAGATCCTGAGCAGCGAAAGGATGGTGGAGGTGTCATGGGACTCCGCTTCGGCGGGATCCTACCGCACCCGCCTCCTTATCCTGGCCAGCGATTCGCCGGGCGTCCTGGGCAAGGTGGCCACCGGAATCGCCGGTCTGGGCGGGAACATTACCAAGGCCGAGGTCGTCACCACCGCAGATAAGAAGGCTCAGATCAAACTCAACCTGGCCATCCGAGAGATGAAGCACCTCGAGGCCATCATCAAAAAGATTTCGGGGATCAAAGAGGTCTTATCGGTGGAGAGAGTCTGAGTCGGCGGTCAGGCGGCCTTTTTGACTCTGCCCGAGCGCAGGCAGCGCGTGCACACCCAGATTTTCCGCACTCCCGCGTCGGTCTGAGCCTTGACCCGCTGCAAGTTGGGCTTCCACTTTTTGGGGGAAGCTTTATGGGAATGACTCACGCTGTGCCCGAAGGCCGGGCTTTTTCCGCAGATATCGCATGCTTTCGGCATCGTTGCTTCTCTCTTCTTTGAGGCAGTGAGGATTTATACCATAAAGACCGGTCGGGGTCAAACCTCCGCAGCCGTACCGTCAAGAACTTGAGAAAGCTATTTAAGCGACAGCGGAGCCCTGATCGCACGCCGCCGCTTGAAGGCGTCAAGGGTGTTTTTCATCAGCATGGCGATGGTCAGGGGCCCGATCCCTCCCGGAACCGGCGTCATCGCCCCGGCCCGCTCGAAGGCTGCGGGATGGACATCGCCAACCAGGGTATAGCCCTTGGACTGGAGGTCCTTCTGCCGTCTTTCGTCCTCGCCAAAATAGGCCTTAACCCTGACCGGATCGCTGACCGAGTTTATGCCCACATCGATGACCGTGGCCCCGGGCTTGACGAACTCCGGTTTGACAAAGGCCTCTTTGCCCATGGCGGCGACAAGGATATCCGCCCGGCCGCACACCTTGTCCAGTTCCCGGGTTTTGGAATGGCAGACGGTGACCGTGCCGTTCTCGTTGGTCAGCATGGCCGCCAGAGACTTGCCGACCAGGAGGCTGCGGCCGATGACCACCACATCCATTCCCTCGATGGGGATCTTGTGCTCCTTGAGCAGCTCGACGACACCGAGCGGCGTGCACGGTCTAAAACCGGCTTTGTTGGCCAGGATTGTACCTAAGCTGAAGGGATGGAGTCCGTCGACGTCCTTATCGGGCGACAGACTGCAGATGATAGCGTAGGAATCCATGTGGGCGGGCAGGGGGAGCTGGACCAGGATGCCGTCGATGTCGTCCCGCCGGTTGAGCTCCTCGATCTTGCCCTCCAGGAACGCTTGGCTGATATCGCCGGGATAGGCCTGCACCTCGGAGTGAAGCCCGAGCGCCTGGCAGGCTTTCTCCTTGGACCGGACATAGACCTGGGAAGCTTTGTTGTCTCCCACCAGTACGGCTGCCAGGCCTGGTATCATACCGGTTGCCTGTTGAAAATGGGCGGCCTGCCGTTTGACGTCTTCCTTGATTTTATCGGCCAGCAGTTTGCCTTCGAGCCAGATCCCCATGGGACCTCCTTTCGTCGTCCGGCCGCCATTATAACTTCACGGTCGCTGTGAGACAACAGGAACATGAGCCTTCTGGTGGCATAAAATTTGCTGCATATTTGGGCATGCGCTTGACGGAGGTCCGGAAAAGGGGTACGTTCGAAAATACACCCGTGTCCAAGACCACCCTATGGATAATCCCCCTGGCCTTGCTGGCGGTATCCCTAATCTCCGGCTGCGCCGGACCGCGCCTGGCCGACCAGGTCGGGTTCGGCGTCTGGGCGGCGGACCATGACCTCTGGGACGAGGCCATCTTCCGCTGGAAAAAGGTCATCGGCCAGGACCCAGGGTCGGCGGCGGCCCACAACAATCTCGCCGTAGCTTTCGAAAAAAAGGGACTTTGGGAAGAAGCCCGGAAAGAATATGAAACCGCCATTAAGCTGGCGCCGGGCAATCCCTGGGTCAAGCTTAACTTTCAAAACTTTAAGGACAACCTTGAACCCGGAAAATCGGAAAAGAAGAACAGGGCCGAGCAAGATGAGAAAGAATAGTCCGGCCCTCCTGCTCCCGCTGGTTCTCCTGGCGGCCTGCCGCGGCGGAGACATATACCGCAAAATCCGGGTGGAGCTCCCTTCTTATTCGACAGTCCATCCGGAACAATTCGAGCAGGTGGTTTTCAGCGGCTTTGTGGTCGCCAAGGAGCCGGAGGGGCTCGACCTGAACAAGGAAATTATCGAATACTTGAGTCCGGAATTTGAAAAGAAGCTGAATTTTCGGGTCATCAGACAGCCAGTCGCCTTGGAAAGCGAGGGGCTTTTCCAAAAGCCGGATTTCTGGAGATCACTGGCGCCGGAGCCCGGCCGAGCGCTCTTTGTCACGGGAAATGCGGAATTGACCAGGGACACACGCAAAGCGATCCTGGGCAGGCCCAGGGCCGACCCCGATGACCCTCTGACTCAGAAAAGTGGGATTGCCGAGCGGATCGTCATCGTGCTCAGCCTGCATCTTTATTTTATCCGCGGCGACAGCGGCGAAATCGTGCTGGAAAGAGATTTCAGGGAAACTAAAGTCTACGCCAACCCCAAGCAGCGAATCGATTTTGCTTTCTACGACCTCGCCCAGAGGATTAAAGCCAAGCTCTTCCGCCAGATACTGAGCGAGGAGAGGATTCAGGAAAGGTACCTGCTGTTGAAATAAGGAAGCTCCGATGATGCGTCTGGTCCGATCCGCCGCCGGGCTCGCCTTGGTTCTTAGTCTCACCACCGCGACCGCGGCTCAGGAGTTTATGTTCTACCCCTATTACGGCAAGAATAAAGTCATGTATGAAACCTTCCGCTGGAGGAGCTATCCGACCGAACACTTCCGGATTTATTTTTATGCCCGGGAACCGCGGGCCCTCAAGAACGTCGCCGAGGTGGCCGAGAGCGCCTACCAGAAGCTGACCGAAACCCTCAAGCACCAGCTCGCCGACCCGGTGCCTCTCATCTTTTACACCACCTACACCGATTTCGAGCTCTCCAACGTGTTCGACATCTCGGAAGGAGTGCTCGGAGTGAGCGAGCCCCTGCTTCACCGCATCGGCCTCCACGGCGACATGCCCCTCGATGAGCTCCAGCGCCTCGTCGAGCACGAGCTGGCCCATATCTTCGAGTTCGACATTCTCTGGGGAAGCCAGACCGCCGCCCTCTACGCCCTGAACGTCCCGCCCCTCTGGGTGTTCGAGGGGCTGTCCGAGTATGCCACCCTGGACTGGTCCTCCTGGTCGACGATGATCGTGCGCGATGCCGCGCTCAACGACCGCATCCCCGAGATGACGGAGGACGGGGACCTGGCCAGCCGGTTCCCCATGCCCCGCGATCCTTCCTACGACTTCGGCCATGCCATCTATGATTTTATCGAGGCCCGTTTCGGCAAGAACGCCGTGCAGGACCTCTGGCAGTCGATCAAGGGCTCTCCCGTCATTAATATTAAAAGGATCACTCCCGTCAAGAAGGCCTTCAACATCAAGCCTCATGATTTCAACCAAGAGTTTCAGACATACCTCCGGGAAAAGAACCGGAAATTCCTCCTCCGTGAGAATCCGGCCGACTACAGCATCGCCCTCGGCCCTAAATTCCCGCTCAACCCTTATTACTTCACTTTTTCTCATGCCGTCTCGCCCTCCGGAGACTTGGTTGCAGCCCTGACCTACAACGTCTCCGATTTCGATGTCGACCTCGTCCTCGTCTCGACCGAGGACGGGTCGATCATCAAGAACATCACTCCCGGTTTTGCCACTGAATACGAATACATCGTCTACGAGTACGATCCCTCTCTCGGCAGCGACATCGCCTGGTCCCCCGACGGAGACACGATTGCCTTCATCGCCCGGGACGGCCGGAAATATTCCCTCTATCTCGTCGACCCGTTAAGGGGCCGCATCCAGGCCAAGTTCAAAATTGGATATGACCGGCCCTCTGCCCCTCGCTTTTTCCCGGACGGCCGCGCGGTTTTATTTACCGCCTTTACCCAGGGGACGCACGACATCTTCAAGCTCGACCTCCAGAGCGGAGAGACCGTTAACTTGACCCGTGACGACTATTTTGAGAAAGCGCCGGCCGTCTCTCCCGACGGATTGTCTGTCGCCTATTCGATCCGGCTGGACAACACAGACAAGCTCTTTCTTTCACCCCTCTCCGACCTCGGCCAGAAAACCCAGCTATCCTTCGGCCCGGGAAACACCACCTGCCCGTCTTTCTCAGCCGATTCGCGCCGGATTTATTACGTCGGTGACGTCCGGGAGGCCTTTAACATCTACTCCATCGACCTCACCAACGGAGAGGTCAAACGGTATACGGACGTCCGGACCGGGAATTTCTTCCCCTCGGCCCATCCGGACGACCCCGGGAGGCTCTTTTTTTCGTCTTTCAACAAGGGTTCCTATCAGGTCTTCTCGGCCCGGCTCGAGGGCACAGTCGAGGACCGGATCACCTTCGCCGGGCTCGGGAGCGGCGAGCCGCCGCGCCGGTTCCGGCCCGCGCTCACCCTGGACATCGAAGACAAAAAGATCGAGCCCTACCCGGGCTTGAACAAGCTCTATGTCGCCAGGCGGCCGCCGGTCGATATCGTGGTCTCCTCGGACGGCTCGCTCTACGGCGGCGCCGCCCTCTCCTTCGGCGACCTGCTGGGGGACCATAATTTCCTTGTCATGCTCTACCAGGCCAGGGGACTCAGGTCCTATTATCTGTCCTATCTCAACCAGAAAGGGCGTCTCCAGTTCATGCCCAGCTTCTTTGAATTCACGATGTTTTATTATCCTCCCTATGCCTACATCGACCCTCTTCTCTATAACCGCCTGACCTACCAGGACGCTATTGCCTACCGCAAGATCACCAGCGCCAATATCGACGCCTATTACCCGCTTAACCGCTATTACCGGCTGGAAGGAAACCTCGGGTTCTTCCGCTATGAAGAGAATTTCTTCGACCCCTACAACCTCGGCCAGCGAAGTGTCCGCCAGCCTGCCTATAATTACTTCTGGAACGGCAGCGTCCTTTCTCTCTCTCTGGCCTTCGTCGGCGAGACGACCCATTTCAGCCCGTACTACGGACCGCGCGCCGGCCACACCTTCCGCTTTTCCCTGGCCCAGGCCTTTCCGGTCGCTCAGGGCTTCTTCAGCAACACCACGGTCCGGGCCGACCTCCGCAAATACCTCTATCTTGGAAGCGACGCCCTCTTCGCCATACGTCTCGAGGGCTGGGCCAGCCGGGGCAGGGATCCGTATATTTCTTATTACGGAGGCAACAACCAAGTCCGGTCCTCCTATTTTTATAACATAGTCTGCACCGAGGGCTGGTTCGCCAACGCCGAGCTGCGTCTGCCCCTGATCAACGTCGCCTCAACCATTATCGGGACGATCGGGCCCATCCGTGGCGTCCTTTTTTTCGATATCACCCGGGCCAGGTTCAGGGACTATCCGGCGAAGTTCTACGTCTCCCCCGAACCATTAAGCACGCCGGTTGCTCTGGACGTCATCGGCTCCTGCGGCTGGGGCTTCCAGCTCTACCTGTTGGGACTCCCGATCCATATCGAATGGACCAAAAAGCTGGGATGGCCGGATATCTCGAGGCCCTTCGCCTTGCATGCCTACGGCGATTTCGAGACCAAGTTCTGGATCGGCCTCGACTTCTGACCATTTTTTTCTTCCCTGAAGGAGCTTCTTTTTTTACCCTCTTGAAATCGGTTTTTCGGTTTGTTATGATTCCCTTCGCCTTCGCGGACCCCCCATTTCAGCAAGGCTGCAAGGTTTTCCACAGTTGTGGAAATTTCTGTGGAAATTTAATGGGCCGATATGCAAGATAAAGAAAAACTTAACTTTTGGCAGGAGATCCTCCAGGACGTTAAAAAGAAGGTCGACCAGAATAGCTACGAGACCTGGTTTGAGCCGACGCTCTACATCGGCCAGGAAAAGGACATCCTCTACATCAAGGTTCCCAATTCCTACTTTCGCGATTGGCTTTCCTTCCATTATTCCGGCCTGATCGGCGAGACCGCCCAAGGTCTATTCGGCAAACCCTACGAAATCAAATATATTTTTGACGAGACTCCGGGCCCGTTCATGCGGCGCTCGCCGGAGGAGAGGCGAACCCAGCACGGCCCCCTGCTCAGCCCCAACCTCAACCCCCACTACACCTTCGAAACCTTCGTCATCGGGGGCTGCAACCAGTTCGCTCATGCCGCCGCCCTGGCGGTGGCCAAGAACCCGGCTAAATCATACAACCCGCTCTATATCTACGGCGGCGCCGGGCTCGGCAAAACCCATCTGATGAACGCCATCGGCCATTCCGCCTTGGGCAAGCACACCCGGCTGAAGATCCTCTACGTCACCACCGAAAAGTTTATGAACGAGCTCATCAATCATATCCAGTATGGAAAGATCCTCGAGTTCCGCCAGAAGTACCGCAGTATCGACCTGCTGCTTATGGATGACATCCACTATCTCTCCGGCCGGGAACGGACCAAAGAGGAATTCTTCCATACATTCAACCATCTCTATGAGAACCAGAAGCAGATCGTCATCTCCAGCGATTGTCCGCCTAAGGAAATTCCACAGCTCGAGGAGCGGTTTAGCTCGCGCTTCGAATGGGGCCTCATCGCCGACCTCAAGCCGCCCGATATCGAAACCCGCATCGCCATTCTCAAGAAAAAGGCCCAGGTGGAGGGCGTCGTTCTCCCCGAGAGCGTGGCCCTTTTCATCGCCGACAAGGTTCATTCCAATATCCGCGAACTCGAGGGCTACCTGCGCCGGGTTATCGCCTATTCCTCCCTCAAGGGCGAAAAGGTCGACCTCGATATCGCCAAGGAAGCGTTGAAAAGTCTCCTCGACTCGATGATCTCCGTCGTCACTGTGGAAAAGATCCAAAAACTAGTCTGTCATCAATTCAAGATCAAGCTGGCCCAGCTCAAGTCCAAAAACAACTCTCCCAAGGTTGCTTTCCCCAGGCAGATCGCCATGTACCTCTCCAAAGAAATGGCCAAGGTGAGCCTGCCCGAGATCGGAAGAAAGTTCGGTGGAAAACACCACACCACGGTGTTGCACAGCGTGCGGAAAATCGAGAAAATGCGCCGCAAGAATCCAGAATTCAACAAAGAAATCAACAGCTTGATCGGCCTGATTCAGTAGGGTTTTTAATGGTTTAGCGATGATTTGCACATTTCCAATTGATTTTATTCTTCTTCTTAAATAGAGTAATTTAATAATAGGATAATAAAGAATAATAATGTCCGCGAAAAAGGTGAAAAAATGAGATTCTCAGTCGTCAAAGAAGTCATCCTGGACGAACTCCAGCTTCTTCAAGGCATTGTCGAGAAAAGAAACACAATGCCGATCCTGGCCAATATCCTGATGACCGCGGGCGAGGACAAGGTCGAGATGACCGGGACGGACCTTGAGGTCGGGTTGAGAACTCATTTTCCGGCGAAGACGGAGGAGCCGGGTTCGATCACGGTTTCCGGGAAAAAGATCTTTGAGATCGTCAAGTCTCTGCCGGATGAGAAAATGATCGACTTTGAGGAGAACGACGATCTCATGATGGAGATCAGCTCCGGCAAGAGCGAGTTCAAAGTGCTCTGCCTGCCGAAGGAGGATTACCCGCTGGTTCCGGAGGCCAAGTTTGAGAGGAGGGTCGTCCTGCCCATGGACAGGTTGCAGGAGATGATCGACCGGGTCTATTTTGCCATCGCCCAGGAGCAGAGATACTACTTGAACGGGGCGCTTCTCATCCTGAAAAAGGACGGGATCGAGCTGGTGAGCACGGACGGGCACAGGCTTTCGTACACTTCGACCTTTGTGGAAGGGCTGGACCCTGGAGAAGAGGTCCGGGTCATCGTTGCCAAAAAATCCTTGGGTGAGTTGCGAAAGATGACGAATGAGGCCGTCGAATTCGACCGTGATGAGAACAACCTGTTCTTCCGGGTCGGAAACCGCATGCTGATCTCGCGGATCATCGAGAGTAAGTTCCCGAATTTCGAGGCCGTCATCCCGAAGGACAACCCCCAGCTCCTCCGGGTGGCGAAGGAGGATTTTACCCAGGCCATCCGCCGGGTTTCTCTGCTCTCGTCCGAGCGATCCAGGGGCGTGAAATTCTCGATCAGCAAGGGCAGCCTGAAGCTCTTCTCGTCCAACCCGGAGATCGGCGAGGCCCGGGACGACCTGGAAGTCGAGTATAAGGGGACGGATATCGAGGTCGGGTTCAACTCCCAGTATCTCCTTGATTTTCTCTTATCCATTAGGTCGGAGAGAATCCGGTTGGAACTCAAAGACGAAAACAGCGCCGCCGTCATGAAGCCGGATCTTGACGAGGACATCAAGTATACCTACGTCCTCATGCCTATGAAGATCTAGCCCATGGCCACCAACGTCCGTGAGGTCAAGTCACGCCGGGATAAAAAGGCCTTTATTTTTCTTCCGGAGAAGATTCACAAAGGTCAAGCCAGCTGGGTCCATCCCATCTACATGGATGAATGGAAGTACTTCGACCCCGGGAAGAACAAGGCCTTCGGCTACTGCCCGGCCGTCCTTCTCCTGGCCTACCGGGACGAGCAGCTCGTCGGCCGGGCTATGGGCATCATCAACACCCGGTTCAATGAGCACAGGAAGGAGCGGCTGGCGCGCTTCGGCTATCTCGAGACAATCGAGGATCAAGAGGTCGTCCACGCGCTCCTCAACCGAGTGGAAGAATGGGCCCGTGGGCTGGGCATGACCCGTATCGTCGGGCCGTACGGATTTTCCGACCAGGACCCCGAGGGATATATAATCGAGGGCTTCGAGCACCGGGCCACTATCGCGACCTATTATAATTTCGAGTGGTTGCCCCGCATGGTCGAAAACGAAGGGTATACTAAAGATATCGACTACTTCGTCTACAAGCTGGACGTGCCCCAAGAGCTCCCGGAATTCTACCTTAAGATTTTCGAGCGGGCGCGGAAGCGGGGGAATTTCACGGTGATCGAATTCCGCAAGCGAAAGGAACTCAAGCCCTGGATCCGGCCGATCCTGGCGCTCATGAATGAGTGCTATACGGGAAGCAACATCTACGGCTTCGCCCCCCTTGAAGAGAAGGAGATGGATGACCTGGCAAAGCGGTACTGGTCCGTCCTTGACCCGAGGTTTATAAAAATAGTGACCAAGGATGGCGAGCCGGCCGCCTTTGTCGTGGGCATACCCGACATGACGGCCGGAATCCAGAAGGCGCGGGGCCGTCTTTTCCCGTTCGGGTTTATTCATATTCTGAGGGCGTCCAAGAAGACCAGGCAGCTCGACCTCCTGCTCGGCGCGGTCAAGGAGAAATACCGCGGTATGGGGCTCGACGTCATGATGGGCTTTAAGATGCTCACCTCGGCGAGAGAAGCCGGGTTCGAGTATCTAGATTCGCATCACGAGATGGAATCCAACGTCAAGGTTCGCGCGGAGATGGAGAGGATGGGGGGCAAGGTTTACAAGCGGTTCCGAGTCTATCAGAAGAACCTTTAGCCGGCTCAGATTATCAGCATCGAATTCTAGGGGTAAATTCAGGGTGCTAAATTGAAAGGGATATTTCTTTATTGCCGAGGCGAGGGATTCAGGCGAGGAAGTCCGTGGACGACTGAGCGGGCAGGGTTTCTCGACTGAAGCGAGTTTGCTGATTTGCGGCAGCAAAGCAGCGGGGGTTCCAAGGGGGATGGCCCCCTTGGTCACAGGACAGAGTCCGAGAAGGGGAGGCAGAGAGCGAAGCGAACGT
>Ga0153916_10002108_pt1 | contig 14624 bp, 14 predicted proteins | sample Opewatmetagenome_FD_109642 | JGI IMG/M metagenome (GOLD analysis project Ga0153916, IMG submission 109642) | Freshwater wetland microbial communities from Ohio, USA - Open water 3 Core 3 Depth 4 metaG | ecosystem: Environmental > Aquatic > Freshwater > Wetlands | place: USA: Ohio, Lake Erie...
CTTCATCGATGGCCATCATGACGAGCATGCCACCGAAGTTTATTTCGAGCGCATTCTGCCGCGCTGCTCGGGCAGCGCATTGATCGTGTTCGACGATGTCGACTGGTCGGAGGGCATGGCGCGTGCCTGGGGCCGCATTTCGCGGCATGCCAGCGTGCGTCACGCGGTCGATCTCGGCCGGATCGGAATTTGCATACTCGCTCCGTGAGCCGCGAGCACGCAAGGCTCACTCGCACGATGAATCGTGATTCGGGTAAGCTTTTCGCATGGGTCAGCGTGTCATCTCTGCGCACCGGGTTGCGCCGTCAGGGTTGCGGTGAAACTGCTGGGCGCGATGATGTTCTACCTCGTGCTGGGACTGCTGTTCCTGGCGGTCATCGCGGCCGGGATTGCACTCTCAATTGACCTTTCCCAGTTCCGCTATACGGTCTTTTAAGAGCAGGGCATCCGACCTTGCGATGTGGCTTGGCGTCGAGAACGCCACGCGCGCCGCCGGTTGCCTGATCGCCGCGGCAATCGTTGCGGCGGTTGCCGTGTGCATCTGTGCCGCGCCCATCTGGCGGCTATATGCGTGGTTGCCGGCCGAGTCACTGCGCTCGGATCGATTACGCATCACGCATGCTCTTGCCACACGTTGGCTGCATGACGTCCCGGACATCATCCTCGTCGGCGGTTCCCAGGTCCGGGAGATCGTGCCGGATGACGAGTTCGCCTCCGCGCAGTTGAGCGCCGCATGCGGTCGACCCGTTCGCTTCCTGAATGCGGCGTCCTCCGCGCAGCTCATGGAGACGAGCTGGGCGATCGTCGATCACTTCGCGGCACGGCCGCCCGCCCTCGTCGTCATCGGCACCAATCTGTGGCGTGTCACGGACGATGCGACGAGTAGAGGAGAGTTGGCGCGCTCATTGTTCCTGCTGCCGCGTGCGCACACCATGCCAGCCGATGCGCGGGCCTTGCCCATGTCGCTAATGGCGCGTGAGAAGGCCCGGCTCGGTATCGCCTCCGCCGACGTTCTTACGGCGCTTGGATTCGGGTCGGACCGCGCGTTCGTGAGGGCCGATGCCTTTCAGGCGCGACAGCATCAATACCTCGGACCCGGCTGGACGCCCGAGCGCAAGACGATCGACATACGTTTCCAGATCCTGGAGTCGCGGGAGGTTCCGGACTCCGCGCTTCAGGCGAACGTCGAGTCCTATCGTGAATTCGCGGCCTCGTTGGCGGCCCGTGGCAGCCGCACGTCGTTCCTCGTCACTCCGTACAGCCCGGAGGCGGGCGAGCCGTTGCGCGAGTGGGAGTCAAGGCTGTCCGCGGCCCTCGAGTCGCTTTCCCGGGCCGGCGCGGTTCTCGACCTGCGTAATGCGCCCGATCTCGTAACGGCGGACTTTTTCGACACCGTACATCTGGTGAGCAGCGGACGGCGCAAGCTGTGGCCGACAATAAAGGCCGACCTGCTTTCCCAACTGCCGGGTTGCCACACGTAGGCCGGAACACGAGTGAAACGGACTCTGGGCATCCTGCTGCTGCTGGTGATCGTCGCCGTCACCGGTGATCTTGTGGCGCCGTATCGCAGAGCGGTTGTGGAAACGCGCGTCTTGGACGCTCATGGGACGGCGGAACGAGTGCCGCCGTCTGACGCCGCGCCAGTACGTCTCGATGTCGAAGCGGCGCGCATATTGCGGGTGGATGTAGCCTCTCCGGGGAACGCGGTCGGCGGGCGCGTGGAAATACGGGCCACCGGCGGAAACCTGTTCGCGCGACTGCACGGCCGGCACAGCGCCATCCCACTCGGCCCGGGCTATCAGCGGTGCTCGAGTGCCCGTCCGAACGGCATGTGGAGCTGTCGTATCGCGTTTCGCTTCGATGGGAAGGGGTCGCTGGAATTCGCCGCTGTCTCGACTCCCGCTATCGTGCACGGCGCCGACGTTGTGATCGTGAAAGATTCCGGCGTCGCTGCGGTCGGCATCGGGTCGCTGTTCGTCTTCTTTAGCATCCTCTCGCTGATTGGCCTCGCGCTCCTGCGCGTCAAGCTCAGTGCCGCAACAAAATCCGCGCTGCTGGCTGCAGTGGGCGCGATGTGGCTGCTCGGTTCGGGTGGCGTTGGCGCGGTCGGGCTGCTGGCAACCGTGGCAGGAATCTACGTGCTCCTGCGCACTCAGCTAGCCTCCTCGGGATCAGTTCGGCGATTCGCCACGACGCTTGGCGTACTCGTGCTGCTTCTCGTTGCAGTCAAGGTCTACGCAATGAACTGGGGAGCACTGTTCGCCAACCCCGGCGGGCTGAATTTCGGCGTTCCGCTGGGATTCGCGTTTTTCATCATTCGCGCGCTCGACCTGTCGTTTCGGATTGCAACGCGTGAGATCGCAGCGACCTCCGCCCGGGAATACTTTTCGTACATGCTGTTCCCGGCCACGCTGGCCGCCGGGCCGATATTCACGTTGCCCCAGTTCCGCGCCGCCGCCTTCGAGCGGCCTTCGATCGTCGATTGGACCGCGGGGATGGCGCGCGTCGCGGTCGGCCTCGGCAAGAAAATGGTGGGCGATCTGCTGCTCGCGCGAATCGTGGGGCCAAAGCTTGCGCTGCTGTACGCGGATCCGCTCGGTATGCCGGCAGCGGACCTGTGGGCGCTGCTGCTCGCAAATGCGATCTTCGTGTACCTCGATTTTTCGGGCTATTCGGACATGGCCATTGGCATCGGCCGTCAGCTCGGCTGGCGCGTGCCCGAGAACTTCGATTTCCCGTTGCTACGTTCCAGCATGCGCGCGTTCTGGCAGCGATGGCACATGACGCTCTCGGCATGGGTTTCCCGTTGGGTGCACTTCTTCACTGCCTTTCCGCTGCGCCGCTCGAACCGCACATTGCAAGCCGTGTTGCCAGTCGTGACGTGCCTGCTGGTCATCGGGCTTTGGCACGAGATGCAACTTTCCTATCTCGCCTGGGGACTGCACCATGCGCTCGGAATCCTGTTCGGCGATCTGGCCGGCGCGCTCGCTGCGGCGGCGACGCTGAGCGCGTCGCAGTCGGGCATCTTCAACGGGCTGCGGCAGGCAGCGGGGATCGTGTTGGTGTGGGCGTGGGTTGCGCTCTCCCACTGCTTCACGCTGATTTCCGATCCGCTGATTGCGCTACAGGTTTACGGCCACGCGCTCGCCTTCGGTATGTAGCTCAGACACCGAGATCGTCACGCACGCTTCGAGGCCATGCTGAAACGTCGGTGCCGAGCTGGGACATGAGCGCGTAGACGATCCGCTCGTATCCCCATCCGACGCAGCCCGAGGACAGCGGAAAATTCGCGCCGCGTATCTGGAAGGCACGAGTGAGGGACTGCTGATGATTGTTGAAGGACGCAACGGACAGCCAGCGCCCATCGAAATCGATACGGACGCGCAGCTCGCGCTTGAGCGCGAATGTTGATTGAAAGAAGAGCTTGCTGCCCGCCGCTCCTGCGAAGAATGGATCGGTCGCCGTGATGCCGTGATGCGCGATTCCCCAACGCGTCAGCACCTCACGGGTTCGTTCGAGACATGCGTCGAGGAGCCCGTTGACGAACGCTTCGTCGCCAAAGCCGATGACTTCGCGCATGCGAAAGCATTCCAGCCGGTCGAGTGCCCCCTCCGCGAGCACTTCCGATCGATGGCAGTGATTCACGGCGGTGAAGCAGCGCGACGACTCGAGCTCGCGTCCCTGCATTGCCTCAAAGCAGTGGTAACATACGGTGGGCGCGAGAACCTGATCGTGCGAACCGAACAGCGGAGCGCCCCGTGCACGGTCTAGGTCGCTGGTCTCCGTGCAGGCGCCGATCTCGTGAAGGCTCGTCGCGGAACGGGCGGCCGGTGCGACGAAGAAGGCATGCTGGGGAAACGCCTTCAGGTAACCCGATTGCATCAGCGTGCGTGCATGGACTGTCGCCGGATAGGACTGAGGTTCGGCGGCCACTTCGCGTGCGTGGCCGAGGAGCATTCGGTCGAGACCTTCGAGGACCTGAAACATTTCTCCACGGAAGACGAATCGCGCACGTCCGGTCCGTATGACCGTGTCGCTCGCCAATAGCGCAGGCATCGGATCGGGCTGCGCGCTGGGCGGCGTCAGGTGCTCGAACAACAGTTGCTCGCGAGCGTCCCGGAGATTCTTCGAGATTGTGAGGGCGAGAGACTCGACCTGCCGGCGCAGGTTGTCCGATACCTGATCCGACTGGCCCTCGAGTGTGACCGTCCGGCCCTCGATGGCTATGAGGCGCACGTCCGCCAGATAGTAGGGCGCGTTCTCCGAGAATTCCTTCACCGCGGCCGCATCCCAGCGCAGCTCGCCTGGAATCTCTATGAGGACCCTTGTCATGCGAGGAGGACGCCCTTCTCGCCAAGGACTTCGCAAATGGACCGCACCGAATGCATTCGCGCGGCATCCAGCGTCGACAGGACCACATCGAACTCCAGCTCGATCGCCACGACGATTGCGACGAACGTCTGCGAGTCCCATCCCGGCACGGTGTCCTTGCTGGAATCGAGCGTGATCGTGCCCGCCACCTCTTCGGACAGCACAGTCGCGAAGATCGCCGCGACCCGTGAATCTATGCTCATTGCACTCCTTCCCGCTCCGGGATCTCATCATCGAATGAGTAGTGGAGCCGGCGCATCATCGGCCCCGCCAGCTCGCGAAAACGATCCCGCTGCGTCCGGCTCCAGGATTCGTACGGGCCGATGGCTTTGTCGGCGCGCCGGTTGATGGGCAGTCGCAGAATATCAAGCACCCGGGGCAAAGGCTCGGCAACCAGGTCCAGAAACTTCCGCAGCTCGGCGTACCCGGACACCGGGTCCGCGAAGAATTGCTCGTACCGGATAACGAACGTGCTCCCGGGCGGCCGCGAGGCGATGCCATCCAAGATCAATCGGTTCGTTTCAGACCACAGCCAGGCATTCCGCGCCACGTGGTCGAACGACTCCCAGCGTGGAGCGAGCGGATCGTCTTGCCGCGGGGCGAGTCTTCCCAACTCGATGAAGCGTTCGACCGCCGACAGCGGTTTCTCGCGTGGCGGCCAGCCGACAGGCGCCGGATCCACGCCGCTCGCTTGCGCCGCGGAGCGGACGAACTCGATTCCGTTCCGAAAGAACACGATGAGCTTGGTCTCGGGATAGCGCGCTGCAATGGGCGCGAGAAACGGCGCGTAGTTGTAGGCGATGTCGCCGAAATGAGTGCCACCACGTTCTCGAGCGATCTCGTAGAGGTTGCCACGTGTGCGCGCAAACATCTCTGCCGCCTCGTGCGGCCGCTCGTACGCGAGCCGGTTCTCCAGCGTTAGAAATGGCAGTACCTGCTGGCCAGCCACTTCGGCGTGGCGGAACTTGCCTTCGTGTGTACAAGTCACGCCGGGCTCAGCCGCCAGAACGTTCACGATTGCCATGGTCCCGCTGCGGCCGGTACCGACGCCGAAGAACAGCAACGGCCGCGCCTGCGAGGCGCTTGCGGAGTCGTGCGGATGGGCGCTCACGGTTATGGCACGTCGCAAGAATCGGTACTCGGCTCAGTTCTACGTGCGCCGAGCTGCAAGGCGCTCGAGATGATCCGCCATCTCTCCATATACCGTCGAGGCCGAGAACCTGCGCTCGAATGCGCTGCGGGCGGCCGCGGCCATGGCCGACCGGGCCTCGGTGTTGCGCAGCAAGGCCTCGATCTGGTCGGCCAACGCCGCTCCGTCGCCGGCCCGATAGTACTCACCGCACCCCTCCGATTCGAGCAGCTGGCGCGACTCGCCGGGCAAACTGCAGAGGACGGGTACGCCCGCCGCAAGGAATTCAATCACCTTGTTTGGAATGCCTTGCGGGGCATCGACGGCGTACGCCGCCAAGCCGATGCTCGAGCGAGTGAGTAGACGGGCCAGCTCTCCGGCGGGGAGCCAACCGCAGAACGCGAGCCCCCGCACGCCAGCGGCCGCCCGACGCCATTCCTGCTCGCGTTCGCCGGCGCCGCAGATCACGAACTGCGCTTCGGAAGCGCTGCGCTCCGCGAGTGTACGCGCCGCGAGAATGACGGTGTCCAGATCATAAGTGCGCCCGAAGGTGCCGACGAACGACACCAGCGTGCCACGGGGATCGATGCCCCCCGATCGGAGGCGCTCGTCGAGCGCCGATTCGTCCGCCAGCGACCATGGGCTCAACTGGTAGCCCAACGGATAGACCTTGTCGTGTTCGCTTGCGCTGCGCCGACCCTTCTGCAGCCCCCACCGCAGATACGCTTCCGACACGGCAAACACCGCATCGCATCTGCTGAATGCGGCGGCGGTGTCCGCAAACGCGCTTCGCAGCGCTAATCGCGCAGTACCGCGTAACCAGCGCGGCGCCACGTCCACGATGATATCCGGCCACAGATCGCGAACATCGAGCACGACGGGCACTCCGGCCGCCGTGCCGAAGGCCACGGCCTCGCGACTCAGCTCGATCGTGGGGAATGAACAGAGAATGACGTCAGGTGGTGGCTCAACACGTGCCATGCGGGCGAACTGCCGACTGACGACAGCGTGATTGCGCATGCGTGCGAGCGAGATGTTTCGCTGGTACAGCGGCCCATCGAGAAACTGCACCTTGACGCCGGACTCGGCGACGACGCGCGGCGTGCCCTCGACGAAGCGCGTCTTGCGGTAGTGATCCGCGGTTGACGTCCACCACAACACGTCATGCCCACGATGCCGCAAGATATCGGCGAGCAGTCCCGTACGCAGCAGTCGGTCCCGCGCCGCCGGCAGCGGTAACGGCTCACCTACGGTGATCAACCAGACTCGCACGTTGTCCCGGGCCTGAAGGTGTGCGCTGGAGCGCTATTGAATGATGCGCGTATAGAGATTCTTCAAGGCGGCGTACTGCGCCTTCCAGTTGTATCGGTCCAGAACCGCTGCGCGTCCACGCATGCCCATTTCCCGGCAGCGATCCGGCGCACGCAGCAACGGGCCGAGTCCCGCTGCGATGTCCGCGGGATCGTGCGGATTGACGGCGATTCCGCAGCCGTGTTCCTCGATGAAACGCCGCCAGTTCGGGAAATCGCTGACCACCACGGCAAGCCCCGCGGCCATGGCTTCGAAAAGGCGGTTCGAGCGTATGTCATGATGGTTCGGCGCATCGGAATACAGGTTGCAAGATATCGTGGCGGCCAGCGTTTGCGTAGTGATCTCGCTCGAGGGGATGCGTCCGACAAACTGGATCCGCCGCCAGATTGTCTGCTTCGACAGCTCGCCCAGCAGGGGTTCGTCGTTCGTGTTGCCGCCGACGGTCGCCTCGAACGGCACCTCGCCCAGTAAGTCGAGGGCGGTCACGAATTCCCGCGCGACCCGCGGCTTGTTCACACCGCCCAGGAAAAGAATCCTCGGCACCGCGTAACGCTCGGGCTCGAAGGTCGCTGCAAGCAGCGCCTCATTCAATATCGGATAGTTGTTCACGACGGCGAGACGGCCGCGGATCCCGGCGGTTTCGTGGGCCTTGCGGAGCTCGTCGTCTGCGACGACCGTGCCCGCGAACAGCGTGACGCCGATTCTGACCAACCCTCGCGTGAATGCCGCCACGGCGGCGCGCAACGGCCGCGGAATCCAGCTCATGCCCAGGACCTGCGCGGGATAGTTCTCATGGATATCCATCACTACCCGCTTGCCGAACAGTTGCAGCAGCAGCATCCAGGGGATCAGCTCGGGATCGTGAAAGTGATAGAGATCCGCGGGCGTCCGCAGCGCCGTCAGCGCCGTGCGGGGACCCAGCAAGAAAAGCCTGGCGAGCTTGCCCGAAGCCGGCTTGAGCAGTACGACATTCAGTCGCGGCTCGTTCAGCGCGAGCGGCTCGGCGGGTGCTGGTGCGATCAGAACGACTTCGAATCCGTCGCGCGCCAGCGACTTGACCTGCCGTTGGTAGATGCGCGTGTCGTCCGGCTTGTGAACGGAGGTGACGTGAACGATTCTCTTCAAGGGCGCCATCGACTTCAGTCAATCTCCCGGTGCGCCGAGCTGTGGCGGGGGCGGATCATCGCATCTAAACCCCAAGTCCGTAAAAGTGCGCCAAGCCTATCTGCTATCATTTGCGACACACGTTACACCTTCCGGCTGATAGCCCTGTAGAGTGCCTGAGATTGATGGAGACCGACTATTCCGAGGTGACGGAAATCGCCGGCGAGCCAATCTCGGGCGAACAGTTTGACAGACTGCATCACCGCTACGCATGGGCTGCACAGTACTGCCGCGACCGCGACGTGGTGGAAGCGGCCTGTGGCACAGGTCCCGGGCTCGGGGTGTTGAAGAGCGCAGCGCGCGCCCTCTGTGCCGGGGACATCAGTCCCAAGATGGCGGCGATCGCACATCGGCACTACGGAGCGCGCATCGCCATCACTCAGTTTGACGCGCAGGCGCTGCCGTTTGCCGACAAATCGAAGGACGTCATTCTGCTGTTCGAGGCCATCTATTATCTGCCCGATGCCACGCGCTTCGTCCGTGAATGTGCCCGCGTGCTGCGGTCGGGCGGGCACGTCCTGATCGTGACGGCCAACAAGGATCTTTGGGATTTCCATCCCAGTCCCTACGCTCACCGGTACTTTGGTGTGCCGGAGCTGCGCCAGTTGCTCGCCGAGCAGGGGTTCGAATGCGAATTCTGCGGTTTCCAGGACGCGAGCCGCAGCAGCTTGCGCCAACGGATTCTGCGGCCGCTCAAACGCATCGCCGTACTGGCAGGTCTCATGCCGAAGACCATGTCCGGTAAGCGCTGGCTCAAGAAGCTGGTGTTCGGTGCCGAGCTGCCCATGCCGGCGGAAATCCAGCCTGACGCGCGGCCCTACGTGCCTCCCGAGCGAATACCGGCCACGCAACCCGATCGGCGCCACAAGATCGTTTACTGCGCGGCCCGGCGGCCCGCCTGATCCCGGAAATATCAGACTCGAGAAATTTCGCCAATGCTCAAGACTCGCCAGATTCCATTTTTCGACTATCCAGCGCTGTTCGCAGAGCTGGAGCAGGAGGTGATGACGACGGTGCGCGATGTCTTCGCGCGGGGCGCGTATATCATGCAGCGTGACGTCACCGACTTCGAAGCCGAGCTCGGCGCCTACCTCGGCGTCAAGCACGTGATCGGCGTCGCCGATGGAACGATGGGGTTGCTGCTGCCACTGCTGGCGCTGAAGCTGAAGCCAGGGGATGAGGTCATCGTGCCATCCCACACGTTCGTTGCTTCCGCCGCGGCGATTCACCACGCAGGCGGAACTCCGGTCACGGTGGACTGTGCAGCGGATCATCTCATCGACGCGGAAACGGCGAAGCGGGCTATCACTGCCCACACGCGCGGCATCATGCCAGTGCAGCTCAATGGGCGAACGGCCAACATGGAGCCGTTGCTCGAGCTTGCCCGGCGCCATGAGCTGTTCATAGTCGAGGATTCGTGCCAGGCCCTGGGTGCGCGCTTTCGGGGCCGGTTCGCGGGAACCTTCGGAGTCGCCGGCTCGATCAGCTTCTATCCGTCGAAGACACTCGGTTGCTTCGGCGACGGCGGAGCGGTGATCACGAATGACGACGACATGGCGGCTCAGGTGCGGATGTTGCGCGATCACGGACGCGGGCCGGACGGCAACGTCTGGTGCTGGGGCTACAACTCGCGGCTCGACAACGTGCAGGCGGCGATTCTGCGCATCAAGCTTCGGAAATACGACGCCTACATCGCGCGCAGGCGCGAACTCGCGGCCATCTACGACGCGCGCCTGCGCCACCTGGAGCAACTGCTGCTGCCGCCACCGCCCGTGGCCGATGGCGATCACTTCGACATCTTCCAGAACTACGAGATCGAGGCCACGGAACGCGATGCGCTGCGCGCGCATCTCGAGTCGCGCGGCGTACGCACGATCCTGCAGTGGGGCGGCAAGGCGATCCATCAGTTTCCGAAGCTGGGTCTGCAGGCTTCGCTTCCGTATACCGAACGCATGACGGAGCGCTTCATGATGCTGCCGATGAACACCGCGCTGGCCGACGATGATGTGCGCTACATCTGCGACTGCATCGAAGAATTTTATGGCGGATGAGCGCCGAGTACCGATGAGCGAGCAGCGAGGCGTTCCCGTCTCCGGAGGATTCCGCAGTCCGGCGGAACAGGCCGAGGGTGGGCTCAATCGGGCCTGCTTCGAACGTAACCCCGCATCTTGGGAATCGAAGCTCGAGAACTTTCCGAAATACGTCCGCCGCCAGAACCTCACGCGCTTTCTCGCGCTCTACGAGATTTTCAAGCGTGTGCTGACCGTCAAGGGATCGATCGTCGAATGCGGCGTGCATCAGGGGTTCGGCCTCATGACTTGGGCCAAGCTCAGCGCCATTCTCGAGCCGGTCAATCTCACGCGCCGTATCTATGGCTTCGACACGTTCGAGGGTTTTCCGCAGATCTCTGCGGCCGACCGCGCGGCGGCGAGCACGCACGTGAAGGTCGGCGATCTGTACGCCGACTCCCACGACGAGCTGGTGGCGCTCATCGCTGCTCACGACAGCACGCGTTACCTCGGCCACGTGGAGAAGACGCGGCTCATCAAGGGCGACGCGTGCAAGACTATTCCCGAATTCGTGAAGAATGCGCCGCACCTAGTCGTCAGCCTGCTGTTTCTCGATTTCGATCTCTACGAGCCGACCCGGATTGCGCTGGAGACCTTCCTGCCGCGCATGTCCAAAGGGGCGATCGTGGCGTTCGATGAACTCGACAACCCTCTGTGGCCCGGTGAGACTGTCGCGATGCTCGAATTTCTGGACAAGTACAAGCTGCGCATCGAGCGACTGCCGTTCGACCCCTACATCGGCTTTGCCGAAGTCGCATAGGACGCGGGTTTGACTACTGCGAGTTTGCGGGATCCGGCCGCCGCGACGGCCGAGCTACAGGCACTGGCGAGGCGCATCCGCTTGCACGCGCTTTTGATGACGAGCCGTGGCGGCACGGCCCATATCGGCTCGGTCTTCTCCATGGCCGATATCGTCGCGACGCTTTATGGACGCGTTCTGAAGGTCGATGCGCGCAACCCGTCATGGCCCGAACGCGATCGCTTCATTCTGAGCAAGGGTCATGCTGGCGCGGGTGTCTACGCTGCGCTCGCCGAATCCGGCTTTTTCGACCCGAAGCTCCTTGAGCAGCACTACACCAACGGCTCGCGTCTCAGTGGTCACGTGTCGCACAAGGGCGTCCCTGGTGTTGAGCTTTCCACCGGATCGCTCGGGCACGGACTGGGCATTGGTTGTGGGATGGCTTACGCCGCGCGCCTCAGTGCCAAGGAAAATCGCGTCTTTGTGCTGATGAGCGACGGCGAGTGCGATGAAGGTTCGAACTGGGAAGCCATACATTTCGCCGGTCATCACAGGCTCGGCCGCCTGACCGCTGTCGTCGATTACAATCGCATCCAAAGCCTGAAGCCTACCGAGGAGACCCTGGGTCTCGAGCCGTTCGCAGACAAATGGCGCAGCTTTCGCTGGGAGGTTCGTGAAGTGGACGGTCATGATCATGCCGCCCTCGCGGAGGCGCTGACCATCGAATCCGATTCGCACGCGCCACCCATATGCGTGCTCGCGCGGACCGTCAAAGGCAAGGGCGTCTCATTCATGGAGGACAGTGTTCTGTGGCATTACCGGATCGCACGCGATGCAGAACTGGAAGCCGCGCTGCGTGAGCTGGGAGCACAGGAGTGAGGAGCGCATTTGTTCGCCGTCTGATGCAGTCGGCCGCGAAGGATCCGCGAATCGTCCTCGTCACGGGTGACTTGGGCTTCGGCGTGCTTGATGAATTCGAAAAGCAGTTCCCGCGCCAGTATTTGAACGCCGGTGTCGCCGAACAGAACATGACGGCTGTTGCGACCGGTATGGCCCTCGAGGGGCGCATCGTATTCACTTACTCAATCGGCAATTTCCCTACACTTCGCTGCCTGGAGCAATTGCGCAACGACACCTTCTATCACGAGGCCAGCGTCAAGGTTGTGAGTGTCGGCGGCGGCTTCAGCTACGGGCAGTTGGGCATGTCGCACCATGCAACTGAAGACCTCAGCATCATGCGCGCCCTGCCTGGCGTGGTGATCTGCGCGCCCGGAAGCGCTTATGAGGCAGATTGTCTGGTCGATGATCTGATCAAGCGGCCCGGTCCAGCGTATTTGCGACTCGAGCGAAGCGCTCCTGACTTTACCGACCAGGCGCCACCACCCTGCGAGTTTGGACGCGCTCGACAATTGCGCGACGGTACGGCCTGCACATTGATCGCGACCGGTGGCATCGTGTCGGAAGTGATTGCGGCCGCGGCGCTCCTCGATCAACAAGGCATGTCATGTCGCGTGCTCAGCATGCACACGTTGAAACCGATCGATGCAAGTGCGATTTCCGCAGCGGCGATAGAAACCGGCGGCATCTGTACGGTCGAAGAGAACTCTATTCTCGGTGGACTGGGAGGCGCAGTCGCCGAGGTATGTTTGGAACTTTCCCAGCGGCCGCGCCGGTTCAAACGACTCGGCATCCAAGATCGATACACGAGTATCGTGGGCGATCAGGCGTTTCTGCGGCGAGCCGTCGGTATCGATCGTGACTCGATCGTTCAGTCGGTTAGAGCGCTAGTTAGCTAGGCGAGATCTGTCGATGGACGCCAAGCGATTGTTCGACGCGGTTTGTGCAGGCTCAGCCCTTGTAGTCACCTCGCCGCTGCTCGGCGCCGTTGCCGCCGCGATCTACCTCTACGACTTTCACAGCCCGCTCTACATTGCAGCACGGGTCGGTCTTGATGGCCGGCCCTTTCGGATGGTCAAGTTCAGATCGATGGTCGTCAACGCCGACCGCAGTGGCGTGACCTCGACTTCCTCCACCGACTCGCGTGTGACGCCCGTTGGCCGCTTCGTGCGGAAGTTCAAGCTCGATGAAGTCGTGCAACTCTGGAACGTCGCTCGTGGTGACATGTCACTTGTCGGTCCGCGACCCAACGTGCCGAGCGGCGTCGCCGTATACACAGCAGTCGAGCGGCGACTGCTCAGCGTCCGGCCGGGCATTACTGACGTCGCTTCGATCGTTTTCGCGGACGAGGGCGAGATTTTGCGTGGTCATGTCGATGCAGACGCGGCCTATGATCAATTGATTCGTCCGTGGAAGAGCCGCCTGGGCCTCTTCTACATCGATAACCGCACGCTTTGGATGGATATACGGATAGTGGCTCTCACGGTGCTTGCGATCGTGTCGCGCGATTCCGCGCTTCGGCGGGTACACCGAATGCTAGTTGCACTTCAGGCGCCCGCTGATCTTGCGCATATCGCGCTGAGGCGTGACGCGCTTGAGCCCCGCCGGCCGCCCGGGGAGGAACTCGTGTCCGCACCGCACGGTTGACTTTCTTGCTTTGGGTTCCGAACGAAGTTTGGCGAATGTGCTCGCGCGTGCCGGACGGCTGGAAAAATTGGTCGCTAACTAGCTCAATCGATGTCGATTATGCGGTTCCGTTCCTATAGAATCGCGCCGGGCTGAAGGTCGAGACAGATTACCAGGGGACATGAGCGAAGCAGGCAGCGATGAACGCAGCTGCTGCGCCGCTCACAGGTGATCGATGAAGGACAAGTACATCGACGGAAATCACATTCGCAGAGTGCCCGCTGTCGCCGAGACGCTCGTAGGACTGTCTCGCAGCACCAAGCGCGCGATCATGCTGATCGCAGACGCAGTCGCGATACCGACGGCCCTTTGGGCCGCGATGGTGCTCAAGTTCGATCGCTTCGACCCGCCGCTCCAGCGCTACATCACGTACTTTCTGGTCGCGGTGAGCTCCACGCTGCTGATCTTTTCGGTGCTCGGTCTCTACCGGGCCGTGATTCGGTTCATGGGCCCGAAGGCGATGCTCACCGTCGTCGCTGGCGTGAGCCTTTCCGTGCTGATCATTGCGACGTACGACCGCTTTGATGCGAGCGCGCAGCTGCCGCTCTCGGCGCTTGCGATCTACTGGTGTCTCGCGCTTCTTTACGTGACCGGCAGTCGATTTTTCATTCGCTACCTGTTCTCGCGCACGCGCAACGGCGAGCCCCCGGCTCGGGTTGCCATCTACGGCGCGGGCGATGCCGGCGCGCGGTTGTCTTCAGTGCTGATGGGCGGGCCGCACTTTCAGCCGGTCGCCTTCGTCGATGACAAGAAGGCGCTTCAAGGCAGCCAGATCAACGGTATCCGCGTATCGGATACGGAAGACCTGCCACGCCTCGTCCGTGAACGCGGCATCGAGCGCGTCCTCCTCGCCATGCCCTCCGCCTCGCGCCGCCGTCGTCGCGAGATTCTCGCGGCGCTCGAGCCGCTCGGCATTCACGTCCAGTCGCTGCCGGATCTCTCGGACATCATCTCCGGCAAGGCCAGCATCGACGAGCTGCACGACGTAGACGTCAGCGACCTTCTCGGACGCGACGCAGTGCCGCCCAACCCCCAGCTTTTCGAGTCCTGCATCCGCGGCAAATGCGTGATGGTGACTGGCGCCGGCGGATCCATAGGGTCTGAGCTGTGTCGTCAAATCCTCAAACTCTCGCCTCGCCGCCTGGTGCTCTTCGAGATGTCCGAGCTCGCGCTCTACCAGATCCAGCGCGAGCTGGAAGAAATCGGCATTCGCGACAGCATTTCCGTCGAGGTCCTGCCCCTCCTCGGCAACGCCCAC
>Ga0153916_10002109_pt1 | contig 14623 bp, 12 predicted proteins | sample Opewatmetagenome_FD_109642 | JGI IMG/M metagenome (GOLD analysis project Ga0153916, IMG submission 109642) | Freshwater wetland microbial communities from Ohio, USA - Open water 3 Core 3 Depth 4 metaG | ecosystem: Environmental > Aquatic > Freshwater > Wetlands | place: USA: Ohio, Lake Erie...
CGCCGCCGCCTCTCTGATTACGGTCCTGACGCGCGCCTTGAAATGGTCGGCATTGAAGAAAACCAGCGATGAGTCGAAGCGGTAGATGACCAGGCCCGGGAACGTCTTGGCCTCGGGGTGAGTTGTCCTATCGCGGTAGTCATTCGTCCCCGGGATGCGCCCGAGCACCGCATCGTGCGGCCGGGAGGCCCTCATCAGGAGCTGCACAATGGCCACCCCGACAGCAACCACCACCCCGGGCAGCACGCCGACCGTGATGACGCCGAGCAGCGTGATGAGGCAGAGCCGGAATTCCCTGTAGCTGGCGCGCCGCAGGGTGATCAGGGCGCGCAGGTCGAAAAGACCCAAGGCCGCCTTGATCAGGACCGCCGAGAGCACGGCAATGGGCAGCCAGCCAAGCGGCCCGGTGAGGAACAGCAGCACCAGCACCAGCGCGGCGGCCGCCACCAGCCCTGTAACCTGGGTCTTGCCCCCCATCGAGTCGTTGACGGCCGTGCGCGAGTCCGCGCCGCTGACGGCGAAGCCCCGCAGGATGCCGGACCCGATGTTGGCCGCGCCCAACGCGATGAATTCCCGATTCGGGTCGATGTCGTAGTGGTTTTTGGCCGCGAAGCCCCGGGCGGTGACCATGGCGCTGTTGTAGCTGATCAGCGCCAGCCCGACCGCCCCCACCGCCAGCGGCTCCCAATCGAGCCGGCCGATGGCCGGGATCGCCGGGGCCGGAAGTCCCGCGGGGATCTTCCCCAGCAATCTCACGCCGTACTTGGCCAAGCCGAAGACCGCCGAGCCGGCGATGCCGAGCACCACCGCGACCAACGGCCCGGGTACCTTTGGGGCCAGGCGCGCGAGCATCAAGAGGAGGGCCAGAATCGTCAGGCCGACCGCGAGCGTCGGTCCGTGGGTTTCTCCGAGCTTAGAGAAGAACTGCCAAAGCAGGCGGAAGAACCCGGCGGGCGCCACCGGGAATCCGAACAGGGGGCCGAGCTGTCCGGTGATGATGCAGATGGCGATGCCGTTGAGATAGCCGGTCAGAATGGGCCGGGCCAGGAAATTGGTGAGGAACCCGAGGCGCGCCAGGCCGGCCGCGATGCAGAAGACGCCGGCGATCATGGCCAGCGCCGCGGTCAGCGACAGGTATCGCCCCGGATCCTGGCCCGCCAGCGGGGCCACGACGGCGGCGACGATCGCGCAGGTGGCGGCATCGGGCGCAATAATCAACTGGCGGGACGAACCGAGCAGCGCATAGGCCACGAGCGGCAGGAGGCTGGCGTAGAGCCCATAAACCGGAGGAACGCCCGCGAGCTGCGAATAGGCGATGGCGATGGGGATGGCCACCGCGGCCACCGAGATGCCGGCCAGAAGGTCGTGGGGGAACCAGCTTTTTTGATATCCCGACAGCGGGGCGTTCATCTGGCGCCCATCCTTATCGCGGACCGGGGCGGGGGGATGGCTAGGGGGTAGATCTCTCCGCCTCCTGCTTATGGACCAATTCCATCAGAGAATCTTCGGAAAAGGGTTTCTGCAAATACCCCACCGCGCCATTCTGCATGGCCCGGTCCCTCGCCTCGCCGCTCGCCTGCCCGGTGATGATGATCACGGGCATGTCGTAGTTCAGGTCATGCATTTTTTTCAACAGCGTGAACCCGTCGCAACCGGGCATGTGGATATCCACGATGGCGTAGCCGGACTGTTCGGGAGGCACGGAATCGAGGAACGACTGACCCGACCCGAAGTACTCGGCGGGGATCCCTTTGGCATTCAGCATACGTTTGAGGGAACGGCCGAACCGCAGGTCATCGTCGACGATCCAAAAACGTAAGGAAAGTCTGCCCATGGTCTCCCTTGGAGACCAAGTCTGACAGGAAGGGGGGACCCTGTCTATTGGACCTTAGTCCAATGCCCCGATCGAGGCCTGAGGTGTCTGCGGGCACCTATGCAGGCCCCTCTCGCCGGGCTTTCAGGGAAAATGAAAATGTCGCCCCTCCGTCCGGGTTGTTGTCCGCCCAGATCCGCCCCCCGTGCTCCTCGATGATCGACCGGCAGATGGCCAAGCCGAGCCCCAAACCGTCTTTTTTCGTCGTGAAAAAGGGCTGGAACACAAACGTTCGCCTGGACTCGGCGATACCCGAACCCGAATCGCTGATGCTCACGATGACCGTGTCCGGGCCGTCCATCGCGGACCGGACCGTCAGGCTCCTCGAGGGCGTATCTTTCATCACGTCCAGGGCGTTCGTCACCAGATTCAGCAGGACCTGCTGCAGGCGGACACGGTTTCCCTGGATGTACGTGAGGTCCGGCATCAGTTCTAAGTGGAGTGTGACGTCGTTCAAGACGAGGCTGCTGTGTGAGATTGTCAGGGCTTCATCGATCAGGGCATGGATGGACAGCGGCTCGAACGAAGCATCGCCCTTTTTCATGACGCTCCGCACTTTGCGGACGACGTCCCCGGCCCGCTTGGCGTCGTGGATGATGTCATCGATGATCTCCGGGATGTCTCCCCTCTGGCCCTGGGCTTGGGACAACAGGATCTTGGCGGCCTCGGCATTGTTCAGGATCGCCCCCAGAGGTTGATTGATCTCGTGGGCCAGGGAGGAGGAGATTTCATCCACCGTCAGGACGCGGGCCAGATGGGCCCGCTCCAGACGCAGCTCGGCCATCTCGCGTTCGTTCTGCTTGCGTTCGGTGATGTCCTGGAAGAAGCCATAGATCCTGCGATGTTCCAGGTCCGCTCTTCCAATGGTCAGAATATCCCGGTGATGACCTTTGGCGGTGATGATCTCCAGTTCCAGGTCGTAAGGCTCTCCCTGCTCGCTGATCCGCTTCACGGCCTGTCCAATAATTGGTTTGGAGGTCGGCGTGTAAAAGGCGAGCCCCTTTTCCACGGTCGGCTCGTAGGTTGAATCCACCTCGTGGATGTCATAGGTCTCGGCCGTCCATATCTGTTTTCCCGTGTCGATGTCGAATTCCCAGCCCCCGACCTTTCCGAGCCGGGCGGTCTCAGCCAGAAAACGCTCACTCCTTTTTAGCGTCTCCTCGGCTCGCTTGCGCTGGTCGATGTTTTCGACAAATCCATAGAAATAGGCGGTCCGCCCGTCCGGACCGGGAACGGGCCGGAGGCTGAGCGACACCCACAACTCAGTCCCGTCTTTGCGCCTGAACCGGCACTCATACCCACGGACCACTCCTTCTTTCTCGAGCCTCTGCAGGACGCCGGAACGTTCTTCGGGGACCGCCCAGATTTGAAGGCCGACATGCGTCACCGACGCCACGGCGTCGTCGGGGGAGTCGTACCCGAGCAATTTGGCAAAGGCAGGATTGGCGAATAGAAGCTTCCCCTCCGGAGACGTCCGGAAGATGCCTTCGACGGTGCCCTCGAAGAGGTTTTGGAGGCCGGCTTCGCTCTCCCGCAGGTCGACCGCCAACTGCCCGGCCCGGAGCTCCTCGCGGGTGATCTCGTAGCCCATCGCCAGGACGAGGGCTATGTTGAAGGGGCTCATCACCATCGGCGAGTGGATGATCTGCCAGACCGATAATAATCCGTGCACTGTCGCCCCGAGTACGGCAAAAACGATGCTGCCGCCGACAACGAGCGCCGAGCGTCGCGCGCCGCGCCTCCACACGGACACCGCGGCGTCCACGGTGAACACCACCAGCAGCAACAGGCTGGCATTCCCGATGAGCATCAGAGGGTTGGGGACTCCCTGGGCGATGGAAATCGATTCTCCGAGAAAATGAATGTGCCGGATCCCGGTGAGTTCGCGATAATTGAAATCTCTGATCAGCAACGCGAGAAGGGACGATGACACCCGCATTAGGCAAATGGTCCAGGCCAGCCAGCGCCGCCCGGCCCGGAGATAGTGCCGGACAAAAAAGACCAGGGATACGATCGCCGCCAGGATCGAAAAATGACCCCAACGAAGTGTCGCGGCGAATTGCTCGACCGTCTCGGCCCTCATCATCCGCAGTTCGTTGGCTGCGTTGACCGCCGTGGCCACGGCCAGCAGGCAAAAGAACAGGTTGGCCCATTCCTTGCGCTTCTTGAACCAGACCATCAACTGGATCGCCCCCAGCGTGAGAGCCGCTGAAGCAACCATGGACCAGAGGATAGTGACCCAGTTCATGATGAGCTAGCGCGGTGATTCTATCACCGGACCTTTTTGATTTCAAACAGTTGTGGGTCTGTCTGCCCGGTACTTGTCCTTCCGCGCTTGCCCCTCTAAAAGTTACAGCGTGATGGTGCGCGGTCGAGTGCGCAGACGGCTGGGCGCGGCTGGAGAGGCCCGGCAGAAAAGGACGGTGATCGGGCCGCCGCTCACTCGAAGACGTGGGCCTTATTCATCTCCCAGGCCACGTTGACGACGAGGTCCTTGACGAACGAGGCCACCTTCGAAGGGTTCGTCGTCTTGCTCCGGCCCGACCAGATCAGCTTATTATGTTTTAGGGAGTAGATGAGAGTCTCGACAATGAGGATGGTGTCCGTATGAACCGAGGCGGACGCGTAAGGATGGGCCCAGCCATAGCCCCAGTAGCCTCCCCAGAACCCGCCGTAATAGGACCCCGTGTAAACAGGAGTCACCGAGACCTCCTGGTCGGCCGCCAGGGGACGCACCACGACGACCGCCACGGCGCCGGCCTTCTCGAAGGCGGCTTTGGCCAGAGTTTCGTCCCTCAGGCCGGGCAGGAGGATCGTGTAGCTCGACACTCCCTTAAAGCCCCGCTTGGTCAATTCGGCCGCCAGCGTGTCTTCGGCATCGTGCCGGATGTATTCGTCATCGGCGGCGACGCAGGCGACGACGGTCTGGCCGATCGGTCTGCCCAGGGGGGGCACCGTCGGATTCTTCCAGGTCGAGACAAAGGTTGTGGTCGCGCACCCCGCCAGGATCAGGGCGCTGGCGACGGCCGCGGCCAGCTTCGTTTCTTTGGACATGGACATCTTGACCTCCGGCTTATCAAAGCTTCTTGTAGCCGGAATTCGTGGTCTTAACCTCGAGCGACTGCGAAGGCGCCAAGAGGGTGGTCTCCGCGGGATACGTAGCCCCGTCGTCGAGCGTGCCGAAGTTTGTAGTCATGGTAACCGTGTCCTTGGTATCCTTCAGCCAGGTGGCGACCTTCAGCCCGAGCAGGGTGTTCTTCTCCATGTCGAGCTCGAAGCTGAGCGTGTCGCCGGGCTTCTCGTAGTCGTGGATGTCGAGCCGCAGGCTGGATCCGGCAGGCGTGACAGCGACCTTCCCGGCGTTCTTCGCCGCCTCGATGCGAGCCGGGTCGGGCGGGACATAAGACTTCACCAGTTCCATCGCGCTCTGCATGTACTCGGTGAGCTCTGCCTTCTTCTTCTGGATGATCTTCCCTTTGAGCCCCCCCGCCTTCTTCTCCTGCGGAGGCTCGCCGATAAGGACCTTCTGGAGCTTCCCGTCCGCCCCATAGTAGCAGCGGTTCTCGGTTCTATTTCTTTCCTCTCCCTTGAGGCTCAGGACCCTAGTCTCGATCCATTCGTACTGCCTCAACAGAGCTTGACTCTTGGCCAGAGACTCCTTGAGAGCGGCGATGCGCTCCTGGGGGGTCGGCGCCTGGGCCGCGGCCAGCCCGATCCGCGCGAGCGCCAACGCTCCGAGTGTCGCGAACGTTACGAACAGGATTCCTCTTGACGGTTTCATGTGGATAACTCCTTTCTGTTTTAATGGCAGTCGGTGCGAATTTCCATCAGCTTCTCGACCAGGCATTGCCGAAAACGATATAAAAAGCCCAATCGTCGTTGCTGAAGGCGACGTCGATCCCCATCTGGGCGCCCAACTTGCGGGCGATCAGATACCTGAAACCGCCGCCCAGCGTACGCACCGATTTCCCTTTGTCAAACTCGCCGAAGTCCGAGAAAGCATGGCCGATGCCCGTGAAGCCCAACAAGGTCCAGCGTTTGTAGGCATTCCAGTCGACTTGGGCTTCCATCGACGCGATGTTCTTGTTCTGATATTTCACGAGGGGAGCGCCGCGCAGGTCAACCCAAGGCCGGGCCCAAAAAGGGACATCGCCCAGGGAGAATTGAGTGTCATACCGGATCGAGAAGTTGACCTTGTCGCTGGCCGGGAAATAGCCCATGCCGATCGCTTGAACCCTCCCATACGAAACGTCCCCTCCGAGCCAAGTGTCGCTATAGGTCCCCCCCAATTCCAGGTAAACTCCCCGGCTCGGCGAGAAAATATTGTTCCGGGTGTCGTAAAACACGACCGCCGAAGCTTCGCCTAAGTCCGATTGGATCGTCTTTCCTTCAAACTCCGGGATGTCGATGGGCAGGTCGAAGACGATATCCGTCGGCATATACTCGTACCTGACCCCGGCAAAGAAGTCGGACTTCCCCAGCCTGAAGGTGAGCTGCGTGCTCAAAACCCAGGTGTCGAGGTTCGCATTGATCGATTTGTCGCCCAGTATTCCATAGTTTCCCGAACCGTAATAGGCGACATTCAGACCTGCCTTAATCAGGGCCGCCCTGAAGCGTATCCGGTCCTGCTTGTAGTATCCGTAATGGAAGACACCGGCCCCCCAGCTTTCGTTCTCTGTTCCCATCCCGAGGACCCCCGTCATGCTGGGCGGGTAATCTTGGTCCCCATATGACGAGTGGAACCAGACGAGTGCCAGGGCGAGGCCGTATCCGACGGCCGGCTCGGTGATGATCGTCGGCTCAATAAGGAAACCCTTCTTGTTCAAGAGATAGTCGCTGATGTCGAAAGCCCCGTCCTCGCTGTCTTTAAACCCGGAAAAGAAACCCTTCTTTTCCTGGGCCTGGACGTTCAAGCCAAGGAAAACGGCAAGAACCAGGATCAACATGATTCTCGGTTTGTTCACGGACATGATCCGGTCTCCTCTCTTAGGTGCCTGTCTTTTGGGGGCATACGTGCCCATTTTCTTCTTTAAGTAAACTGTATAGTGAATGGATCTTGCCCTGTCTATTGGACCTTGGTCCAATATATCGAGATCAGTCCTACTTCCGGGTGCACCTCAGCATCGGCCCGCTTGCGGCCTCACAGGCAAAAATGCTATGCTTTTCGGGCTTTTGGCGCCCGCGACAAGGACAGAACAATGAAAAAAAGCATTAGGCCCTCTTTGCTCGCCCTCACTCTTCTGGTCTGCTCATCTGTTCGGGCCTGGAGCGCCGAAGATACGGCCACGTCGCGCCCCAATGCAGACGCGGGGGCGACGCCTGTCAAGGTCGCTCTTTATGTGGCCGATGTGTTCGAGGTGTCAGGCTCAGACCAGGCCTTCAGCGCCGATGTGGTCATGGTGGCCGAGTGGCACGATCCCCGGCTGGCCGGGAGATGGAGCGCGACCCAGGGCGCGAAGCTGGAGGATGTCTGGGAACCCCGCTTGCTGCTGGGGAACCATCGCGGCGCGAGTCCCCTGCTGCCGCTACGCGTCGAGATCGAGCCGGACGGACGGGTCCGCTACCGGCAGCGCTGGTCGGGACGCTTTACGGCCCGTATGGATCTCAGGGACTTCCCCCTGGACCGGCAGAGTTTTTATATCATCGTCGTCTGCCTGGGATATTCGCGCGACGAAGTGGAGTTGATCCCGGATTTGGAAGGCCGGCGGTCGGGCCGGGCCGAGCAGCTTTCTCTGACCGACTGGAACTTCGGGCCGGTTCGGATGGAGAATTCCGACTTTGAGCCAGGCCCCGGGATGAAGACCCTAGCCGGAGTCCGGCTGATGTGGGAGGGAAAGCGGCAGGCCGGTTACTACAATGTGCAGGTCATCCTGCCGCTGGTCATGATCGTGCTGATGGGATGGACTGCCCTGTGGATTTCGCCTACGATGGTGCCGCCCCGCATCGGCGTGGCGACGACCACCATGCTCACTCTGATCGCCTACCGGTTTGCCCTCGGAAGGCTCGTCCCGAACCTGCCCTACCTGACCCGCTTCGACTATTTCACTCTCGGCTCTACGATCCTCATCTTCCTCGTGCTGCTGCTCATCGCGGCCTCGTCCTACCTTGTGGCGCGGGGAAAGACGGCCGCGGCCGAGCGGACTGACCGGAGAGCTCGCCTGGCTTTCCCCTTGATTTTCGGGGTGATGTTCCTGCTGATCTGGCTGGTCTGATAAACCTGAATAATAAGGGGGCACTCAGATGTGCCCCCTCCTATGTCTTAGGCTCTACTCGTCCGGCTGGCCTATCAGAAACGGAAGGACAGCCCGCCGGTAAATTCCCACTGGTTCATATAATTGCCCACCGCGACGACCCAGGGCCGGCCCCACCAATCGATCCAGATCTCGTTTGAGCTGTTGATGTAGGTCGGCGCCCATTTTCCCTGAGCCCTGAGGCCGACGTTCTGACTGACGTTCACTTGAAGGCCGGCGCCCAAGGCGCCGGTAAAGCGGGTTTCGGTCGAAGGGTCAACGTTATTGCCGTCGAACACAGTGGGCTTGGGATTGATGACCGTCGCTCCCAAGGCGAACAAGAGATAAGGACACGCCATGGCTTCGTCACCACTGAAGAAGTAGAGAAAATTCGCGTGCCACTGGTCCGTGGAGACATCGGTCAGTTTGATCTCGGTTGCGCCGGACAGCGCCGTGATGCTGGAATCGGAGCGGCTCCACATCGCTTCGATCGTGAAAACCGGACTCACTCTGTACCCGAGAGACAGGCCGTAGGCCAATCCGTCCTGGATCTTGAAGTCAGTGAATTCCGCGATGTCGCCGCCGAGCGTTCCGACTGTGCGATAGCCGGCGTGCGGCGTCAGCACAATCCGCTGGGCCCAGGCCGTCGTCGATACCAAGACGAGCGCCAGGGCGAGGGTCAGTACTTTTGAGTTTTTCATCATGAAACCTCCGCTGAAGGGTTTTCGAGTTCGTCAGCCAGGCTAATTGGATAAGTGCCTGCCGTCAATTGGACCTTGGTCCAGTGACGGTCCGGTTCCCTAGCGCCTGCGGACGCGGCCGGCGCCTCCACCCGCAGTCCGATAAGCGCCCGACTGGAAGCCCTGCGCCCGGGCCTGTCCCTGCGCCCGGGCCCGCTGCTGTTGATCCAATTGCGAACTCTGAGGCACAGGGAAAGATTTCTTGCCCAGCTGAGAAGCCGAAGTCGTCGTCCGAGTGGGGCGGTCCACCGAATCCCAGCCACCGCCGGAGTTCTTCTCCCAGCCCTCGTTGCCCTTGCGATAGACCGTCCCGTCCTTGCCTGCGTAGATATCGTCTCCGATCTTGACTGCGCCTCCCTCCTCACCGCGGATCCAGGCGGCGCTGCCCTGGTCACCCGTGCGGGCGTTGCCCGCGGTCACCTTGCCGCCGCTTACGGTCCGACCCGTTTCGGTGTTCGTCACGGTTCCTCTCTTGCCATAGGCATAGTTGCCCGTATAAACATTACCGACGGCGGCCCGCTGGCCCGCGGCGATATTCCCCGTCCTGGAGTTATAGGACATTCCCACCTGGTTGGCCCAGCGGTTGCCAGTCCGGGCATTGTAGCCTTGAGACGTTCGCGTGACGGCCGATGCGGAACCCCAGCGATGGTAGACGTTCCCAGAGGTCGCTGCCCATCCACCGGGACCCCAGGCCACCGCTCCGCGCGGACCCCAGGCGACACCGCCGTATACGTACGGCGGGCGATAGTAAGGATAGGGATAGTAATAGCCCCAACCCACGGGTCCCCACCAAGGATGCATGCCCCAGCCCCAGTAAACGGGGGCCATCGGCACTCCCCAATACCAGCCGAACCCAAAACTGTAAGTCCACCCCGTCCACGGAGTGTAGCACATGCTGTAGCCGAAGCCGTAAGTCATCGGCGGGCCGAACCATACGGAACCCACCCATGGCGCGTAGGTGTAGCCGGTGCCGTAGACAACCACGAAGCCCGAGCCGTGAGTGACGCAGGTTCCATAGTATCCTGGTGTGTAACCCACGTTCACGGTCTCTGCGTCGGAGTTGTACACCTTGACATAGGTGACAAAATGAAGGGACGAGCTGGGCGGAATGGCGTAGATTGCCGTCGGCACCGAATCCGCAACCACCCACGGTCCTTCGACCGAGGGGGCTTTGAACCAGACGCCATTCTCGACGGCGTAGAACGTCTTGGCGTCCACCTGGATGATCGGCGTTGCCGTATTGACGGCGTGCTGAAGCGTCGTCCCGTCGATCGACTTGAACTGCGGCTTACCGTCGAACTGGGGCGGGTTCAGCTTCGCGGTCTGGCGATTGACCGTGGCCGTCTGCGGAATACAGTTGGCGATAAACGCTTCCTTGGCCTGCGGCGTGCCCGGGACGGAAGCCTTCACGTTTTCTTTCGGACTGTTATCCGGGATCTTGGCGAAGTCGGGCGGGAGCGTGCCGTAGGGGACGAATCCCCAGGGGCCCTTCAGGGAGACCGCCCCGAACCATCGCCCGGAAACGAGGACGTAGAAGTTCTGCTGCGCGCTGTGCTTGAACAAGTGTCCCGTCGTGTTCTCGGCGTAGAGGAGCGAAGTGCCCGGGATGGCGATGTACTTGGGCTCCCCTTCGGTTACGATCAGCTCTGTGGCCGAAGTGGCCACGGTGATCACCGGGATGGGCCCCTTGGCCAACGTCGGCTTTTCTTCTTTTTTCTCCGGATCTGTCTCCCCTTCGAGCAGGTCCACCTGGCCGCCGGCGACGGCGTCTTTGAGCGCCTTATCGAGGTCACTCAGAGGCGTCTTGTTAACCGTCCAAGGGCCGGTTACTGAGGCCGCTTCCACCCAGCCGTCAAAGAGGTGGAGGAAGTGCTTTCCGGCGGCGTCTTTCAAGATCAGGGGGCGAGTGTTGATGACACGTTGGAGCCGGTTATCCTTGACCGGCCGATAAACCGGGCTCCCATCAATGTAAACCAGGATGGCCGGCACCGTCGAAAAAATGATGCGGGGAGGATCGTTCTTGATCGGCACCGCTTCGTCCGTTTTCTTGTCCGCTTCCCTGATGGCGAGGTCCGCCTCCAGGCGGTCAAGAGCGATGTGCCTCGTCTTCGGGATCACGCTTTTCTGGAGAACATCAAGGTAGGTCTGCTCTTTATCCGGGGCCGAAGGAAAGATAACCTTAAGGATTTTGACGTTATCAAGAGTCACCATCCTGTCGACCTTATCCACATCGGTGCGCGCCGAAAACAGGGCCGCCCCATAAGAGGGCTTATCGCTGCCGGTGACTCTGACTTCGATGGCGACATATGCCTGGAGCAGAAAGCCGTCCCACGACTCGAGCTGGGGCTGGTGGACTTTGAAAGTGGTGTCCCCGCTCTTCACCTCCCGCGGCCAGCCTTCATCACCGTCGGCCGTGGGAGAGCCGGTTTGCTGCCGCGGAGGCGCGGCCTGACCGGCGTGGATAATGCCGGCCGCGCCAAACAGCACGACCACTCCAGAAGCCAAAATAAAGAGAAGGGCCAATTTTTTCATAAAGACTCCTTGGATACCGGGCTGAAGCAAAATGCCGCCCTTTTTATGTTTCCCCGGTTATTTGGCCTCCTTGGCCTTCGCCCGGACGTTCTTCAGCTGCACCGGGGTGGTTCCGTAATTCTCGAGCGCGATGCTCTTTCCGTCCTCGCTCACGTAGATCTTTGTGGCAAAGGAGAGCTTGCCTTCACCCTCGCCTTTCGCGTCGAGTTTCATCTGGATCAGCTCAAAGGGGTAGTCCATGCTCCGTGGCTGGTTCCGCGCTTCCCACGCACTGATTTTGCGGTTCGTGGCGATGACGATGGTCCTTCCGCCGTCCTCGGCCGGCCACTGATACGCATAGTGCAGGTCATAGGCGAGAGTCTGCGGAACCCGGATGTATCCGACCTTTGGCGCTTTGGTCAGCGCTTTCAACAGTTCATCCTGGCCCCCCATCTGGAAGGCCGCGATCAGCGCGTCTCGCTCTTCGGGCGTGGACCAGCGCTCGATGGTGATCTGGACTGTGCCGGATTTTATGGCGCCCCCCATGTTAACAGCCCAGGCCGTGAACTCCTCTTTTTCTTGGGGGTCCTCGGCGGCGTTCGCCAGAAGCGCACAGGCACCCAAAAGGAACAAAACTCCCAGAAAAACGGACAGCGATTTTTGAATCCTCATAGTTTGACTCCTTTTCATCTATTCAAAAGGCTTCTTGAATCCCTACATAGAATCCGCTTGAGCCCTGACGGCCCACGCCGATATCGAAACATATGTTCGTTTTCGAGTGCTTGTTCATCCGGACCCGGAAGCCGAGGCCGCCGCCGGGCGCGAAGGTATCGAACAGCTGCTCACCGGTCTGCTTGTTGCTCAAGGTCTCTGTATTCAGGAAGGCGACCAGACCGAACAACCCGTTCCTGGAGATGGTCCAGCGGTACTCGATCTCTCCGTAGACCAGTTTTTCGCCGCGAAAACGCCCCTGGAGGTACCCCCGGCCCGTCCGGCCGTAGGTGTCCATGCCCGTCGCGGGAAGGCCGTAGTAAGGCGGTGTCCCTTGAGTGACCAGATCCCCGTATAGCCAGAGCGCGATCCTGTGCCGGGAATCGCTGGACAGCCGGAAATACGTCCGTAAGTCCAATTCGAGCTCCTGCCACGAGGACTCGCCGCCCAGGAATCCTTTGAAGAAGAACCGGTATTTGACGTTCGAGTACCAGCCCCGGCTCGGGTCGATGGGGCTATCGCGGTTGTCGAACATCCCGCTGACGCCGGTCCCCGCCGACGTCTGGGACGATGGGTCGAACCCGTGCTGCGCGGAGTACGTCATGAACGGGGATTCCGCCCAGACGGACTCCGTGTCTTCCGCCGGCCGGACGTTGGTGTGGGCGTTGAAGAAGAACCCGGCGCCCAAAGAGAATCCCGGGAGCACCCGGCGATAGAGCGTCTCATAAACCCTGAAAAGGTTATACTTCGTGTCAACCACGTCGCTGGGCGCGGTGTTCATGCCGAGGCCATAGGTGTCCTGGGAGGTCAGGTTGAGGCGGTTGTCGCCGTCGATGAACCAGGTGTTGTTCCTAGAGTAGGCGGCGATCTTGGCGGACAGGAGAGCTTGCCCCTTTGATGTAAGCGACAGGCTCGCTACGGCCGTCGAGAGGCGTGTTGTTTTCGGGTCGCCCCGGAAAAACGCGATATTGCCCGCCGCGCCCACGATAAACCCGTTCGAGGAGTTAGCCCCGACGTAGGGTGTAAAAGCGAACATCGGTTTTCCCGGCCCTCCCGGGACCGGCTCCTCGGTCTTCTTGGGTGGTTTGTGCCGGAGCTCCCGCAGGACGTCAAAGATGTCCTTCGTAGGGACGGGACTCTCTGGCGGAACGGCTTTCTGCTCTTGCGCGACCGCGCCGGCTGCCAAAACGATTAACACAAGGGTGATTACGGCGGCGCCCGCCGTCTTGCGCACCATCCTGCTGATCGGCATTTTTCGTGCCTTATTCATGGTTCGGAAATCGCGATTCTTATATGCAGGCTAGCATTCCGGCTGATCTTGCGCAATTGGACTTTAGGCCTATATGAGCCCTTTAGACTTGTGCCTTTTAGTTGCCGAAAATGTTGATCGCGCGCGCCCCGACGACAACGATTGTCACGAGCGAAATCGCGCTTTCGAACATCATCAGCAGCTTGGCGCGGGGAGTCAACGGCATGACATCGGTGGTGCTGAACGCCGTGGCGGTCGAATAGCTGAGGTACAAGTAGTCGACGAACTTCGGCCGCCAGTCAGAGGGAACATCTTCGGCGGGAGCCCCCTGTTGCGGGAAAAGCCAATCCGCTAGCGCAAGCGTGCGGTTGGCGCGGGCTTCCGGACCGCCGCGGTCCATCTGCCAGTACAGCAGCGAAAACATGAGCACGTTGGTGACCCACACCGCAGCGCTTGATGTGAGAAGCTGCAGGCCGGTAACCTCAGCCGATCGGCGAACCATGGAGCTGATTATATTCGCCAGGTTGACGAGGTTTGCGGCCGCGCCAAGCACAAAGAAGAGCAGCGTGACTGTGCGCTCCAGGCGCAGCCACTTCGCCCGCGCAGCCGTCAGCCCGACGGCGATAATGGGAATGAGTACCGCCAACCCGACTGTCAGGGGAATCCAAGCAGGGGCGAGCACGATGCGCGCGGGCAGCAGTGCCACCAGGAGAATCACCGCGAGGATCGCCAGAGCGACGGGCCAGCGCCGCTCAAAACGGGGCGCTCCTGGCTGTGCTTTCATGAAGGAAGATATTATCACACTCGTCACCGCCGCGCCATCAATATCCGCATCCCGAATGGGCGGGTTAAGCGGCGCAAATCTAAGACTGGAAGCCAGCCAAAAAACTCGAGAAACGAGGGGGCAGAGACTCGGAAGCCGCGACTAAGGTCCAATTGACAAGGCTCCCTTCCCGTTTAAAATAGGAGTTCGCAGCTGGCCCGGTCCGGCGGCGTGAAAGAAACGAGCCAAGGAGGGACCGACGATGCATCAAGCGGAATCCAGCGAGCGCGATCTCCTAGCGCAGAAGCGAACGGAACTCGCCGGCGATCGGACGGACCTCGCCTGCGAACGGACCCTGATGGGGGCTTCCCGAACGTTGATGGCCTGGGTCCGCACCGGCCTTAAAGCGGAGGTCTTTTAGGAGTCGCTCATGCCGTTCGAGGTCGGACCGCTCGTCACAGCTCTCGTGTTTGCGGCCGTTTTCCTTTTCGGCAGCAGCGTCTTGATCCCCGGGCCGATCCGCCGTCACAAACGGAAGGTCCTGTC
>Ga0153916_10002110_pt1 | contig 14620 bp, 8 predicted proteins | sample Opewatmetagenome_FD_109642 | JGI IMG/M metagenome (GOLD analysis project Ga0153916, IMG submission 109642) | Freshwater wetland microbial communities from Ohio, USA - Open water 3 Core 3 Depth 4 metaG | ecosystem: Environmental > Aquatic > Freshwater > Wetlands | place: USA: Ohio, Lake Erie, Old...
AGTCTGCGGAGATGATCAGGCAGGGGGACTACGACGGGGCCCTCGTCAAGCTCAAGGCGATTCTGGAGAAGGACCCCAATGACTCCAACGCCTACTATCTCACCGGCATGGCCTACCTCAAGAGAAGAATGTGGCCGGAGGCCATTGCCCCCTTCCTCCGGGTCACCGAACTGAGCCCGAAGTTCGCCGCGGCCTATTACCAGCTGGGCGTCTGCCACCAGCAGATGAAGGAGAACGAGAAGGCCCTACTTGACTACCAGAGAGCCATGGAACTCGACCCCGCCAATCCCGATATCCCATACAATTCGGGACTGATCCTGTTCGGGCTGAACAGGATCGACGAATCCCTAGCCCTTTTTGAAAAGACGCTCAGCCTGAAGCCCGACGACCCCGCGGCCCTGGAGATGGCCGGCCGCTGCTACATTCACCAAGCCAATTTCCAGAAGGCCCTTGATTATCTGGAGAAGGCCAAAACGGGGTATGCCGCCGACGCCGATCGGGTCAAGTTCCTGGACGAATTGATCTCGAAATTGAAAGAGCAGATCAAGAAATAAGCTCACGCCTTCCCCCGGAGTGTCCAGGGACTTGACAACGCCCGGACATTAATTATAAAAATTAGGTACATCCTGCAAGGAGGAACAAGCAGTCCGGAATCCTGTCCTATTGCCGACAATCCAAGAGAAATGCATAATTCGTATTAAAGGGAGGTGGAGGCAGAGGATAAGAACATAAGGTGAGGCTGAGGGACGTTTCTGCCGGCCGGCCGGTGGAAACAGGATTTGGCAACGAGAGTAAAAACAGGAGGGGAAAAACGCAGATGGCAAAAAGAATCCTGATCGCAAGCTGCGTCCTCGCGCTCTGCTTCGCCCTCGTCCAGGTGACGCCCGCCAGGGCCCAATCGGTCCTGGAAGGGAAAATCGCGGGCACGATCACCGACGACAAGGGCGAGCCGCTTCCCGGAGTGGCCATCGAGCTCGCCGGCCCCAACATCATGGGAAAACGGGCCACCGTGACCTCGGCCAGAGGGACCTACGTGTTCCTCAACGTCCCTCCGGGAACATTCACCATGACCGCGACGATGCCCGGCTTCAAAAAGTACGTCCAGGAGGACATCATTCTGGGGGCGGGCAAAGTCCTGGAGATCAACCCGACGCTCCAAATGGGAGCCATCGAGGAAACGATCACGGTCTTGGCCGCCAGCCCGGTGGTCGACGTCAAGACATCGACGGTCGACTCCAGGCTGGAAAAGGAGCTGCTGGCCAAGCTGCCGACGAGCCGAGACGCCTTCTATGACCTGGCCACCACAACGCCGGGCATGTTTGACGTCGGAAGCTCCGGCTCATGGCTGCCCAGCCCGACGGCCTACGGCGGCTCCAGCATGGAGAACGTGTTCCTGGTCAACGGCGTCAACACGACCAACCCCCGCGGCGCGGCCTTTGGCTCTCTGGTCAAGGTCAACTATAACGCCGTCGAGGAAGTCCGGGTCGTCGCCCTCGGCGCCAAGGCCGAATACGGAAGCTACTCCGGCGCGGCGATCGACGTCCTGACCAAGTCGGGCAGCAACACCTTCCACGGCAATGTCGCCTACTACGCGGAACTCAAAGGCGGATTCTTCAAGTACAACCAACCCGGAGCCGGACCTATTTCTGGCAGCCCCTGGCTCTTTCTCCAGCAGGGCGACGTCCTGGCGGGCAAGACGCTGAAGAATTGGGAAGGCAACGTGACTCTGGGCGGACCGATCATCAAGGACAAAATCTGGTTCTACGGCGCCTATGATTACCTCCGCTCCGACCAGTTGCCCGTTAACTGGAGCATAGTAAACGGTTACTGGGGACGTTGGGCGGACTTCAAGCTCTCGGCCGAGCCGTTCACGAACCACCGGGCCTGGATTTCCTATCACAACGAGAACAATAAGGGGACCGGCTGGAGCTGGGGCTCCCAGCCCGAGTGGGATACCAGCATGACGTACGGCGTCCGGACCAAGAACAACACCGTTTCGGGCCAGTGGCAGTTCCTCCCCACGAGCAACCTGATCGTCACCGGGAAATACCTGGGATTCTGGACCGACGATCGGCCCTTCATTCCCTCCGACCACCCGAGCCACCCCGGTTATATCAATTGGTGGAAGTGGGCTCAGTACGGCGTCAACGGCGCCTTCCCCTACGTCGAATCGCAGAAATCCATGCGCCAGACGATCCAGGCCGACTTGTCTTACTATGCCGAGGACTTCCTCGGTGAGCACGACATCAAGTTCGGCGTCCAGTTTACCAAGGGCCGCGGCAACTGGGTGGGCGGGTATTTCCAGAACTACGTGAACTTCGCCTACCCCGTGGGCTGGGCCCAGTCACCCGGCACGGCCACATACAACGGCCAAGAGCTCTCGGGCTATACGGTCCAATCCATCATAGACGAAACATGGTACTACGGCGGCGCCACGGCCGGCGGCCTGCTGTTTTACAACCAGCATGACCAGCTCAATCCCTTCCTGACCGTGCGCACGGCCGACTCGCTCGGCTTCTTCCTGGACGACCAGTGGTCACCGTGGAAACGGTGGACCTTCAACATCGGCCTCCGCTACGACAGGATGTCGACCAAGTACGGTGTCGGCAAGGTTTATGATTTCGTCACGAGTCCGGAGGAAATCAACGGCCCTCCTCCGGTCATCCGGGATCGGGCCTCAACGGGTAACATCTTCGATTTCAAGACGTTTTCGCCGCGGCTCGGCGTCACCTACCAGCTGACCAAGGACGGCAAGACGGTCCTCCGGGCCAGCTACGGCCGTTATTACATGCCGCTGGCCGTCGAATTCCTCCGCAGATTCGGCCCCGACATGCCCCTGGCGAGCAGGAGTTACCAGATCTATCAGATTCCCTGGAACCTCGTCGACCTGAACTCCGATGGGTTGGTCGACACCACGTGGTACACGACGACCGACAACCGCGTGATCAACGAAGTCGTCGAAGCCGCCAGGCAGATCTACGGCCGGACGCCCATCTACGAACTCGCCCAGACGATCAATTATTCATGGACTCTGGCGGTCGCGGAGGGCGTCAAGGACCAGTATACGGACCAGCTCTCCTTGAACTTCGAGCGGGAGCTCTTCAAGGACTTCTCCTTGAGCGCGACGTACATCTACAAGCACGCCGCCAACCTCTATGTGAACGTCCCCATCAACCGGGTGACAGGTGAGCTGTGGGAGTACGAGAGGGTTCCTTTCCATGACGACGTTTCCGGCAACACGGTCGACCTCTACAGCATCGTCCTGAAGGACTATAACGGGGGTGGCATCGACACGACACCTGGATCGCCGACGAACGACATCGACTGGATCGGAAATAACAACACGTTCCAGGTGCAGAACATGCAGGCGTACGACGGCCACAAGGCGCAGCGGACCTTCCAGGCCCTTCAGCTCGTGCTCAACAAGAGGTTCTCCAACCGCTATCAGGGTCTGGTGTCCATGCTCTATTCCTGGTCGAACGGCACGGCCCAGCGGACGATGCGCCAGAACGACAACATGCAGGGCCCGATGGTCACCGATGACACCTGGATGGGCAACCTCAACTACACGATCAACAACATGAACGGGCCGCTGCCTTTCGTCCCCGTGTTCGAGTTTAAGGCCTCCGGCTCCTACACCGTTCCCAAAGTCGAGTTGGATTTGGGCCTCCGCTTCCGCATGCACACGGGCCGCCCCATCTGGAAGCTCGCGAGCTACCCCGTCGCCTCGCTCTGGTCCTACACCCCGGGCGAGACAATCATCTCCCCCGGCGGCCTGGCCCAGGTCGTCATGGGCGATGCCCAATATCCCGACAACACCAAGCCCAGGCGCTTCCCGTCGGCGGCGATCCTCGACCTCAGGTTCGAAAAAGCGCTGAGGCTCAGCAAGTACGGGCAGGTCAGCGTCACCCTCGACGTCTTCAACGTTTTCAACGTCGCGGACGTGCTCCAGGCGGATTACTTCCTGAACTACGGCCGGGTCACGGGCATCACGGACGCGCGGCGGTTCCGGTTGAGCTTTATGTACCAGTTCTAGGCGAAGCGCAGGAGCAGAAACAGAAGCACGAGTTCCATAGCCTGGAGGGCGGCGCCCTCCAGGCTATTTTTTTTGCCCCGGCCGGCGGGTTGAAGTCCCCCGGGAATTGGACTAAAGTAGCATCCGAGGTCTGATATGGCGAAAAAACTCCTTCCGGCGACTCTCCTGATCGTCTCTTGGCTTCTCGGAGTCTCCGGCGCTCAGGTCAAGATCGCTCTTCCCGAAAAATATAAAAAATGGCTGGACGAGGAAGTCGTCTATATCATCAGCCGGCACGAGCGCGATGTTTTTCTCCAGCTCAAGACCGACCGGGAGCGGGACATCTTCATCGAGGCCTTCTGGAAGCAGCGGGATCCCACGCCGGGCACCCCCCAGAACGAGTTCAGGGCGGAACACCAAAAGCGTCTTGAATACGCCAATAAGATGTATGGCCGGAGCTCGCCGCTCCCCGGCTGGAAGACCGACCGCGGCCGGATCTACATCATCCTGGGCCCGCCCAGAAACATCGAACAGTACACGAATGTCAACGGGGTATATCCAACCGAAATCTGGTTCTATATGGGGGACGTCTCCGTGGGCCTCCCAACGGCTTTCAACGTCATCTTTTTCAAGAGAAACGGCGTCGGCGATTACATCCTCTATTCGCCGACCAATGACGGTCCGAGGAGTCTCGTGGCCGATTCCATGGGCGGATTCCGGGACCTGAGCCGGGTTTCCTCCCGGCTGACGGATGACCAGGCCGCCTACCAGGCCCTCAAGGAGCTTGAGCCGACCTTGGCTCCCCAGGTGCTGAGCCTGATCCCCGGGCAGCAGACCTTGCCGGGCATGGAATCCCTGGCCTCGATCAAGTTGATCGCTGACATCGCCGCGTTGCCCGGCAAGAAGGTGGCTCCGGACTACGCCGATGCCCTCCTGAAGTACAAGGACTTCGTCGAGGTCGAGTACACCGCCAACTACGTCTCGAGCGACGCCTCCCTCCAGGTCATTGAGGATCCGTCGGGCGGCGAATTCCTGGTCCATTACACGATCGAGCCCGCCAAGATCACAACGGAGCAGATCGGGGAGAAATACGAGGTCCGCTTCGAGCTCACGGGTCGGGTGTCCGACGCCCAGGGGAAGACCGTCTACCAGTTCGACAAGGACTTCCCGTTCAGCCTGACGGCCGCTGAGCTCGAGGAGGTCCGCTCGAAATCCATCTCCATCCAGGATGCATTCCCGCTCGTCCCCGGAACTTACAATTTCGACATCCTCCTGAAGAACACGCTGTCCAAGGAATTTACGGGCGCCGGGAAGAGAGTTGTCGTGCCCGGGGCCGTATCCTCGCCGCAGATGAGCCCCCTCCTTCTTGCCTACGGGGCCGAAAAGAAACCGTCACCGCCGGGCGAGCGTGTTCCGTTCAAGTCCGGGGACCAGCAGATCCTCTGCCAGACAAGGAAGACCTACGCCCGAAAAGACACCCTGGTCATCTTTTTCCAGCTCTACGGCCTGACCGAGGAGCTTCGGTCGTCGGGAACACTCCGGTACGTTTATCTGCGGGAAGACAAGGAAGTGTCATCGACTTCGAGCAAAGTCGGCAACGAACGGACGGGAGGCGAGATCATCGAGGCTGCGCCCCTCAAGGACTTCACTCCAGGCTACTATCAAGTCAGAGTCTCGCTCCTCGACGGCCAGGGAAGGGAGGTCGCGACCGGGAAGGAGAACTTTGAAATCTCATTCGCCCCCATGGTTCCCCGGCCCCTGGTCATCTCCAAGGTCGTTTCCTCGGTCCGGAGCGAGGATGACCTGTACATCACGGGGGTCCAGTACATGAACACGGGCGACCTGGCGACGGCCCGGTCCCGGCTGGCGCAGGCCTACTCCAAGAGCCCGCAGCGCCCGGACATCGCGGTGGCCTACAGCCAGGTCCTTTTCCGGCTGAGCGATTTCGGGGGGGTCAAAGAGGTTCTTCTTCCCTTTGCCGGGGGCGAGGAGCCTCCGGCCGAGGTCCTGGCCCTCCTCGGCCAGGCCTGCCACGCCCTCGGGGAATTCCAGGAAGCCGTGACCCACTACGCGGGGTATCTCTCCCGCTACGGCGCGAACATCGACATCCTGAATTATCTCGGCACCTGCTACTTTCAGCTCGGGAACAGGGAGGAGGCCCTCAGGGCCTGGACGACATCGCTTGAGCTCAGTCCCAACCAGGAAAAAATCAAGAACCTCGTCGAGTCTCTGAAAAAAAGGTGAGCAGTTCGTCGATCCGGGCGAACGAGTAGCCCCTACTTTCAAGCTCCGTGACCAGGTCTTCGAGCCTTAAGTAGAGCTTGTCCGTCCGCTCCGGGTCTGTTCCGATGTGGATGAGGAGGATGAACCCATTGAGGCCTTGGAGGTCCTTTTTCTCGTAGGCCAGGATCCGTCCGTAGATCTTCTCTGACGAGAGGTATTCCATCATCGACGGGGTCGTGTAGTCCGCGTTCGAGGACGTCCCGGGCGTGAAGTTGAAGAGGACGACCCCCATTTCCCGGGCCCAGCCAACGATCTCCGTGTTGTACCATTCGTAGGGCGGGATAAAATAGGCCGCCCGGGCCTTGGGGATCCCGAGCCTTTCCATCTCCCGGTAGTTGGCCAGCAGGTCTCTCCGGAACTCGTCCCTCGTGACGAGGGTCTTGGCTCGGTCGTTCCAGTCGCAATAGAGGAGGTGGCGGTCAGAATGGGGGCCAAGGTAGTGTCCGTCGGCGGCCAGCTCGCGGATGAGCTCCTGGAACTCCGGCGTCCGATAAAAATCTCCCGTGAAGAAGAAGCCGGCCCGGATGCCCTTTGTCTTGAGGACGGCGCGGATGTGCTCCCCGCCGTCGGCGAACGACCCTCCGGTGAAGATCAGGGCCATGCGCTTGGACGAGACATCGCCCCGGATGATCCCGCCTTGGTCGCAGGTGAAAACACGGCAGGGATCCGCCCCAGGGCCTCCGGTCTGCGCCCCAACCGGTGCGGCTGCAAGAAGCGCCAGGAACGCCCCACAGACGAAAAGGAAAGCGAGAATCGCTCCTCCGGGGCTGAAGGCGGCGCTGAAAGAGAGACCTTCCCCCCCGACGCTTATCAATAGCCTTCCACGATCCCGAAGGGGGATTGTCCCCGTTGACCTCTTATTGCTTGACATTCCAGCCCCGGACCTTGAGAACCGGCTGCTCGCCCCTGAGGTCTTCTGTGGCGAAGACCCCCGAGATCTTCCTCTTCTCGCCCGGGAGCAAGGTAATGTAGTTGTCGTCCAGGAAAATCGGCAGGACGACTTCCCCGGAGCCGTCCCGGACAACGCGTAGCTCGACCTGCAAGGCCAGGTCGGGTGAAGGATTTTCTATGTCGACCGTAACCCGCCAACGTGGCCCGCTCTGGGAGAATTTGTCGCTGACCCTGAGCTTGACGAGCCGCAGGCCGGCCAGGGCGGTGAGGTCGGCGTAATCTTTGACCGGTGTTACGAACCACTCATTCTTGGAGTAATCGAGGGTTTCGGGCTTCGTCGACAGGCAGTAGAAGTTCGCGTCGACCAGGGCGTCCTTCTCCTTGAAGAGGCGGAGGTCGAGGAAGTACGTCGTCGTCAAGCCCTGGGGGCCGGGGAGGGTGTCGACTTTTTTGACCTCATCGGCCAGAAGCCCCAGGGGAATCGTCTTGGAGTACTTCTCCTTGAGGTTGAGATCGTAGACCCGGATGACCGCCTTGAGCTTTGCGGCCGGTTCGAGGGTGTTATTGACACCCACGATGTCCCCGGTTTCGTAATTGTAAATGAGGTGGAGGGGCTCGCAGGCCTTCCGGGCGCCGTAGAAGGCTCCGGTCGGATTCAGGTAATAGTCATAGAATTGCCACCAGAGCTTCGGCCAGGCCGAGTTGTACATCCATTGGATGATGCCCGTCGTCTTGGGCCTTCCGGCGACGAAGGCCTCGAACATCGCCCGCATGCCCTCGTAGTTCAGGAATTGGGCCTTGGTGGCATACTCCTCGACATCCTTGGCCGGGCCGAGGCGGTTATCCATGGCCAGGTTATAGCGTTTCAGGCCGAAAAACTCGTTCCGGGCGCAATGGTAATACCAGACCGGGTTGATCGGCCAGAGGTCCTTCTCGGGGATCATCTTTTTGAGGCTTTCGAGCGGGGGAACCTGGGGCCCGGGGCCGGTCTCCGTGTTGAAGCCGAAGGCTCCGCCGTTTTCCTTGTCCACGTACCAGTAGACGGGCGGCACATAATCGTAGGGACCCGCCATTTTGACCCCGGACGGTCCGGTCAGGGCGCTCGTCCTGGCCTTGGCCGAGATGAGTGCCGGCCGCGTCGGGTCGTCCTCCTTCAGGATGTTGATATATTCCTGTTCGAGCTCAGGCCGGGGATTGGTGTCGCTGCCCTCCATCCAGACGAAGATGCTCGGGTGATTGCGGAGCCACTTGACCTGGTCCCGCCAGTAGTCCGCCACGAGCCGGATGTCCTCAGGGCTCTTGATGCAACCAAATTCATCGTTCGGCTTACCGACCAGGTCCTCCCACTCCCACTGGCAGCTCCAGCCGACCATGAGCAGGATCCCGTTGGCGTCACAGAGGTTGTAGAGGTCCTCGCTGGTGCCCCAGATTCCCTCCAGGCGGAGAGCGTTCAGGTTCATGTGCTTGGCGTAGAGGACCTCGGCTTCGAGCTTAGGGCGGCGGTTGTCGAGAAAGAGGTCGTCCACCCAGCCGCCGCCGCGGATGAGAACCTTCCGGCCGTTCAGCATGAAGCCCCGGTGCCCCTGCTCGTTGAAGTAGGTCGAGACTTCACGGATGCCGAAGCGGACCATCCGAACGTCAGAATAGGGGTCACGGCCCATGAACGAGGGACGCTGCCTGTCGCCGCCCCAGGGGCCTTCCACCTTTTTTTTCGCTTCTTTTTCCGCTTCGGCTTTCTCCTTGGCCTTTTGCTCGGCCTCGGCCTTGGCTTCAGCCTCGGCCTGAGCTTTGTCGATTTTCTGCCGGAAGCCAAGGCTGAGCACATAGAGCTCGGGCTTCCCGAGGTCGTGTGTCCACCACACCCTCGGGTCCTTGATGATGAGCTCGGGATGGCCGTCGGGGGAGAGAACGATCTTTTTTGTCTCTTTGGGCCCTAGCTCGACTTCCTGGCTGAACTTCGAAGTCCCAATCTGGACCTCGAGAGTGCCCGAGACCTTGTCCGCCGAGCGGTTCACGAGCTCGGCGGAGACCGTGAGCCGGGCTACCTTCAACGTGCTGAGGTCGAGTTTGGTCGCGACGAACGGGAAGTTGATGGCGACGGGGCCTGTTGTCCGGACACGGACCTCGCGCCAAAGCCCCATGTTGTTGTCGGGCGGCTTGGGATTCCAATCGACGAAGCCGATGGTGAAATCTCCCTTCCGGGGCGGGAAGACCTCGACGGCCAGGACGTTCCGGTCGCCCGGCTTGGCGGTGCCCGTCACGTCGAACGAGAACCGCCGGAAGGAGCCGAAGGTCGTTGCGGCGTCGGCGACCTTCTTTCCATTGAGCCAGATATTGGCCCGGTAGTTGATGCCGTCGAATTCAAGCTGGATGTTGCGCCCCCCCGGCCCGGGAGGGATGACAAACTCGCGCCGGTACCACCAGGAAACCTGGAATGGCTGCTCAGGCACCGCCTTCAGGTTTTCGCCGACAAAGATGTCCGGGTAAATGTTGTTTTGGACGAGTGTTCCCATGATGGTCGAGGGAACGATGGCCGGATGCCAGCCCTCTATCTTGAAGCCGGGCTGGGAAACCTGTTCGCCGCCCGCCTTAACTTTCTCTGACGACTGCAGGAACCAGATGTCATTCAGGTTGACGGTCCTTTCGAAGGGACCGCCCATCATCCCCGGACCCCGGCCGGGGCCCGGCCTCCGTTCCTGGTCCCGGTACTGGGACCAAGTTAGGGGAACGGCCAGAGCTAGAATAACGCTGATGACTGTGACTTTCGAGACGATTTTCCAGAGGAGAGCCGCGCTTAACCTGTTCATGACACCTCCAAGTGTGAATCGGACACGCTCGCCTTTCTCTAACGCGTGCCGGGCAAATTGCGATATAACTATTATAGCAATTCCCCCCTGATTTGGCTAAAAACGGTCGGTCATGGACTTTGGGGAACGGGCAGCTGCCCGGCACGATCTGGCATCATTTTGAAGGCCCAGGCATGGCCGCACGGCGGGCTTTTGACCGCCTGCTCAGGCAGGGTCAGCAGAACTCCCTTGCCGACCTTCTCCCAGCGGACGGACTCCCTGATACCCAGCATCCTGACCTCGGTCCCCAGCTTTGGAGAGAAGGCGTAGATCATGATCTTGGCCGGCGGCGCGGCCTCGTCCTTGTCGGCCAGATAAATGGCGAAGACGGTGCCGTCCATGAGAGAGGTGAAACACGTTTTCGCTTCCTTGTAGGGCGCAACGGGCCGGGTCCTGTAGATCGCCTCCCCGTTGACCGTCATCCATTCGCCAATCTCTTTCAGCCGCTTCAGGGCCTCGGCGGGAAGCTCGCCGGTCGGGTCGGGGCCAATGTTGAGAAGGAAGTTCCCGCCCTTTGAAACGATGTCCACCAGGAGATGCACAAGCTGGTTGGTGCTCTTGTATCGGTCCTCCGGAAGGTAGGACCACTGGTCGCCCATGGTCATGCAGGTTTCCCAGGCATAGGGGAGGGGCTTCGCCGGAACTTGCTGCTCGGGGGTCCGGTAGTTTTCATAACGCCCCGTAACCGTTCGGTCCACGATGAGCAAGCCCGGCTGGTGGCGCCTGGCCATGGCCGCGATCCGGGGCATGTCGATGTCCATGTTCTTCATGTTCTTGACGTAGGTGCCGGGAGCGACCTCGACCATGGGCTGGGGCCGCACCCAGCCGCCGTCGAGCCACAGGATATCGAGTTTCCCGTAGCCCGTCGCCAGCTCTTCGATCTGCCGGTAGGTGAAATCGCGGAACCTCTGCCATCGCTCGGGATACTTATCGATGCTGTAGTTGACGTTCCGGTCGGGCGTGGCCCACTCGGGCGCCCAGAAGTCGGGCGAATGCCAGTCGGGCTTGGAGAAGTAGGCGCCGATGCCGAAGCCTTCTTTCCGGAAGGCGTCGAAGACCTCTTTGGCGATGTTGGCCCGGGGGTTCGTCCGGAAACCGGAATCTGGTCCCGTGATTCTGTAGTCCGTCTGCTTCGTGTCGAACATCGAGAACCCATCGTGGTGCTTTGTCGTGAAGACCAGATACCGCATGCCGGCTGCCTTCGCCGCAGCCGCCCATGTCGCCGGGTCAAACCTGACAGGATTGAAGGTCTTGGGAAGGGCCTCGTAGGCCTTTTTGTAGTCGACGTAGTTCGCCATCCTGCGCCGGCACCAGGGCTCATCCTCCGAGCAGAGAGTCCAGGATTCGACGACGCCCCACTGGCTGTAGGGGCCCCAGTGCATCATCAGGCCGAACTTCGCGTCCTCAAACCAGGCGAGCTTCTTAAGGACCGCAGGATCGGTCTCACGTTCAGATTCGGAGGATTGAGCCCAGGCGGAGGCCGAAAAAACGCTTAGAGCCAGCCACAGAATGCCCAAGAACGTTAGGCCCGCGTTTTTCATGTCAACCTTCCTCGAACAGAGTTCACCGGGAACGTATTATAAATCGCCGATTCGCGCAAGCGACCGGAGAGACCGTGGATTGCCGATAGAAGAAGACATAGAATTCCGGGACGTGAATGAAATCAGTGAATTTCGTATCGTGTGCCAGGAATTCTTTTCTAAAACCGTTTGACAGGCTACAGAAGATATATTAAGATATTACTAGAATATATCGTGATATGTTTGTAAACCATGAAAGGAGACCATAATGTTTGACCGGCATTATTTTCGTCATTGGGGCCCGGACCGCATGTTCCAAAAGGGCGATTTCAAGTACCTCATTCTCGACCTCCTTAAGGACAAGCCCAGGCACGGTTATGAGATCATCCGCGAACTCGAGGAGAAATTCCACGGTTTCTACTCGCCGAGCCCGGGGACGGTGTATCCCACCCTCCAGTATCTCGAGGAAGTGGGCTACGTCACCTCTGACCGCCAGGACACAAAGCGCGTTTACACGATCACCGAGGAGGGGCTCAAGTTCCTAGCCGAGCAGGCCAAGAATGTTGACGACATTCACTTTCGGGCCTGGCCCGGCTGCGGGCCCGGCCACACGAAAGAGGGCTGGGAGTTCTGGGGTGCGGAATTCCGGGACCAATTCCGGGACGTCATGGGCGAGATCCGCGACCTCGGCAGGCTCGTCGGACGGAGGGCCCGCGGGATGAACAGCGAGAAGCTCCGCCGGATCGGCGAGGTCCTGAAGAAGGCCTATGCGGAAATCGAGAAAATCGTCTCGGAAGAGCCGGCGCCCCGCGCCTGACCCGTCCGTTGGCCGCGGTTCCGGGCTTAGGTCCCGGACCCGGCCCCGGTCACGCCGTTCCCTTGACCTGGTCCTGGGCCGCCTTTTTCAGCTTATCGTTGGCCATGATAGCCAAGTCCACCCTCCGGTTCTTCTGACGGCCATCGACCGTGCCGTTGTCGGAGACGGGCTGGTCCGGACCGTACCCCTTGACCGTGAACCTGGGGGCCTTCACGTTCTGAGCGGCGAGATAATCGGCCACGGATTTGGCCCGGCTGTCGGACAGCGTGAGGTTGTGGTCCCTGGTCCCGGTGGAGTCGGTATGCCCTTCGATGAGGATGTTGGTATCCGGATACTTGTTGAGGATCACGGCCAGCTTGGTCAGGTTCTGCCGGCTCGGTTCCCGGAGGTCGTACTTGTCCACGTCGAAGAGGAGGCCCGAATCGAAGGTGATCTTGATCCCCTCGCCGACCCGCTCGACTTTTGCGCCCTCGAGGTCTTTTCGCATCTCGGCGGCCTGCTTGTCCATATAGTGGCCGATGATCGCCCCGGCGGCGCCGCCGACCGCCGCTCCGACGAGGGCTCCGGCGAGCGTATTCCCCGCGGCCGCGCCGATCAGTCCCCCGACGGCTGCGCCGCCAGCTGCCCCGATGGCGCCCCCCTTCGCCGTCTTGCTCCAGGAGGCGCAATTGGCGCTCCAGAGGGCGACGCATACGATCAAGAGTCCTATCCATGCCTTTTTCATGAACTCGTCTCCTTTTCTTTTTTTAGTCGATCCAGCGGATCGTTCGTTGGCTTTATGATGCCTTTTTTCAAGGCCGCCTATCTCTTTGCATGTTTCGTCTGGTATTCCATGATGATGCTGGCCATGAGGTTGACGCCGATGGGAATGCTGGCTTCGTCGGCGACGAATGTCGGGGAGTGAACGGCGGTTCTGTCCCTGTCGGCTGGAACAACGCCTAGGTTGAGCATGACCGCCGGCGCGAGCCTGCCGAAATAGGCGAAATCTTCACCGCCCATCTCTGGTTTCTGTTCGACAAGCGCCGACTTTCCGCCCAAGACGCGCTCGGCCACGGGCAGGATTTCCTTAAGCAGCTCCGGGTCGTCGTACTTAGCCGGTGTGCCGATTTCGTAGTTGAGGTCGAACTGGGCCCCGGCCGCTCCGCAGATGTTGGTGATGAGACGGGTGATTTTTTCCTTGAGGAGCTGGCGCTGGTCTTCGCCGTAGTTGCGGACCGTCGCATTGAGCTCCGCCGATTGGGGGATGATGTTGGGTGCCGACCCGGCATGGAACGAGCCCACCGTGATGACCGCGTTGCGGTTGACGTCGATCTCCCGGGAGATCATGACCTGGAGGGCGATGACGACCTGGGCGCCGACGACGATCGGGTCGACGCAGAGATTGGGACTGGCCCCATGGCATCCTTCGGACTTGATGACCAGGTGGAAGCCGTCAACATTGGCGGAGGAAAAGCCGGGAGTGTAGCCGACCTTTCCCGCTTTAAGCGTGTCGTCCACGTGATAGGCGAAGAAAGCCTGGGGCTTATAGTCTTTAAAAACGCCATCCTGGATCATGCTCTCCGCGCCGGCGCAGCATTCCTCGCCCGGCTGGACGACGAAGAGGACCGTGCCGGGCAGGTCGGCCTTTATTTGCGAGAGAACGGAGGCGACACCCAGGAGGACCGTCGTGTGGATGTCGTGGCCACAGGCGTGCATGAGCCCGACCTCCCGGCCTGCCACGATCGCCCGCTCCTTGGACTCGAAGGGCAGGCCGGTTTCCTCAGTTATGGGCAGGGCGTCCATGTCGGCGCGCATGGCCACGATGGAGCCGGGCTTGCCGCCCTTGAGAACGCCCAGGAGTCCCGTCGTCGCGAACCCGCTCCGGACCTCGAGGCCAAGTTTCTTGAGGTATTCCGCGACGAGAGCCGAGGTCCTCCTCTCCTGGAGGCCGAGCTCGGGGTGGCAGTGGATGTCCTCTCGGATGGCGATGAGCTCGGGGGCGAGTTTGTCCGACAGGGCCTTGATCTTCTTGTCCACAGGGGCTGCGGGGAAGAGGAGTCCGGAGAGTATCGGGAGGGAGACAAGGAGATACAAACTGGGAGCTAGCGATCTTCTCATCGGGTCCTCCGAGATTTTCTTGAGAGACTATCCTACCCCAAAACCCCGCCCGGCTTCAAGAAAATGGGGACCATCCTCTCTTTATCGAACGGGTCCCTTGACCCGTTCCCGGATTATGAGGAGGTGAAAGGAGGCAAGGAGGGCCTGGAGA
>Ga0153916_10002111_pt1 | contig 14617 bp, 15 predicted proteins | sample Opewatmetagenome_FD_109642 | JGI IMG/M metagenome (GOLD analysis project Ga0153916, IMG submission 109642) | Freshwater wetland microbial communities from Ohio, USA - Open water 3 Core 3 Depth 4 metaG | ecosystem: Environmental > Aquatic > Freshwater > Wetlands | place: USA: Ohio, Lake Erie...
CGCAGGCCGGTAGGGCGCCCTTCCTCCGTCGCCGCATGCGAGCACTGAAGAAAAGGACACGCCATGCCGCTGTCGGGAATGACCGGATTTGGACGGGCCGAAGGGGCGTGCCGCGACTGGACATGGTCGGTGGAGGCCCGCTCGGTCAACGGGCGCAATCTGGAGGTCCGATTCCGCGGGCCGCCGGGTTTTGAAGGCCTTGAGCGCGTGACGCGTGATGCCGCCCAGGCCCGGTTCCAGCGCGGGCAGCTGACCGTCGGCGTCCAGGCCAAGCGCCTGGAAGGGGCGGGCGCTGTTCGAATCAACCTGGAGATCCTGGAGCGCTACTTGGCGGCCGGGGAATCCTATCTCGCCGCGGGCCGCGCCGCGCCGCCGTCGCTCGACGGTCTGTTCGCCCTGCGCGGGGTGATCGAGGCCGACGCCGGCGCCGAGGGTCCAGAGGCTCTGGCCGAGGTGGAGCAGGCCATGGCCGCCTCCATCGCCCAGGCGCTCGACGGCATGGCCGCTATGCGTCGGGTCGAGGGCGCGAGTCTGCTTGGCGTCCTGAATGGCTCGGCTGAGCGCATCGCGGAGCTGACGCGCGCCGCTGAGCGTCTGGCGGCCGATCAGCCGGCGGCCATCCGCGACCGATTCGCCCGGCGGCTGGGCGAGCTGGTGGGCGAGACCGCCAGCGAGGACCGTATTCTGCAGGAGGCGGCCGTGATGGCGGTGAAGGCCGACGTGCGTGAGGAGCTCGACCGGCTCGCCGGCCATGTGGACGCGGCCAAAACGCTGCTGGCGTCTGACAACGCGGTGGGGCGTAGGCTCGATTTCCTGACCCAGGAGTTCATGCGCGAGGCCAACACCCTGTGCTCCAAGTCCGCGCTGGGCGCCTTGACCGCGATCGGCCTGGACCTCAAAGCCACCATCGAGCAGTTCCGCGAGCAGGTGCAGAATGTCGAGTAAGGCCCGATGACCTCCGAACCCCTCCGTCAGCGTCGGGGCCTTATGCTGCTGATCTCCAGTCCGTCCGGGGCGGGCAAGACCTCGCTGTCGCGTCAGCTGGTCGTCGATCATCCTGAGCTCGCCCTGTCGATTTCGGCCACCACGCGGGACCCGCGGCCGGGGGAGGAGCATGGCCGCGAGTACCATTTCGTCGACCGGGCCCACTTCGACGCCCTGGTCGAGGCCGACGAGTTCCTGGAGTGGGCCAATGTCCACGAGCACCGCTACGGCAGCCCGCGGGCGCCGGTGATTGCGGCCCTCGAGGCCGGCCAAGACGTGCTGTTCGACATCGATTGGCAGGGCGCACGCCAGATCAGCGAAAAGGCGCCGAACGACGTAGTGCGGGTGTTCATCCTGCCGCCGTCCATGGCCGAACTGTCACGCCGCCTGCACGCGCGGGCCCAGGACCATGAGGACGTCATTCAGCGTCGCCTTGGCCGGGCCTATGGCGAGATCGCCCAGTGGGAGAGCTACGACTACGTGATCCTCAACGAGGACTACGATCGCGCCTACGCCGAGCTCGCGCACATCTACCACGCCGAACGTCTGCGGCGGGCGCGGAACCCCTGGCTCAAGCCCTTCGTCCAGGAGTTGCTGGACGAGCGGTTGCAGGCGCGCTGATGCTGGCAAACCGGGTCGGCGCTTGATCACTGATCCTTTGTTCTACGCCGTGGCGATCCCCGCCGTGATCCTGCTTGGTCTGTCCAAGGGAGGCTTTGCGGGGATCGGCGTGATCGCCCTGCCGCTGATGGCCCTGGCGATCTCGCCGGTGCAGGCCGCGGCGATCACCTTGCCGATCCTGATCGTTCAGGACGTGGTCAGCGTCTGGGCGTTCCGCCATTCGCGGGACGGCGCCATCCTGCGCCTTATGTTGCCATCTGCGGCGATCGGCATCTTCGCCGGCTTCGCGCTCGCCGCCCTCGTCGAACCGGACGCGGTGGGGCTGGCGGTGGGCTTGATCTCGGTGGTCTTCGGTCTCCAGCGTCTCTGGCTGGAGCGCGCCGCGGCCGGCCCGACAGGTCCGCCGGTGGAAGGCCGTTGGCCTTGGCGAGGCGTGCTGGCCGGGATCGCCGCCGGCTTCACCAGCCAAGTCTCGCACGCCGGCGGCCCGCCCTTCCAAATGTACGTCATTCCCAAGCGGCTGGCCCGCGAGAGCTTCATTGGCACCAGCGCGATCTTCTACTGCGTAGTCAACTGGATGAAGGTCCCGGCCTATCTGGCGCTGGGCCAGTTCAACCGCGAGAGCCTGACCACGGCTGCAGTCCTCCTGCCGCTGGCCATCGTCGCCACCTATGCCGGGGTCTGGCTGGTACGGCGCGTGCCCGGCGAGAGCTTCTACCGGGTTATTTACGTGCTCCTGATCCTCGTCGGCGCAAAGCTCGTCTGGGACGGCGCCGTGGGGCTTTGGGCCTAGAGCGGGGTCGCCGCCACGCCCTGGGCCTCTCCGGCCGCGGCCTGGGCCGCCTTGGCGCGCCTGAGGCCCGGCCGCGCGCTTAGCCGCTCCCAATAGGCCGTGACGCGCTGGGGGAACTCCGCATCCAGGCCCAGGGTGCGGGCCAGCAGCAGGGCGTAACCGATGGAGATGTCGGCGCCGGTGAAGCGGTCAGCCGCGTAGTAGTCCGAACGCTCAAGGGCCGCGTCGAGAGCCTTCAGCCGGGCTAGGAACCAGCGGCCGTAGGCCTCGGCCACCTGCGGCAGGCGGCGCTCCGGCGGCTCCAGGCGGCTGTAGCGCAGCACCAGCGTCTGGGGGAAGGTGAGGGTGGCCTCGCCGTAGTGAAGCCCGTTCAGATAGGCGCCGAAGCCGGGCTCGTCCGGCTCCACCGCCAGTCGGCCGCCGGCATGCTTGCGCGACAGATATTCGATCATGGCGCCCGATTCGGTCATCCGCGTCTCACCGTCGACCAGCAGCGGGATGGTGCCCAACGGGTTCTCCGCCAGATATTCCTTGGCCAGGAACCGGGGCGGGAAAGGGAGCATCCGCAGTTCGTAGGGCAGCTCCAACTCCTCCAGCGCCCAAAGCGGCCGGAAGGAACGCGCATCGGCGCAGTGGTGCAGAATGATCATCTTCCAGGCCTCCTCAGGCTTCGGTCAGGTTAGGCGGGCGCCTCCACGGCAGGCAACCGCTCTGCGCCTCAGGGGTTGTTCTTCAACCCTTCGCCGAAACAGGAGAGCCTCATGACGCATCGTCGCCACGAGTCACCCAAGGAAACCGAGAAGATGCGCGCCTTCACCCACGGGTCCGGCGGCGCGGCGGCCGATTCCGCCGTGGAAGGCCGCCCCGTGCTGGAGGACCGGTACATCGAGACTCCGTACGCCCGAGCTGCCGAGCGCCTGCCCGACGGTGAAAAGCCGGATCAGCTGGCGGACAAGGAGAAGTACGCCGAGAGCCGCCAGGAGGCCCTGCTGGACGAGGCGATCGAGGAGAGCTTCCCGGGCAGCGACCCGATCAGCCCCAAGCGCATCACCTGAGGTTCCGCCAGGCCTGGGCGAGCGCCAGGAAGCCTTCGACGGAGATCGTCTCGGCCCGGGCGTCCGGTGCGATGCCGGCGGCCGCGCACAGGGCCTCGCCACCCAGCGTCTTCAGGCTTGAGCGCAGCATCTTGCGACGTTGGCCGAAGGCGGCCCCCGTGATGGTCTGCAGCGCGTCCAGGAGCTCGGGGCCAGGTCGATCGGCCCGCGGCGTCAGGTGGACAACGGCGGAGGCCACCTTGGGCGGCGGTGTGAAGGCCCGCGCAGGAACATCCATCACCAGATCGGCCTTGCTGGTCGCCTGGGCGATCACAGCCAGCCGGCCGTAGGCGTCGGAGCCGGGCGGCGCGACGATCCGCTGGGCCACTTCCTTCTGGAACATCAGGGTCAGCGCGACCGGCGTGAATGGGCCCGTCAGCCATTTGATCAGCAGCGGCGTGCCCACGTTGTAGGGTAGGTTCGACACGATGGCGGCCGGACGGCCCTGGACCAGCGCGGCCTCGTCCACATCCAGGGCGTCGGCCAGCAGGATGGTCAGGCGACCGCCCACCGCCGCGGCCAGCTCCTCCAGTAGGGGGACGAATCGCGGATCTTTCTCCACCGCGATCACCCGCGCGCCTGTCTCCAGGAGAGCGCGGGTCAGGCCGCCGGGGCCGGGCCCCACCTCGATGATCAGGTCGCCTTCCCTGGCCCCGGAGAGGCGGGCGATCTTGCGGGTGATGTTGAGGTCCAGGAGGAAGTGCTGGCCCAGGCTCTTGCGCGCCAGCAGGCCATGAGCGTCCAGTGTCTCCCGGAGCGGCGGAAGGTCTGGCAGGCTCATGGTTCGCGTCGGGTGGCGATTTCGTCGGCCATGTGGATGGCCGCGATCAGGCTGTCGGCCCGCGCCAGGCCGCGTCCGGCGATGTCGAAGGCCGTGCCGTGATCGGGCGAGGTCCGCACGATCGGCAGGCCAAGGGTCACGTTCACGCCTCCCCAGAAGTCGAGCATCTTCACCGGGATCAGGGCTTGGTCGTGGTAGAGGCAGAGCGCGGCGTCGAATTTGGCGCGCATTTCCTCAGGAAACAGGGTGTCGGCCGGCCACGGGCCGGTGGCGTCCACGCCCAGCTCGCGCAGGGCCCGCACCGCAGGGGCGACGATGTCGGCCTCTTCGCGGCCGATGGACCCGCCTTCGCCGGCGTGGGGATTCAGTCCAGCGACCGCCAGTCGGGGTGCGGCGATTCCGAAATCCGATCGCAGGGCCTGCGCCGTCACCAGGCCGGCGTTCACGATCGCCTCCACGGTCAGGAGGCCGGAGACCTTGGCCAGCGGTTCGTGAACCGTGACCAGTGTGCAGCGCAGTCCCGGAACCGCCAGCATCATGATCGGGCCGCGCGCGCCGTCGAAGCGGGCGGCGGCCGTCAGCTCGCCCAGGAACTCCGTGTGCCCAGGAAACTTGAAGCCGGCCGCGTAGAGCGGCGCCTTGGCGATCGGCGCGGTGACGACGCCCCTGACGATTCCGGAGAGGGCGAGGCCGACCGCCGTCTCGATCCAACCGATGATGGCGCCCGCCGCCGCCGGAGACGGCTGTCCGGCGACCACGGCGGCGCGCAGGGGTTGGTTCAGGACGGGCAGCGCGTCGGGAAACACCCGATGGGTGTCGGCCGGGTTTGCGATAACGCGCAGCAGCGAGCCGCCGGCGGGCGACGCCGAGGCCAGGGCGTCGAAATCGCCCACCACCATGAACGCTGGGCCGCTGTCGCGAAGCCGCATCCAGGCCTTGACGATGATCTCCGGGCCGACCCCGGCGGGGTCGCCAAGCGTCAGGGCGAGCGGCGCGTTCCTCACCGGGTCTCGATGGTCGCCGAGTTGCGCAGGTCTCGCATATAGCGTCGCGACATCATGCTAAGCTGCTGACCATACAGGCGGCTCTCGATCTGATCGTGGTCCATGGACTCCCCGCCGCCGCTCGACCGTTTGCCGCAGACCGCGATCAGATGCAGTCCGGCCGCCGTGCGGATTGGCTCGGACAGCTGGCCGGGCTGAAGGGTCTCGGCCGCCTGACGGAACGCTGGCGCGAGATCCTTGATCTCAGCCTCGCCGAGATCGCCGGCCACCACGCCGGGCGCCTTGGCGGCGGCCGCTTCCAGGCCGTCGCAGCCGGTGATTGTCGGACGCAAAGCTTCCAGCTTGGCGCGGGCGGCGTCAACTTCGCTCACCGAAGCGGACTGCGCCAGGGCGACCGCCGCCTGCTTGAGGTGCACGAGCGTCGCGCCGGAGCCGGCCCGCTTGTCGCGCAGATAGATGATGTAGACGCCGTCCCGGACCGGGATGGGCTGCGACAGCTGGCCGGGACGCATTTGATCCAACGCGGCGTCGACTTCGGGCGGCATCTCGCCGGCGGTGATCCAGCCGGCGTCGCCCCCGCTGGCGGCTGTCGCCGAGGCTGAGAACTGGCGGGCCACGGCGGCGAAGGGCGCGCCCTGCTGAAGCTGGGCGACCAGCTGGTTGGCGCCCTGGATGGCGGTGTCCATGCCGCCGACGCGGTTGGCGTCGATCAGCACTTCGCTGACCTGAAACTGTGGCTTGCTGGCGGCGGCGGCCAATCGTTGCTGGACGGCGGCGATCTGATCCTCGCCGATGCGCAGACGCGAGCCGTAGCGCCCGCGGATCCACCGCTGCCAGCTGGTCTGGGCGCGGATCTGCTCGCGCAGCGAGCCGTACACGCCCTGGGCCTTCAGGGCGCTGGCGAACTGCTCCAGCGTCATGTTGTTGCCGCGAGCCATGTCGGCGATTTCTTCGTCGAGGTCGGCGTCGGTGGCGACTATGTCGAACTTCTGTTCCTTCTCGACCCGACGCAGCTCCTGGATCTGCAGGCGCTCGTCGACCAGCGAGATCAGCGCCTCGCGCTGAAACTGCGGCAGGTTCTCCTGGGTCGGCTGGACGCCCGAGGTGACGATCAGCAGCCGCATGCGCTGGGCCAGATCGTAGGTCGAGATGATGCCGTCGTTGACGATGGCGGCGACGGACTCCGAGAGGCCCGATGGGGGTTGTGGGGCCGGTGCGGGCGCGGCCTCCTGTGCGGAAACGGCCAAAGGAACGCCGGCCACGGCGATCGCAGCCGCCAGAGCGAGCCCGCGGGCGGCGAGGCCCGAGACTTTTCGCACGCTCATCATCTTTGGGATCATTCCTTGAAGACCTCGGTCGAGGTCGCTGACTTCAGTTGGCATTTATTGGTTCGCCCAATGTGGCGAGCGTGAGGCGCACGGCGATCGAGTCGCTGGGCCCCAAGCGGCCCACGACGGTGTCCTCACGTCGGTAGATGACATCAACCCGCGTGCATTCGTCACGATAGTAAACCCCGACGTCGCGGATCACCCACGCGTCCTGAACCATGTCGCGGTTGCCGTAGGCCGACACGCCCCAGTGCTTGGTGACCTGAAGATCGCCGCCCAGGTCGAGGTTCTCGCGCTTCACGCCGTTGATGTCGGTGTTGTCCCACAGATAGCGGAAGAAGCCGGAAGCCCGCTTGATCGAGACGTTGGCGCCGGCCTCGGCGCGTTGGACGTCCAGCTTGTCACTGTCGAGGCGCGCCCGGGAGAACATCGACAGACCGCGGATCGGCTGGGCCTCGGCCGCGACGATCCAGTCCGACGCGGCGTCCCTCAGCCCGGTGCGAGCGGGAAAGGTGTCGTTCGATTGGTCGCGGAAGCTGCGCCCGAGCAGCAGGCTGGCGCGACGGCCGTCGTCCCAGAACACCGAGGCACGGCCGCCAACATTGATGCGGGCGCCGTCCTCGTAGAGGTCATATCCGGGGAACTTGTTGGCCCTGAACAGCGTGGTCTCGTCGAACTCGAAGGCCAGGCTGTCCTCGTCGAGGTAGGTTCGACGGCCCGCGGCGTCGACGCCTGAGACGATCTGCTTGGCCTTGGGCGACACCGCCACCTGCACCAGGGGCTCCAGGACGACTGTAGCGTCGGAGAAGCGACGGAACATCGGATAGGAAATGTCCGCCCCCGCCACGGCCAGGCCGCGCGTTGTGGACTTGGATCCGGCGCCGTTGGCCAGGTCGTCGAGGCTGTAGGCGTCGGCCCGGAGGTTCAGGAACGGCTCAAGCCGCACTCCCGCCGCGGAGGTGAAGCTCGCCCGCCAGTCGGCTTCGCCGGTGGCGCGCCGGCTGTCCAGTCCGGGCAACCGCTGGGCGAGATGCTCCGGAGACTGCTCGCGGGTGAGCGCGACCGCGGAGGCTTTGAGGCGGAGACGTCCGCCGAGCACCGCCTCGGCGGGCTCCCAGCGGGCATCGATCAGGGGCGCGACAACCGGGAAGGTGCGGTCGATGTCGGTGGGGCGCAGTCCCTGGAAGCTGAAGGCCGCGATCGAGAAATACGAGCGCTCGTCCTGTCTGACCCCGTAGACTTGACTGATCAGGCGCCGGTCGTCGGCCAGGTAGGGGCCCCGCGACTCGTAGACGTCGCTCACTTCGTACTTGTCGAAGAGATAGTTTTCAGAGGCGCGTTCGGCGGTGAAGCCCCAGCGCCAGTGTTCGCGCGCGCGGAAAGCGCCACGCGCCAGGATGTAGCTGCGCGACGTGGAGTCGCCGAAAGAGTTGCCATTGGAGTCGAAATCCGCGTCGTGGGTGTAGCCGAACCGGACGTCGACTTCGCCGCTGTAGAACCGCTTGCGGTAGCGTCCGTTGAGGAACGGATTCACGTTGGTGTTGATCTGCGGGCTGAGCGTCAGGTCCGAGTACGGCGACAGCACGATCAGATAGGGCTGCTCGTAGGACAGGCCGCGCCGGTCGGAGGCCGAGATCCGCGGCGCAAGGAATCCGCTGCTCCGCTTGGCCTGTGGGTCGGCGTGCCAGAACATCGGCAGATAGAGCACCGGGACGCCGAGCACCTGGATCACGGCGTTGCGGTAGTAGACGAGCTGGCGCTGGCGGTCCTGCACAACCTTGTCGGCCCGGATCGACCACGTGGGCGTCTTGGGCTTGTCGCCAACGCAGATCTCACAGGGCGTGTAGATCGCGCGGTTGAGTTCGTTGATGTCCTCGTTGCGGCGCACGGCCGTCGCCGCGGCGAGCTTCATGTTCGGCTGCAGGCGCGTGGAGAAACCTACGGCGACGCCAGCCTTCATCTCGTCGTCCAGCGTGATCTCATCAGCGAACTCGGACGAGCCATCCTGGGCGATGATCTGCACCTGGCGGCGCGCCACGATCACGCCGCGGGTCTCGTCATAGACGAGTTCCTGGGCGCGCAGGGTTCGGCCGTTGTAGCGCACCTCCACCTCGCCGGTGGCGGTCGTGGTCTTGTTGGCGTCGTCGCGGACGATGAGATCGGCTTCGAGATAGAGCTCACCGGCCTGCAGGCCGTCCGCCGACACCGGACCCGAAGTCTGGGCGTGCGCGTTCAAGGCGGTCAGCACGGCGAGCGCGACGCCCGCGAGCAGGCCGCGTTTGGCCGAACCTGACGGCGCCGAAGCTGACGGCGAACGCCGACCTGAATTCATCAACCCTGGATTCCTTCTCCCGGCGTCGCGGATGGATAGCTGCCCCAGCGCGGGATTCAACCGTCTTCGGTGTAACAGAGCAGCGTCAATCCCGACAGCAGGGCCACGACCGGGGGCGCCCAGGCGGCCGCATACAGCGGGATGATGTCGGCGTCGGCTAGTGCGCCGGCGAATTCGTTGAAGAAGAAGAACACAAAACCGAGGGCCACGCCGGCTCCGGCCAGGCCCGCCAGCCCCCCCAGCCGGGCCAGCCGCAGCGAGAAGGCGGCCGCCAGGATCGACATGGCGGCGAACAGCAGCGGCGTCGCCAGAAGCTGCTGGTAGCGCAGGCGGTAGCCGGAGGCGCTGAACCCTGCCTGTTCAGTCAGACGGATCGCCGCCGGCAGACGCCAGAAGGGAATCGCCTCGGGCGAGGCGAACCGTTCCAGGGCGGCTTCCGAATCGAGGGTGGAGCGGATCGAGAGGCTGTCGGAGCGCACCGAGCTTTCGCCGGCGGTGGCTTCGCGAACGTCGGTCAGGCGCCAAAAACCCGGTTCGAGCCGGGCCTCGGCGGCCTCCAGCCGGCGCTTGAACTCGATCTGCCCCTTGTTGTTCTTCTGGTAGATGAACAGCGAAACTCCCCGCAGCCGCACGACCCCGCCCTCGACGCTGCGAGCCTTGGCGTGGATGACGATCTGGGTGCGGTCGTCCCCTTGGCGCATCCAGGCTTCCTTGGGGGCGTCGGTGAGGTAGTTCTCCATCAGGGCGGCGCGATCCAGCTCGAATTTCGCGCTCAGCGCCGCGGCGAGGGGGTTGAGGATCGCCACCGAGGCCGCGCCGATGAGGAAGGCCGCCGCCGCCGAGGGCAGGATGAAGCGCCACGCCGAAATCCCCGCCGCGCGCATGGCGACCAGTTCGCTCTTCCGGTTCAGACTCACGTAGGCGCTAATGCCGCCGAACAGGAAGACGAAGGGCAGCAGCACCAGCACGACCGATGGCGCGCGCAGGAGGGTTAGGCCGAACAGCTGGCCCACCGAGACGTCCGCGCGGACTCCCACAGAGCGGGACAGGTCCACGAACTGCACAAGCAGGATCACCGCCCCGATCACGGCGAGGGAGGCGGCCACGCCCATCAGCGTCCGTCCCATGACATAGCGCTCGACGCGTCCGAACCCGATCATGCTGCAACCGCCCTGGCTCGGGGCGTGGACATGCGGCGGATGTCGATGAAGCGGGAGACCTTCTGACGGAACACGCCGCGCAGGGCCAACGCAGTGGTGGCTACAGGAATGGCGTACTGCAGGATGTTCAGCCAGGCGTTGTCCTCGCAGGCCGCCTGGACCGCGAACCCGAGGATTCGCGAGACGGCTGCAGCGGCGCTGACCAGGGCGATCCTCCGTCCGTAGCCCATCCGGCTGAACCCCCCGCCGACGATCCCGGACAGCGCGAGCGCCATGAGGGCGATGTTGTAGAGCGGGCTCGAAAGACGGGCGTGGCCCTCGGCCAGCAGCTCCAGCTGGTTCCGGCGCTCCCAGTCCTGTTGCAGGTCGGGGAACAGGAGCTCGTGCAGATACCGGTCCGATGGCTTGTAGTGGACGAGCTCGTTGGTGCGGGTCAGCGGGGTCAGATCGAAGATGTACTCGTCGAAGGTCAGGTAGTTGAGCGCGCCGGCGCGGCTGAACTCCTGGTTCGAGCCGTGGCGCATGACCAGCACGGGACGGCCCTCGCGCTGAGCCAGCCGACCCTCGTCGGCGGTGTAGGTGGAGGCCTCGCCACCGTTTTTCTCCTGATGGATGAAGAGGTTGTGGATAAGGCCCTGATTGTCGACGGATTGTGCGTAGACTGTCAGCCCGGGGGCCGGGGCCGTGAACTCGCCCTCGCGCACCAGGGTGGAGGCGAGATCGGTCCGCACCTGGAAGAGGGTGTTGCGCATCTCCCGCGAGGCGGCGGGCTGGATCCACAGGTTCATCACCAGGGCCAGGAAGGCGATGACCGAGGCGAGCCTGATGGCCGGCGAGATCACTCGCCAGCGACTCATGCCCCCGGCGAAGCAGACGACGATCTCCTGTTCGGTCTGCAGCCGGTTGAGCGCCACCAGGGCGGCCACGAACAGGGCGATGGGCAGCACGATGTTCACCAGCTGCGGCATGGCCAGGAGGGTGATCTTGGCGAACACCAGCGCGCTCTGACGCTGGGTGACGATGATATCGAGCGCCGATAGGCTCTGACTCAGCAAGGCGACAGCCGTCAGGGCGAGGGTCGCCATGACGGTCGGGCCCAGGAGCTGACGGAGCAGGTAGCGGTCGATGAGGCGCATGCGGTCGAAAAATTGGGGTCGCGGGGCGAAAATTCGACGCGCTCCGACGGTGGACCTGTTCTAAACCATGCGTCGCGGCGTCACACAACCGCCGCTCGGGACGCGCTCCGCGTCGGAAGTCAGAGCTTTTTGAGAGAACGGAATGGAGATCGAGTTCGTCAGGGCGGACGCCGCCGTATCGGAAAAGACCGCAATTGCGGTGGCGGTGTTCGAAGGCGAGCCCCTCGCCGGCGCAGCGGCCCAGTTGGACCAGGCGACGGGCGGAAGCCTCGCCCGCGCCCTGGCGGCCAGCCGGTTCACCGGCGCGAAGGGACAGACCCTCGACGTGGCCGGGCCGTCGGGCACGCCGGCGGCGCGGGTGCTGCTGGCAGGCGCGGGGAAGCGTGATGCGTGGGACGACCTGGCGGCCGAACACGTGGCGGCCAGCGCCTACAACGCGGTGAAGACCACGGGACTCGCTGTCCTGCGGATCCTGTTCGCCGATCCCGCGGCCGAACGGGCGGCTCGCGCCGCGCTCGGCGTGCGGCTGGCGGCCTACCGTTTCGATCGCTACCGGACTAAGGAGCCGGCGGATAAGAAGCCGTCGGTGATCAAGACCGAGGTCGTGACCAGCGATGTGGACGGCGCACTGGCCGCCTTCGCCGACTTGGTCGCCCTGGCTGATGCGGTGGCCTTCGCCCGCGATCTGGTCTCCGAGCCGGCCAACATTGTCTATCCGGTGGAGTTTGCCCGCCGGGTCAAGGCGCTGGAGGAACTGGGCCTCGAGGTGACCATCATGGGCGAGGCGGAGATGGCCAAGCTGGGCATGGGCTCGCTTCTGGGAGTGGGGCAGGGCAGCGTTCGTGAGAGCCAGCTGCTCATCATGCGCTGGAATGGCGCGGCCGATCCTAACGCCCAGCCCATCGCCTTCGTCGGCAAGGGCGTCTGCTTCGACTCCGGCGGGATCAGCATCAAGCCCTCCGAAGGCATGGAGGACATGAAGTGGGACATGGGCGGCGCCGCCGCCGTGACCGGCCTCATGCACGTGCTGGCCGGCCGCAAGGCCAAGGTGAACGCCGTCGGCGTCCTGGGGCTGGTCGAGAACATGCCTGACGGCAACGCACAGCGTCCGGGCGACGTGGTCACCTCCATGTCGGGCCAGACCATCGAGGTGATCAACACAGACGCCGAGGGCCGCCTCGTGCTGGCCGACGCGCTCTGGTACTGCCAGGACCGCTTCAAGCCGAAGTTCATGGTCGACCTGGCCACCCTGACCGGCGCGATCATCATTTCCCTGGGCAATGATTACGCCGGTTTATTCAGCAATAACGATGAGTTGGCGGCGAATCTTCTGGCCGCGTCCACGACCGAGGGCGAGGGGCTCTGGCGCATGCCGCTGCCCGCCGCCTACGAAAAGCAGATCGAGAGCGTGATCGCCGACGTGAAGAACACCGGCGGGCGTCCCGGCGGCTCGATCACCGCGGCCCTGTTCCTCCAGAAGTTCGTCAACGGGCTGCCCTGGGCGCACCTGGATATCGCCTCCACCGCCTGGAAGAAGCCCTCGACCGTTCCAACTCTGCCGGAGGGCGCCACCGGCTACGGGGTGCGTCTGCTCAACCGCATGGTGGCGGAGAAATATGAGGGGTAGGGCGTGCCGCGCCTGATCCTGTTGCACAGTCCTCTGCTCGGTCCGCAAAGCTGGCGGCCGACGGCGGCGGAACTGGCCCGGCGTGGGCGATCGATGCTCACGCCGCGGCTTCCGCCGCTTCTGGAGGTGACGGGCGGTTTCTACGCCGACCTGGCCGCGGCGGCCGCGGCGGCCATCGCCGCGGAGGGCGAGGAGCCGGCGATCCTGGCGTTGCACAGCGCCGCGGGCGAGCTGGCGCCTTCCATCGCCGCGGCGTTGGGCGCGGCGCTCGCGGGGGTGATCTTCGTCGACGCGATCCTGCCGCATCCGGGCCGGAGCTGGCTCGACACCGCCCCCGCCGCGCTCAGGGAGCAGCTCACGGCGGGCGCCCAGCAGGGCCTTCTGCCGGCCTGGGACGGCTGGTGGCCGCCCGGCGCCCTGGAGAAGCTGGCGCCCGACGCGGACCTACGGGCGGCGCTGATCGCCGAACTCGAACCGCTGCCGTTGGCCTACTTCGAGGAAGTCGCGCCGGAGATCACGTTCGACGCGCCCTGCGCCTATCTCCAGCTCAGCGGCGCCTATGAGGAAGAAGGCCGGCGCGCTGTTCGGCTCGGCTGGCCGGTGGTGCGCCTTCCCGCAACGCACCTCGCCCCGGCGACCCAGCCGCGGGCCGTGGCTACGGCGCTGGAGACCCTGACCGATCGGCTGTGCGAGCGGGCCGATGCCTGAGTCGACGGCCCCTTGCGAGGTCTGGTTCTACCACCTGGAGCGCTCGGGCCTCGACGAGGTGCTGCCCGAACTCCTGGAAAAGACCCTGGCGCGGGGCTGGCGGGCGGTGGTGCGGACTCGCGAGCGCGATCGCATCGATCATCTCGATGGATGGCTGTGGAGCTATCGGGAGGACAGTTTCCTCCCGCACGGCCCCGACGACGAGCCCGGCGCGGCCCGGCAGCCGGTGCTGCTGACGACGGGGTTCGACAACCCGAACGAGGCCGACGCCCTGTTCCTCATCGACGGCGCCGACGAGGGGGAGCTCACGGGCTACACCCGTTGCATCGTGCTGTTTGACGGCCGCGATGAGGCGGCGCTCGCCAAGGCGCGGACTCAATGGAGGTCTGTGAAAGCTAAGGGGCTTCCCGCGTCCTATTGGCGGCAGCAGGCGAAGGGGTGGGAGAAGCAGGCATGAAGGCTCTGATTCGGCTGACCGTTTTCGCCGCCGTCCTCGCGCTCTGCGCCTGCGCCAGCGAGCCGCCAGCTCCCCCGCAGCCGCAGCCCGGCGCTCCGGCTCCCCGGCCGGCAGCTCCCCTGCAACAGGACGCCTGCGGCGCAGCGGAGGCTCAGCGCTACGTCGGCCGGCCACGCACGGAGATCCCGGTGCCGGTCCTGCCCGCGCTTCAGCGGGTGGCCTGCACGACCTGCCCCGCGACCATGGATTTCAACCCCAGGCGCCTGAACTTCTTCTACGACGCAGCCACGGGGATCGTGAAGGAAGTCAAGTGCGGGTGACGCGCTAGAGGCCGAGGCCCCTGCGCAGGGCGTCGGCCGCCAGGGCGCGCAGCGGGGCGAAGGCCAGCGCGCTCGCGATGACGGTCTGCGCCGCCAGCATAAGCCGCAAATGCGTGCGGAAGGGCCCCTTGCGGGTCTTGTGGCGCAGCATCTGCTGGCCGAGGACCGCCCCCAGGCTGCCGCCGGCAGCGGCGCAGGCGAGCAGCGACCGCTCGGGGATCCGCCATTGGCCCCGCTCGGATCGGCGCTTGTCCACGGCAAACGCGACGAAA